>WNGD01007299.1_pt1 | contig 10429 bp, 7 predicted proteins | sample 5400671 | NCBI WGS metagenome assembly WNGD01 (sample SAMN13153369, study PRJNA577476) | soil metagenome | isolation source: 40 cm soil or saprolite under grassland replicate 2 | place: USA:California | collected 2016-06-15
GGTGCCCATCGGACTCCTTTCACCGTGTATCGGTGCGTCGTGAAAACCCGGTCGCGGCGATTTGACGCCAAGAGTAACCAGGCGGGACCTCCTTGGCAACACGAGCGAACGAAATTGTGGAGCGCCTATTTCACGGGCGGGTGCCAGTGCCGGACGCGGACGGGTTAGGGGAGATTCCCGCTCCGGCGCGCCCCGCGGGGCCGGCCGCCAAGTCCCGGCTTTCTGCCCCGGCTTTGTGCCCCGGCTCATCCGCCCGCGCCGCCGGCTGACTGGCGATCGCTGGCTGTCTGTGCAGGTCGCGGCGTTGCTCGCTGGTAGTGTCCTGGTCGCCGCCGCCGTGGACCATTTGGCAATCGTTGCCCGGGTCAGGCTGCTTGCACCGATCATGCAGGTTGGTTCCCGTCACCCTGAAGTGTGCTGGTGGCGAACTGCTGCGCCGGTGAGCCGACGCTAAATCATGTGCCGATCGTTCGCGTCGTGGTCGTCGACCCGCCCAGCGTGGTGCCGCCGTGCGGATCCATCCGCGCGTTGCGCCCTTCGGGCGGGTGAATTCCAGCGCCGGTGGCATCGCGCCGGGCATGGAAGCCCACCGGCGCGGCGGTCGCGGTGGATTTCTCGCCGGTTGGCCCAGCGGATCAACGCGTCGCGCCTGCGCCGTGCGGTGGGCGAGCAACCGATCAACTGATCGGCTCAACCGAGGCTGCTTTCTCACGGCCAGATGACGCCTCAGATCGCCGACTCCACAGTCGCTCCCCGCGCGGCGAACGCGCCGCCGTGGTACCCCCTGATTCCCGGTTCTGCGCGGGCGACACCTGCCCAGTACCATGCCAGGCATGACCGATGAGCCTGCGCGCCGCCCGATCATGCTCGACGGCCCGCTTGAGCTCGGCCGGCGGGTCACGCTGTACGTCTGTGGCATCACCCCCTACGACGCGGCGCATCTGGGTCATGCCTTCACCTATTCGGTGTTCGACACGCTGGCGCGCCACCTGCGCCACCGCGGGCATCTGGTCGACTACTGCCAGAACGTCACCGACGTCGACGACGACGTGTTGCACCGGGCCGCACGCAACGGCGAGGACTACCTGGAGCTTGGGCGCCGTGAGACCGCCGCCTTCCTGCGCGACATGGACGCGCTCAACATCGCCCGGCCGACCTTCTACCCGCGCGCGACCGAGGAGATCGGTGGGATGGTCGCGATGGCCGAGCGCCTGGTCGCCGGCGGCCACGCCTACGAGGCCGACGGGTGGGTGTTCTTCGACGTCACCACCTATCCCGCCTTCGGGACGCTGTCGGGGCTCGGCGCTGACGAGCTGCGCAGCCTGCTCGCCGAACGCGGCGGCGACCCCGACGACCCGCGCAAGCGCCACCCGCTCGACTTCGTGGTCTGGCAGCGCAGCGCCCCCGGGGAGCCGTCGTGGCCGAGCCCCTGGGGTCCCGGGCGGCCCGGCTGGCACCTGGAATGCTCCACCATGAGCCTGCGCTACCTCGGGGCCACCATCGACCTGCACGGCGGCGGCGCCGACCTGCTCTACCCGCACCACGAATCGGAGCGGGCGCAGTCCGAATCGGCCAATGGCGTCCCGTTCGTGCGCCGCTGGCTGCACACCGGCATGGTCCGCCACGACGGCGAGAAGATGTCCAAGTCGCTCGGCAACCTGATCTTCCCGCGCGAGCTGCTGCGCGACCACGAGGCCGCCGCGATCCGCCTGGCGCTGCTCTCCCACCACTACCGCGCCAGCTGGGAGTTCGACCTCGACGAGCTGAAGCAGGCGGCCGAGCGGCTGGAGGGCTGGCGCCGCGCCGGCCCGCCATTGTCGCCGCGGCCACCAGCGGCCGCCGGGGGCGCCAGGCCCGGAGCCGAAGCCGGGGCCGCGGAGCTGCCCGAGGAGGTTGACCGAGCGCTCGCCGACGACCTCGACACGCCGGCCGCGCTGGAGGCAGTCGACGCGCTGGCGGCGGCCGGCGACGGTGCCGGGGTGGCAGCCGCCGCCGAGGTGCTGGGGGTGGCCCTGCGTCCCGCGCCGGCCACGCCCCCGCCGAACCAGGCATAGCAAGCCGGACCTACCCAGCCAGGCGCCAAGCGGCTACCGTTGAGGCATGCGTGGTGACCGGGTCGAGGTGCTGGTGGACACGGGCGGCAGCGTGCGCGGCTTCGACGTGACCGCCACCCGCGATGGCCGCCGGGTCGAGGTCACCACCTCCCGCACCATGATCGAGGTCGCCGAGGTGACCCGTACGGGCCAGACCGTTCGTACCGCGCGCTTCCTCGCCAACCGCGTCATCGCGGTGGTCGAGCACCCCGCCGCCGACAACCGCCGCAAGCCCGGGGAGCCTCCGGCCCGCTCGCCCGCCGCCGCTGCCGGGCCCGGCGAAGGGACGCGGTAGCGCCGCTCGCCTCGCCAGCGCGGACATGCTACGGAGCCGGGACCCGGCCGCGTGCCAGGCGCTGCGCCAGCGCCTCCACAAGGTTGCGGCGCGCCTCCGTTGGCCAGGCGTAGGCCTCGCGGGCCTTGACGGCCTCCTTGACCGCTGGGAAGCGGCGCAGCGCGTTGACGAGCTCCTCGTCGGTCAGGTCGAGCACGGCAGCCTCGATCGCCGCCTTGGTCGGGTTGGTCTGCTGGGTGGCTGGCATCGGTCCTCCGCTGGCAGTCGTCTGCCGGAGAGCATATCGCCAGCGACCTGTGGTCAGGCGGTTCGGGTGCCGGCTGCCTCCTCCAGGCCGAGGTCGGTGATGGAAGTCTCGCGCATCTTGAACTTTTGGACCTTGCCGGTGACGGTCATCGGGAAGGCGTCGACGAAGCGCCAGTAGCGGGGAACCTTGTAGGACGCGATCCTGCCGCGGCACCACTCGCGCAGCTCGTCGCCAGTGGCGGCGCGGCCCTCCTTGCAGCGGACCCAGGCGCACAGCTCCTCGCCGTACTTCGGATCGGGGACGCCGATCACCTGGACGTCGGCGATGGCGGGATGCTGGTAGAGGAACTCCTCGATCTCACGTGGGTAGATGTTCTCGCCGCCGCGGATGACCATGTCCTTGATACGGCCGACGATGTTGGCGTAGCCGTCGTCGTCCAGGGTCGCCAGGTCGCCGGTGTGCATCCAGCCGGCCTGGTCGATCGCGGCGGCGGTCGCCTCGGCGTTCTCCCAATAGCCGAGCATCACCGGGTAGCCGCGGGTGCACAGCTCGCCAGGCTGGCCCCGGGGGACGACCCGGCCGTCGGCGGGGTCGACGATCTTGACCTCGGCGTGGGGGTGGATGCGGCCGACGGTGGCGACCCGCTTGTCCACTGGGTCGTCGGTGCCGGTCTGGAAGGAGACCGGGCTGGTCTCGGTCATGCCGTAGCAGATCGTCACCTCGCCCATGTGCAGGTCGGACTGGACCTTCTTCATCACCTCCACCGGGCAGGGGGAGCCGGCCATGATCCCGGTCCGCAGGCTGGAGAGGTCGAACTCGGCGAAGCGGGGGTGCTCACGCTCGGCGATGAACATCGTCGGGACGCCGTAGAGGCTGGTGCAGCGTTCGGCCTGCACGGCGCTCAAGGTGGCGACCGGGTCGAAGGACTCGGCCGGGTAGATCATGGCGGCGCCGTGGGTGGTGCAGGCGAGGTTGCCCAAGACCATCCCGAAACAGTGGTAGAGCGGCACAGGAATGCAGACGCGGTCGTTCTCCGTATAGGCGCAACCTTCGCCGATGAAGAAGCCGTTGTTGAGGATGTTGTGGTGCGACAGGGTGGCGCCCTTGGGGAAGCCGGTGGTGCCGGAGGTGTACTGGATGTTGATTGGGTCGTCGAACTGCAACAGCGCCTCGCGGGCGCGCAGCGCGGCCACGACGACCTGGTCGCCGGCGCCGAGCAGGTCGTCCCAGCCGATCGCCCCCGGCGGGGTGTCGGGGCCGAGGACGACGCGGCGGCGCAGGGCGGGCAGCCCGCCGGCGACCTGGTCGAGCATGTCCAGATAGTCGGCCTGGCGGAAGCGGGGGGCGAGCACCAGGGTCGAGACGCCCGACTGGCCGAGGGCGTAGGCCAGCTCCGAGGTCCGGTAGGCCGGGTTGATGTTGACCAGGATCGCGCCCACCTTGGCGGTGGCGTACTGCAGCGTCACCCATTCGGCGTTGTTGGGGGACCAGATGCCGACCCGGTCGCCCGCCTCGATCCCCAGGGCGAGCAGGCCCCGGGCGGCCTGTTCGACCGCCTGGTGGAATTGCCCGTAGGTGAGGCGGATGTCCTGATGGACGCTGACCAGCGCGTCGTGGTCAGGGAAGGCGGCGGCGGTCCGGTCCAGATTCTGGCCGATGGTCTCGCCAAGCAGCGGGACCGCGCTGGCCCCGTGCACGTAGGAGCTGGACGTCCCCGGCATTGTGCGCCTCCTGCCTCGTGTGCCTCCCGCTTCCGAGATGCTCCCGCTCGGCGCGGAGCGGCACAAGGGGGCCAGGAGATCTGTGGACAACCCGGAAACGGATAACCGGGAGACGGACAACCCGGAAACCGGGTTGCCGAGAAGCGAGGGGACCAGGAACTATTGGGTTATGAGTTCCCCCACCTCGCACCCACCAGCCCAGGCAGAGCCCTGGGTGCCTGACTCCTGGGTCGGGCTGCCGGCGGCGCAGCAGCCCGACTGGCCCGATCCCGCGGCGCTGGAGGGGGTGCTCGCCCAGCTCGCCAAGCTGCCGCCGCTGGTGTTCGCGGGAGAGGCACGGACCCTGCAGGAGGCGCTCGCCGGGGTGGCGGCCGGGCACGGGTTCCTGCTGCAGGCGGGCGACTGCGCGGAGTCGTTCGACGCGTTCTCCGCCAACGCCATCCGCGACAAGCTCAAGCTCATCCTCCAGATGGCGGTGCTGCTGACCTACGGCGCCGGCCTGCCGGTGGTCAAGCTGGGCCGGATCGCCGGCCAGTTCGCCAAACCGCGCAGCTCCCCGGTCGAGGTGGTGGACGGCGTCGAGCTGCCGGTGTTCCGCGGCGACATGGTCAACGGCCTGGAGCCGACGCTGGAGGCCCGGCGCCCGGACCCAGCCCGGCTGCTGCGGGCCTATCATCAGGCGGCGGCCACGCTGAACCTGCTGCGGGCCTTCACCAAGGGCGGCTTCGCCGACCTGAACAAGGTCCACACCTGGAACCTGGAATTCGTCGCCCGCAGCCCCGCCGGGCAGCGGTTCGAGGCGGCTGCCGACGGGATCGACCGGGCGTTGCGCTTCATGGCCGCCTGCGGCGTCGACCTCTCGGCCTCCTCAACCATCCATCAGGTCGACTTCTACACCTCCCACGAGGCGCTGCTGCTCGGCTACGAGCAGGCGATGACCCGCCAGGACAGCCTGACCGGCTGCTGGTACGACACCTCCGGGCACCTGCTGTGGGTGGGGGAGCGGACCCGGCAGCTGGACGGCGCGCACCTGGCGTTCCTCGCCGGGGTCGGCAACCCGGTGGGTGTCAAGCTCGGGCCGAGCGCCACGCCGCGGGACGTGCTGGCCATCTGCGAGCGGCTCGACCCCGGCCGGGCCCCCGGGCGGCTCACGCTGATCACCCGGCTCGGCGCCGGCCGGGTGGAGGCGTCGCTGCCGCCGCTGATCCGGGCGGTGAAGGGAGCAGGGCATTCGGTGGTGTGGGCCTGCGACCCGATGCACGGCAACACCTTCGTCGGCCCCTCCGGGCACAAGACGCGCCGCTTCGAGGACGTGATCGCCGAGCTGCGCGGCTTCTTCGCGGTGCACCGCTCCGAGGGCACCCACCCCGGCGGCATCCACGTCGAGCTGACCGGCGAGGACGTCACCGAGTGCCTCGGCGGTGCCGACCAGATCCTCGACGGCCACCTCGGCCTGCGCTACGAGACCGCCTGCGACCCTCGTCTCAACGCCAGCCAGGCGCTGGAGCTGGCCTTCCAGGTCGCGGAATTGCTGCGCGGCTGAAGCCGCAGCACTGAAGCTCAGGTTGAGGGTGACGGCAACGCCCCCGGTGGCCTCAACCCTGGTTCCAGGTCCTAGTCCACCGAGCCGAGGACGCGGGCGGGGCGGTCGGCGGACCCCTGCTGCGGCGCCAGGCGCGGGGCCGGGCGGACGCAGCTCGGCAGCAGGACGTGGAAGGAGGCGCCGCCGCCCCAGCGGTCGGTGACCCAGGCGCGACCGCCGTGGAGCTGGGCGAACCGGGCGACCAGCGAGAGGCCGATGCCGACGCCGAGACCCTTGCCCTCCTTGATGCTGGGCTTGCCACTGTCGCCGTGGGCGCTGCCGCGGATCGGGGCGAGGCCGCCGCCGCGGCCCTGGCCTTGGCGGAACGGCTCGAAGATGGTCCCGGCCAGCTCCTTCGGCACCCCCGGGCCGGCGTCCTCGACCACCAGCTCCAGGTCGTGGCCCCTGGTCATCGCGCGTACCCAGACCGAGGTCCCCGGGGAGGTGTGGCGCGCGGTGTTGATCAGCAGGTTCTCGAGGATGCGCTCGACTTTGGGCCCGTCGATCGCGGCCCAGACCGGTTCGGCCTGGACGGTGATCGGCCAGCCGCCGAGGTGGTCGACCTCGGCGAGCACGCGGCTGATCAGCGCCGTGACGTCGGTGAGTGAGCGGTTCGGCTCCAGGATGCCCTCTTCCAGGCGGTTGAGGTCCAGCAGGTCGCTCAGCATGCGGTCCAGGCGCTGGGTCTTCTCGACCAGCATGCGGATCAGGTCGAGCGCCTGCTCCCGGGGCAGGTTCAGCTTGGTGCGCTCCAGCGTGACGGCGACGCCGAGGATGGCGGTCAACGGGTTCCGCAGGTCGTGGGAGACGGCCCGCAGGAAGGTGTCCTTCATCGCGTCGGTGGCCCGCAGCCGGTCGGTGGCCTTGACCTCCCGGCGCAGCTCGTGCTCCAGCTTGGCCTCGTGTTCGTACAGGTCGGCCACGGTGGCCTTGAGGCGGCGGTAGAGCTGCTGGTTCTCGATCAGCATCACCACCTGGCGCCCGGCGGCCAGGACGCTGAGGAAGATGCCGTCGTAGACCAGGAAGGCTTCGAAGCCGCCCCGGGTCAGCTGCACCACCACCGCCGTGATCGCGGCGGCGAACAGCAGCGCGTAGGGCGCGGACAGCTGCGCCCAGGAGTGGGACCCGTCCTCGTCGTCGCGCAGCAACTCGGCGGCGGAGGGCCGTAGCGCCGCGAGCAGCAGCAGCAGGTAGCCGGCCAGCCAGCCGACGTCGGACAGCGAGCCGATCTGGTAGCTGTGCTTCTGGTTCATGTAGGCGAAGCTCGAGTCGGCCACGGCCAGGCAGAAGACCGCCAGGGTGATCATGGAGAGCTGGACGACGCTGCGGCCTCGGGTCCGGGCCAGCACCGACAGGGCGATCGCGCCGGTGACGATGTCGCCGGCCGGGTAGGCGAGCCCGACCACCACGCTCCAGCTGGTGTGGGAGCCGCCGGCCCGGTAGATCGGGCCAAGGACGTAGGCCCAGCTGACGAACAGCAGTGATCCAGCGATGATCAGCCCGTCGATCAGCGTGCGGAGCTGCGCGAGCGCGCGGATCGGCGCGGTGGGGAAGGCGAGCACCCCCGCCGCCGCCAGCGGGGCCGCCAGCAGGAAGCCGATGTCGAAGGGGGAGGGGGAGCCGCCGGTGTGGATCCTGACGAGTTCGTCCCAGGTCCCGATCATCCGCCCGATGCCCCACAGCACCGCCGCGGCGCCAAGCAGCCACCAGGCGCGCCGCAGCGCGATCGTCCACGCCCGGCCGAAGCCGTACTGGCCACGGCGGGCCGCGCGGAAGCAGGCCCAGCCAGCGGCCATCGGGACGACCGCGGTGATCACGTCGTCGAACCGCCTGGTCACGGCCGTGCCGCCGAGCTCGTAGGAGAGGCAGGTGACGAACAGCACCAGCAGCCCGGCCGCGGAAAGGAGCGCCAAGCGGAACACGCGCCGCTCGCTCATGGCGCCGGCCCGGTGGCTCGATGAGTCCAGGCTGTCAGTGGTCACGTCGACTCCAGGAAAAACGCACGAGGTCGCCGAACCGCGAGCGGTACCCGAAGGAGGGCAAGTCCACTCATACGATACACGAGCAGCCCCCGTCTCTCCTCCTTTGGCTGGTCCAAAATTACTATTCCGTAATAGTCCCGCGCTACCCCCGTTCCCGCAGCGGACCGCTCGACTCGTACGATCCGTGCACTTGGGGCTGGCCCACCCGGGCTGGTTCGGACCCTCCAGCCCGCTCGCTGGTCGAGTGTCTCAGCCGGGGGCCGGGCCGTCGAGGCTCGCGGCCGGGTGGCGCAGCGGCAGCTTGACGGTGAAGCAGCTGCCGTGACCCGGCTGGCTGGTCACCTCGACGGTCCCGCCCAGGATCAGCACCAGCTCGCGGACCACGGTGAGGCCGAGCCCGACCCCGCCGGCGGTGCGGGTGTCGGAGAGGTCGACCTGGTAGAAGCGCTCGAAGACGCGGTCCAGGTCCGGCGCGGCGATGCCGATGCCGTGGTCCTGGACGCGGATGACGAGCTGGTCGCCCTCGGCGCGGACGCCGAGCAGGCAGGAGCGGTCGGGCGCGGAGTACTTCACCGCGTTCTCCAGCAGGTTGCCGAGCACCTGGCAGAGGCAGCGCCGGTCGGTCAGGATCGCCGGCAGGTCGGCGGGCAGGTCGAAGCGCACCCGCACCGCCGCCGCGCCCAGCCCCTCCACCGCGTCGCGGCAGGCGTCGGCCACGCGGATCCAGCCGAACTCGGGGGTGAGCTGGCCGCCCTCCAGCTTGGCGGCGGTGAGCAGGCTCTCGACCAGGCCGAGGAGCCGTTCTGCCTGGCGTTCGATGATGTCGAGGAACTCCTCGCGCTTGTCCTGCCCATCCGTGACCGGCAGGCGGCGCAGGGTGTTCGCGTAGCCGATGATCGCGGTCAGGGGAGTGCGCACCTCATGCGAGGCGATCGCGACGAACTGGCCCTTGAGGCGGCTCAGCTCCTGAAGCTCGACGACGGTGCGCCGCTCCCGCTCCAGGTGGGTGGCCAGCTCCCGCGCCTGGTCGGCGAGCAGGAGGTTGCGCTCGGCGATGCGCTCGTTCAGGTGCCAGGCCTTGAAGCACATGGCGCGGCCGTAGGCGAGCAGCCCCAGCATCAGCACCACCGGCCACAGCCAGAAGCGGACGGCCAGGAAGAACCACAGCAGCGGCAGCGAGAACCAGCCCATGCCCGGGAACGACACCGGGAAGCGGTAGGGGGTGGTGCTGTTGACCCGCCGCAGCAGCTCGCGGATGCGGGCGCCGGATTCGAGGCCGCGCTCGCCGGCCTGGGCGGCGAGCAGCAGCACGTACATCAGTGCGATGGTCACGACCCAGGCGGGCCCGAGCCGCCGGGCCGGCGCGTGGATCCCGCCCGCGCCAGCGACAGCGTGGAACATGGCGCTGCCGGTGCCGACCACCGCCAGTGCCAGGCAGCGGTTCCACCATGACGCCAGCGGCGGGAGCCGGTCGCGCTTGCGCAGCTCTCGCCGGTCGAAGGCGCCCAGCATGGCGATCGCCCCAGCCAGTGCCGGGGGGTAGAGCATGGCGACGCCGACCTGCACCACGAAGGCGGGGCTGAAGCCCGGGCCGTTCCAGCCGCCCAGCGGGACCAGCTCCAGGATGATCAGGATCGGCACCCAGACGAACGGCAGCAGGCCCAGCCGGGCCGGCGGGCGCGACAGCACGATCAGCAGTGCCAGCGTCGCCGGGACCACGAGCGCGAGCCGATAGAGCACGAGCGGCTGGCGTCCTCGCGCTGGTGATGCCCCCTCGATATTGGTCATGGTCCTGAAGGCTTCCGGCCGGTTCGCGGAGAACGGTACGGCCGCACGGGGCGAATACTTCGTCAGATCTTCGCACAGATTACGGCCTGATCCACCGATGAAGCTGAGAAATCTTCTTATGTTCGAAGCCGTGCGGTTCTGGGAACGCCGTGGTTCGATGGAATGACCCCGGAGTGGACCTGCTCAGAAGCTGGAGCCGTTGGAGCCGCCGCTGATGCATCTGCGTCCCCGCAGGACACGCCGAACCGCTCGCCGCCTGGCGGGTGGGGCACTCTGGGCTCTGATTCTTCTCGCTTGCGTTGCCGGCCTTCCCGGCGGCCTCCCGACCGCATCGCCATCCCCGACCACGGGCCTCCAGTCCCAGGCCGGGGAGGCCACGCCCAGCGCCGCTGAGCTTGCCGCCGAGGAGGCCGCCGCCCACCAGGCGATGCTCGCCGGCCGCGCGGCAGCGCGGAACGTCGCCAGCGACCGCGCCGCGGCCAGGCGGGCGGACAAGGGACCTGGCGTGACCGCGCCCGCGCTGGTCATCCCGGTCGGCACCGACGCCGGGATCCCGTCGATGGCGCTGCGGGCCTACCAGCGGGCGGCCGCCTGGGCGGCCGGCTATGACCCCGGCTGCCACCTGGCCTGGCCGGTGCTGGCCGGGATCGGCCGCATCGAGTCCGACCACGGCCTCCACTTCGGCGGGGCGGCCCGCTTCGGCGTCAACGGCGACACCTTC
>WNGD01007303.1_pt1 | contig 10428 bp, 9 predicted proteins | sample 5400671 | NCBI WGS metagenome assembly WNGD01 (sample SAMN13153369, study PRJNA577476) | soil metagenome | isolation source: 40 cm soil or saprolite under grassland replicate 2 | place: USA:California | collected 2016-06-15
GCGTCGAGCACGCTTGTGAACATGACGCCTGCGGCCTCGCAGGCGTCGCACATGTAGATGGTGTTGATCGAACCGTTGTGTGCGAGGAGCGCCTGCTCCGCGCCGCCGGGCTCCTGCTTGAAGTTGATGGTGAAGAGCTGGGCGTCATAGTAGGCCGGCATGACGCCGCCGCGGCCGTTGGCCGACGCGTCGGCTGAGAACAGGCTCCGACCAGCGTTTTGCCGAGCGACCACGCCGGTTGGCGCCGCGCTGCACGACGTGAGGAGGATGGCGAGGCCGATGGGCAGGGCCAGGGAACACCGCATGAGACACCTCCGCTGCTAGGGCGAGCGGGCAATCATGGAGCCACGTCTCGGTGGTTTCCAGATCGCTGCATGTCAGAAGGGTGTCAGGCCTCGTCGTTCCAGGTCGCGACGGAGCGCTTGGGAACTCGACGTCCGCGCGGACGTACGCTGGTTTGCTCACGGCGCGATCCAGAGCTGCCTCCGGCGCTCCTGACCGATCGCTTCAGTGCCAGGAACAGTGCCAACGCCGGCGTTGTCCAGCGACGCCGGCGTTGCGCGCTCAGCCCTAAGTCCTTGAAAGTCAACAAACGCTTCGACGCCGGCGTTGCTAGGAGTGCGCTCCACAACCGGGCGTCGCAGGTTCGAGTCCTGCCGGGCCTGTTCTCATGATGCTAAGCCTCGTAGCGACTTCTGTCGCTACGAGGCTCGCTTCCCGTCGGCACGGACCTTGGCCAAGAAGTCCAAGACTTCGCGCGTCTCGACCACTGCTCCATGGGTCGGTCAGACAGTCGGACGGTCGGACAGTCGGACGAGTCGCTCCGCCAGCGCCTCCAACGAAGCCACACTCGCACAGGGCAGAAAGTCGTCCACGTAGGGGAGCGCGGCAACTAACCCTTGCGTCGCCGGCTCGAATCCGGGCCGGTCGGCGAGCGGGTCGAGCCAGATCAGCCGGTGGCACGAGCGCCGCAAGGTCGCCATCTCGCGCTCCAGTTGCGAGGGGTCGTCGCGCTCCCAGCCGTCGGACACCATGATCACCACCGCACCACTGCGAATTGTCCGCCGTACCCAGCGTCGGTTGAGCTCGTGCAGGCTCGCGCCGATGCGCGTGCCGCCGCTCCAGTCCACGACCTTGTCCGCCACCCGCTTGAGCGCCCCGTCGAGATCGCGCACCCGCAGCTCGCGCGTGATGCGGGTCAATCGTGTCCCGAACACAAACACTTCCACCGGCGCCCCGGAGCGCGCCAGGGCGTGCGCGAACCGCAGCAGAAAGCGGCTGTACCGCTCCATCGAGCCGGAGATGTCGCAGACGAGAGCGATGGGGCGTGGCCGGCTGCTGCGCTGCCAAAAGCGCCACGCGAGGGGCTCACCGCCCGAGCCAAGCGACGCTCGCAGCATGAGGCGCCCGGCGAGCCGCTTCCCACGGAGGCCAACCCGCGGCCGGCGCGACGGCCGGAGCGGCAGCCGGGGCCTGAGCGCCGCGAGCATCGCCGCCGCGTCGTGTGCCTCGCGCGGCGTCAGCGCCGCGAAGTCGGCCGTGCGAAGCGCCTCGTGCGCGCTCGCGCCTAGACGTGTCGTCTCGTCCACCACTTCGGTGACGTCCACCGCGGGCGGAGCGTCAGGGCCGAAGCTCGTGTCGGCGCTGGGACGCTCGTTCTGGCGCAGCCGCGGCAGCTGATCCGAGGCGGCACCGAGCACGGTGCTGCGCCGCCAGAACAGGTCGAATGCCGCATCGTACAGGGCGCGCTCCTCGCGCCGCCGCACGAACACGACGCGGCCCGCCGCCTTCACGTCACCCCGCCGCTCGAAGCCCAAGAGCGCCAGCACGTCCGCAAAGCGGCGCGTCTGGTCGGCATCGATCGAGAGGCCGGCGCGGCGGAGGATTCGCCCGAACAGCACTAGGTTGTCGATAAAGGCGTTGCCGACAAGAGCGTTGGCGGAGGTCATCCGGTTCCCGCCCGTACTTCGTCGAGCAGCTTGGCCGCGCCGCCGGCCTTCAACGCCGCCACGTCCTCCTGGTACTTGAGCAGCGCCCCCAGGGTCCGCTCGACCTGCTCGGTCTCGAGCCGCTTTGCGCCAAGCGCCTCGAGCGCCGCTGCCCAATCGATCGTCTCCGCGATGCCGGGGATTTTGGTCAAGTCCGCCGAGCGCAGGCGCTGCACGAACGCCACGACTTCGGCGGCGAGCCGCTTTGGCAGGTCCGGCCGCCGCTGCGCGAGAATCGCGAGCTCGCGCTCCGGCGTGGGATAATCGATCCAGTGATACAGACAGCGCCGCTTGAGCGGGTCGTGGACTTCCCGCGTCCGGTTGCTGGTGATGATCACGTGCGGCGGCCGGTCGGCCTTGATCGTCCCGATCTCCGGGATCGTGATCGCGAAGTCGGCGAGCACCTCCAGCAGGTAGGCCTCGAACTCCTCGTCCGCACGATCGATCTCGTCGATCAAGAGTACAGGCGGCTCGGCGCGGGAGTTCTCGAGCGCGCGGAGCAACGGCCGCCGGATGAGGAACGCTTCAGAGAAAATGTCCTTCGTCGCCGCGCGCTTGGCCTCGCCGCGCGCCTCGAGCAGCCGGATCTCGAGCATCTGGCGGGGATAGTCCCACTCGTACACGGCCGTGGTGACGTCCAGTCCCTCATAGCACTGGAGGCGGATCAGGTCCGTCTTGAGGACGGTCGCGAGCGTGCGAGCGACTTCGGTCTTCCCCACCCCGGCCTCGCCCTCGAGCAGCAGCGGCCGGCCGAGCCTGAGGGAGAGATACACCGCGGTTGCGAGGTCACGGTCAGCGATGTAGCGCTCGACCGCGAAGGCGGACTGGACCGAATCGATCGACCCGAACTTGGGCGCGTCCATCAGCGGCAATTTACTTGGAACGGCCCCCCTCTTCCACGCGTGCCGCAAACTTGTCCCAGAAGCTCTTGGTGAGCTTCTTGGCGGTGCCCTTCAAGAGCCGCGCTCCCACGCTCGCGACCGTGCCGCGCACCTCCGACCTGGCGCTCCACTTGAGGCGGGACTGGTCCGGGGGGACGGGCTCGATCTCGAGTGCGGTGATCACGTCCATCTCCGAGCCCGGGGCCTTGCCGCGGGCCGACATTCGGAGGCTCGTGGGCGGCTTCACGTCCGATAGCTCGACGTCGAGCCGAAACTTGACCTTCACGGCGCCGACGCCGAACGCCGAGACGACCTTGAAGTGCCGGTCGTCGATCGCCTCTACGGACTCGACGCCCGGCGCCACGGATGCAACGAAGTCGTGGTCGAGCAGCCGCCTCCACACCACGTCCGGGGGTGCGGCGATCTCGGGCGCCCCGGAAAAATCGAGTCGCACTACCCCGCCCGCTCGAGCGCCTGGGTGAGGGCGCGCCGCGCCGCCACCGTCGCGAGGTGGGTCCGGTATTCGGGTCCGGCGTGGATGTCCTCGTTCGCTTCGACGCCGGCGATCGCCGCCGCGGGCACCTGCGAAATCAGCTCGCCCCCCGCCGTCCCCACGAGCTTCGCCACCGCCGGCGCCAGGAACGGCGTGTCCGCCAGCCCGGTGAACGCGAGCTCCGCTCGCGTGATCACGCCTTTGGCAATCGCAATCAGCGCTGCCGCACCCGCCAGGGCGTATCCCGACGCCGCTTGCTCGAAGCTCGCGTATGCCATCCCCGCCCCCTTGGGCGGCGCGGGCAGCTGGATCTCCGTGAGCAGCTCGTTGGGCTTCAAGGCGGTCGTGAACGGGCCCTTGAAGAATTTCCGAGCAGGGACCGAGCGCTTGCCGCCCTTCGACTGTAGCACGAAGGTCGCGTCGAGCACCAGCATCACCGGCGGCATGTCGGCGGCCGGGTCCGCGTGGGCCAGTCCTCCGCCGATCGTGCCGGCGTTCCGTACCTGGAGATCGCCGATGTGCTCGGTCACCTCGGCAATGAGTGGGTAGAGTGCCTTCAAGTCCTTGGACTCGAGCAGCTCGCGGTACGTGGTGGTGGCGCCGATCTTCATGCCGCCACCCGCCTTCTTGATGCCCTTCAACTGCGGCAGCCGCCCGATGTCGATCAACATCGCCGGCTGCGCCAGCCGGAACTTGAGAAGCGGCAGCAGGCTGTGCCCGCCGGCGATGACCTTGGCGTTCTTGCCCATGACCTTCAGCGCGTGGTTCAGGTTCTTGGCGCGCACGTACTCGAAGGAGGTCGGGATCACGTTGCGCCCCCCTTCGCTCGTTGAATAGCGGCCCACACCCGAGCGGGGGTGAGCGGCTTGTCGATGTGGGTGACGCCGAGCGGCAGGAGCGCGTCACACACGGCGTTCACGAGCGTCGGCACCGAGGCGATCGTCCCGGTCTCCCCCACGCCTTTGACGCCGAGCGGGTTTACGGGGGATGGAGTGACCGTGTGAGCCGTTTCGACCTTCGGCATCTGCGACGCCTTGGGGACCGCATAATCCATCATGGTGCCGGTGAGGAGCTGGCCGTCTTCGTCGTACACGGCCATCTCCTGTAGCGCCTCGCCGAGGCCCTGGATCACGCCGCCGTGCACCTGGCCCTCTACGATCATCGGATTGATCTGCGGCCCGCAGTCGTCCACCGCTACGTAACGGAGGATCTTCACTTCGCCGGTTTCAACGTCGACTTGAACGGTGCAGATGTGCGTCCCGAACGGGTACACAAAGTTCGATGGGTCGAAGAACGCCGTCGCCTCGAGCCCCGGCTCGACGCCCGGCGGCAGATTCCACGCGACGTTCGCCATGAGCGCGAGCTCGCCGAATGCCTTTCCTTTGTCTGGTGAGCCCTTCACCACGAACTTCCCGTCCTTCCACTCGAGGTCCGCCTCGTTCGCCTCGAGCAGGTGGGCAGCGATCTTCTTCGCCTTCTCCTTGACCCGTTGCGCCGCGATCTTCACCGCGCTGCCGCACACCGCGGTGGTCCGGCTGCCGTAGGTCCCCCACCCTTGCGGAGTCGTCTCGGTGTCGCCCGCCACGACCTCGACGCTCTCGACCGGGACCCCGAACTCGTCGGCCACGATCTGGGCGAACGTCGTTTCCTCGCCCTGGCCGTGCGGCTTGGCACCGATGTAGGCCCGCACCACGCCGGTGGGATAGACCCGCACGAGAGCGCTGTCGTACAGCCCGCCACCGAACCCGACCGCGCCCGCCACCTGCGAGGGACCGAGGCCGCAGATCTCGCAGTAGGTCGTGACGCCGATCCCGAGGTAACGGCCCTCCTTCCGCGCCCTGGCCTGCTCGGCGCGGAACTTCTTGTAGTCGAGAATCGACAGGGCCTTGTCGAGCGCCCCCTGATAGTTCCCCGAGTCGTAGGTGATCCCGGTGGCGACGATGTAGGGAAACTTGTCCTTGGGAATCAGGTTCTTGCGGCGCACCTCGACCGGATCCATGCCGATCTTGTGCGCATAGAGGTCGATCATCCGCTCGAGCAGGAACGTCGCCTCGGGGCGTCCGGCGCCCCGGTAGGCATCCACCGGCGTGGTGGTCGTGTAGACGCCGTAGACCGTCCCCTCGATGCTCGGGATAGTGTAGGGTCCCGAGAGCATCAGCCCGTGCAGGATCGTGGGAATGCCCGGAGCGGCCGTCGAGGCGTAGCCGCCGAGCCCTGCGTACACCCTGGTGCGGAGCCCGGTGATCGTGCCGTCCTTGGTGCCGCACATGGCTACGTATTCCACATGGTCGCGGCCGTGGATCGTCACCTTGTAATTCTCCGAGCGGTCCTCGGTCCACTTCACGGGCCGGCCCAAGCTCATCGACGCGAAGCACACCAGCGCCTCGTCGGCGTAGCCCGGGATCTTGCTTCCGAACCCGCCGCCCACCTCGGGCGCGATCACGCGGATCTTGTGCTCGGGGAGCTTCGTCATCACCGACAAGAGAAACCGGTGGATGTGCGGGTTCTGGCTCGTCACCCAGCAGGTGAGCTGGCCAGTGCCGGGGTTGTAGCTGGCGCACGCGGCGCGCGGCTCCATCGCCGTGGGGAGAAGGCGATTATGCAAGATTCGCTGCTCCACGGTGACGGGGGCCTCGCCAAACGCCTTGGCCGCGTCGCCGCCCGCCACCTTCCAGGTGAACGCCACGTTGCCCGGCACTTCGGCGTGCAGTTGCGGCGCGCCCTTCTGCGTGGCCTTCTCGGGATCGACCACCGCGTCGAGTGCATCGTAATCCACGTCGATCAGGTCGAGCGCGTCCCGCGCGGCGGCGCGCGACTCGGCCACGACGAGGGCGATCCCATCACCAACGTAGCGGACCTCGTCCACGGCGAGCGGCGGGTGCGGTGGCACCTTCAGGTCGCAGTTCGGCACGTTCCAGGCGCAGGGGACGGTGTTCAGCTTGTCCTTCACGTCCGCGCCGGTGTAGACCGCGACCACGCCCGGCGCCTTTTTCGCCGTGGCGACGTCCACCTTTCTTACCTTCGCATGCGCGTAAGTGCTGCGCAGCACGACGGCGTAGAGCAGCCCCGGAAGGCTCACGTCGTCGGTGTAGGTGGCCCTGCCGGTGATGAGCCGCGGGTCCTCGCGCCGCTTGATGCCTGAGCCGAAGAGGGTTGCCATGGGCTCCTCCTAGCGCCTCGCCGACGCGGTCTGTATCGCGGCGACAATGTTCTGGTAGCCGGTGCAGCGGCACAGATTGCCCTCGAGCGCGCGACGGATCTCCGTCTCGGACGGCTTGGGGTTTGTGGCGAGGAGGTCGGCTGCGGTCATGATCATGCCGGGGGTACAGAAGCCGCACTGCAACCCATGCTTCTCCCAGAAGGCCTGCTGCAGCGGGTGTAACCCGCCGTTCGGGGCGAGCCCCTCGATGGTGGTGATCTCGCGACCCTCGGCTTGGACTGCGAGCACCGTGCAGCTCTTCACCGCGCGGCCGTCCAAGTGGACCGTGCAGGCGCCGCACTGGCTGGTGTCGCAGCCGATATGGGTGCCTGTGAGATCGAGCTGGTCGCGCAGCACGTAGGCAAGGAGCGCCCGAGGCTCCACTTCGGTCGTGCGGGTGCTGCCGTTCACCTTGAGAGTAATGGATCGTTTCATAGGGGCCGGCTCTTGGCGTGACTAGAGGGCTGGTAATATGCCCGCGGGACGCGGGGTTGCAACGCGTAGTCGCCCGCCGCCTGTGTTATCCGGATCAGCTGACCGCACCCTGGATTGCACCCTGGCCGGAGCACTCTGGCGCCCCAGCGCGCGTGCCACCCGATCGAAGTAGCGGCCCACATCGGCGCTCGGCGACATTCGCGGAGCTCTGGAACAAGTCTCCGGGCACCGGTCAGGACGCTCATCTGACGACGGAAACCAAGGAGTTCGATGAAGGCCGCACTTATCGACCGTTACGGGAGCAATGACCTGGTGAAGGTGGTGGACATTGCCGTCCCCGTGATGGGCCCTATGGATTTGTTGATTCAAGTACATGCCGCCGGTGTGAATCCGGTGGATGTCAAGACGCGCGATGGAAAGTTGAAGACGCTGTTGAAATACCGGTTCCCGCTGGTGCTGGGCAATGACCTCTCAGGCGTGGTTTCCGACGTGGGCGCACAGGTGAGGCGTTTCAAGAAAGGCGATGCGGTCTACGCGCGCCTGGACAAAGACCGCATTGGAACGTTTGCGGAATTTGCCGTGGTCCGCGAAGGCGCCGCCGCCCGCCAACCCACCAACGTGACGTTTGAAGAAGCCGCGTCACTTCCGTTGGTTGCGCTGACGGCGTGGCAGGCCTTAGTGGAGATTGGAAAGCTGGGCGCCAACCAACGGGTGTTGATTCACGCGGGCAGCGGTGGCGTTGGAAGCGTGGCCATCCAGTTGGCCCGTCACCTGGGCGCGACGGTTTTCACCACGGTGGGGCAACGCAATGTGGAACTGGTGAAGCGTCTGGGCGCGGACGTCCCCATTGATTACCGCAGCGTACGTTTTGAAGACGTGGCCAAAGATTGTGACGTGGTGCTGGACAGCGCGGGCGGTGACACGCTGGTGCGGTGTTTTGAGTGCGTGAAACCCGGCGGCGTGGTGGTGAGCATTGGCAGCACCCCGTCAGCAGCGTTTGCGCGGAGCTGGGGACTCAACCCGATTATCGTCCTGGCGATCAGCGTGATGTCCCGAAAGGCGAAGGCCGCAGCGCGGCGCCACAACGCCCGCTATGAGTACTTTTTCGTGCGTGCCGACGGAGAACAGCTGAGAGAAATCACGCGGCTGGTGGAAAGCGGCGTCATCAAACCGCTGGTGGACAAGGTGTTTCCGCTCGAGCAGGTGCGTGATGCACTCGCGTATTCCGAGTCCGGGCGGGCGACGGGAAAAGTGGTCATCAAGATGGCGTGAGTATTCCGCTTAGAGGCGCTTCGCGGGGGCCGGCAAGGGCAACACCGTATTCGAATCAACGATCAGTACCGCATCTGTTTCGTCTGGACCGATGAGGGGCCGGAGCGGGTCGAGATCACCGATTACCATTAAACGGGCGCGGCAAGGGGGAGGCTCCTGATGGTGCGTGTTCCAACGCATGGGCCACCTACGCATCCGGGCGAGATGTTGCTTGAGGAATCTCTGAAGCCGCTTGGCCTGAGCCAGATGGCGTTGGCCGAGGAGCTGGGAGTCTCGTATCTGCGTATCAACGAGCTCGTGCACGGTAAGCGCGGCGTGACGCCGGATACCGCCCTCCGTCTTGAGCGCCTGTTCGGCATGGAGGCCCAGTTTTGGCTGAACCTCCAGCTCGTCTGGGATCTGTACGAAGCGCAGCATTCGCCGGCCGCGAGACACATCCGCAAGATCCGACGCCTCCCACGGCTAGCGAGGGTGACGCGCTAGCGGCCCCGAGGAGCGACTGTGCCGGCTGCTCACAGCGCTGGGGCAGGACGTCCGCATCATCGTGCGGCCCAAGCCGAGGTCGCGGTCACACGCGAGGCTGCGCGCGACAGTGGGCGCGGACTAAGCGGCGGGGTCAGCGTTCGGCTCCTGTCCGCGGAAGGGCACAAGCCAAGCCTCACATCGGTTTGAGATGTGGGGCTTTTCCTTTGGCGTTCGCCCGTAGGCCCCACTCCCCCGCCACACCCTGCATCACCAGCCGACGAAAGATGGCGTCGACCTCTTCGGGCGGAAGCTTCGCGCCCTGGTCCAGCCACCACGTCAAGACGGCCATGAAAGCCCCCGCGATGTACTGTACCGCGAGATCACGTTGCGCCGGCGTGCCTTTGAAGGCGAGCGCCCTGAGGTCAACGTCCACGAGGGCCGCGATCATAGACTGAATGCGCCGCAGCACCAACGCTCCGCTGTCTCGCCCCACGATCGCCGTCCACACCGGGAGATGACTGCGCGCGTGCTCGAGCATCGCGAGGCTGAAGCGGAGACCCCCGGGGGCCTGGCGTTGGCGCTCACCTAGGAAATTCCGCAGGTCTTCGAGCCGGCTGGTGAGAAGCGTCTCCTTGTCGGCGAAATGCGCGTAGAACGTGGCCCGGCCGACGTTCGCCCGGTCGATGATGTCCTGAACGGTCGTGGCTTCGTACCCCTTCTCGATCATCATCGAGATCAAGGCGTCCTGCAAAAGTTGGCGGGTGCGTTGGACCCGCCGGTCGGTTGCTCTCTTCGCCATGTCGCCTCATTCCCGAACAAAGCTCGCGTCCCTGTTCGCAATCGTACGCGGCACCGTCTGGTGTCGGTTGCCCGGCGTCGATAAGAGACACAATGTTCTGTAGCGAACAGTATGTCAAGTAGGGAACATGATGTTCACAAACACCAGATGCAGCCGACGTTCCAGAACGGGAGGTACACTATGCACGAGGCAGCGCGCCGGTCGCTCATCAGCGTCTCGCTCACGGCGGTGATGATCACCGCCAATCACCTCTACGTGCTCGGACCGAAAGCGTTCGGTCTCGGAGCGGTGCTCCTCGTCGGTCCCGCGGCGCTGCTCTGGTGGTTTCGCAACACCCAAAGCGCGGTCGCCTTCGCCGGCTACCTGCTCATGAATCTTTGGATCGTCGTGGGCTTCGGCCTGATCAAGGGCCTTTGGGGAATCACGCTCCCGCTGTATCTCGGCACCGGCCTCGCCGCCGTGTCCGCCGCCTATCCCACGCCGATGCTCGGGCCCTACGGCTTCGAGGCGAGCGGCATCCTGATGTTCATCGGCAGCCTGTTTGTCGCGTACTATGCCTACCAGCTCCTCGAGGCGAGGCGGGGTGTTCCTGTCTTGCCCCGAGCCCGGGCGCGGACGAGTGCGTTCGTGGCCGCCGCGGGGTTGGTTGCCGCCTTCGTGTTCGTCGACCGGGACCGCTGGGCTGCACCCACGGGCGGTGTCGTTAAGATCGGCGTCATCGTCCCGACTGGGGGGCCGTACGCCATCCTCGGCAACTCGTTTCTCAAGGCGGTCCAGATGGCGAAGGACGATTTGCGGGGAACCAAGTACCAGTATCAACTCGTCCTGGTCGACATCGGCGCTGACGAAAACACCGCGCGCGTGGCGATCGAGCGCGCGCTTCGCGTCGATCGGGT
>WNGD01016180.1_pt1 | contig 10427 bp, 12 predicted proteins | sample 5400671 | NCBI WGS metagenome assembly WNGD01 (sample SAMN13153369, study PRJNA577476) | soil metagenome | isolation source: 40 cm soil or saprolite under grassland replicate 2 | place: USA:California | collected 2016-06-15
CACAAAGGCTTTGATTGTGAATGGTTTCTGTGCGACTTCGGCAAGATAGCATCAGAGGGTCTTTTTTCGCCGACCATGCTTGCCAAGCATAAGGTCGGGAGTTCGACCCTCCTCACCCGCTCCACTTTTAAGCCCGTGAGAAATAAGGGGTTTTTCTTTGCCCTTTAGCTCGTGTTTTTTCTTCTACCGCAAAGGTCACAGGTTTTCGCTCTGTATTTTCGCTGCCTGCGTCGTTCCCTGCTAAGTAGTGTTGCGACAGCATGCCAATCTTGAGCACTGGGGATGTATTTTTCAGCTGTCCCGCTTCGAATTTCCTTCGAGCGGTCAACCATCAACCAGAGATTATAAAGATCGCGCAGCCGAGGCCATTTTTACTGTTGCTGCAGCAATGCGTCGTAAATTTGCCAAGGTCTGAATAGCGCGGCGTCTCACAATGGAACTATCTGCTTTGGTCAGTAGCGCTCATCGAAAGTCAGATGAATCTTCACCGCCGGGAGTCCTGTCGCGTGCGGCCACGATTGTACTCCACCGGGATTTCCACGTGGAAATCCCCTGACATGGTACGTGGTTGGGCATTTGGTTGGATCGAAGAGAATAAAGCCTGAGCCAGAATCAGAGAATTAGGCCTTAGCTTGTGATGAGCCAGAGGGTAGAAATGCACTTTTAGCTTCGGATTTTTCCCGTCGCCACTTTCGGGTTTCGTACTGATGTCTATCTGGACATTCATAGACGATCCTGATTTCTGTTTCATAGAGAACCAATCCTACCTGACCACAACAGGGGCAAATTTTGCCCACCACTTTTGTTAGACTTCTGGATTTCATAACTGCTCCCGCTTCAATCCTGTTGGCTCACAGTAATCTAACTGCTGTGCGCTAATCGAATTTCTGAAAACCGAAGCTCAGTTGAGCAGAATGACGTCACGAGACACCCTGGTGCTGTTCCGCGAACCTCCTAAACTATTTTTTGACCCGCTTGCCGCTTCGTGACCTTCGAGTTTTTGCGATTGGCCGTCGTATTGCCGTCTCCATGATTTTGCGGGCAAGGATATTCCTTTCTGTTTCCTTCGGAGGAAAACTGAGAGGCTGCCCTACAGACCATTCCGCAACGTCCGAAGCGTTCCGGCTCTCGACTTTTTTGCGTCTGCGTTCTCGCCCAGGCATATATTAAATATGCCACAATCAGGAAGCGTCATCTACGTCACTTTATCCAAACTTAGCATTTTTAGCTGTTAGCATTGGCCAATCCGGACATCCGCGTTCATTCTGTGCATTACTGTTCATAGTTGTCATGTAATGACTCGGCAAAAACTGTTCTACCTAGGGCATTCCACTTGGTGGTAAGCTTGGTGGAGCGGAATGAAACCCCGACAGAATCCCGAACCCAAAACCAAAAAATTAAAGGCTTACCATCGTACCTACCGAACATAATAGTTGTCTTGGCTAGGTAACGAGATCGGAATCATTTCTTCGTGCCATCGATTTGAGAGTTTCTGCGACTGAGCCCTTGCCTTCTCGATAAACGATCAGTTGATAGCTCCGTTCGAACATCCCAAGTAAAGACGAAATCGGAATTGCGCTCAGGAGCGTCGACCCTTGGTGTAGTGGAAAAGACGCCAGGGACGGGAAGATTGCCGCTCTGGCTTGGGGAACCGAATCGCTCGAGGCGCGGCAGCCCATCGATGCTAAGGGAAAATACGTCCTGCCGGGGATCGTGGCTCCGGAAAATCACCTGGGAACGCATCGTCCATTGCGAGCGGTGTCCAAATTAAATGAGAGAATTTTTACGGCTGAGGGGAGAATAAATCAAACGTGAAGGTGAAGATGAGGCGATGCATCGAGGTCTCCGGCGCGCTCGTTCTAGAGGCCCCTGCAAGCTAGAAATTCAGTTTGGGACCGGTGAGAGCGAAGCGTGATGGGCAAAATCTCAGTGGTGGTTAAATGCCGTTAGGTCACCCGGGCGGGTTAGGCAAGGCCTTGCCCTCGATACAACTGGATGTATTCCATTCCTACAACTTCCTCGCCTCTGTCTGGTTTTATCCGACGAGTGCTCTGTCCTGCTCTTAAAAAGAACAGGAAAATCGTGATCGGCACATACTTTGCTCGCCTGAAAGTCGTGCCTCGGCTTACCCACGAAAAGGCGTCCCAAAAGGCAGCATCTTTGGGAAAAGTCTGGAGGGAAACAAAAATAAACATATCTCCACCAGCTCTGAAGGTGGCCATGGAACTGCGAAATCATCCGCTCATGTCCTACCGACGACTTTCCAGCTGGCCTCCGACGTGGGTGTGGATCGGCGGGAATGAACAAGATAGGCAACCGAGAGGTGAAGTCGGCATCCTCAAGCAAGTGAGGATGGTTGATGGTCATCCAATAGTCCACAGATGTTTTCTGTGGATAGAATACGAAGGCAGCATGTATTTGGGTTGTCTGCTGCTTAGCGATCTTTCTTTTTGCGAAAGCGTTTCCAAGCTATTGGAGGAGAATATCGGTCGCTCAATTGAATATATCGGCGGCTTGGATCTCAGCCATCTCGATTAGTCGCGCTGATTCTTCTTGACCGTAAAACTCGCATCTGCCCCGTCTTAACTTGTAGTTTGCCTCTTATTTGATTTCGGCACTGACTCATTTTTTGAGTTCAGCATAGGCATCGTTTTTTCTGGGCGGCGCTAGAAAACCATAACGATCCAGTTTGTACATGGCTTACGCTCGGGTTGCGATCAACGATGAACGATCCTGACCCGAGCCGTCCCTTTTATCCTTGTTGCGCTTCAATAGGACGAGCCTAAGCCGCCTTAACCCGCGCATCAACCACGTCTCTGAACGGATCGGCTAATTTTAACGCGCATATACGGCGACGGTCGCTTTCCCTTCGCGACGATTGATGCTCCGATAATTGAAATCAATCCTCTTAATCGTCCGACGGTCACCAGGAAGGTCGATCACACGGCTGGTCGATTTCTCATCGAACCGGTGACGTAGCTCCGGACTGAAAGTTTCGTTATTGCCGAACGTTACAACCATTTTGTTTATTTCGACCGGGGCGCCTTGTACCCTGATCTCTAGCTGCTTAAATCTCCCTTCTTTTCGCCCCACATCAATCCGATCGTGGTCATTTTTAAAATCCACATCTTGCCGGCCTAGCATTTCCCATCCTTGGGCAGCGTGAGTGGCGCCGGCAAGCCCGGCCAATAGTAAAAAGAGAGAAACGGTAGCTGTTAAGTAACGCTTCATTTCGCACCTCCTGGTTTTGATTCTTTGTGTCGGCAAAACGAACTCGGCTTTGTTCATACAACTCGATCATATTGCGCCAGTAGGCACAGTCAAGGGGTTACCTGAATTCCCCGAGGCATTGCTACGCCGACGTCGGCCTTGAAGATTTAACGACAGCATTCTGCTTAAGCGCTGAAATGATTTCAGAGCTGTCTTCGTCGATGCAGCGGCCGGCAAGAGAAGATTCCCGACCCCGTTTTTCGGGCCCATCCACTAACATCCTCTTGAGGAAAACTTTTAGAACAAAGCTTAGGTTATTTGCAATCTGTTAGATATGTTAGATATGGGATCAGATCTGGAGTTATAATAGGTACATAGTTGCGCCAAGATTAATCCCGCTTCATGTTCATATGGGAAGTCTTTCGTGGTTTCCTTTTGATTGGTAGGGTTGAGGCCATTTCGGTTGGCAGGGCGGTTTTTTTATCAAGGGAATCTAGCATTGACGCTTACCCGACAAATAAAAGATCCATGTCCGATGTGTGCCGCGTCGCGGACGCTGTGTCTGTGTGACGCGATGCCGAGAATTGAATTAAACACTAAGATTTGTCTGGTCATTCATCGCAGAGAGATGACGCGAAGCAGCAATACAGGTCTGCTCGCGCTCAGAGCATTGGTGAATAGCGAAATCCGGATACGAGGTGAAGGAAGAGAAATGCTCGACCTGAAAGATCTCTTAACCCCTCAGTATCGGACGTTTCTGTTTTACCCCTCGGACGATGCAATCGAATTGGATAAGGAACTGGTGGCGCAAGACCGGAGGCCTATCCAACTCATCGTTCCCGACGGAACCTGGCGACAGGCGAGCCTACAGGCGATAGCTCATGGTCTTGGGGTTATTGAAGGTGTTCTTGTGGGGGCTCAGTTGATGAAGCTCTATCAGGCAAAGATTGAGCGAACGCTCATAGGGCGCGGACTTTTGAGGGAAAGTAGAGAGTGGCGGTAACACCCGTGAGCGACGAATGGCGATGGAAGCCGTCGTTGTCGCGTACAATGCCATCACTTGAGAAATTGATCCTGAAAATAATCCACCCATTCGTCACCCGGTGATCTAGTGCCAGGCATTCACATGGACTTATTTCTTTGGAATGGTAACCCAGTTTTGTCCCGGCAAAATCATTACGGATTAGCTTTCCGTTCGAATTTCGATGCAACCAGGATAACTCATCGACCGACGCCGCTCATCCCTTTCCTCGCCATATCATTCAACGTGGCAACAATCGGCAAGCGATCTTTTTCATCGGGTTCCAAATCGCTTAGGGGGAGTAATAACAAATCCCGCAACCCCTTTAGTCTGACGAGCGCTTGATTTCCACCAGCTTTGAATGTTTACTGGCGTCATGAATCCACTCGACCTCACAGTTAACCAACTCAAACGGGCTGCCGCGATTAAGGAACAAATCGAGGCTCTGAACAAAGAGCTCCGCGGTATCCTCGGTGTGTCAACCAAATCTAGAGCTGCGCCAAAGAAAAACCGACCGATGAGCGCTGCTGCGAGAAAGAAAATTTCCGCTGCTCAAAGAGCAAGATGGGCGAACCGTCGCCGAGCTAATCGAGCAACGCCTTCAGTTAAACCCGCTGCGAAGGCCAAGACCAAGACAATTAGTCGGGCAACTAAAGCGAAGTTGTCGGCCAAATTGAAGGCTTACTGGGCGGCGAAGAAAGCCGGCAAAAAATAAGCCCGTTCTCCTCAATTCCCTGTAAGTCATCTTACTTCTAATCTCGTCGCGCACGCGTCACTTCTCGAAAGATCTCCCAAATTTTATTGGATACTTTTGTGCCGAAAGTGATCCCCTTTGACGAATTTTTGTCACAATTACGTTTACAGAGCTCTGTCACTTGGCTGACAACCGTTAATTGCTCCCTCATTTGATTCGAGTAATAAGTCGCTAAAATAGAAGTATGACACATGGAGATCAGGAAGTGTTCGAGTGTCCAACTACCGGCACTGTGGTCGAGACACTGTTGCACAAGAAAAAGCTGAAGGAGGAACAGTAGAGGTATGTCCGCTCGGACACAGATCATACTTTATCACCGCACCTGGAGGCGGAAGATTCGCCAGCGACCAATATACACGCCAACATTAGCTCATATACAACTGACGCCTAAATGATCAATGACCTTTGGTATAAGAACGCGGTGATCTACTGTCTTTCGGTCGGCACCTTCATGGATGCGAACGGAGATGGGATCGGTGACTTCCAGGGGCTTATGCGCCGCCTGGACTACTTGCACGGACTTGGCATTACCGCGATTTGGCTGATGCCGTTTCAGCCCTCGCCATATCGCGACGACGGATACGACATTTCCGACTACTACGGCGTGAATTCGCGCCACGGCACCCTTGGCGATTTCGTCGAGTTCACCCACGGAGCCAAGCAGCGAGGCATTCGTGTCATTATGGATCTCGTGGTCAATCACACGTCCGACCAGCATCCGTGGTTTCAAGAGGCACGCCGCGACCCCAATTCGAAATATCGCGATTGGTATGTATGGTCAGATAAGAAGCCGAGTCATGCAAAGAAGGGAATGGTATTTCCGGGCGTACAGAAATCGACGTGGTCCTATGATAAGGAGGCGCGCGCGTGGTATTTCCACCGCTTCTACGACTTCCAACCCGATCTTAACACCTCGAACCCGCACGTCCAGGCGGAAATCCTGAAGATCATGGGCTTTTGGATTCAGCAAGGTGTAGTGGGATTCCGGATGGACGCCGTGCCGTTCGTAATCTCAACAAAAGGCCCGCAAGTCAAAAAGCCCGTCGAGCAATACGACATGCTTCGTTCGCTGCGCGAATTCCTGCAGTGGCGCGCGGGCGATTCGATCATTCTCGCCGAAGCCAACGTTTTGCCGAAAACCGACATGGAATATTTTGGCAAAGACGGCGATCGCATGCACATGATGTTCAATTTTCAGGTCAATCAGAATTTGTTTTACGCATTAGCGGCCTCGGATTGCCGGCCGCTTGTGCAAGCGCTCAAAGCCACCAAACCGCGGCCCGCGACCGCACAATGGGGTTTGTTCTTGCGCAATCACGACGAGCTTGATCTCGGCCGCTTGACCGAGGAGCAACGCCAGCGCGTGTTCGAATGCTTTGGACCCGAGAAGGAGATGCAGCTCTATGAGCGCGGCATCAGACGCCGGCTCGCGCCCATGCTCAACGGGGACCGGCGCCGCATCGAGCTCGCCTACAGTCTGATGTTCACCTTGCCCGGAACGCCGGTCGTTCGTTATGGCGACGAGATCGGCATGGGGGATGATCTCAAGCTGCCCGAGCGCAATTGCGCCCGCACGCCAATGCAGTGGTCTACGGAACCTCATGCGGGATTCACGAAATCGGCCAAGTCTATCCTGCCGGTAATCAGCGAGGGGCCCTACGGCTATCAGCACGTTAATGCCGCCGAGCAGCGGCGCGATCCCAATTCGCTGCTCAACTGGACTGAGCGCATCATCCGCATGCGCAAGGAAGTTCCGGAGGTCGGCTGGGGCGACTTTGAAGTGCTCCCGATTCGAGACCCAGCGGTGCTGGCAATCCGCTATGACTGGCGCAACAACTCGGTCTTGTTCGTCCACAATTTGGCTGCGATACCCAAGGAGGTGGCGTTTTCCACCGGATTGCGAGGTAATGAAGCCCGCGTGCTTGTAAATCTGCTGACCGAAGACCACAGCCGAGCTCGGGAAGATGGAAGGCATCACTTGCTGCTCGAGGCTTACGGCTATCGCTGGTATCGGGTCGGCGGCCTGGACTACTTGCTCAAGCGTAGCGACATCGAGACGCCAACGCCACGCGATAGTAAAAGGAAGCGAACTCCGCATTGAAAGGGCCGCGGTGTTTGTTATCGTTTTTTTAGGAGGTCTTTATGCCCTCGAAGAAAAACAGGCGCGGCCCCCACAGCCAGAAGAGCGCGAAAAGGAAAAAATCAAAACGCCGCAACCGAGTTCCGGAGAGTTGGTCACTCGGCCAGACCAACGAACCTTTTGAGCAGGACACCAAGCGGCGGATCGGACAGTATGTCGGAACAGGCACAGCACCCCTGATGAAAAAGTAAATCAGGATATGCCATGCGCCAGGTGCGAGGTCCGTTCGTGGCGATTTCGTCCGGTAACAGAACCGATACGGTCTGGTCGTAATCTCGGTTGGAGCAGGAATAACGTGGCGCGCGATGATCCCTAAGCGTGGCCCTGGTTACGTCGCAAACAAAAATACCGTGACCCAACCAACACAAGGAGGCAAGGTCATTGACCGAGCGAACACGCATGGTTTTTAGGGTAAAGAAATCTGCCAGTGGGGACTTTTGGATCTGCCTTGAACCTTTCGAGCGAAATTTAAAAGTTTTGGGAAACGGTTTTTTGAGCTTCGACTTGCCCGAAGGAACCACGATTAATAAAGCTGAGGAGATCGCTGCATTTCTGCAAGAGAATATTAGCAGCGTCTCTTACACGTTGGTTTAGCGGTACCTCGCTCAATGTATGGCGCCTAGTCTATGCAGAGAAAACCAAGGCGCCTAGCCTAATCCCTAGACGTTTACCATGTGACTTTAACTCTTCGATGGGCTCATGAGGTCAACATTCTCAGCAATAGGACGGCCTGACGGCGGCGTGTCCCATACTCGAATCTTCTCATAACGCACCTCCCGGTTTTTCTTTGAGGAACGAAATTTGCAGCTTTCCTTCCAAAAAAGGAGGTTGCCAATGGCTATACGATTAAAAAGAGAATTAGGAATTTGGCTTTTCGGTCTCTCGCTAATGACTTTGGGAGTGGCGGGCTGCGGAACTTTGACTGGCGCTACAGTGGGCGGGGCGGCGGGTGCGGGAATCGGCGCAGCGACGGGTTCTAGTGTTGGAAAAAGCGCGGCCATCGGAGCCGGGGTCGGCGGCACGGCCGGGGCGGTCTATGACATTTACAACTACAATAGGCGCGACCGATTCGATGATCGATTCGACGACTAGGCGAAGGTGAAAGCTGGATATCCTTTGTAGTTGGCTCTCTAGGAGAAGGTTCTACATGAAGGAGGCAGTTTTTATGGATAAGCTAAAAAAGGTCTTTGCAGCATTGATCATAGTTGGTTCGCTTGCCGGTATTCTCGGTTCGGTCGCTTGCAACACGATTCATGGCCTAGGAAAGGACATCGAGCGTGGCGGCGAGAAAACTCAGGATGCAGCGGACGCGGTAAGAAGGCGGCTCTAATTCGTAAGAACGAGAGCGCAATCGAACTCGCCTAGTTTAAACCGTCTTGCCGTAATGCGGAGGGGAAGCTATGAATGCAGTTTCTATAGTTTCCCCTTTGCGCCTTTGTTCAGCCTGGTATCTTGACGATCAACACACAGATGACGGATCGCTTTCCTTTCGCTCTTCACGTCCCGCGGGGCTAAATGCCGTGCGCGATAATTCCGGTCAGCCATACGTTTGCTGCATACTAACCGCCCTAATCTTCCCACCCATACCTTCCCCTTAGTTTTACGAAGTGACAGTCGCCCAAATATTCTTCTCGAATTCCTGCACTATCTTTACGAATCCGCACCAGAGTTTGAAGCTCTTTCTCGCCCATCGGGAATACGAGATAGCCGGGTATCTTTAACTGTTCAATCAGCGGGCGCGGAATACACGGCGCTGCAGCAGAAATGACAACTGCATCATAAGGAGCATGCCTGTCGCAGCCGAGGGTTCCGTCACCCACGAGCACCGACACGTTGCGGTAGCCCAGGCTGCTTAAAAGGATGCGGGCTTTCAAGGCAAGCCCTTCCACCACCTCAACGGAAAAGACCTCGGCGCATACTTCGCCTAGGACTGCCGCCACGTAACCCGAGCCGGTTCCCACTTCAAGCACCCTTTCCCCTCCTCTGAGTTCAAGCGCCTCAACCATCAGCGCCACTATATAAGGTTGCGAAATTGTCTGGTCCGCCTCAATGGGCAGTGGATGATCTTCGTACGCGCAGTCCCACAATTCCTTTTCAAGGAACAAGTGACGTGGTATCTTAGCCATCGCCCGAAGCACTTGAGGATCATTTATCCCCCTGCTCACAAGCTGTTCCTGCACCATCCGTTCCCGTGCCTGGACGTAGTCGACATTCATTACAATCTTCCGATTATGATTTGTCGGGATGAATTTTGTTAGCCCTCTTTAGTTAAGTTATTTGATGCGCGGACCGGATTCAACGTGTCTATTGGATCTGGCATAAGGTAGAAATTATTTTTGACTAGATGCTTAATGACCGTACATTAGTGAATCGGGCCGTAGGAAATTCACGATCGCCGACCGGGCCCGAAAGGTGCCTGCTCTGGATCTCGTGCGTTTCATGATGCGCGGATTGCCATCGTCGGTGGCTTCGAACCCACTGAAACAGTTCCGAAAAAATGGTCTCGTTAAATCTTGTAGGATGAGGAGCTCACGACATTGAATTTGCAAAATCAACCTCGGATGCATGACAGGCTACGCAGACTTACCCTTATCAATTCTGTAATCGGGATTTCCATAGCGGGAATTTCCACCCGGGTATTTGTGATCTCCGTGCCTACGCTGGCGGCAGCTTTGGGAACCGACATTCTCGGGATTTCTTGGGCCCTCATAGTTTATCAGATGGCCGGGATCGGGTTGGGCGTGGTGTGCGGTCGCCTGGGCGACATCCACGGCCATCACAAGATCTACGGCTTTGGCATGGCCGTGATGGCCGTTGGCTCGCTGCTCTGCGGGCTTTCACAGGACGTCTTTCAATTGATCCTGTTTCGATTCGTGCAAGGCGTTGGCGGTGCGATGATTCAGTCTTCCGGCCGTACCTTGGCCTTTAAGGCCATGCCTGTGGGATCCGAGGGAAAGGCCCAGGGACTGATGACTATGTCACATCAGTTTGGTTTTTTTGTCGGTCCGCCCCTCGGCGGTCTCATCATTGACTGGATTCACTGGTGCGGAATCTTCTTTTTATTGTTGCTGCCGAGCCTGGTGGGAATGGCGCTTTGCTATATGACCGGGCGCGCCGTTGCGCCGTCCGCTGCCCGCTGGGAGTCCATTGATTATCGGGGAGCTTTGCTCTTCCTTGGATTGATGATTCTCGTCACCATGCTCCTGGATCAAAAAATCGCGCAGGTCTTAGGTGCAGGGAGCTAGGCACTGTTGGGTTTGGTTTTTATCGGGACGCTTTGGGGATTTATTTCCCACGAGAAG
>WNGD01018078.1_pt1 | contig 10427 bp, 11 predicted proteins | sample 5400671 | NCBI WGS metagenome assembly WNGD01 (sample SAMN13153369, study PRJNA577476) | soil metagenome | isolation source: 40 cm soil or saprolite under grassland replicate 2 | place: USA:California | collected 2016-06-15
AACGATGCCGTTGCCTCTCCTCATGTCGGTTCGGCGCCTGTCAGCAGGGCGTCCCCTAGCGCGGTGCGCGAATAGATGACGTGCCGGCCCAAGCGGGCACGTGCGACGAGTCCGCATTCGTGCAGCACGCGCAGGTGGTCTGCAACGTTTCCGGGCGATCGATTCAGTTGCCGTGCGAGCGCCGAGGTGTGCGTGGGCTCGCCGACGACCTCGAGAATTTCGGTGCGAGTGGGGCCAATCAGCTTCGCGATCGCGACGTCCCGGCCGCCCGGATCCCAGAACAGTGACGCGACACCGCGCGAGGGATACGTCAGTGCAGGCGGGCGCTCATGCAACATCGCGACGGCATACGGCCAGATGAAGGCAGATGGCATCAGACAGACACCACAACCATCGAGCGTGACCTTCGCGTTTGTGGACAGGTCGACGCGCAGACTGCGGTCTTCGAGCGTGATCAACGGAGCGAGATCGGCAAAGACCGTCGCGAGCCCGCCCCGGGCAAGCAAGCCCGACCGGTACAGAACGTCACGCTCGAGCAGATCACGGAGGCGAGGCCACGACGGCGCGATCAGCGCCTCCCACGACGCGGCGAGTTGATCCGTCAGCCGCTGACCCGCATCCGCCGCGCGCAGCTGCTGCTCGAGGTCGCGATCGACCCCCGTCGCGTTGTGCAAACAGAAACCGATCTCCGTTGCGATCTCGGACCGAGCTGTCGCCCGGATGCACGCAAGCTCCGCCTCCATGTCTCCGACAGGTCCACTCGGGGTCGGTGTGAGGAAATCGGGGTAATAGTCGCTACGCGCCGAAAGCACCAAGAGCAGCGGTCTAACGTCGTGGTCGCGCTGCAGGCGTGCAAGCGCGGCCTGCCGTTCCCCTAGCCAGGCCGTGTGTGCCCCGTGCACGAACGTCTGCGGGTTCGCGAGCGCCCGCAGGAGCCGCACCATCTCACCGACCGGGGAGATCGTGAAACGGAAGCGCAGGACGTCAGCGAGTGAGAGGACAAACTCGATCACATGCAGGCGGCGGCCGTCGAGCCGCGTCTCCTCTCTCGGCGATCGCCTGAACTTGTGGTTGGCACCTTTGCCTCAGCTGCCGAGCGCTTCGACTACCAAGCGTGCCACCTCGGCTCCGGAGTCCTGCTGCTGGCCAGTGATCAGGTGGCCGTCTCGGACGGCGAATGGTTTGAAGCGCCCACCCTGGATGTAGTTGGCGCCGCGCTCGTGCGCAGCATCCTCGATGTGCCACGGCATCACCTTTTGGCCGACGTATTCGTCGGCGAACGTTTCTTCGACGTTGGCGAAACCTGTCATCGTCCTTCCGGCGATCAGATAGGAAGCCATCTGAGAGCTTGACATCCATGAGCGCGGCAGTGCTATGGCAGAGGGCGCTCGTGACCTTTTGGCTTCGTAGAACGTGCGGAGGGCGTTCAGGAGTTCTGGGTGATCGCGGAAGGTGAACATCGGCGATTGGCCGCCGACGACGACGAGCGCGTCGTGGTCGTCGTAGTTCACGTCCTTCGAGGACGGAGTGTCCTCGATCAATTCCATGTACTCCGGTGTGTTCAGGAACCCCATCGTGATCAGGTCATCGACTGAGTATTTGCTCTCGTCGCGTGGGTCGCTCCAGGCGTCAAGTTGGCATCTGCCGCCGTCGGGGCTGGCGATCGTTACCTCGTAGCCGGCCTGCTTGAAGGCATACCAGGCGTGCGTCAAGTCGGCGCCCCAAAAGCCGACGGAGATCCCCAGCGTCGTAGATGTTGCTGGGTTTGCGATCACCATCAAGATCTTCTTTGGCTCCTCGGGTCGGTGAAATTGATCTCTGCGGCCATCTAGTCTTCCTCAAGGGATTCGATCTGGACGAAGCTCGCCAGCGGCTCGCGCTCGCGAGTCGGAACGTCCGCGCCGCCTCTCAAGTCGCGCACCTTGCCGAGTGCGTCGAGAGTAAGGCTGGCGAGATCGGCGAGTCGGCGTAGGTTGCGCTCATCGGCGTCGTCGAAGTCGCCGCCGTTGGCCTTGTCGGACGACTGCAGCAGCCCATAGTTGAGACCCTCTGCGCCGACGATCGGAACCGCCAGGAGCCCGCGCAGCGGCGGGTGAGCGCCTCGCGCTTCTGCATACCCACGCCAGGCCGGGTGGCGCTCCACCTCGGCCTGCGTGAGCCGAAGCGCGCTGTTCTCGGTCACGACGAGCGCGTGCAGGCCAACGCCGCGTGCCGGCATCGTGAAGCCGCGGAAAGCTGCGTACTCCTCCGAGAGCGAGAAATACTTGCGCGCGTGACGCCAGTCGCCTTTGACGATCAGGCTCATCGCCGCCTGGTGCGCTCCTGTGAGCGCGCGGGCGAGCTCGCAGCTGAGCTGCAACGTCGCGTCGACGTGCGTTTCGAACTCTCGCGCTGCTGGATCAGCGGGCGCCATCAAGCTAGCCGTCGCTTGTCAGGGTGACTTGGTAATGGCGCATCTCGGCGATATCGCCGACGAACGGACTAACTGCGTCGAAAAAACTCCGAAACTCCGCGCTCTGGCGGAAACCGGACAGGTGCCCCTCTTCGGAATCCCACTCGATCCGGACGATGTGCCGGCTTGGCTCTTCAACGCATCGCGCCATCTCGTAGCGCTCGCAATGCTCCGAAGCCTCCAGCGCCGCCGCAGCCTGCCGATACGCCTCGGCGAAGGCCCGCGCGCGTTCTTCATCGATCGTGTAGCGGATGTATTCGACAACCATCAGGCGGCCTCCAATCGCTTCTCTCATCTGGGAACTCTGAGGTTTGCGGCTCAGAACGGATCGAGGCAACGGATTCGTTCCTGCACGAAGCGTGGCCGGCCTGAAGAAGCCTTCCCATCGACGTAAGCGGCGTTTCGTTCCGTCACGAATCGGTGGCGCCGGGCGCTGCGATGCACAAGCATCCGGTCGATTCGATCTGACGACCGAAAGGATCAATGAGCCACGGAGGCTGGATTGCCCTGCATGTCCTCGGCGTTGTTGTCTTCCTCGGCAACCTGATCGTGACCGCCGTCTGGAAGACCATCGCCGACCACACCCGAGATCCGAGAGTAATCGCCTACGCGCAGCGGTTGGTCACAATCACCGACATCTCCTTCACGGCAACCGGCGCGGCCCTGATCACCCTGTCCGGCCTCGTCCTCGCCGACGACTGGGGCGGTGTTGGTGGGCCGACCTGGCTCACCGTCGGATTCAGCCTGTTCGCTGCCACCGGCGTCATCTGGATCGCCGTCTTGATCCCCATCCAAATCCAGCAGGCGCGCCTCGCGCGCCAATTCACGAGAAACGATGCGATCCCCGACCGCTACTGGCAGCTCGCGCGACGCTGGTATGTGTTCGGCGCGATCGCCACGCTGTTGCCGCTCGCAAACATCTATCTCATGGCGGTGAAACCGTGACGAATGAGCGTGTCGTGCTCGTTCGGCTCGATAACCGTCGCGGCGTTTGAGCGCAGTTGGGGCACATGACGCAATCTGCCATTGATGTCTCAAGGCTAGCCCGGCCGGAGTTTCTGGCTGAGCTCGACGCGGGTCGCGGTCGTGCCGAACGCCGCACCAGAAGCAGGGGCCCGACAAGCCCAGCGTCATTGCGTTTTGGAGGTGGAGTCTGAGGGCTGCGGACGCATGACACGTTCCATCATTCGACGTAGCACTGCACGCGGCGCAAAACGACCCGCCAGCGTAAGAAGGACGTAGAGCGAGCCAACGACCTTGACAACCCGCCCGCGCTGGTGAGCTCGTAGCGCCGCAGCCACGACATGCTCAGGCCGCAGATGCGGGAACCGTCGCTCGGGCGCTTCGCTGCCGGCCACCGCAGCAAACTCCGTACGAACGAAACCGGGCGCAATCGCCGTCACGCGGATGCCTGTGCCGCGGACTTCCTCAGCGAGCGCCTCGGAGAAGCTGAGCACGAACGCCTTGCTTGCCGCGTACGCGGCGAAGTACGGCATCGGCTGAAACGCCATCTGTGAGGCGACATTGATGACGCCGCCACGCCCGCGTTCGACCATCGCCGGCAGCATCCGGCTTGTCAGCGCCACGACGGCTTCAACATTGAGACGAACAAGCTCACGCTGGCGCTCAGGCGAGGCCGAGACAAACTCGCCGTAGGTCGCCAGGCCAGCGTTGTTGACGAGCAAGTCGACCTCCCGACCGGCCGCGACGTTCAGCACAGCCTCGACGCCGTTCATCTGCGAGAGGTCGGCAACAAGTGGCTCCAGGCGGCCACCGTCGCGCAAGACTTCTTCGGCTAGCACATCGAGACGGTCGCCTCGCCGAGCGACCGCCAGGACCCGGTACCAGCGCCCAGCGAGGACGCGCGCGAATTCGCGTCCGAGCCCCGACGAGGCGCCGGTCACGACCGCCCAGCCGCCGTTGACCGACGGAATGCTCTGCCGATTCCTGCCGCGGCTGTCTGCGAGCTCGGCCGTGCTACTCCGTCTGCCGTAGAACCAATCAACCGTGCGCCGACGAGGGCGTTGACGAGCTGTCCGCTGCCGTAGATCAGCAAGTCGCGCCCTGCCTCGTCCTTCAGCTTGCGGACTGCCTCGACCGCGTCGCCCTGCATGAGCGTCGCGTTCCACTCGAGCGGCCCCTCCAACGACCGCGACGCGACGTACTTGGGAAGACTGTTCATCCGCTCCGCGAACCCTTGCTCGTCGGTAAAGGTCGGCCATGTGGCTGCAAAGCTCTCGTAGGTCACGCGGCCGAGTAGAAGCGCATCGCTCGCGAACAGCTGCTCGCGCTGCATCTCCGACAATTCCTCATTCCAGTACTGCGCCGTCCACCCCCCGCGCGCCTCATCGCCGCCGTCGGGATCCTCCATCTGCATTCGTCCGTCCACTGACACGTACTCCGCCGCAACAACCCTCATCACGCCCTCCTCGTGTCGTTGACATCCGGCGCCGCGATCATCAGGAAGCCGACGCCGAAGCGCTAGGGATTCGCACAGGACCGAATCATCGCCGCTGGGGGGCGCGGCACCAAGGCAGCGATGTTGAGACGGCCGCCCGTTGGGCGGCTGGACGCGAGCGTTCGTCCCGAAGCGAATCTCTCGCTCTGCCACCACTCAAGCACGATTCTGCAGCGATGGATCACGAGCGATCCAACCCCACCCTGACGGCGAGAATGGCACCGAACGCGCCAGCCTCGCCGGCTCGGTAGCGCAGCAGCGGCTACGAAGGGATGCTTGCGCGACTCGCAACCCTGATCGACCGCCGCCCGTGGCGTTTCCTTCTCGTCGCGGCCGCGTGCGTCGCAGCCTCCGCGCCGCTTGGGCTCCAAGTCCGCGATCAGCTCAAACCGCGCGGCTTCGACGTTCCCGGCTCGGACAGCGCAAAGGCACGGGCGTTTATCGCCGAAGCGTCGGGGACTGATCCGGCCAACACGGTGCTCGCGCTCGTGCACCTACCCGGGCGGTACGGGCAACCCGAGGCGCGGCGGACGATCGCCACAGTCGAAAGGACGCTCCAACAGGACCCGGCGGTCGTCCGCGTTCTGGACGCCGAGAGCGCGCACAACCCGGCCCTCGTTGGACGCCACAAGCGTCTCGCCTACGTCATCGCGCAACTGCGGCCGCTCGACGACAAACAACAAGAGGACGTCGGCAAACGCCTGCTCGCGGCCTTTGCAGGCAGCTCCCGAGTCACGCTCGGTGGCAACCCGATCGCAAACCACGAGATCTCGAGCACAATCGAAAACGATCTACGCCGCGCCGAGCTGCTCGCAGTCCCGCTGATCGTGCTGCTCTCCTTCTTTCTCTTTCGCGGCCTGATCGCGAGCCTGCTCGCCCCGCTCGCCGGCGGCCTCACCGTCATTGTCAGCTTCTTCCTCCTACGCGAACTGGGGTCCCTGACCTCAGTCTCGATCTACGCGCTCAATCTCGTCACCGGCCTCTCGATCGGACTCTCAATCGACTGGAGCTTGCTGCTGCTCTCCCGCTACCGCGAAGAGCGCGCCCGCGAGGACGACCTGCGGCTCGCACTACGACGGGCACTCGAGCACGCCGGGCACACGATCATCTTCAGCGCCTTGATCGTCGCCGGATCGATGGCGACACTACTCATCTTCCCGCTGCGATTCCTGCGCTCGATGGGATACGGCGGCGTGATCGCATCGGCCGTCGCCGCCGCCAGCGCGCTCGTCGTGCTACCCGCGGTCCTGCGCGTGCTTGGCGACCGGATCGACGCGCTCGCTTTGCCCGTCTGGCGCGACCCACAGCGCCTCGCCCAACCGGCGGGTCGCTGGCGCGCGATCGGACGGCTAACAACGCACCACCCACTGCCGATCGCAGCCGCGACGCTCGTTCTTCTCGTCGCCGTTGCCACGCCCCTCTACCGCATCCAGTGGACGACGGTCGACGCTAGCAGCCTCCCATCCTCGGCCCAGGCCCACCGCACAGACCGGACCATCAATCGCTCCCGCGAATTCGTTCCAAACAGCGGCACGCCGTTCTACCTTGCGCTGCGAACAACATCCTCAGCCGGCCGAACCCAGGCCGCCGCGCTCGCCGATAGCGTCCGCGATTTCTCTGGCGTTCGAGCCGTCGCGCGTCCCGTACGGCTCGGTCACGACGTCTGGCAGATCAACGTCGTCTCGCAGCGGCCGCCCTACAGCGCCCCCACCCAGAGACTGGTCGAACAACTTAGAACCCTCAACACCGGACATCGCTTCCTGATCGGCGGTGACGCCGCAGCATTCCACGACGAACGCACGGCGATCGGCGACCGACTACCACTCGCGATCGCCGTTCTCGCCGCCATCACCTTCGTCATCTTGCTGATGCTCACCCGCTCGATCGTCGCACCCCTGCTCGCGCTCACGATGAACGCACTCACACTCGGCGCTGCGTTCGGCGCGCTCACCCTCATCTTTCAAGACGGCCGTTTCCAATCGCTACTTCAATATGAAAGCGCAGACGCGCTCGACCTCACCATCCCGCTTGTTCTTGCCGCACTTGTCTTCGCCGTCTCCACCGATTACGGCGTATTCCTGTTCAGCCGCGTTCGCGAGGCCCGCCAGCGCGGGACTCCCGATCAAGCGGCGATCGGCAATAGCGTCGCGACAACCGGCCGCATCGTCACCTCGGCCGCACTCCTGTTCGCCGTCTCGATCGGCGTCTTCGGCACCTCCAACATCATCGTCCTGAAAATTCTCGGCATCGGCACCGCGCTCGCCGTCCTGCTCGACTCAGTCCTTGTTCGCTGTCTCCTCCTCCCGGCGACGCTCACGCTGCTCGGCCGCCACACCTGGTGGCTACCTCATTCGGTGCAGCCACCCACCTCAACCGCGAACGAGCGTCCGCGAAGTCGAAGGTGCGGGTGACATCGGCGGGGCGCAGTCTTCGCACTGATTCTCCTTCCGGAGAACGCTCCGCCTGAGGCTTGGCATCCGGCCCGGTTTCTTGGCTTACGCCGGAACCGACCACTGCAGGATCTTCTTGGGCCCCCAGCCAGTGCACGGGACCGGAGCCACGTCCGCGCCGGTCGTAGTTGGCAGTTGATCACTGCCTCGGAAGGTCCTTTGGCATCTGCACCGTCCTTGGCTAGTACTGGCGTGGCCCTTGTTGCCACACGCCGAGCACGTTGCCGGGTGGGTCGCGGAAGGTCGCCACCCACAGGTCGCCTTCCGGATACGGCGCCGTCACAACCTCACCTCCCTGAGCGACAACCTTGTCGAGCGTTTCATCGATGCGCTCAACGAAGATGTACGGCCGCACGCCTGCCTCGCCCGCGACCGGAAGGTCTGCGATGAAGTGGCCGATGACGTGTCCGGTGCCGTCCTCGAAGCTCGGGTCGTCGGGATCGCCGCGCAGGCTCCAGCCGAAAACGGACTGATAAAAGGCCGCCGACTGGTACGGATCCTCGGCGGGAATCCGGAGGTAGGAGATTCCGCCAACGCGGAAGACGCGCGGTTCTTCCTCGGCTCCGGAAGACATCTGGCCAGTATCGGTGGTGTCGCCGTTCACGCGGTCCCGCGTCGATCTCAGTTCGCCGAGGCCGGCTCGCAGACGAGCATCGCGACGCCGGTGGCGGCGGTCTCGACGCGCGTGAGTGTCAGGGTTGTCTTGTCGTTGTCGTCTCTAAAGAAGCGTTTGCCGGTTCCGAGAACGAGCGGATAGATCATGAGGCGGTATTCGTCGATGAGGTTGTGTGGCAGCAAGGTGTTCACGAGCGCGCCGCTGCCGTAGATGAGGACGTCCTCCCCGGGCTGCTCCTTTAGGTTGGAGACGGCTTCTGCGACATCGTCTCGGAGGAGTGTTGCGTTCCATTCGAGCGGCTCCTCCAAGGTCGTCGACGCGACAAGCTTGGGCAGGCTGTTCATTCTGTCGGTGAAGGGGTCGCCTGACCGCAACGGCCACGAGGCGACGAACTCCTCGTACGTCACCCGTCCAAGCAGGAGCGCGTCGCTAGAGAAGAGCTGGTCGGTCTGCCACTTCGCGATCTCGTCGTTCCAGTACGGGACCGTCCAGCCACGGTGTTCGTACGCTCCGGCCGGGCCGGGGTCTTCGGTTACGCCGTCCAGGGACAGGTACTCGGCTGCGACGATCCTTCTCATTGCACGCTCCTTCTGTCGGCTCGTGCGCGGGCAGAGAATAAGCCGTGCACTCGCGATGCGGCATCTTGGCCGCCCCTGCGCCGGGGGCGCTCGCCAGATTCGGACATGCGCGAATTCCGGCGCTGCGTGGGATCTCCGCGCCTTGTGGTGCTTGCTATTTGACGACGCGGAATCTCAGATGCGTCCCGAATTGGGATTCCACGACCTCGGTTCGCTCCAGCTCGATCGGATCTGAGAGGTTGTCGAACAACCTGATGCCAGCGCCGAGAACGATTGGCGCGACGTGCAGGTGAAGGCTGTCCACCAGCCCCGCCTTCAGGGCTTGCTGGATCACGCTGGCGCCGCCCATGACGTGGACCTTCTTGTCGCCGGCCGCGGCTCGCGCCTGCGCGATCGCGGACTCGATTCCCTCGGTGACGAAGGTAAAGCTGGTTCCACCTTTGACGACCACGTCGTGCGGGCGGTGGGTGAGCACATAGACGGGCATGCGGTAGAACCCGTCATCGCCCCAGCCCTCCATCCCGTCGTAGATTTTGCGGCTTGTGATCACGGCCCCTGAGGTGGTGAACAAGGCGTCGTCGAGGAGGCGTGGGCCGTCTGGGTCGTGCCGAAACCAGGCGTGGAGGATCTCGCCTCCTTCGCCAAGGCCGGCGCCGTCCTCGTTCGGTCCGGTGATGAAACCGTCCACTGACATCGAGATCTCAACTTCCACTGGGCCCATCTCGCACCTCCTACTTGGGTGCTGCGGCGCCGGGATCTGGCCGCATGGTTCGATCTGCGCGGGCGGCGCCGTTTCGCGGCTGGTCATTCGTGCTTGGGTCCGTGTCGGTCTCGGCCTCGGGGGCGGGTTGCACGCGGCGCAGCACGGTCGCCGCGATGACGGCGAGTGTGATCGCGAGGGCGGCGCTGACGATGGCGGCGAGGTGTAGCCCTTGCGTGAAAGCGTCACGGGCGCCGTTGAGCAGTGGCGCGCCGAGGTCGTCAGGGAGCCGCTTGGCGAGCTGCGCGGCGCCGGCGAGCGTGCTGCGCGCGGTGTCGGTGTCGTGTGGCTTGAGGCCTGCGGGGAGCGCGTCGCTGAGCTGGCTGCGGTAGACGGCGGTGGCGATGCTGCCGAGCAGGGCGATGCCGAGTGCACCACCGAGCTCGGTGCCGGTTTCCGAGAGCCCGGACGCTTCGCCGGCTCGCTCGGGGGGCGCGGCTCCGACGATCAGGTCGGTTGCCAGCGTCACAACGGGAGCGACCCCCAGCGCCAGCAGAACCGAGCCGGTCACCAGCACGGTGAGGGCGGGACCGCCGCGTCCGTGCAGTTGGGCCAGGACAGCCAGGCCGATCGTTGCGAGCCCGAGCCCGTACGCCATCGTGATCCCTGGACCGAGTCGATGCACGATCCTTGGGGCAAGCAGCGAGCCGGCGATGAAGCCGAGCGACGAGGGCACGGTCCAGAGGCCGGCTCTGAGCGGCGACAGGCCGAGCACCAGTTGCAGGTACTGCGCGATCAGGAAGAAGCTTCCGAACACCAGGAACAGGCTGAGCGTGTTCGCGGCCAGGGAGGCGCTGAAAGCCGGTGTGCGGAAGAGGCGCGGGTCGATCAGAGGCTGGGCCAGCTTCCGCTGGCGGAGGATGAAGGCGAGCGCGACCGAGAGGCCGGCGAGAAACGAGATCGCGGGCAGGGGGCCGAAGCCGTTTTGGGCCCACTCTTTGACGCCGTAGACGAGTGCCAGCACCGAAACAAGGGAGAGGGTGGCGCTGACGAGGTCGAAGCGGCCTGCGTCGGGGTCGCGGAACTCCGGCAATAGCCGCGGTCCCAGCACGAGCAGCAGCGCCATTACCGGTACGGCGAGCAGAAACACCGAGCCCCACCAAAAGAAATGGA
>WNGD01020267.1_pt1 | contig 10427 bp, 7 predicted proteins | sample 5400671 | NCBI WGS metagenome assembly WNGD01 (sample SAMN13153369, study PRJNA577476) | soil metagenome | isolation source: 40 cm soil or saprolite under grassland replicate 2 | place: USA:California | collected 2016-06-15
CTCACGACTTCGGCCATCATCTGCCCCAGGGAATCGACCCGCAGCTTCACGGGCAGCTCCATCTCCAGATCCTCGAGCATGAACGCGCCGTTGGCTTCCCCATAACGCCGCAACTCGCGCTGGACGGTGACCGCCGACGTGACCAACGACTCGCCCAGCTCGTGCAGCGCGACCTCGGTCGATGCGGCGGACGTCAGGGGCGTCTGCGGGGGCAGCGCGGGCAGCGTTCCGATCAATGCGCGCGGGCCGCGTTTGCGTTTCATGGGCGCTCCGCGGGCAAGGAGAGGCCGACTCTGAACACCAGTGCCGCGCCCGCGTGCACGGTCAGCCGCACGCGCTTGATCGCCCACGCGGATGCATCGGTACGCTGGTCGAACCAATCCTGGAGCGCCACGACATCTCGTCCGAAGGCGCCGAGGACCTCGCAGAGTTGCGGTCGCGAGTTCACGTCAGTCATCCGCTGGTTGAGGGATCTCGAGATGATACCCGGGGTCATCCGGCGGCATGAAGAAACTCCTGCCGTCGATGCGCCGCTCCGCGCGAACCGCCCGCTCGAAGGCGACACGATTCGCGACCGAGCTCGGCGCGACATCGAACACATTACGGATTTTGGGATCGCCGATGTGGCGTGAGACGTTGCTCGGTCCTACCGCGACGATCTTGTCGCGCATGTCTGCGATGACCGCGTCGCGAGATTTGCCGGCGGTTTTCGACTTGACGTAGACATCGATCACCTGGTCTCCGCCGCGCCCATACAGCTTGTGCTGCTTTTCGACACCTTCCGTTTCGAGATTGTTGTACATGACGCGCGCTTGATCACTCGGCGTGCGCGCGGTGCTCGATATCAGCACCGCACGCAGGTCGGCCGCGACGACGACGTCGCGCAGGACGGTCTCCGAATACGGCGTGAGGTCAGCGGCCTTTGCCGTCGCGGCAAAGCGGATGTCGACGTCTTCCGGTTTTCTGCGCGGCGGCGCGGGCGCCGGCTTCACCGCGCCGACATCCGCAATCACGTCGATGTCGATCACCGGCTGCGTGGCGTGAGATGCGAGCACGAATACCGCATCGTTGAAGAACCGCACGAAGCGGTCGCAGTGCTGCCCGGTGCCGATCGGGTCCTGGCGCAGCTTCCACCGGTTTTGGCTTCCGGTCTGCGGGTACAGATCGCCGGCATTGTACGCCGCCGGGACGAGCGGCGGATCGAGCGCGGTCAGATCGGCTTGCTGCGCGATGTAATTGGTCCCGGCCGCGATGGCATTTGCCGGCTCGAGCAGCCAGTCACGGCCGACGCTCATTTTCATGACGTCGCGCGCGGTGGAGATGAGCGTTTGCGTCAGCCCGACGCTCACCTTGTGCGGCGTCTTCTCGTCGGACACGTAGCCGGGCTCCTCACGGAACGCGTCCGCGTTGCCGCCCGATTCCGTACAGATCGTCGCAACGACGAGGGCGCACGGAACGCGCGTGTTGCGGCTCGCGTCGTTGATTTCTCGGCTATAGCGCTCCCAGACCGAGGTCACGGTCGTCGGCGTACCTTTCGTACGCTCGACGCCCGTGCCCTCGATGTCGACGCCCTCGCGCGTCAGTCGCCAGCGAACGCTGTCTTCGATGCCGTGAAACTCGGTGAGGGCCATTGGCGATCAGAGGCTGATGGGGATCGCTTGTGAGACCAACCCGAACGAAACCGTGACGAGCGCCTGTTTACGCTGCGGCTCCTGCCCCGCTGGCTTGCCAGCACCCCATTGGTTCTTGATCGTGATTGTCGTCTCGCCCGTAACAGCGTCCGTTGGCGCCACGGTGTCACGATTGAATTGTGGGTCGGATATCGTCACGTCGAGCGCCTTTGCTCCGAGCGGCTGGCTCTTCGTATCCAACAGTTTTGCCTTCAGCGCGATTTGCCGGCCGATACTGGGCTTGGCAGCATCATTGGGATCCGCGATGTCTCCCGACGTATCGATGCGAACCTGCAACCTCGGCCCTTTCTGAAGTACGAACGGGCGCGGCAGCTGGATGTCGGCGCGCGGCTCGAGCGTGGCTTCCATGTGAATCGAGCCCGCCGCTGAATCTTGTGCGACGCTGACCTCGCCCGACCGATTGAAGGTGGAGTAGCCGAAACTGGCGCTGCCAGACGCGCCGAAACCGCCGAGGCCGTAGCTGGCTTTCGCTGAGGCGCTGACGCTCGTGGAGCTCCCCTTGATGTTGAAGCCGTTGGCGGCGTTGAACTCCTGCACCTTCATGTCGGCCTGCAGGAAGACTCGGCTGAAGTTGTAGGCGGTCGGCATGAGATAATTGATGAGCGGAAGCTTCTGGACGTGCATGACTCCGGCGGTCATCTGACCATCGGAATCCTGCAGCTGCTGCTCGAATACCGCGATAACATCGATCTGCTGGTCGGACAGCGCCTTTGCGGTCGCGATCAAATCGTCGTCAAGCGCCTTCTGCGACTCGGCCACCGCGAGGCCAACAGACTTGAGGAAGGTTCCAAACGCAGGTCCCCCCTTCGCGATTTCATCCGTGACATCAGCTTCCGGGACCGTCACCGCTTGGGCCCGAATTGTGCCGTTCAACTTGATCAGCTTGCCATTCGCTTTGCGCGAGCGGCCGCTCTTTCGCCGTGACTGCGGCGCCGCAGCAGTCGCTCCAGGCACGACAGCCAACGCGGGCGTCCCAGTCCGTGCGCGTTTCAATCGAGTCGCCATAACTCCTCCGTGCGGTAAAGGCGGTATCGGTGCTACTGCCCGCGGATTACGGGCACGGAGAACAGGCTAGTGACGCTGGCGAAGTCGTGCTATGACGGATTGAGAATCCTCAATCCGTCATAGCAGCTGGACCACATAGACCTGTGGAAGTACTTCGAATCCCGCGGGTCAGGATCTCAAGACGTGACTACTATCGTGTCGCTGTCAATGCGGTCAGGTAGCGTAACGGCCTCCGCTCAGACCTCGGGATTGAGCTCGGCGTCTTTTCGAATGCGTTCAGCGGCCGCCACAGCCCGATCCTGCATGCGTCGAGCGCCCACCTGCTGCGCTTCCCGCGCTACCGCAAGAGCGAGATCGAGCGCCGCTTGATCCGGAGCCACGTGCGCCAAGAGCTCGACCCGTAAGGCGCGACTTTCGAGGTCGGTGCGCCCGGCGAGCGCGTCGATTGCCCGTTGCTCAAGGACGCGTCGCTCGCCCCTCGTTGTGCATTCCGCCCGGATCACTTCCGCGATCAAAGGGGCGGCAAACGTGTACCGGCGGCCGTCGAACTGAATGAGATGGCGCCGCTCGCAGGCTGGCAGTGTCCGTTCCACGTCCGCTGTCGACAATCCGGCGACCTGCGCGATCAACTCGAGGTCGAGGGCCTGGCCGCAAACACTCGCCGCGCTGAGCACACGAACGTCCGTAGGCGTCAGCTCGCTGATGCGCATTGCGATGGCATGGCGCGCGACCGCCGGAACGGAGAATGGCAGCGGCGCATCGATCGTTCCGCCTCGCGGCGGCCACGTCACCATGTCCTTCTGGAAATTGCCCGGCTTCGCGAGCGCGCCAAGCAGCGTTACCGCGAGGAACGGGTTCCCGGCCGTTTCATACGCGATGCGACGCGTGAGGCGCTTCCGCTCTGCGTCATCGCGACACCACGGCGCGAGCGCTGCGACGAGCTGAGCAAGATCGGTCTTGCTGAGGGCACCGAGGCGTACCACAAGGCCGGGGAGTGTGCGGCCGACGTCGCTCTGCAGTTGCAGCAGCTCTGCTGGAACTTGGCCCACGTCCTGCGCCACGGTTAACAAGAGCGTAACGGGGCTGGCTTTCAATTGACCGAGTGCAGCCCCGAGCGCGGCGAGCGACATCCCGTCGGCCCAGTGTGCGTCGTCAATCGCAATGGCGAGAGGCTGCTCCTCCGCTGCCGCGCCCAGCACACTGGCCAGCGCAGTCGCCATGTCCGCGACGTCGCGCACCTCCCGAGGCGCAAATCGGTCGGCGAGTTCCGGGGCAAGTCCCGCGAGCACGCCGAGCGCATCAGGACGCGCGCCTGCCAGCCCGCGGAGGTCGCCCACGCCTGCCCGAATCAGCAAGCGTAGCGCGCTCCAGGCAGCATCGTGGTCATTCTTCACCGGCCGCATTTGCAATAGCTGTGCACCTTCGAGTGCCATTCGTCGAGCGCACTCCGCGAGGAGACGCGAGCGTCCCATCCCTGGCGGGCCGGCGATGACAAGCGCGCGAGGTCCCGACCCTCGTGCCGTCCCCTGCGCGATGAGGTCGAATGTGTTGCGATGCAGCTGCTCGCGTCCCACGAGCGGGGTCGCGACGGTCGTGTCGCTTCCAGCGGGTCGCCATGCTTGAGTGCGAATCCGCTCGGCGAGGTCGGAGAGAGCCCGCCCCGGCTGCTCACCGATTTCCGTTTCCAGGCGTTGCGCAAATTCTCTGTACGCGCCGACCGCAGTGGCGGAGTCGCCGGCAAGCGCCGCCGCACGCATCAGTAACCGCACCGCAGGTTCGCTTCGTGGCGCGATGGCCAGCGCGCGTCGTGCAAGGTCAGCCGCGGTTGTGGATGCAATCGCCAAGCAGCGCTCTCCTGCCGCTACGAGCGTGGCTGCCGCCAGAGCGTGGTAGCGCGCTCGCTCGTGCATCATCCAGTCTTCGAACTCCGGTGCGCCTTTGAGGTGGAAGCCTTCGAGAAAGTCGCCGCGCAGAAGTGCAAGAACGTCATCAGGCGACGCGTCGGCCTGAGAGCCGAATTGCAGGACATCGACGTCCAGCCCCGCGTCGTTCAGGACAAGGGCGTCGCCCTCGGAGCGCACCCGGTCCTCGCCAAGCGCGTGCCGCAGTCTGTTCACGGCGGTGTTGAGTGCCTTTCGCGCGGCGCGCTCCGGCTGGTCGGCCCAGAACAGGCCGAGCAAGTGGTCTCGCGTGCGTTTGCGACTGGGGGAGAGCGCCAGGTAAACGAGTAGCGCGAGCTGCTTTTGCCAGCGTAACTCGCGTGGCGTCGCACCCTTGGTGAGGCGCGCGGATGGTGGACCAAAACAGACGAGCTCGAGCGGAATCAGCGCCGCGCCTCCTCGCAATCGTTCGACGCGACCGAAGATAATGCTCGCCACGCCGTTCGCTTGCCGGGTGCCTGTCCACGGTGTAGCGTAGCGGCACCAAGCAAAGGCCGTAGATCGTGGCGCAGGCAGTGCAGTTCCCGCACGACGACTTCGGCGATCGCTACGCGATCGAGCGCGAGCTCGGCCACGGTGCCACCGCCTCGGTGTATCTCGCCCGTGATCTCAAGTTCGAAGACAAATTGGTGGCGATCAAGGCGTTGTCGGCCGATTTTGCGCTGCCGGTCCCGAGCGAACGGTTCCTGCGCGAAATCGAGACGACCGCAAAACTGAGTCACCCGCACATCGTCACCCTCATGGAGTCCGGTCGAACGCGGGGTGCGCCGCGGCGTCCGTTCTATGTCATGCGGTATATCGACGGCGAAACACTGCGCGACATTCTCGCGCGGGGGCCGCTCGCGGTCGACGACGCGTTGCGTATTGCGCGCCAGGTGGCGGGTGCGCTCGGCCACGCGCATCGCCATGGCGTGATTCATCGTGACATCAAGCCCGGCAACATCATGCTCGAGGACGGTCACACCTGGGTGACCGACTTTGGCATCGCGCGCGCGATGGCCGCGAAGGACGGCCGGACGGTGACCAGCACCGGGGTGACGATCGGCACGCCGGCATACATGAGTCCCGAACAGGCGATGGGACGCGGCGATATGCGCCTGAGCGCCTGGAGCAGTTGCTCGACATCGCGCTCGCCAAGAAGCGCGAGGATCGGTTCGCAACGGCGGTCGAGTTTGCCGAGGCGCTGTCGCTCGAGGGGGCGGGAGCACTGACACCGACACGAACGCAGCCGGTGCGAGGGGAGCAGCGCAAAGGGATCAGGTGGAAGGCGCGGACGGCGGTTGCCGCGGGCACGACGTTCGCCCTCGGCGTGCTCGTCGTCACGGCTTGGGCGCTCACGCGCCCCGCGCTCCGGATGGACCGCTATCTCGTCTCAACTCGATGGACCTATGACGGGGGTTTGGACGCGGTGGACGGGAGCCGTCTCCTGCATGACGCGTTGAACGAATGGCGCGGCATTCAGCTCGTGGGTGAATCACAGGCTCGAGCCCCCGGGAATGCAGGCCAGGTCGCACGGCAGAACGAAGCGGGCTCGTATATCACGGGTGTCGTCTCACGCGTGGGCGATTCTGTCCGAGTACGTGCCGCGCTGTATAGCACGTCCGGGGACTCGCTCGTGCGGGAGCGGTCTGTCAACTTGCCTCTTGATCTTCGGGGCGCCGACTCCGTATTCGGCCGACTCGCGGACCGGTTGCTGTTTGACGATACCGTCTGGAGCGCAAACGGCGGACGTGCAGGAACTCGGTCGCTGAACGCGCGGCATGCCTTTGCCGCTGGACTGACTGCGGTCCACAATTGGCAGCTCCCGGACGCCGACTCAGCATTTCGCCGCGCCGCTGCGGCCGACGAGCACTTCTTCCAGGCTCACCTATGGCTGGCCCAAGTCAGGTTCTGGCAGAATCAATCCGCCGCGACATGGCGGTCGAGCGCGGAAAGAGCAGCCAATGGGTTGGCCGCCATGTCGGTTCGTGACACGCTCCTGGCTGCTGCGCTTCGGCTATTTGAACGGGACGAGATCCCGACGGCCTGCGCCACATGGAACGCGCTGACCCGGGGGCGGCCATCGGACTTCGTGGGTTGGTACGGGCTGGGCAATTGTCTGAGTCACGATTACATCGTTATTCGCGATCCACGAAGCCAGTCGGGATGGAGCTTCCGAGCCAGTTACCATCACGCGCTTAATGCCTTTCAGCGCGCCTTCGACCTGTTGCCTTCCATCCACAAGGCCCTCGGCGCCGAGTCCTATGCGGCAGTTCGTGACCTTCTGAAAACCAACGCCGACGATAATCGAATTGGGCGAGCGCTGTCGCCTGACACCACGACGTTTATCGCGCATGTGTCGTGGATCGCGGACACGCTCGGATTCGTGCCCTATCGCACGCAGGACATTGAGGAAGGAGTGAACACGGGGCTCGCGGTGCACCGACAGCGCGAGCTGTTCCACGAGATCGCGACAGCGTGGGTGAGTGCGGCACCCAACAGTCCGGAAGCGCACGAGGCGCTCGCCGTCGCGCTCGAGCTTCTTCAGGACCCGTCGGCGCTCGATGAGATAGCGCGGGCGCGCGCGCTGAGCTCTGACGCCGCCCAACGGATCCGTCTCACCGTGTCAGAAGTGTGGCTGCGCGTCAGGCCCGTGGATCTTGGTTGGTCCGTCCCGCTCGGTTGGCTTTTCCATCGTTCCAGTTCGCCGAGATGGCCGAATTGGGTCACCTGGATTTTGTTGTCGGTGCACAGATGTCCGCGCTCAGCGGTGACACGGTTGCGGTGCGCCGTGTGTTCGACGATGTGAAGAGAACTCGTCGTTCCATCGCGCCGTCAGACATCCCGCCTGAGGGCGTGTACGCCGAAGCCCGACTTCTGCGCTTTGTGGGCGACGCCCCCGCTGCCGTTGCGTGGCTGGACCCCTGGTTGGCGACGCTCGCGGGGACGGCGCCGGGGACCTTATCGAGCCCCGCCAATGCTGGCACACTCGTGCGGGCGATGGCGTTACGAGCCGATCTCGCCTATCAAACGGGAGACACGGAAACCGCCAGGAAATGGGCTTCGGTAGTCGCGATACTGTGGCAAAACGCCGACGACTTTGTGCAGCCAACGGTCAGGAGCATGAGGAGGATGCGCGAATCGTAGGACATCTCACGTAGCGGTTCTTGCTCGAGAGGAGTGGATATGGTACCAACCCGGCCGTCTCATAACCTCACTTTGTGGAGTCTGCTGGCCGTGTGCCTCGTGATGGCAGCGTCCACCGGGGAAGTCGGAACAGAGTCGTCAATGTCCGGTCTTGTGGCCCCAAGGGGCCGCCCTGAATGTCCTGGAGAATACTCTCGGGGGGTCCGATTCGTGGTCGACTCGGGAGAAAAGCGCATCACGGTGACCCACGTTCCCCTGTCAGAGCCGATATCGAACATTCCGGAATATCACGACTGCCAGAATTTCATAACGCAGGACCTGCGATATGATTCTCTGTTCGCAATCTTTGCCGCCTTCAGGCTTCACCACAGGCTCGCACCGGACACAATTCGCGCCTCCTCCGATTCCGCCTCGCTGCCTGCTGCAGGGAAGGTCCCTGCAGTAGCAGCGGCAACGATATTTAGCGCCTCCCGGCAGACATATGCGCCGCTGGGAATTCGTCCTGGGTTTAACTGCTTGTTCGTGTTTCATCCCTCTGCCGCGGATACGAGCGACTGGATGGCCACGATGGTCCCTCTCGCTCCGCCCGATTCCGACTGCACTCGCGCAGGAATCGATCTGGAAGCAGGGAAGAGGCTCTTGGTGAAGCTGAGCCGCATGCCGGGTGCTGGATTGCAAGACTATCCAGAAGCCGCACGCTGGGATTGGGACTCAAGTAGTAGCACCCAATACATCGGCATCGCGTGCCGGGAGAATTGGTGCGAAATCGGGAACCCCGCCGGTTTCACTCCCTCGCCGGCGATTCGGCCCGTGGTGTTCAGGCGGATCCCCGGGATTGTCCTAACGGCTGCGGACTCCCATCGCGTGTTCGCTATAAAAGGGTGGTATGACAGGCAGATTCTCGCCAAGCGGACGCCGTCAGGGCTTGTCCCGAGTGGCGTGTTGGGAATCGTGATTCCCAATCCGGGCCTTGCATACATTCTGAAGCCCTGGACTGTATCTGCAACGACGGGAGCACTGGTAGCACCATCCTCCATGAAGCCATACGATTCCAATTGGATCAACGTCAGTGCCACATTTGTCAGCGCGCCCTACAAAGGGCTTCTTCCGGGCGCGCCGAACATGCTCTACTTCTGCCACGGTTCCGAAGTCAGTTGCAGGATTCCTCCTATGCATGCGACACCGCCCCAATGGACTGCGACTACCCGCTGCAAGACGACCACCTCGATACCGAAGCGCTGGTTTGCGATGTTGATCTTCAAGCATGTGAGGCTTGGGTATGGGTGCGTGGTCGTGACGGATCACTGGGCGGCACTCTACAACTGGAAAAAGCAGCATGGTTCTGATTGGACCATCGCGCTTCCTGCGACTGCGCGGTGGCACTGGTTGATTACCGATGATCTGGCAGGGTGGCACGGCTGTTATGAGACGAGCTGCTGCAGGAATTGACGCGGGAATGGCTTGAACGCTCGCAAGCTAACAGCACCCCGTCGATAGAAGGCGCCAAGACGCTAAGACGCAGCAGTGGTTAACAGTGGGTAGCTGTCAGCTACCTCCTACAAACCGCTAAGGCGTCTTGGCGTCTTAGCGTCTTCTACCAATGGGTGCTGACCGCCTACAAAGGCGTAGCGAAACCAGCGAGTCGGCGATGTCACCAACTCAGCCTGCACCCGCCGCCGTTGGCATTGACCCAGTTCTGCTGCACGAGGAAGTCCTTCGTGCCGATCTTCATGTTCGCAGTCGAGCCGTTCGCCGTTGTGTAGGTCGTGCCGAAGGTCCACGCGCACTTGTCGGCGTTCTCGTTGCCCGAATTGTCGTACCAGGCATTGAGGTCTTCGTCGGTGTTGGTCTCTTCAGTCTCGTGCGCCAGGGTGTTGACCTCGGCGTCGGCCGCGGCATCGTTGTTGGGCGAGCCCGACAGGGCGTTGCAGTCGGAGAAATCGATGTCGTGCGGCATGGCGGCATATTTCACGTCGTTGCCGTTCCAGCTGAAGTTGCCGTGGTAGGCGCAGTACACCGACCCGAACCCGCCGCCGAGATTGACGAGCTGGTCGCTGAAGATCAGGTACAGCGTGTTGGGGTCGTAGGTGAGCTGGCCGTTCGTGAAACCCGCGATGATCTGATTCTGCATCTGCATGTCGGTGACGGGTACGAGGGGCAGTGGCACGTTGGTGTTGGACGCCCAGAACTGGCTGTAGGTGACGCTGTTCTGAATAGCGGTGCCCGCGCCGTCGGTGTAGGTCGTGTTGATGTTGTAATACGGCGAGCCACCGAGGTGGTTCAGGAAATAGCCGATCACCGAGCCATCGGCCGAGCCGGGCCCGGTCGCGCCTGGGGCAGGCCCGCCCGCGTAAATCGTCTTGGTGGACCAATAGATCGCGGCGACCTTCTGCGCGAGGATGACGGGACCGCCGTGAAAGTAGATGCCGTTGTCCACCGTGGGGCTCGGCGCCGGCGCCGATCCGGGCAGGGCCTGTCCGATGAGCGGCATGATGTGAATGTGCGAGGCCTGCGTAGAGCTGGGCGGTGGCGAAGCGTTGGGGGCGTTAGGCGAATCTTGGCTGCAGGCAGCGATCACGAGGGTGATTACGGTGGCGGCGGCGTAGCGCTTCACGGACTCCTCCTGGATCGGATGGATGACACGGGTGCAACTCCGATGCCAGGG
>WNGD01007306.1_pt1 | contig 10425 bp, 9 predicted proteins | sample 5400671 | NCBI WGS metagenome assembly WNGD01 (sample SAMN13153369, study PRJNA577476) | soil metagenome | isolation source: 40 cm soil or saprolite under grassland replicate 2 | place: USA:California | collected 2016-06-15
GCGGACACGTGCACGATCACACCGGAGCCCTGCCGCCGCATGTGCGGCACCACCGCCTGGCTCAGCCACAGCGCCGGTCCCAGGTTGACGTCGATCATCAGCCGCAGCATCTCAGGAGTCGTGCTGAGCGCGTCCCCGGAACTGAACGTGCCGATGGTGTTCACCAGCACCGCAGGCGGCCCGACCTCGGCGGCGATCCGGTCGATGAGCTTCGCCGCCACCGCGGGGTCGGTGGTGTCGGCCACCTCGCGGCGGACACCGTCGGGCAGGTCACGCAGCCCCCGCTCGCTGCGGTCGACCGCCACCACCGAGCGGCCGCCAGCGGCCAGGGCCACCGCCGTCGCGCGGCCAAGCTCACCGCCCCCGCCGGCCACGATCGCCACCTGCGCGCACATGACTCCTCCTTCTTACCTGGCCATGCGATGGATCCATCCTGGCCGCCGGGCAGGTGAAAGGTCATCACCAGATCCGGGTGATTCGCGCGCCGTTGACAGTGCGTGCGCTGGGCTGATACCGAGACGGAATCCGTCGCCGGCGGTAGGCGTCAGGCCCATCACCAAGGCAGGCATCTGAAGGTGGCTACAGCAACTCCCCGGCTGATCGACCGGGGCGATCTCCTCGACGCTCTGGATCGCGCCGCGTCGACGAAGGTGACGATCGTCTCGGCTCCCGCCGGTAGTGGAAAGACATCGCTGCTGCGCGCCTGGGCAGACCGTCGAGGCCAGACGAACCGGCTCGCCGTCGCCCAGGTGCAACGCGACCAGCACGACGCCCAGCAGTTCTGGCTTGCCCTGCGGGGCGCGGTCCGTCAGGCCTCCGACCCAACCAGCCGCGCCGAACCGCCGACAGCGACACCCGGCTTCAACGGGCGGGCGATGGTCGACCGGGTACTGTCGGAGCTCACCGATGCTCGAGACGGCATCACCTTGGTGATCGATGATCTGCACGAGCTGCACTCGCCAGAGGCCCTCGCCCAGCTCACGCGCCTGCTGACGAATCTTCCTCCCAACGCGCACGCGATCCTGGCAACGCGCCGCGATCTCCCGCTACACCTGCATCAACTACGCCTGGCAGGCGAGCTGGCCGAGATCCGCGCGGCAGACCTGCGTTTCACCGAGCACGAAACACGCGAGCTCCTCGACGCCTCGGGTATCGCACTGTCCGAGGCCGGAGCGGCGCTGCTGCACCAGCGGACCGAAGGGTGGGCCGCTGGCCTGCGACTCGCGGCGATCTCACTGGCTGATGCCTCCGACCCGGAGCGCTTCGTCACCGAGTTCTCCGGCAGCAACCGCGCGGTCGCCGAGTACCTTATGGCCGAAATGCTGGAACGCCAGCCAGACGACGTCCAGCACCTGCTGCTGCGCACCTGCCTGCTCGATCGGGTCAACGGTGAGCTGGCGGATCTGCTGACGGGCCGCCCTGGCTCGGAACGCATCCTGCTCGGGCTGGAGGACGCGAACGCCTTCGTGGTATCGCTCGACCCCGAGCGAACGTGGTTTCGCTACCACCACCTACTCGGGGATTTCCTCCGCTTGGAGTTGCGCCGGACGCTACCGGAGGAGGTAGCAACGCTGCACCGGCGGGCCGCAGCGTGGTTCGCCGACCATGACCAGGTTGCCGACGCCATCCGGCACACGCAAGCGGCAGGCGACTGGGCCGACGCGGCCCGGCTGCTCGCCGACCATTCGTTCAGCCTGACCCTCGACGGGCAAGGACAGACGATCCAGGCGCTGTTGCGGGCCTTCCCGCAGGGAACCACTCCGGCGTACCCCGAGCTGGCGCTGGTGCGCGCCGCGGATGATCTGCTCCACGGACACTTGGACGAGGCGGCCGCCCACCTGGCGGTCGCCGAAAGGTACATCGCGACGGCGCCGCCAGATCGCCAGCGCCGCCTCCAGGTGGCGATCGTGTCGCTGAAGCTGTGGCTTGCGCGGCGACGAGGCCACCTGGCCGGCGTCATCGAACAGGCCAACCTCCTGGCCTCACCGCTAGCCGGGCAGTCCGACGACGACATCACCCTCGACAGCGACTTGCGCGCAGTGGCGCTGATGAACCTGGGGACCCTCGAGGCGTGGTCCCTGGGGCTGCCAGACGCTGAACGCCACCTCCAGGAGGGCGCCGTCCTGGCCCGTCAGATCGGCCGGCCCTACCTCGAAGTCGCCTGCCTTGCGCAACTCGCTTTCGCGTCGAGGATCCGCTCGTTCGCCACCACCCGGCGTCGCTGCCGCGAGGCGATCGAACTCGCCGAGCGATACGGCTGGGGCGCAGAGCCGGTGATCTCGCCCGCGCTGGTCACGCTGGCCGCCAACCTGGTCTGGACGGGTGAGTTCGACGAAGGCGACCGGTGGTTGCGGCGCACCGCACAGGCACTGCAAACCGACACGGGGCCGGGCATCAGGCAGCTGCTGCATCTGGCGACCGGGAGGCTCCACGCCGGCCGCGGCCACCACCGCGAGGCGCTGGAGGAGCTCAGCGCGGTCGAACGCCTGGGATCGCAGCTAGAGGGGTCGCACGCGCTGGCGAGCCAGGTGACCGGCTGGATGCTGGCCACGCAAGCCCGCCTCGGGATGCTCGGCGAGGCCCGCGCCGCCCTCGCGGCGCTCGATGACGAGCGGGCCAACTCGGGCGAAATCAGTAATGCCCGCGCGGTGATCTGCCTGGCCGAGGGCGATTCGGACGGAGCGCTCGACGCGCTGGCCGATGTCCTCAATGGCACCGCACCGGTCATCGGGGACGTCACAGTCGTTGAGACGCACCTGCTCGCCGGGCTCGCCCATCGTGCGCTCGGTGACCAGCGCGCGGCGAACCAGGCGGCCGAGCGAGCCCTGGCTCTGGCCGAGCCTGACCGGCTGGTCCTGCCGTTCGCGATGACCGGCGCAGGGGAGCTGCTCGAGGCCCTGCCGCGGCACGACACAGCGCACGCCGCACTGCTCGCCGAGATCCTCGACGTCCTGCACGGCGCCTCCCCGGCGGCCAACGACCAGCCCTCGTCGCCGCCGACGGAGGAGCTCAGCCCAAGCGAGCTCAGGGTGCTGCGCTACCTGCCGACCAACCTGTCCAGGCCCGAGATCGCCAGCGAACTGTCCGTCTCGGTGAACACCGTCAACACCCACGTCCGCAGTATCTACGCCAAGCTCCAGGCCCGTGATCGCTCCTCGGCGGTGCAGCGCGCGCGAGAGTTGCGGTTGCTGTCGGCAGGCCGCACCCGCTAGCCGGGTGTTCACCAGGTCCTGGTGATGCGCCCTCACCTGCCCGCATTCGACCATGCGGTCATGGACCCAACGCCCATCCTGTATGCCATCCGGATCCACGGCCACCTCGGCGCTACAGTGCTGTCGGCGTTCCCGGCGCTGACGTCGCAACGGCAGGGCGCCGACACCGTGCTCACCGGCCTTTTGGACCGGTCGGCGCTGTACGGCGTGCTGGCCGAGGTCGAGGCGCTCGGCCTCGACCTGGTCGAGGTCCGCCAGCTAACACGGCACCGGAAATCACCAGAACCAGGTGACAGCCGCTCACCGTGATGGCCACCACTTTGGGTCGCGTCCGTTTCGCTGAGCAGCAGCTCAGAAGTCATGCACGTAACTCAGAGCGGTGACCAGGAAGGACTCGCCGGGTTACGGGCGACAGTTCTCGCAGGCTGCTCAGCACGGCAAGAGCCTGCCATCACAGCGCAGGAGGGCCACGATGGACCCAACCGACAACACCGGGAAGGCCAGGACGCCCAAGCAGGCAACCGGTACCAACCACGACACGGCGATGGCGGCCTCCAGCGCGGCCACCGACCGCGCGTTCGGGCCGGATGGGGCCACCATCCTTGCGACCGAGCATTGGAGCCTGCTTGGGACGCGGTCGATGATCTGGAACGAAGCGATGAGCCGTACAACGGTCTTCCTGACCGTGCTGTCCGCCTCGATCGTCGCGCTTTCCCTGCTGGCCAACGCGACCGGCTTTGGTCGGCACACCACCACGCTCGCCCTGGTCCTGCTGCCCGTGGTGTTCTTACTGGGCCTCGCGACCTATCTCCGCCTGGTCGAGATCAACAGCGAGGACGTGGCGATCACCCGGGCCATGAACCGGCTCCGGTATGCCTACCTGGTGATGGCCCCCGACCTGCGGCCCTACTTCACGGCCGGCCGCTACGACGACGAGCGGGGGATCGCGACGACCTACATGCTGGGCATGCGCGGCGAGCTGCAGACGTGGCCGCACTTCCTCGTCACCACGCCGACCATGGTGGCGACCGTGGACGCGGCCGTGGGGACCGCCATTGTCGTGGTGGCAGCGCTGGCGCTCGAGGCCCCGACCGGCGCCGCCGTGGCCGCCGGAGTGGTCGCGTTCCTGGTCATCTGGGGAGCGCTGTTCTCCCTACAACGGTCGAATCTGCGCGTCCTGCGGCGTGTCAGTCCACGCTTTCCCACTCCGCCAGACGAACCCTGAGCCAGCGATCGGTCGCCTCTGCCTTGGCCCGGTGCAGCGCACCCGCCCACCCTGCCATCAGGGAGGCACGCGCCCAAGCCATTAGCCCAACCCAGGATCCTCTATCAATAGGACAGGCTGCCTTTGTCGGGGCAGACGACGTGACTGACGCTCACGTTGCGGCTCACGATGCCGACAAACACGTCCGCGCTCTCGTCGATCTGTCGCCGGCACCGAGGGCAGGAGACTTCGGAGCCCGGCACGTGTGGCACGCCGTCAGGGTGGACCGACCACCGCCAACGCGGCGACCTGTTGAAGCTCAGCGAGCGTCATCGAGTCGAGTAGAACACATGTGCGGCTACACGGCGAGATGCGATGCCGACGGTAAGCACCTCGCCGACCCGTTCAGTGGGCATGCATGGGCGGTGTGGTTCTCTGCCAGCAAAGCGATCAACCATCGTGCTCAGCCGGTTGCCGCGACAGTGCTGTCAGGCTGAGTTGGGGCCGTGCGTCGCGATGTCCTCGCGCATCGAGCGCAGCTTGCCGGCGAGTGGGGCGAGCGCGCCGAGGCCCGCCTGGCTGCCGAGGGAGGCGCAGGCCTGCTCCAGCGCGTCGAGCCGTTCCTTGATGATCTTCCAGGCCGCGTCCTGGTGCGGCAGCAGGAAGATGGCGGGGCGGGCGATGTCGAAGGTGGGACCGGCCGTGCGGCCGGGTGCGACGGGCCGACCGGCAGCGTGGTCAGAACCGGCCCCAGCTCGCGCATCACCCAGTTCATCAGGTGCTTCGCGGTGCGTGCCAGGGTGTCGTATTCGGCCGCGGTCTCACCGTGGTGGATGTAGTAGCGGCTGAGGACCTGGAGCACGACCTCATAGACACCGTTGGCGAGATCGGCGACCTGGGCGGTGGTGGGGTCCTCGATCAGAGTTCCCGACTCGACGTCGGGGGGCAGGCGGACGAAGGCCGGCTCCACCGGCCGAGCCGGGTCGAACCCGGGGTCGGCCACCTGCAGGGCAAGCAGGTCCTCCAGGACGCCCACGAAGGTGCCGAAATGCGACCTGATCCAGTCGCCGCGCGCGCCCTTACCCTGCTCGACGATCGTCTCGATCGCACGTCCCGCCGATCCAAGGTCAGTGACCGCGATCAGCTCGGGCCACTCGAAGATGTCGGTGACTGCCTGCGCCCGCGCCGGCCCGATGAACACGCCATCTTCGCCGTAGCGGTCGCACAGCCAGGCCAGCCCCGCCTCGATCCCGCGGTAGAGGTGGCCCACCGTCCGCCACTCCTGCGGCACACCCACCAGCCCAGCGTCGCCGACGGTCAAGGGCTGCGCGTGCTGGGCGGCGGCAAACCCGGCCGCGTCGTCCAGCGCCATCCCCTCCGGTCGTTCCAGGTAGATGAAATGGCGCAGCGCCCGCTCGCCGAACGGCACCAGCGCGATCTGGACGCTCGGCGGGTACCAGCGAGACAGAATCGGGAAGTTGGGCCGCTCGAAATGCGGCGCCGCCCGACGGCCGTCAAGATGTTGGTGCTCTGCGCAAGGTGGAGCATCTCCTGCTTGATCACACTGATCAGCGCTGTCTCCCAGGCCCGCACGCGGTCGAGCTGGGCCGGGGTCAGGCCCTCATCCAGCCCACGCTTGAGCGAGAACTGCGCATACAGGTACTCGCACATCAGGCCGTGCTCGAGCTCACAGGCCTGACCAAGCAGATACACCAGCTCTTCCCGGGTCTCGACCTTCAGCAGCGGCTCAGCCGGAGGAGTGCCCGCGGCCTCGCCAGACATGCTCACCGCCTCACCTGTCACATGACCTCTGGCTGCCACTCGGAGTCGCCCTTGATCGCGACCCCGACCTCCGCTCGATTCCGCGAAGGGTTGCTGGGCTCGTCGTGCCGCGTGGCTGGATCGTCATGCCACGGTGGACACCTGCTCGAACTCTATCGGCAACCCCTCCGACCGGGGCCAGCTCCCTGGGTCCTTCCTGATGCGATGAAGGAGCGGGGCCTCGCTCCTGGTGGGTTCCCGAGCGATGCTCGGGGTGCTCACATCCCCAACCGTGAAGGAGGCCCCGGGTGAGCGCAGCATACGACGGCAAGCAGTTCGTCGGGATCGACTTGCACCGGCGCCGGTCGGTGATCAGCCGGACCGATCAGCACGGCGAGGTGTTGGAGGCGGTGCGGATCAGCAACGATCCCAAGCTGCTGGCCGAGGTCATGGGTCGCGCTGGCGAGCAGCCCGAGGTCGTGCTGGAGGCGACGTACGGCTGGGTGCGACGTGAGGGTGCATGAGTGCAAGTGGGAGGCACCGATGGAGGTTCAGCGGATGCTGGAGGTGTAGTACCTGGGCCAGTGCGCGATGGCCTGTCTCCGCCTCGACGTGCGTCGTGGGTAACTGCGGGGTGCGAAGCTCGGGGAAGAAGCCCAAGGGGCTCCTGTTCCATCCGGGGGCCGCAGGCGAGGAGAAGACCGGCGGGAAGCCATGATGCTTCCCGGCCCGGGCGGCATCCAGCCGCCTGGGGTGATGGGCGAACGCAAGTGAACCCCTGATGACGCCTCGTGAAGGTGACCCCCGCCGATGGGATGTTCCAGCGGGGCCGTAGGGACTGGCCGCAGCAGAGCGGCGGGTGCCGGCCGGAGGATAGTTGCCGGCCGGGAGCGCACCACCGTCCCCGGGGTAAAGGGGGCGTCCTGCCCGGTCGCAGCTTGCTCATGCGCAACACGACAACCCCGATGGGGTCCGGATGCGGCGTTGTGGTCCGGTAGGCCGACCGTGAGGAAGGTGCAATTCCCCAGCGGGCGCAGGATGACCCAAGAAGCCAACGCCGACAGCCGAAACGGCGGCAGGAACCCGGGAACCGGAGTGCTGGCACCTCCGCCGGATGGATCCCGGAGAACTGGTCGGATACGGGCGAAGGCCCGGCCTGAAAGGGCGCTGACGTGGGTCAGGTGAGCCCGTGGAGACCAGGTGAACGGAGACGCCAGAGCCGATGGGCAAGTTGGACACCGTCACGGTGAACGGACCGGAGGGCGACGTCTTGGACTGGGACGCTGTGGAGTGGCGTCGAGTCGAGGACGACGTACGGCGGCTGCGGCAGCGGATCTTCACGGCAACCCAGGCAGGGGACCTGAAGAAGGTCCGCAATCTGCAGAAGCTGATGCTCCGCTCCCGCGCGAACGCGTTGCTGAGCGTGCGGCGGGTCACGGAGCAAAACGCTGGCCGCAAGACGGCAGGGGTCGACGGCAGGGTCGTGCTGGAGGCTGGGGAGAAGGCCGAGTTGGCTGCCTGGCTCCAGCATGGCGCGGCCGTGTGGAGCCCCAAGCCCGTCAAGCGGGTGTTCATCCCCAAGGCGAACGGAAAGCGGCGCGGACTCGGGATTCCTGTGATCGCCGACAGGGCGTTGCAGGCCCTGACGGTCGGGGCGCTGGAGCCCGAGTGGGAGGCCCGGTTCGAGTCCCGATCGTATGGGTTCCGGCCGGGCCGCGGCTGCCAGGACGCGATGCAAGCCATCTTCGTGACCGCACGCGGCGCGACCTGCCGACGGCAGTGGGCGCTTGACGCGGATCTGGCCGCCGCATTCGACCAAATCGACCACGCCCATCTCCTCGGTCAGCTCGGGTCGTTCCCCGCCAGGGGGATGATCGCGGCCTGGTTGCAGGCGGGCGTGATCGACCAAGGCCGATTCGCTCCGACCGAGCGGGGCAGCCCGCAAGGCGGGGTGATCAGCCCCGTGCTGCTGAACGTGGCCTTGCACGGGATGGAGCAAGCCGCCGGAGTCCGGTATCAGGCTGACGGGCACCGAGATGCCGGCAGCGCACGGCCGGGCTCGCCGGTGGTGGTCAGGTACGCCGACGACCTGCTCGCCTTGTGTCACTCGCGTGAGCAGGCGCAGCAGGTCAAGGCGCGGCTGGCCGCGTGGCTGGCACCCCGGGGGTTGGTCTTCAACGAGGACAAGACCCGCATCGTGCACCTCGACGATGGGGTGGACTTCCTGGGATTCAACATCCGCCGCTACCGCGGCAAGCTGCTGATCAAGCCGAGCAAGGCGGCCGTGAAACGGATCCGGGAACGGCTGGCCACCGAGATGAAGGACCTGCGCGGCCACAACGCCCAGATGGTCCTCGTCCGGCTCAACCCGATCATCCGCGGGTGGTCGGCCTACTACCGGCAGGTGGTGTCCGCCCGGGTGTTCAACGAACTGGACAGCTACGTGTGGAAGCTCACCTACAAGTGGGCGAAGTGGACTCATCCGCACAAGCCGAAGCACTGGATCATCACCCGGTACTTCGGCGCGTTCAACTCCTCCAGACGAGACCGGTGGGTGTTCGGCGACCGTGACAGCGGCGCCTACCTGCTCAAATTCGCCTGGACGAAGATCACCCGGCACACGTTGGTCAAGGGGTGGGCCTCACCAGACGACCCAGCCCTGGCCGGCTACTGGGCGGCCCGGCGACGCCGCGGGAGACCCCCGCTGGACCGGGCCAGGCTGCGGCTCCTCCAGCAACAGCGTGGGCGCTGCCCGCGCTGCGGTGACCTGCTGCTCCACGCCGACCAGGAACCGCAACACCCCGACGAGTGGGAACGGTGGATCACCACCACCCGCAAGGCGACCCGCCACCAAGCGATCGCCCTCGATACGGGACCCGGAACACCAGACCAACCCCTCGCCGTCCGTCTCACCCACACCCGCTGCCGACGCCGCCTTCCAGACGGCACCGGCAGCGGACCAGCAGCACTTCTGCATCCCTGACCTGGACGCCTTCAGGGCTTGCTTGAGCCCGGTGCGTCCAAACGGCGCACGCCGGGTTCTGAAGGGGCGGCGGCGCAGCAATGCGCCGCCGCTACCTGACTGGCGGGCGCCGTTTTACCTGCTGGAGGCCGAAGGGTTCACCTGCTGGCTGCTCAACGCCAAGCACGTCAAGAACGTCCCCGGCCGGCCTAAGACCGACAAGCTCGATGCGGTGTGGCTGGCCAAGGTGGTCGAGCGGGGCATGTGCCGGCCAAGCTTCGTGCCGCCACCGCCGATCCGCCGGTTGCGTGACCTGACCCGCTACCGGCGCACGCTGATCCGGGAGCGAACCCGGGAGAAGCAGCGCGTGGAGAAGCTCCTGGAGGACGCCCAGATCAAACTGTCGTCGGTGGCAAGCGACATCTTCGGGGTCTCGGGCCGGCAGATGCTCCAAGCGATGATCGGTGGGCAACGCGACCCCAAGGCGCTCGCCCAACTAGCCCGCGCGAGCATGCGCTCCAAGCTCCGCCAACTCGAAGAGGCCCTGACTGGCCACTTCGACGACCATCACGCGTTCCTCTGCCAGATGATGCTGGAACGCATCGACGACCTCTCCGCCAAGGTCGAGGAGCTGACCGCACACATCGACCAGCAGGTCGCTCCGTTCGCGACCCAAGTCGCCCAACTGGACGCGGTGACCGGCGTCGGAGGGGTCTGCGCCCAGGAGCTCATCGCCGAGATCGGTGTCGACATGGCCGTTCCCCACCGCCTCCCACCTGGTGGCGTGGGCCAAGTTCGCTCCCCAAGCCAACACCTCAGCCGGCAAGACCAAGACCGCATTCACCGGCAAGGGCAACCCCTGGCTGGCCGCCACCCTCGGCGAGATCGCCGTCACGGCCGGGCGAACCAGCACCTTCCTCGGTGAGCGCTACCGCCGCATCGCCAAACGCCGCGGCAAAAAACGCGCCCTGGTCGCAGTCGGCAACTCCATCCTGACCATCGTGTGGCACCTGCTGGCCGACCCCCAAGCCCGCTACTGCGACCTGGGTCCCGACTTCTACCAGTCCCACAGCAACCCGCACCGCCAGGAACGCAACCTGATCCGCCAGCTCCAACAGCTCACCGGCAAGACGGTCACCCTCACCCCCCGACCGGCCACCCCGGCCGCATAGCCGACCCCAGCCCCGGTTACCCCCAGACCCCCGCACCGCACCGATACGACCCGGCTCCGCTGACGCTCCGCCGGGTGCTGCCGCGCGCCACTCACCGTCGATTTTCGAGTCAGC
>WNGD01007310.1_pt1 | contig 10424 bp, 8 predicted proteins | sample 5400671 | NCBI WGS metagenome assembly WNGD01 (sample SAMN13153369, study PRJNA577476) | soil metagenome | isolation source: 40 cm soil or saprolite under grassland replicate 2 | place: USA:California | collected 2016-06-15
TTCTCAAACCCGATATCAGGGAAAAAATCATGGCGGTCAAGGTGATGGGCATCAGACCGGTTATGATAACCGGTGACCAACCGCTCACCGCCAAGAGCATAGCGACGGAGGTGGGAATTGACGAGTACCAACCAGAGGCGAAACCCGAGGACAAGTATCACATCGTTAAGCGGGAACAGGCTGATACGAGAATTGTTGCAATGATAGGCGATGGGACCAATGATGCCCCCGCACTAGCTATGGCCGATGTGGGTTTGGCGATGAACTCTGGGACCCAAGCCGCAAAAGAAGCGGCTAACATGGTCGACCTCGAGTCGAACCCGGCCAAGATCATAGAAGTAGTAATGCTTGGAAAACAATTGCTGATGACTCGAGGCGCCGTGACAACATTTAGTATTGCAAACGATGTCGCGAAATATTTCGCGATCATGCCTGTCTTATTTGCGTCGACTGTCCCCGAACTGAAGGCCTTGAACGTTCTCGGGCTAGGCCTGAACACTGCCGTTCTCTCGGCCCTTATCTTCAACGCTATCATCATTCCTCTCTTGATTCCCTTGGCAATGAGAGGAGTCGCGTTCAAGCCTTCAGGAACCATGACCCTTTTCCTGAAGAACACCGTGATCTATGGAGTTGGCGGAGTTATCATTCCCTTCGTAGGAATCAAGCTGATAGACGTGGGAATATCGTTGCTCTAGGAGAGAAACCATGATGAAAATCACCCGAAAACTCCTGCAAAACTGCGGCCCTGCGATCAGGTTAGCAGCAATATCGCTAATTCTATGCGGGCTGGTGTTTCCCTTCGTCATAACAGGCGTTGCCCAGCTAATCTTTCCATCCCAGGCAAATGGAAGCCTAGCTCAGTTTCACGACAAGGCCGTAGGCTCAAGTCTTATCGCACAGAGTTTCAGCCTCCCGATCTTTTTCCATCCCCGAAACGGTTCTGCTTCAGGGGTTGACCCAGACATCACAGTCCAAGACGCGTATTCTCAGATCCTTAGGATAAGTTCTGCGACCGGTCTTTCAGTGGACTTGCTACAACAACTCGTCAACCAGAACGAGGAGGGCACATTCTGGATCTTCGGCACTCCCTACGTAAATGTTCTGAGGCTTAATCTCGCTCTCATTCAAACAAACAACTCAGCCTACAGCAGATTTCAATGAGTTCGAGCTCAGAGGTTCGCAACTAGGGATGGTCCGCGTCTTAACTAGCGAATCGTCGACCTAAGCAGAAATGGCCTCCCGGCTTCCGTTTTGAATTTGAGTCTATGACAAGCGGCTTCACAAACCTTTTCGGAATCGTTTTGGAATTCCCCGGAGTGGTTGACCGACATGCCTCTCAAGGTTTCGTCTCTATGGTTGCTAATGAAAATCGTCATTTTGATCATACTCTCGATCGGTCCTTGGATATTCTCGGAGGCTCAGTCATCATCTTCTGCTCCAGTGACAGCCATCCTTACTGGTCTTAGCTTCCCAATCTCTCTTGAGTTTGCCCCAGACGGACGAATCTTTTTCAACGAAAAAAACACGGGTAACATCCGAATCATTCAACAGAACGGAACAATCTTGTCGTCTCCCTTCGCCACCATTTCGCCGATATTCACGGACGATGAATCAGGACTCCTAGGCATGGCTTTGGATCCATCCTTCGCTTCTAACGGATACGTCTACGTCTACTTCACCTATCGCGACAGCCTATCTTACACACACGGCCACATTATACGCTATACAGCATCAGGTAACATAGGAACAAGCCCCGCTAACGTCTCTGATGTCGTTAGCGCCGCTCCGAATGCGCCCCCTTATCACAACGGTGGCTACATCAAGTTCGGGCCTGATGGCAAGCTATACACGCAAGTTGGCGAATTCCACCAAGGGTCTCCAGCACAAGACCCATCGTCTACAACTGGTAAGATGCTTCGCTTGAACCCGGACGGGTCCGTTCCTTCTGACAATCCCTTCCCTGGGAGTCGTGTCTATGCTTTGGGCATACGCAATGCTTTCGGCTTTGACTTCGACCCCTCAAATGGGAGACTCATCGCCACCGAAGCTGGTCCCAGCACCGACGATGAGATCAACATCATCGTAAAGGGAGGAAACTATGGTTGGCCAACATGCACAGGGATCTGCCACAATCCGTCCTTCACAGATCCAATCGTCGACTTCAATCCAGTCGTCACGCCTACCGGGATCGCGACAGTTGCCCCGAACGTCTACTATTTTGGCGAATGGAACACGGGAAACCTCGAACGCCTGGAACTCTCTGCAAACGGATCTATAGTTTCGATGACCCAAGTTTACACGCAAAGCGGAGGAATCATCGCGGTTGAAATGGGACCCAACGGAAAACTCTACTTCACTTCTCCAAACGGAATTTACACTTACGACGTTCAATCGCCAGTCTCAGCGATGCCCAATTCCATTTTCATAATCCTCGCGATCACTGTCTCAATAATCGCGACGGCAGTGTTAGGTTATTTGGGAATCCGTTATCGGCGCAGACATTCCCCTCAACCTGTTCCTAGAATGCAACAGAGTTGGGGGTTCGTTTCCTCTAGAAATGGAGTTAACGGGTAGCTGCTACATTAGTTTCTGGTATAGCACGAAGTACGCGGTGGCCATGAAGACGAAGCTTAGTAGCATGCCGAACCCTAGAAAGCCGTATGCCCGCTTGGGCCGATAGGCGTTCCGTGTGCTCGTGAACATCATGTACAATCCTACGATTCCCAGCGCATAGAGCAGGGCTACGAAGACTCCTTCGGCTGGCGTCTGGTTGTTGATGTCGTGCGGATAGACAAAGCCGAGACCTTGCTGGACGTTCAAGAGACTCACCGAGGTGCCTGCGCCGACTAGGATGAACAACCCGCCTGCGAGAACAAAGACGGTAAAAGCGAGGATCAGGAAGGAGGCTACAGGCAATAGCGGTCTGCTGGATCCGGGTGCGAGCTTAACGAAACTCATTCGGAATGCCAGGTTGTTGAGAGACCTCTTCAATTTGAAGAGTCCAGTTCTGAAACCCATCGCCGGTCCACGTTGTCAAGTAGGGGCAAGGGCCATCGCCGATTATAAGCCCTGCTTTCCCAACTGCATGCACGACTCTGAAACCGTTTTTATAGCGCGCTTGGGTCATGAGACCTCACGAGGCTTCCGCACCGATTTGTGTCCGCAGAGAATCTTATGCTCCAAGTGCGGTGAGCTCCTCTATACAGGGCTTGAACTGGAGACTCCTGGCGAGATCATTCAGCGCAACGGAGGTTATTGTCCGAAGTGCGGTAAGAAGCTGGGGTTTGACACTGAAAACTTGAAGATTATTCCTGAGACCCCTGTTCCTGGGCCATAGTTCCCTCGCATTCTTTTTTCTACCACCACCCAGCTACCGGCACATTACGAGAAGTCAGCGTTGGCAAGAAGAACCCACGTCTACGAATACCATAGGAAGCATGGTAACATTGTCGAGTATGCGGGTTTTGACCTTCCGGTCTGGTTCGAAGGCATTATCCCGGAGTGCCGTAGTGTTAGAAATAGCTGTGGAATATTCGATGTCTCCCATATGGGACGGGTTCTAGCGGAAGGAAAAGGCGCCGAGTCATTCCTCAACGAGCTCACAACGAACGACGTGTCTAAGCTGTCCGTTGGAAGAGGGCAGTATTCTCTATTTTGTAATGCCAAGGGAGGAATTATGGACGATCTGACTATCTTCAGAATCGGTAACCTGCGATATCTTGTCGTCTACAACGCCGGGAACCGTGACAAGAACTGGAACTGGCTTCTCAAGAACAAAACACGAACCGATGTGACGGTTTCCGACGTTTCTGATGATCTTGCTATGTTCGCGGTTCAGGGTCCTAGAGCCGGCACAGTCCTCTGGAACGTGTCCGGTGTCAAGCTCGACGAGGTGGAAAAATATGGGACGAAGGATGTGAAGGTTGCCGGGATTCCGTGCCTCCTGACGCGTAGCGGATACACCGGTGAGGACGGTTTCGAGGTCTACGTGTGGAATACCAGTGTGAAGGAACCATCAAATGCGGTGAAGGTCTGGGAGAAACTGTTGTCGAGTGGGAGAGAGGTAGGGATTTCTCCCGTCGGGTTAGGTGCTAGAGACGTTTTGAGACTTGAGGCGGGAATGTGTCTCTATGGAAACGATATCGACGAGAACACTTCCCCAGTCGAAGCGAGGCTCAACTGGGTTGTTCGTTTGGAGAAGCCGGATTTTGTGGGTAAGAATGCAATCATGCGCTTGAAGGAAGAAGGACCTGGCCGAGTTAGAGTTGGTTTCAAGATGATGGAGAAGGGAATTCCGCGCCAAGGCCAAGACATTTTTGCGGATACTGAAGTAGTTGGGAAGGTGTCGAGCGGAACATTTTCTCCAACGCTCAGTCTTGGGATTGGAATGGGCTATGTCCCTCCGACGTTGGCCACGATCGGAGAGAAATTTAGCGTTGGAATCCGTGACCGGAGGGTGCAAGCCGAAATCGTCAAGCTTCCATTCTACCAACGACGATCAGAGAATCAAGTTGTGGTGCTTGGAGAAGAGATGCGGTTGAAGGATTTCAGGAAAAAGTATAGCTCGTCTAGCCAGCCCGCGGTCGCGACCGCAATCCATTGAGCGAATGGCGGGAACTGTTCTTCGGGCCATAGAACCTTTGTTCGAGCTCAACGTAGGTGGGTTATGGTTAGCCGGCTACGTCGAAGCTTCGGGCTTTGAGCAGGTCGCATTCGTGCTGAGAGCTGTGCTTCTCGCACAGGTCTCTGCTGCAGTGGGGACAGTTCTCTACTGCCAGTATTTGGCAGTCGGTGCATACTGCGCCCCACACGAGTGCCATTTTGTTTCATTCTCCGGGAGTTCTCACCGTATTAGCGATTGTTACTAAAGCCGTTTGGACATTTCCTACTCAAAAAGATAAGTAAAGTGGTACCGAACCTACAGGGATAAGTATACCTGCGACGGACATTTTCCGTAATCTTTCTTTATGAATAGAACTAACGTCGGGGCTTCTCTTTCTTCCCCTTTAACAGGGCATCAAGGCTGACACCGTTAACCGTGAAAACCCGGTAACGCGTTCCTGGAAGGTCACCGTACGCCTTACCCTCAGCGCCACCAATCCCTTCTATCTCGACCTCATCATGTTCGTCTATGAAGTTCAACGCCCCATCGCCCGGAAGAAAAGCCGTTACGGTCTTTCCGTTCTTTATGATCTGAGCTCTAACGCACTTGCGGACAGCACTGTTGGGCTGGCGGCATTCCACACCAACCTTCTCTAAGACGATCGCTTTTCCTTGCGGCGCTCCCTGAAGCGGGTCTGACTTGTAATCTAAGCCAAGCATTCGTCGCTTGTAAGGAGCATAGGCCCACCTGAACTCCTTCCGTCTTTTCCTAAGCTTCTGGGCTGCGAACAGCCCCCTGGACGCCTTAGCCATTCATCCACCGTGTACTGATAGACCAGCAGGCTCGCTGGGTTGCTTTTTAGATTGACGCCAAAAAGCTCGGAAAAGAAATCACCCAAAATCAGCCCGGATCTCGAATCTGGGACAAGCTACAGAACGTGCCCTAGAATCGTTCGGGAAAAATCCTAGACTTCCCGTTATTTTCCCTTTTCATCAAAGCCCGGATCGTGCCCTGAACCGTGAGACTCGCCAATTATCCTTGCCAGACAGAAAATTTTCTCTAGAAAAAGGGAGGGGGGGTATCGCACAGAGCATCACGTGACGCAGGAGTGGTTGACGGGGAGAATCCGTCTAGCGAAATCGCCCATTATCAGCCCTGAACTCGATTCTAGAAACCCTCCTTAGACTCTCCCGAAATTTGTTCGGAATTGTCGTCTTCTTTCCACTGTCATCCAAGCAAGGACTGTGCCCGGAATCGCCCGTCTCACCCAATATCACTGCCAGACAGGAAATGGTTTCTAGAAAATAGGGGGTCTTAGCGACCGACCCTCGCGCCGCATGAAAGGGAGAAACGGAGTACCCCGAAAGTATCCCGAGATTACCGATGCCGAAAATAGTAGTTCGAAAATCCCTGGTTTATTGGACGACTACGTGGTCGATGTCAAAGTATCTCTTCACAAGCAAACGCGTCTTGTCAATCGTCCGACCATTCTTTCCAATCGCTATTGCCTTATCCTGAGCGTCCACCTCAACCACCACGATTTTCTTATCAGGCCTCTCCGTTACCCGGATCTCTTTGATCCTTGCAGGCGATAGGCTGTTACGGATCAAGCCTTCAGGAGTATCCGCGTACTCTACAACCTCGATCTGCCGGCTTGTCATACGACGCAACTGGTTGATGTTCTTCCCGCCTTTCCCGATCGCGAGGCCCATGTCGCCTGGCTTTGCTACAAAAATGATACGCCCCAGCTTCTCGTCAATAACGCAGTCTTGCGTGGTGGCCCCTGTGGTGCTCTCGAAGAGGGCCATGTACTTCATTTCTTCACTGGTCAGTTTGATCTTGGGCTGAAGCATCACTTGTTCTCAGCCAGCTTCAAGACCTCAGAATCACCAGGCTCCTTGACCACCATCGATGCGACAGGGAAAGGTTTCTCGCACAGCGCACCAAGGTCGAGGCTGCTGCCCTGGAAGACATAGACTGGAACCTCCGATTGTTTCGCATCATAGACGATGTTCTCTCGAAAATCCGTTGGGCAATTGCTCGCAAGAATCAAAAGCTTAGCTCTCCCGAGAGAGGCGCTGGAGAGCGCGATCTTGCTTCCGAACTCGACCTTGCCGGTCTTGACCGCCATCCGGATCTGTTTGTTCACGTCCAACTGGTTCTACTTGCTCCCTTTCCGGGACATCGACATTGAGACTTCTATTAGACCCGTGCCCATTGGTACTTGTTGACCGACGATCACGTTCTCCGCAACGCCTCTTAGAGTGTCTACGATGCCTTTCACGGCAGCGTCCACAATCGTGGGAATTGTGATCTCGAAGGCTGCCTTGGCAAGGGTGCTCGCTTTCTCTCCGCTGACACCGTGGCGTCCGACCTGGAGGACCTCACCTGACGAGGTCATCATATCGGCCACCAGCATCACGTGTCGAATGTCCACGTCTAAACCCTGCTCCTCCAGTACTCCCAGCGCTTCTCTGATTATTACGTTGCGGGCCGCTTCGATCCCGAGAACGACGGCTGTCTCGTTGATGTTGTTGCTGACTGTCCGGCTTGTGTCAACACCCGGGACTTCGAAGGCCAACGCGAGGCTGGAGCCCTCCGTTCTGACTATCCATTCTCCTTTCTCCTCGATAACGAGGGCTCTTCGGACTGCGGGCAAGCCTTTGACGTGATGGACTAGAAGTTTGCCTGCTAGGCGTCTGAACTGGGGGATCTCAAGCTCCTTCGACTTGATCTCTACATGGTATCCCTCGACTTTCACCTCGCAGTTCGGCGGTTTCACCGCGTCCCGCACGTCCTGGACTGTAATATCTCTCTCCCGCATCGCTTGCGGGTTCAGTTTCACATCGATTCTCATCCGGGTAACATCGGATTCGAAGGTGCTGGCGATGTCTCCTAGTGTCGCGTGGGTGAGCAGTGTGGCTACTTCCTGAGCTTTCTCTCTGCTCGCTCGGTATTTCGCATCCAAGTACACGGTCATGTTTGGAGTTGAGGGGATCTTGCGAGCGTCCACGATCTCGATGAGTCTTGGAAGTCCCAAGGTCACGTTTTGCTCTCGGACTCCCGCGAAGTGGAAGGTTCTGAGCGTCATCTGCGTACCAGGCTCGCCGATCGACTGGGCGGAGACTATTCCCGCGGCCTCGCCGGGCTCCACGAGAGCACGCTTGTAATTCTCAATGGCCTCCAACACCGTCTCGTCAACAGCAGGCTTGGGCAGTTTCGCGATTACCAGGCTCTGGCGCAGCTTGTTAAGTATCAAGGGCGAGAGAGTATTGTTCGCCTTGTCAACTTCATCCTCAACGTATTCCTTCGACGCGGCGGTTCCCTTCTTCATCGTGAGCCGGATGCGTTCTATCAGCCGATCGATGTTCACGGCCTTGCCGTGATCGCTCTTCGCCGTGTCAACACCATCCTCGCCATAACGGACTTGGATTATGTTGCCTCGGGAATCTCTGACGGTTGAATCGTATTCGACCCTGAGATGCTCCAGGGCGTTGATTAGGCGTCGTTGCATGTATCCGCTTTGCTGCGTTCTGACCGCTGTATCCACCAGACCTTCTCTTCCACCCATTGCATGGAAGAAGAATTCGATGGGTTCAAGCCCGTCTCGGTAGGAGTTGTAGACGAAGCCTCGAGCTGCTGCTCCGGCGTCTCCGGGCTTGAAGAACGATAACGCTCTTCCACGGTATCCTCTGAGGATTCTCTTTCCTCGAATCGATTGTTGGCCGACGCTTGCGGTCATCTGGGATATGTTGAGTGTTGAGCCTCGAGCTCCTGCCCTGCTCATGATCACGCCGCTGTTGTCCATCTGGAAGTACTGGTCAGCGAACTCGCCCGCTACATCACGTGCCCTAGAGAGCTCGTTCATGATGTAGAGCTCCAATGATTCTTCCAATGACTGACCCGGCAACCGTTCCAGCGTCTCTTTGCGGTAGCTGTCGATGTACTCGTTGACCTTCTCTTCGGCCTTGGCGATGGCCTTAGCGATTTTCTCCTTGGTAGCTGAAGGAATCTCAAGCTCGTCGAACGCGTACGTGAACCCTCGAAGAACCATGTACCGATCGAGAAGTTTTGTGACCGCATTGAGAAACGTTCTTGCATCTTCCGCTCCATAGTCCTTGACTATACGGTGGAAGAGGCTCTCTGATTTTTCGGCGCCGATAGACGCCTTGTCGATCACGCCTTGCTCGAGAACGCCATCTTTGATCACGATGAAGGCATCGTACGGACAGTCGTGAAGAACTCCCTTGTCGCAGTCCGCGCACTTGTAGTAGCTTGACAGGTTGGATTTCGACACGAAATTGAAGCCTTTGGGGATGACGATGCTGAAGATCTGTTTGCCGGTCCATTTCTCTTCAGGCTTTGTTACTGCTGGTTCTGGCATAGGTCCCTCGAAGCCGGCCGCGGCAAGTAGCTTCGAGACAGTCGGGCGATCCAGAAGTGTTGATTTCTGCGTTAGAAGGAACGCTGCGGTTAGAGAGTCTCGGATCGCTCCGATGATCGGTCCTCCGTATCTTGGGGAGAGGATTTGGTCCTGGACCTGCATGAGGAGGCGGGCCTCGGTCCGGGCCTCTTCCCCTTGTGGAACATGTAGGTTCATCTCGTCACCGTCAAAGTCCGCGTTGTAGGGCGGACAGACGGTTGGGTTGAGCCTGAAGGTCTTGTAAGGGAGGACTCGGACGCGATGTGCCATTATGGACATTCTGTGGAGGCTCGGTTGCCGGTTGAAGAGCACAATGTCGCCATCTCTGAGATGTCGCTCGACGACGAAGCCCGGCTGAAGCGCTTCCGCGACAACTTTTCTATCTGTGACAAATTCCAATCGGACCCGTCGACCATCAGGACGGACAATGTAAAGTGAGCCTGGATAGGTGTCGGGGCCGTTGCTGATGAGCCGCTTCATCTCTTCGAGATTGTAGTCAGTAGCCTTCTCAGGAATCGTAAGGCGGCTTGCAACATCGAGGGGCACTCCGACCTCGTTAATATCCAGATTCGGGTCAGGGGATACGACTGTTCGGGCTGAGAAGTCAACTCGTTTGCCAGATAGGTTTCCTCTGAATCTTCCCTCTTTTCCTTTCAATCGCTGAACGAGCGTCTTCAGCGCCCTTCCCGACCTGTGTCTCGCGGGGGGCAGGCCTGAGACCTCGTTGTCGAAGTAGGTGGTTACATGGTATTGGAGTAGTTCGTGGAGTTCTTGAATGATATTGATAGGAACTCCGGATTCAAGCGCCTCTCGCAGTTTCTGGTTGATCCTTATGATGTCGACGAGCTTGTGGGTCAGATCGTCCTCCGACCGGATGCCGGACTCTAGAGTTATCGAGGGTCTGACCGAGACGGGAGGGACGGGCATGACTTGGAGGACCGCCCACTCTGGCCGCGCGGCTTTGGGATCCATTCCGAGAAGAATCAGGTCATCATCAGGAATTCTCTCCAGCCTCTCCCGGACCGTACTGGGAGTCAATCGCACCGCGCCTCCCTCGGCCACAATCTCGTGGAAAGTGGTGGGCTTTCCATGTTCGATCGGGTACTGTTTTTGCCCGCAGTGGGGACACTGTTGGGCCTTCTTTGCGTCTTTGATGATCTCGTCCAGGAAGGCGTCAGGTATGGTGTTTAGCCGTTGTTTGAGATCGGCGTGGCGTACTTTGAATTTCTCGATCTTCTCTGCACTTAGTAGTATTCTGGCGCAGTTTCTGCAGGTAATTGAGAGGAGTCGATGGATGAGTTTTGCGAAGCTGACATGGATAACTGGTTCTGCCAGTTCAATGTGGCCAAAGTGTCCGGGGCAGGCAGAAGCCGTGTTGCCGCAGGTCTTGCACTTTTG
>WNGD01007314.1_pt1 | contig 10422 bp, 9 predicted proteins | sample 5400671 | NCBI WGS metagenome assembly WNGD01 (sample SAMN13153369, study PRJNA577476) | soil metagenome | isolation source: 40 cm soil or saprolite under grassland replicate 2 | place: USA:California | collected 2016-06-15
AAGCCGTAGAGCCACGGCGCTTCGATTTCGAGTGTGGCGATCGTCCGGTCCGGCCCACGCTCGTCGAGTCGAAGCTCGGCGTCGATGTGGTCGCCTGTCAACCTCCAGGCAAACCGCTCCGGAGCTTCGATGCCCGTCACGAGCAGCATGCCGCTGGACGTCGCACGTCGTAGCAGTGTGGGCCGGTCCGTGCCGCTGATGCTCCAGCGCGCTCCTTCGGCGAATCCGCGCCGGTCGGGGTGCACGCCGCCGACTCCGGGCCACCAGTCCGGAAAATGATGCGGCTCCGCGACGAACGACCAGACGTCCTCCCGCGTCGCGAGCAGCTCACGCGAGGCCGAGGCTCGAGGCATGCTTACAGCGTAGTTTCAGCCGATCCCGAGCAGGTCGCGCAGGCGCAGTGCGAGGTACTCGAGGAGATGCCGTAGTGCCGGAGAGACCAGGATCGCGACGGCAATCGCCCCCAGGCCAGCGAGCGTAAAGAGCACCAATGGCCAGATGCCGACCTGCCTGCTCGCCAGGCGCGAGACGCCCTTTGCGTCGATCAGGATCTCACCTACCTTCAAGCGCGTCACGAACGTCGACGACATCCCGGCGCGGTTGCGCTCGAGGAACTCGATCAGGTTGAAATGAGTGCCGACGGCGACGATCAGCTCCGAGCCCTTCTCCTGTGCGAGTAGGAGTGCGACGTCCTCGCTGATCCCGGTGGCTCGCACGACTTCGTACTTCACGCCGAGCTGGATTGCGCGCTCTTCCCCCGGCGCTTCACCGTCGAGGTATCCGTGGACGAGGACCTCCGCGCCGCTCCGCAAGGCCTTGTCCGAGACGGAGTCCATGTCGCCGACGATCACGTTCGGCTTCATCCCGGCCTGAAGCAGTGCGTCGGCGCCGCCGTCGACGCCGACGAGCACCGGCTTGAAGTCGCGCACGTAGGGGCGCACGATCGCGAGATCACGCTTGTAGCCCGGGCCGCGCGCGACGACCAGTGCGTGGCGTTCCCGGAAGCGCGTCTGGAGCGGCGGGAAGTTGATCCCTTCGGCGAGCAGCCGGCCCTCCTCACGCAGGTACTGGAGCGTGTTCTCGGCGAAGACCTCGAGCGCGCCCGTGACCCGGGCCCGCTGCTCCGCCAGCGTCGCTTCGAGCTGGTTCGCTTCGAGCGTCTTGCCCGACGCGAGACAGGTTCCGTTGCGGAAGAGGCTCGCGCCGCGGACGGTTACGTACTCGCCGTCGCCGATCTCGTCGAAGAGCGGCGCTCCGGGAGCGTCGATCAAACGCACGCCGCCGCGGACGAGGAGGAGCGGGCCGGGGTTCGGGAAGCGTCCGCTCTGCGACGGCGCGACATTGACGACCACGCGCACGCCGGAGTCGATCAGCTCCTCGGCGGACGCACGGTCCAGGTCCTCGTGGTCGATGATCGCGACGTCGCCCGGGCCCAGGCGCCGCACGAGGTGCTTCGTCTTGCGGTCGAGGCGCGCGGTGCCGGTGAACTCGACGAAGCTCATCGTTCTTGCTGGACGGCGGAGATGAACTCCTCTCCACCGAGCATGCGCCGGATCTCCTCGCGGCGCTCGTCGTCGTCCAGCGGCTCGATCCGCGTGTGCGTCGGGTCGCCGGGAACCTTCTCGACGCGGAAATGACGATCCGCGACGCTCGCGATCTGCGGGAGGTGGGTGATGGTCACGACCTGGGCGCGGGTGGCGAGGCGACGCAGGGTCTCTCCCACGGCGTGCGCGGTGCGCCCGCCGATGCCGGCGTCGATCTCGTCGAAGACCAGCGTCTCGCCTCCTCCCACGGCCGCGATCGCCAGGGCGATGCGCGAGAGCTCCCCGCCAGACGCGGTCTCGGCGACCGGTGCGAACGGCAGGCCTTCGTTCGGGCGGATCAGGAAGCGGGCCTCGTCGGCGCCCGTGGGCCCGAGAGCCGTCTCGTGCAGCTCGACCCGGAACTCGCCTTCGCCGAGGCCGATCCCTCTGAGCTCCTCGGCAACTCCTTCGGCGAACGACGGCGCGGCCGCTTCCCGTTCCCGGTGGAGCGCGGTCGCGAGCCGGTCGACGCGGCGCTCCGCGGCGCCGACGGTTTCGGCCGCGGCGGCCAGTGGGTCGGCCCCGCCCTCGACGGCCGCCAGCTCGTTCCGGGCCTCGGCCGCACGGTCCAACAGCTCCTCGAAGGAGGCGCAGCGGAAGCGGCGCTTCGCCTCCGCGATCCAGTCGAGCTCCTGCTCGACCTGATCGAGCCGGTCCGGCTCCGCCTCGAGGGAGGTGAGGAACGCGCGGAGGTCGGAGGCGGTCTCGCGCAGGCGGAGCTCGGCGTCGCGGAGCTCGTTGCCGGCCCGCTCGAGCTCCGGCGCGAGGGCCTCGAGCGGGGCGACGGAGCGCTCGGCGACGGCGACGAGGCCGGCGGCGCCGTCGCCCTCCTCGGGCGCGATCGCCTCGCCGGCTGCGGCCACGCCCGCTACGAGCTCCGTGACATGGCGAAGACGCTCGCGCTCGCCCTTGAGCGAGTCCTCGTCCCCGGGAGCGAAATTCTCCGTCGCCTCGACAAGAGCCCGGAGCTCCTCAAGGCGGGCCTGGGCCGTGGCCGCTCCCTCGGCGAGCTCCTCGTGGCGGCGCCGCGCCGCGGCCAGCTCGCGCCATGCAAGCCGAAGCTCGGCGCGACGGGCCGGCTGCCCGCCGGCGGCGAAGTTGTCGAGCAGATCGAGCTGGTACGAAGGCCGTGCGAGCCGCCGCTGCTCGAACTGCCCCGACATCGCGATCAGGCGCTCGCCGGCGGCGGCGAGATCCTCGCGCGCCGCGCTCCGGCCCCAGGCGTACGCGCGGGTGCGGCCGTCCCCGAAGACGCGCCGCGCGAGCACGAGGCCGTCTTCGTCCTCCGGCCGCAGCTCGGTCAGCGCCGAGTCGAGCTCGTCGAAGAAGCCGGCCGGAGGGTCGAGCTCCGCCTCGACGTAGGCCTCCCCACCCTGGGGGCCGACGAACGATGCGTCGCCTCGGTTCCCGAGGAGGAGGCCGATGGCCTGCGCGAGGATCGTCTTGCCCGCGCCGGTCTCGCCGGTGATGGCGTTCAGGCCCGGCGCGAAGGCCAGCTCGGCTTCGCGGATGAGCACCAGGTTTTCGATCCGGAGACGCCGGAGCACGGGCTGGATGGTACGCCGAAGGTCGGGATCCGGCGACCGGCTCGAATGGCCGTCGCCCGTTAGATGTTCACGCGCGCGCGCGCCCCCGGGTGGGTGGGGGTTAGGGACGGTACCGGGGGACGCCGCCACCCGTGTGCCAAATGTGTGCCAATTCGGCTGCTATGAGGTGAACGTGCGCCGGTACCGGCTCACGAACGTGCTCTCGGGGAGCGTCGCGAGCAGGCTCCGCTCCTCTGCGAGCCGCACGGTCACCTCCGCCCCCGGCGCCAGCTCGTGCACGCGGTGCCCGTCGGCGAGCACCGTTGCGGACACGTCCGCGGTCCGGTTCACGACCTCGAGGTCGCGCCCGCGCGGCACCACCAACGGCCGTGCGTGCAGCGAGTGCGGAGCGACGAACGTCACCGCCATCGCATCCAGTCCCCACACCAGCACGGGCCCGCCGTTCGAGAGGTTGTATGCCGTCGACCCCGACGGCGTCGAGCAGATCAGCCCGTCGCACGGCAGCGAGCCGAGATCCTCGCCGCCGACCGCCCAGCCGAGCTCGATCATCCGCCCGAGCGACGAGCTCGTCACGACGACGTCGTTGACCGCGGCCCAGCGCCCGCCGTCCGCCTCCGCTTCCAGCACCGGCAGCTCCACCACCTCGTATTCGCCGGACAAGACCCGACTCAGCCCCTCCTGGAGCGCCTCGCCTTCCATCGCTGCGAGGAAGCCGACGCGGCCGAAGTTCACGCCGATCACCGGCACGCCCATGCCGAGAAACCGCTTGAGCGCCCGCAACATCGTCCCGTCGCCGCCGAGGACGACTGCGATGTCGGCTTCCGCGAGATCGCCGTCGTCGTCCTCGAGCCCGTGCTTCTCGAGCTCCTCGTCGGGATACAGCAGCTCGACCCCGCGCTCGGCCGCGAGCGCCTGCAGCCGCTCCAGTGCCTCACCGATCGTCTCGGGCTTGCCGTGCGTGACGACCGCCGCGCGCGCGACCGCATCCTTACCCGATTGCGTCGTCGATCCACCTTTCGAGCTCATCTGGAAGCTCCGGCTCGTCGCGATGCACGAGATACAGGAAGAACTCGCGGTTCCCCTTCGGGCCGGGCAAGCCGGAGTCTACGACGCCGGCCACCTGCGCCTGCCAGCCGAGCGCGGCCGCGGCGGTCTCCTGCAGAACACGTCGCCACACGTCCGGATCCCGGACGACACCTCGCCTCGCCTCCGCCCGGCCCGCTTCGAACTGCGGCTTCACGAGCACGAGCGCCCGCCAGCCGGGCGCTGCCAGCCTGAGCGGCTGGGGCAGCGCCTTTCGCACGCTGATGAACGAGACATCGCACGTCACGAGCTCCGGGGCGAAGGGAAGCTCGTCCACCTCACGCGCGTTCGTACGCTCGAGGACGACTACGCGCGGATCCTTGCGCAGCCGCGGATGGAGCTGGCCGCGCCCGACGTCAAGCGCGATCACGCGGGCGGCACCGCGCTGCAACAGCACGTCGGTGAACCCTCCAGTCGAGGCGCCCACGTCCAGACAGTCGAGCCCGGCCGGGTCGACGCCGAGCTCGTCGAGCGCGTGCGCCAGCTTCTCGCCGCCTCGTGAGACGTACGGCGGCGGCGCCGTGACGGTCAGCTCCGCGCGCTCGTCCACCTGCTCGCCCGCCTTCTCGTGGCCGGGAACGAGCCCGGCGAGCACCAGCGCCTGCGCCTGCGCCCGGCTCTCGGCCAGCCCGCGCTCCACCAACAGCACGTCGAGCCGCTTTTTCACGCGACTGAGAGAACCGCGTCCCAGGCGACCTCTGACGCGATGACGCCCAGCGCTGTGGTGTCGAGCAGCGGATCGCTGTCGACCGCTCCCGTCGAGCACGCGAAGAGGACGTCGCCGTCCTCGAGCGCGTGGAACGGCTGGATCGCGCGCGCCATGGAGACGTGGACCTGCCGGCCGAGAGTACGCAGCTCACGCGCGCCCAGGCGGAGGTTGGTGACCACCACCGTCAGGGTCGTGTTTCCGGGGGGCGGGCGGACCGGACGCCCGCCGGCCAGCCGCTCCTCGACCCCGGGCACGAGCCCTTGCCGCATTCCGCTCTCCCGGTCGTAGTGGCCGCGTACGACGTTGCCGTCTCGGTCGATGATCGCGCCGATCGAGTTCACGACGGTGAAGACGGCGACCTTTGTCTCGCCGACCTCGCGAATTGCGCCGCCCTGGCCCGCAGGCTCACCCTGCTCGTAGGCGAACAGCTTGCCGGCGGTCGCGGAGCGGCCCGCCCCTCGCAGGCCGAGCGGAAAGGCCCCATGCTTCGCGCTTCGCCGCGCCGCGCGCCCGAGCTCCTTGTCGGGATATACCGCGTTGTCGCGAGGCCCCCAGTCGAAGATGATCGCGCCCGCGACGAGCGGGATCGCGAGCCAGTCGGTGCGGTATTCGCGTCTGGCGAGCTCCTCCGCCGCCACTCCGGCCGCCGCCTCCAGGCCGTAGAGCGACCCGCCGGCGAGGCAGATCGCGTCCACGAAGTCGACCCCCGCGCCGCTGACCGCCGGCGACCCGCCGCGAACATCGACCGAGCACGGGACCGGGCCGCCGGGGAAGCTCAAGACCGTGCAACCGGTCGGACCCTCCTCGTACTCGGCGACACCGATGTCGAGACCCGGAAAGTCGAAACGCAGCTCGGGCCCGTCGAAGGACGTGCGCGGGACGAGCTTCACGGTGTCGTTCGAGCGTCGCGCCACAGACGCCAGTCAGGAAGTGCGCGCCGCCAGGCCCGCGACGATCCCCGCCAGGACCGAGGTGTCGGCCGGGACCTCGGTCAGCCGCGCCTGCGCTCGCTCCGCGGTCTCGTCGGCAAGGGCCCGCGCACCGTCGGCCCCGCGCTCGATCAGGTACCCGTCCTCGTCGAGGATGTCGTCCACGATCTGGAAGAGGAGCCCGACCTCGTCTGCGAACGCGCGCCAGGGCGCCTGCTCCCGCTCGGGCACCTCCGCAACCCAGAGGGCGCATGCGACCGAGGCGGAGAACAGCTGCCCGGTCTTCAGCCGGTGCAGCGCCGCAAGGTCCGGCTCGCTACCGGTGATGTCGAGGTACTGGCCGCCGATCATCCCGAGCGTCGCCTGGACGAGCTCGCGCGCCACCGCGGGCGTCGGGTAGGTCAGCGCCAGCCTCAGCGCCTCGGCGAGCAGCGCGTCCCCGGCGAGGATGCCGGTCCCCTCGCCGAACTGTGCCCATGTGCTCGGGCGGCCCCGCCGCACCCGGTCGTCGTCGAGGGCGGGGAGGTCGTCGTGGACGAGCGAGAAGCTGTGCACGAGCTCGAGCGCCGCCGCGGCGGGAAGCGCCGCCTCCGGGTCGGCTCCTGCGGCCTCTGCGGTGGCGAGGCAGAGGAGCGGCCTGACCCGCTTGCCGCCGCCGGCGACCGCATACCGAACCGGCTCCTCGAGGCCGCCGAGCTCCGGCGTCAGCGCGAGGTCGTCGAGGTACGACTCGACAAGCGCGATCAGCTCTTCGGGTGTGCTCATTCCGTTTCCCGCTTGGCCTGCTGGAGCTGCGACTCTACTTCCTTCGCGATCTCGGCCAGCTCCGAGAGGATCTCGATCGCCTGGTCGGGGTCTTTCGTGTCCTCGAGCCGCGCGCGCGTGCGCTCGAGCCGGTCGAGCAGCTCCTCGGCATTCCGCAAACGGTCCTCTGCGCTCATGCGGGCTCCTTCACGATCCGGAAAAGCTCACGCTGTCCTCTCAGTCACGATCCGGCCGAGTATGCCGTTGACGAGCCGGCCGGCGTCTTCCGAGGAGTACCGCTTGGCCAGGGCCACGGCCTCGTTGATCGCCACCTCGAGCGGCACCTCGCCGCGGTCGAGCTCCAGGATCGCGAGCCGGAGGATGTTCCGCTCCAGCGCGCCGAGCCGGTCTGCGGGCCACTCGTCGGAGGCCTCCGTGATGCGCCGGTCGAGCTCCTCGCGCCGCTCGACGACGGCTTCGGCGAGCTCGCGCGAGTAGTCGTCGATCTCCCCTTCGAAGAGCGAGGTGAGCTCGCGACCGGTGACGTCCCATTGGTACAGGAGCACGAGCGCGGTCCGGCGCGCCGCACGGCGGCCTCCGGCCATCAGGACGCGAGCGCCGGCAACGCTGCCGCCGCCTCCGCAAGGTAATCGGTCGAGTAGCGGCCGGTGGCGAAGCCCTCGCTCCGCAGGACGTCGATCGCGAGCTCGCGCGTGGTTGGCACGCCGCCGAGCTGCAGCTCGCCGAGTGCCCGGAGCGCGCGCTCGATCGCCTCCGGCCGCGACTCGTCCCAGACGATCAGCTTGCCGAGCAGCGAGTCGTAGTGCGGCGGCACCTCGGTCCCCTCCTCGACGTAGGTGTCCAGGCGCACGCCCGGGCCGAGCGGCGGCCGGAAGCGGTCGATGCGGCCCGGAGCCGGCGCGAAGTCGCGCTTCGGGTCCTCCGCGTTCAGCCGCACCTCCAGCGCGTGGCCCCGCCGCTCGGCGCGGCCCGTGCGCGCGAGCCCCTCGCCGGCGGCGATGCGGAGCTGCTCCCGCACGATGTCCATCCCGGTCACGAGCTCGGTCACCGGGTGCTCGACCTGGAGCCGCGCGTTCAACTCGATGAAGTAGAAGGCGCCCCGGGGGCCGAGCAGGAACTCGAACGTCCCCGCGTTCCGGTACCCGATCGCGTGGCAAGCCCGCTCGGCCGCCGCCTCCATCTCCTCACGGATCTCGGGCGTGAGCGCCGGTGAGGGCGATTCCTCGATCAGCTTCTGGTGGCGGCGCTGGATCGAACACTCGCGCTCGCCCAGCGTGAGCACACCCCCCTCTCCGTCTGCGAGCACCTGGATCTCGACGTGGCGCGCCGGCGAGATCGCCTTCTCGAGGTAGAGGCTGCCGTCTCCGAAGGCGGCCTCGGCCTCGAGCGCAGCAGTACCGTAGGCCGACTCGAGCTCGTCCCGCTCCCTGACCAGGCGCATTCCCTTGCCACCGCCTCCCGCGACCGCCTTGAGCAGGACCGGATAGCCGGCTTCCTCCGCGGCGGCGCCGACCTCTTCGACCGTCGTCGCCCCCTCGGTTCCGGGGACGACCGGGACGTCGGCGGCGCGCATCTCGACCTTCGCCTGCACCTTGTCGCCCATCCGCGACATCGCGTCGGCGCCCGGCCCGATGAAGACCAGGTCGTTGTCGGCGCACGCCTCCACGAACGCGGGGTTCTCGGCGAGGAAGCCCCAGCCCGGGTGAACCGCCTCGCAGCCGGTCGTGGTGGCGGCGGCCACGAGCGACGGGATCCGGAGATAGCTCTCAGCGGCCGACGGCGGGCCGATGCAGACTGCGCGGTCGGCGAGCCGGACGTGGAGCGAGTCGCGGTCGGCAGTCGAGTAGACGGCAACGGCCTCGACGTCGCATTCGTGGAGCGTCCGGATCACCCGGACTGCAACCTCACCGCGGTTGGCGACGAGCACCCGCTTGAACATCTAGACGGCGGGCGGCGCGATCACCGGCTCGAGCTCCAACAGCAGCTGGCCGAACTCGACCGGCTCGGCGTTGCCGACGTGGATCCGGCGCACGGTCCCCGCGACGTCGGCCTTGATCTCGTTCATCAGCTTCATCGCCTCGAGGATGCAGAGCGTCTGCCCGGGCGCGACGGTGTCCCCCTCTTCGACGAACGGCGGCGCTCCGGGCTGCGGCGCGCGGTAGAAGACGCCGACCATCGGCGCCTCGACCCGGACGACGCCGTCGGTCTCGGGAACGGGCGGCGGCGCCGCGGCCTCCTCGTCGGCCTCCGCCGCCGATGCCGCCAGCCGCGCGTCGAGCGGCTCCGGGGTCCGCCGCACCGAGACGCGCATTCCCGCGTCCTCGATCGTGACCTCGCCCACGCCGGACTCCTGCACGATCCGGACGATCTCGCGGATGCGCTCGGCCCTGGCCTGGTCGACGCCGCCGGCAGCGAGGCTCTCGTCGCGCTGGGCCCGGCCGCGAATCGTTCGAAGCAACGGTTCGGCTTCCTCGCCGAAGAGCGCGAGCAGGAGCAGTTCCTCCTCGCTTGATGCGAGGCCCTCGGCCTCTGCCCGCAGCTGCTCGAGGTCTGGCGTCGGTTCCTCGACGGGCGCGTCCCCCGAGACGAGCTCGACCGCACGCTGCACCGCCGAGTCGATCGGCCCGGGCGGGCTTCCGTATCGGCTCTGGACGAGGCCGCGCAGCTCGTCGACGATCGTCTGGTAGCGGCTCGCCGAGAGGACGTGCAACAGCGCCTGGGAGCCGAGGATCTGGCCGATCGGCGATGCGAGCGGCGGCCAGCCGACCTCCTCGCGGATCTTCGTCAGCTCGTCGAGCACGTCGTCGAGCCGGTCTCCCGCGGCGTGCGCCCGCAGATGCGTGTCGAGCGCGGCGACGAGGCCGGACGGGACGCGGTGCTCCGCCGCACGGACCGCGATCCTGGGCGCCAGCGGCGTGACCGGCTCGTCGCCGATGTGCTCGTCGACGAGGTCGGATGCGCGCCAGAGGGCGTCCACGTCGACCCCGGTGTCCATGCCGAGGCCCTTGAGGGCGGTCGCGGCCGCCTCGCCCGACACGCGGTGGATTGTGAGCGCGACCGGGTAGACGGCGCACGCGATCAGGTCCGCCCCGCCTCTCGCCGCCTCGAGCCCGGCGGCCATCGCATTTCCTGCGGCGCCCTGGCAGTAGAGCCCGACCGGCAGGCCGCTCTTCTCGCCGAGCATGGACGTGAGCTCGTGCGCGCGCTGCGGCTCGAGCGAGCCCGACGGGTCGTGGACGAGCACGCGCGTCGCGCCGAGCTCCGGCAGCTTCCGCGCCTGCTCGACGAGCGACTCGAGCTCGCCGGTATAGCCGGAGCCGTAGACGAGCCCGGCGTTGAGCTCCTTGCCCGCCTTGGTGATCGCCTCGCCGGCCTCGCGCAGGTTCTCGACGTCGTTGAGCGGATCGTGGAGCCGGAACACCTCGATCCCGCTCTCCGCGGCCGAGGCGACGAAGCGGCGGGCAAAGTCGGCCGGAACGGGCCGCGACCCGACCAGGAAGCGGCCTCGCAGCGCCATCGCCAGCGGGGTCTTCGTACGCTCGTTGAGCGCCCGGATCCGCTCCCACGGGCTCTCGACACCCCGCCGCACGGCGGTGTCGAAGACGCCTCCGCCGGAGACCTCGAGGTAGGCGAACCCCGCGCCGTCGAGGATCTCCGCCAGCTGCAGGAGATCGGCGGTGGGCATCGCCCCCGCGAGCGGCTCCTGCCCAAGCAGCCTGATCGTGGTGTCCACCAGCACAGGCATGCGCGGAGCGTAGCGCCGCTGGCGCTCTAAGCCCTGGAGATGTAGCGGCCTTCGCGCGGGT
>WNGD01019278.1_pt1 | contig 10417 bp, 10 predicted proteins | sample 5400671 | NCBI WGS metagenome assembly WNGD01 (sample SAMN13153369, study PRJNA577476) | soil metagenome | isolation source: 40 cm soil or saprolite under grassland replicate 2 | place: USA:California | collected 2016-06-15
CATTCGAGTTCGACCTGGCCGTCCAGCCGTCCCCCTGCGGCCAGCGCGCACAGGCACGCGAGGTCGCTGGCCGCGCTGGCGTACGAGGCGAGCTCGTCGGGAAGGTTCAGCGTGTAGATCGTCGCGCCGCGGGCACGGTCGAAGCGCTTCGCCCGGAAGCTGACCGTTTCATCGTCGTCTTGTGTCGCGATGTTTACCACGACACCGCGCGGGGCGCTGGCGCCTGAGTAAGAGCACAGAGCCCCGGCCGGCGTGCTCCGCGCTCACCAAGCGTCGACCAGGAAATCGGCCAGCAACGGCCTGGCAAACCCCGCTCACACCCCGAGCACCAGGCCGGCGGCCCAGACACGCCACCCGCGCCTGCCACGCACAAGCCCGATACAAGCCATACAAGTCCACGCACGGCGAGCGACCCTGCGCTGCGAGCGCTCCCGCATGGCGGCAGCCAGCAGCCAGCACTGGCTACCGAGACCGCCGATTGGCGCGACGCCATGATCGAAAGCGAACGGCAGCGCTGGCAGCCCAGAGTCGTCCAATCTGACCGGCTGGGGCTGCCCACCCCGGAAGCCGACGGGCCAGAAATCACTGCCTAAACTCGCCCGGCAGTTGGTACCCGTCAGACACGTTCCGGAAATTCATGCCGCAATGGATGCTCGTTGCCTCACGTGTTATCCGGAGACGAGCGGCGCCCGATGGCCTCGATCCGTTGGAATCCAAGGGATCGAGGCCATCGGGCCGGCCAGCAGCGGGGGCTGGGACCGCTGCGCGGCGCCGGCTTCCGGCCGATATGGCTAGCCGTTGATGAACACGTAGTCGGCCTGGTAGGGGACATTGACGATCGGGGTGGCCTGCGGGTCACAGGATCCGGCCGGGGCGACGCCGCCGACTGTGTTGAGGCGGAGCACCTCGACAACGTGCGCCAGCAGTCCGGTGGAGGCGCCGATCTGGGTCGCGTCGAGGTTCAGCTCGGCGATGTTGCCCGCGCCGTTGGCGTTCCTGCTGGTGACGACCGTGCCGGTGACCGCGCTGCCGTCGGGTGCTTGCCACTGCGGCGGGCCGGCGACCGGCTGGACGAAGGTGTGGTGGATGCCGCCGGTGAGGCGCGCTTCGACGTCATCCTGGGTGAAGGCGAACGAGCCGTCAGGTTGCGGGGTGCACGCGTAGATCTGGCTGCCGAGCACCACCGACTCCTGCAATGCGGCCACGCCACTCGTGCTGACCGCGTGGTTGAGCAGGTGTAGCTGTGCCCGCGCCGCGCCGCCCGGGAACGCGGTGGTGTGCAGGTCGGTGTAGAAGCCACCCGGGTCGGAGCGCAACGCGGCGAGCAGGGTCGAGTCGGTGACCGTGACGGTGCCGGACGCGAAGCCGCCCGCCGGGCGAGGCGTCGTGAACAGCGGCACGACGACCGGTCCGTCCACGCCCCGAACGCCGGCGTGGATGTGTGCCTCGGTCGGGGTGCCGATGCCGCGCCATGTGACCGAGTAGGAGAGCGTGTTGCCCTGAAGGCCGATGAGTTCCAGGGCCTGCCCGTGCGTTGCGCCGGCCCTCACCTCATTGCGGCCCTCCAGGCTCGCGACTAGCACGGCGGGTGCTCCGGTCGCGTTGCCGGGTACGGTGATCCCCGCCGGCGGTGTCACGTCGCTGCTCGCAGACGCTGCGCTGATCCCGAACGTGGCGGAGGCGGCAGCGGCGGCGAGGACGGCTCCGATGCCACGCGCCAGGCGACGTTTCGTGCTGCTAATCATGGTGATTTTCCTTCCGGATTTCGGCCGACGCGGTGGGCGTAAGCCAAATGAGTTGATCTTGTCGAGGGTCCAACATGCGGTTCGGGCGTCGAGATGGGTGGAGGCCCTGGAAGTTGTCACCTCCACCGGACAGGCTGACCACCGCCGAGGGGGATTTGCCGGGGTTCCGGGCGATGCGCCGGCGTACCCGCTCGGACTCGGTGCGCTCGAACAGGCACGGCTGGTCGCCGAGCTTTCGCACAGACAGCCCGAGCACCGCCTGCGAGTGGTGGGGGAAGGACCGCGATACGCGCGGCCCCTCCGGATGCTGCGCGTGCACACGAAGGCGACGCTCCGCGCCTTTCGGTTCAACTCGATGAGCTGAAGTGGACGATGGCCGTGCCGCAGCCGACCCCCTGGAGCCAGACGTTCTGGACGCCGGGAATGTCGGGAGCGATGTCGTTCTGGGAGACGATGAGCTGGGCGTGGAAGGATTCGTCGATCCCATCGCCTGCCCGGTAGAAGTCGGACTGAAGGACGACGGTGCCGTCGCCTGTGGTCGCGGTCTTTCTGGCTTCGCTCGCGGCGCCGGTGCACTTGAAAGTGGTGCTCGCCAGGAGTTCTTCGGTATCCCAGCGGACACCTTGCCCGGCGAGGCAGCCATTCAGCGGCACCGTTCCCACTACATCCTCGGTGCAGCGGAAGCCGCCTCCAGCGCGAACGAAGTTGGTGTCGAGGTTGAATGCACCGCCGCCGGTCAGGGAGACGGCACCGGCGGGAAAGCCGCTGATCTCGCCGGCGTTGAAGCCGAAACCGGTCTGCCCATCGCTCGCTGCCAGCGCCGGGGCAGCAAGCGCGAGGGTGGCGGTGGTGGTGGCGGCGGCGAAGGCGAGGAGCGCCCATCGTCGCTTGCTGGTCGTGCTGCGGGACATGGTTTTCCTTTCCGAGCGGGTTGACTTTCGTCTGCCAGGGCTAGGGACACGATGTTGTGGCAGAGGTGGAACACGTTTGTCGCAACCAGGATCGGGGCGTGTGTAGGGCTGCCGCCTCACGGAGCGCCGGTGAGGAACTCCGTGAGACGCGGGCCGCCCGGCGCTGTCACAGGGCGCGGGCGAGCTGTGACCGCGAGCGGATTTCGAGCTTGCGGAAGACGCTGCGCAGGTGAGTCTCGATGGTGTTCTCGGTGAGGAAGAGCGCCTGCGCGATCTCGCGGTTGGTCATCGCGTCGGCGGCCATGCGAGCGACGCGCAGCTCGGAGGGGGTGAGGTTAGCGCGGCTCTGGGTGGGGTCTCGGCGCGGGCGGGCACCGGCTGCGATGAGCTCGTCGTGGGCGCGCATAGCAATGGCGTCGGCGCCGCAGGCGCGGGCCAGTTCGAGCGCCTCGCGCAGTGGCTCGCGCGCGTCGGCGCGCCGGCCGGCGCGGCGGGTCGCCGCGCCCAGTTCGAGCAGCGCAATCGCGTGCTCGAGCCGCGCTGGTGACCGTTGGAGGCAGGCGACGGCCTGCTCGAGCAGTTCGATCCCTGCCGCGCCCGACTCGATCAGGCCGAGCGTGCGCAGCGAGGCGCCGAGCGGGCCTGGTGCGCCGAAGGCGCTGCAGCGGTCGAGCTCCTCCCGGGCCAGGGCACGAGCCTCGTCGTGGCGGCCGAGCGATGCCAGCAGCGGCGCGGCGTCGGCGCGCCACGTGCTAAACGCAGGGGTGTGAATTTCCCACTCCTGCTCGAGACGGCCGCAGGCGGTCAGGTCTTCCAGCGCTTCGCGGGGGTGCCCCGAGGCCCCGGAGAGCCGGGCGCGTGTCTGCAGGTAGCGGATGTGGCCCGCTGCTGCAGGCTCGAATCCGGCCTGCGCAAAGACTTCGGCGGCTTGGGCCGGCTTGCCCCGCGCGAGCAGGACGCTGACCAGCGCCATGCGGCCGTAAGGGGGGAAGCCCGAGAGGCCAGGATGCTCCAGCGCGGTCGCCGCATCCGCTTCCGCTTCGGCCAGTGCGCCGCGGCGCCGGCAGAAATACGCGCGCAGCTGAGCCGCCATCGAGAACGCCGGCAGCGACCCGTGCCGCTTCGCCCACTCGATCACCGCGGTGCTGACTCGCGCCCCGTCGTCGTCGGCGTGGGCGAGGAGGAGCACCATCGGCACGGTCCAAAACCCGCCCGACTCCGGACCCGGGTCGTCGAGCAGCCGACCGTCCGCGAACGCTTGCAGGGCCAACTCGCGTGCCTCTTGGGCCGTCCTCGCGCGGGCGGCATCGTACGCCGCCACAGCGACCTGCAGGCGCTCCCCGGTCGTCCGCGGGGTGCGGGACGTGACGGCGAACCGTTCCCCGGTTGCCTGGAGACGGCGCCAGACCGCTACGCTGCCCCTCACGGCCGTCCAGCGCGTCGCCTGCAGCCGCAGTCCCTGCTCGCGCTGGCTCTCGGGTAGCTCGTCGATGAGTGCGGTGAGATCGCTCATCGCCTGCTCGGGCCGATGTGCGAGGAACAGAGCCGAACCCAGCGCGTTCGCCGCGTCCGCGCGCAGCCGCCCATCGGTAAGGTCCCGAGTTGCCCGCCGGAGCTGCTCGATCGCCAGCCCTAGCTCGCCGGCGCTGAGCGCGGCGCTGCCCAGCTCGTGGACAAGCACAGGTTCGAGCTCCGGCGGCGGCGGCTCCGCGAGAGCTCTCCGCAGGTAGGTGACGGCAACGTCCGGGGCACCGCGGTTGCTTGCGTCTTTGGCCGCCTGCCGCAGCGTGTTCACCGTTTCCGCATCCCCACCGGGATGGGTCGCCAGCAGGTGTGCGGCAATCCGGTCTGTTGCCTCGCCCGCACCGGTGAGCAGGCGGGCAGCGCGCTGGTGGTGCCGGGCGCGCTCTTGAGAGTTCAGCTCGGAGTAGACGCTTGAGCGCACCACCGCGTCGTCGTCGAGGCCCGCGAGCTGTGCTGCCAGGGCCGGCCTGGCCGGGTCGCCGAGCACGGCGACGGCCCGGGCGAGGGCGGTGCAGTCAGGCGGCAGGCGCCTCAGCCGGGCGCGCACGGCCCGGCCGACCCCGTGCGAGCTCAGCCGACTGGCCAGGCCGGCGTTCTCCCGAGCCGGCGCGATCCCCCGCCGACGCAGCTCGCCGAACAGCTCCAGGAGCAAGAACGGGTTGCCGCCGGTAGCCCGCTGGCAGGCGGTGACGAAGCCCGGATCGGGCTCAGCGGCCAGCAGCTGCACCGCGAGCATGGTGATCGCTTGGTCGCTCAGCCCGCCCGGCTGAAGGACGGCGACCTCGGGGATGACGAGCAGCTCGTCGAGCAATTCCTGCACAGGGCCCGGCCCAGCCGGCCTGGCCGCGAGCACAAGCGCCAGGGGCACGCCCTCCAGCCGGCGGGCGAGATAGATCAGCCAGCGCAACGAAGCGACATCCGCCCAGTGCGCGTCGTCCACCGCCACCAGCAACGGCCGCGCGTCGGCCAGATTGACCGTCAGCCAGTACAGCCCGTGCAAAGCGGAGAACGACGGCTCGGCACCAGCCTCCGGATCGACCGCAAACAGGACAGGCTTCGCCAGCGCCGCCGCCCCGGCCAGCAAGGCATCACGCTGCTCCGGGTCACAGCCCGCCACCACTGGTTCCAGCAGCTGCCGCACGATCCCGAACGGCAACTCCCGCTCCAGTTCACCGCCCCGCGCCGACAGAACGCGCATTTCGGCTGCCGCCGCGATCCGGGCGGCCGCGAGCAGGCTCGATTTGCCGATCCCCGCCGGCCCTTCGAAGACCACGGCCCCGCCTGAGCCCGCGCAGGCACCGGCGAGCAACCGCTCCGCCCTTTCGAGCTCGAGCTCGCGCTCCACCAGCGGAGCCAGCTGCGTCCCCACCAGGCGATTCTAGAAGGCGCACGGCGCGCTCCAGGCATCGCCGGACCGCTCAAACGGTGAGCTTGACCCGGTTGCCGTCGGGGTCGAGGACGACGCTCTCGTAGCGGCCCAGCTCGCCGGCGCGGCGCGGGGCCTCGAGCACCCGGTGGCCGGCTGCGGCGATGACGCGGCTGAGTTCGTCGACGGCATCGGCGGATCCGAGCGCGAAGCCCAGGTGCATCAGCCCCGGCGCCAGCGCGTCCCCATCTGCGCCTTCGCGGCGGCCCGGCCGCTCAAACACCTCCAACCGGACGCCGCAAAAATCCAACACGCAGCTGCGAAGACCCGTGCCGGAGTCTGTCGAAAGCGGCGAGGCCATCCCTCCAAGCTGCCGGTAGAAGCCGGACAGGCACTCGACATCGTTCGTCGCCAGCGCGATGTGCTCTATCTGGGCGACCATCGGATGGAACGCGTCACTGCTCACAGCGCCCGGTTCCCGTACCCCGGCTCACAGTTGCCCCGGTCCCTGCCGCCAGAGCAGCCGCACCCGTGTCCCGTTCGATGCGCGCCCGGCCAGCTCACCGCTGCGCGGATGAACAACCCTGACCCCCGTTCCGCAGATGCCGGGCCGTGAGCGGGCAGGACCGGGAAACCGCGGCGCCTGCCTCACTGAACCGGCAGGCGCGCCGCAGCCCGGCACCGATCGTACGGGCGGCAGGTCCGGATCCGCCGCGCTGGTTTGGGCGGTTCGTGGTAAATGTCGCCTCCCTCGCGCTCGAGCCCCCGGAGCATAAGGCCGGCTCGTTCGCCCAGGATCACGCCCCGCCGCTGCCGCCGCCTCACCGGCAACCGGTGGGAATACCCGTGAGATCGCGAAACGCGGCCAGATCTGTGGCCGCCCCGCCGTGTCGAACTGGAGCGCGGGGCCTTCAATCCAGACGCCCGGGTGACACGCGGCTGGCGCGCGGACCACGTCGCTACCCGCGACGACGGCCACGCCGAAGGGCGCGTCGCCCGTACTGGCAGGTGGTCCTGCCAGCAGGTGAATTCCGGTCAAAGGCTGCCAGCAATATCCGGATTAGGGCAATAGTGCGTGCTGCCGTAGGTTACACATCGATCGGCAACCGGGGAATGAGCTGCCGCAGAACCAACCCATGGCAGCGTCAGCTCCAAGCGAGCCCCACAACCGAGAATGCCGACGCCAGCAGGGAAGCAATCAATATCCGCTTTATTGGTGTCTCTATCATCGAGGACCGCTGCTCTTCTGCCAATCTCACGGGTGCGCTCACAGCGTGGTTCGACGGGGCGCCACTTCCGCCGCGTGACAAACCCCACTATTCACGTCGGCAACGGGGAGTTATCTTGTGGCTACGGTTGACGAACCAGCCGGGGCCCCGTGCGTGCACGTCTAGCGTTCCAACCCCTGTGCGAGGGTGACAGCGGTAGCCTATACCGGCTTGCACCCGGCCCCCGGCCGGTTGTCTGCCTGGTGGCTTTTCGTGTCCCCCGCACATGCTCCCAGGCGGACGCGGCCCGCGCCGCGTCGCCCCCGTACGCCGCGCGGGCCGCCCAACCGTCCACCCTGCCCCTTCAGCAGGTATCCAGCCAGAAGTCCGTCGACCTGACGAGCACGCGGATGACCCGCTTGACCAGGCCGAGCCCGGCCCGCAACCGCCGCCGACGGCACAGCAGCCTAGGAATGCTCACCCCGATAGAGTTCGAAGCCCGAGCAACCATCGCATGAGAATCCAGCAACGCGACTCCACGGAACTCGGGGCACCCCAGTCTCCGGATTCATCTGGGGGGTTCAGTGTGACCGTGTGTGCTCGGATCTGGCTCGGGTCCGTAGACGGTCGCTGACCACAGTTCAAACAGCGTGTCCACGAGTACCTCGCTGTCGTCGAACGGCGGCTGACCGACTGCAGCGAGGTAGTAGAGGCGCTCCCCGAGCCAGGTAAGAGCCGCCGCTACGTGACGACTGTGGGTCGACGCAACCCGTGCGAGGCCAGCGCGCTGATCCTGCTCGATACGCAGTACGGCGGCGTCGGTATACGAATCCATCAGCTCGCCCCATAGGGTGGTGAGCGTTTCGTCGTCTCGCCAGTTCTCGACGATCGCCCGGAGCACCGGAGCGTGTGCTGACCAGAGTCGGGCGCCAGCTGTGATGCCGTCCCGCAAGGTTGAAAGGTGGTCGTCGGCATCGCCGCGGCGGGAAAGCCACGGCCCTCCCGCGGTGTGGCCTTCGCCGACAGCGCGCCTGGCAAGTTCTGCGAGCACCTGGTGCTTGCTTGCGAAGTAGAAGTAGAAGCTGGAGCGCGAGACCTCGGCGCGGGTGAGGATGTCGGCAACGCTCAGGTCCGCGAATCGCATGTCGCCGAGCAAGGCTTCGGTCGCGGCGAGGATCGTTTCGCGGACGTCCCGCTCGCTCCCGCCCGACGATGCGGCTGGTCGATCGCGTCGCGCTCGACCTTGCATACGGGCCACCCTATCGACCACAGGTTAGCTAGCTTCCTGCGCTTCGCGTCCGTCCATCCCTATGAGCCGCTCAGGGCGACGCCCGCCGGTAGAGCCAGTGCGGATATCGCGGAGTGGGCAGGCTTACGTCGTCCAACGCGGCGATTTCCTCAGGCGACAGCTCGACGTCGGCCGCATCGAGATTCGTTGACAGACTCTCTGTCGTCGTGACTCCGGCGAGCGCGGAGCTGACGAAGTCGTGCTGCATGACCCACGCCAAGGAGATCACGCTCGGTGCAACGCCTCGGTTGTCAGCGACAGACCTCACAACCTCGACGACTTCCATGGCGGCTGGGATGTCAATCGGTTGCATCCGGAAGGACGAGAGGCGACCCCCGCCTCCGCCTGGGTCCGCGGCGGTGTACTTGCCGGTCAGGTAGCCCCCAGCGAGCGGGCTCCAGGCGAACACGCCGATGCCGCGGTCGAAAAGGAGGCCGGCGAAGTCAGCTTCGATATCTCGTTCGAGGAGCGAATAGCTCATCTGCGCCGCGACCACTGGAGCAGTGCCTGCTGTCTCGGCGGTCGCAGCGATGCGCTCGAGCTGCCAAGCGGTCAGGTTCGTCACCCCGACGTGGCGGACGAGGCCGCGCTGCACGACGGCATCGAGACTTTCGGCTATTCCGTCCAGTCCCTGCTCAAGCTGTGCAATGCCCACCTGATACAGGTCGATGGCGTCGACACCGAGCCGGCGGAGACTCGCTTCGACGTTGGCTCCGATCTGTGAGCGACCGGGCCCCCTGCGCCGGGCGGCAGTACCGGGTCCTTCGTGGAGATGACAACGCGGTCGCGGTAGGGAGCGATTGCCTGGCCCAAGATCGTCTCCGCTTCGCCGTCTTGATAGCGCCCTGCGCTGTCGAACGTCGTGACGCCGCGCTCAACGGCCATGCTTACCAATCGCGGAGCGAGCTCAGCATCGACCAAGGGACGCAGTCCTGCGAACCCGTCCCCGCTCCCAAAGGTCATGGTTCCGAGGGCGATTTTCGACACTCGCAGGTCCGATCGGCCGACGTTGGCGAACTTCATCTGGCTGTGTCCTTTCCGAGGTGGCGGTAGGAGCCGAACTCGATGTCCCATTGGATGTCGGGCCCGTTCGGGCGCCAGCCGAGGCTCTGCACCCGCTGCGAATCAACCCGGATGCTGGCGCGGCTGATCCAGGCGGCAAACGGGACGTGCTGGATCGCCTCCTCGAGCGGGACGGACTCAGCGGGGCCCAAGCCGAGCAGCCGGCTGATGGCGTTGCCGACTGTTCGGGGCGTGGCCTCGCCACCCGCGACGTTCACCACTTTGCCGGCCGGTCCCCGCTCGATCACCAGCGCGTACGCCTCGCCCAAGTCGTCGATGTGCACGTTCGGCCAGGCGTTGCCGCCGCTATCGGCGTACACCGCTCGCTCATTCTGCGCGGCAAAGGCAATGAGGCCACGGAGGATCGCTCCCTCGCCGTTGCCGTAGACGAACGCGGGTCGTACCACGATGCCGCCGGCATTGATTACCTTGAGCTCGAGGGCACGTCGCCAAGCCATCGCTGGCGGTGTCGCCGGCTCGTCATCGTCGCCAGCCGGACGGACGCTGTCGCCGACGACACCGAGTCCGCTTGTATAGACAAAACGCCGGCCGGCGGCTGTCGCCGCGGCGAGCACCGCCGCGGTGGCGCCTTGCTCCATGGCCACCGCGGCGTCGAGACGATCGTACGCGTCGCGAGCAAATGCGGCGTGGACCACCACATCGGCCATCGCGACCCCCCGCTGCAGCCAAGCGCGATCGGCGAGGTCGCCGGCGAGCGGCTCGATGCCCTGCTCGCACAGCTGCCTCGCCGCAGTGTCGGTTCTTGCCAGACCCACGACATGACGACCTCGCCGCTGCATGGCGCGCACAACCGCGCCCCCGATCATGCCGGTGGCACCCGTGATGAGGACAGTTCGATCACTCATATTGCAACCATAGCAGACAGCATGTCTGTACAGTCTGTCTGGTTGAGTCAGCGGGGCCGGCCGAATGAGGATGCACATGAGGTCGATCGGCAGTCCGGCGGGTATGGTTGCCCCCGGCTGGCTATGGTGTCGTGCAGCACGCAGGGTCAGCGAAAGGAGAACAGATGATCGCGCGGATCTGGCGTGGATGGGCGCCGCCGGGCGCCGCCGATGACTACCAGCATCATTTCGAAGCTGAGGTCAGCGACCATCTGCAGGCCATCAGCGGCTTCTGCGGTGCCCGCCTCTTGCGCCGGTAGGAGGGCCAGGAGGTCATCATCGCGGGAGGCCACCATGCCGAGCTGTTCAACACCATCGTGTCCGCCGCCGACCGCTATCTCGCCGATCATCACATGGAGCTGCGTGAGCGGTTCCAGGCCGAGTCACCCCGCTGGGCGCCTGACGCTG
>WNGD01010727.1_pt1 | contig 10416 bp, 9 predicted proteins | sample 5400671 | NCBI WGS metagenome assembly WNGD01 (sample SAMN13153369, study PRJNA577476) | soil metagenome | isolation source: 40 cm soil or saprolite under grassland replicate 2 | place: USA:California | collected 2016-06-15
CCAGATCGTTCCCTATGCCGACTCCGGGCCGCTGTCCGCGCAGCTCGTGCGGAACGGGACGCTGAAGACGTACCACGGATTCCCGCACGGCATGCCGACCACCCAGGCCGAGACGATCAACGCCGACCTGCTGGCCTTCCTGCAATCCTGACCATCTCGCGGCTGGGCGCCGACGGCTGCTGGCCGGGCCGCGTTAATCACGCAGGGACCCCGGCAGGCCGAACAGCGGGATCACGCTGGCGTGGAAGCGGGTGATGGCCGAGATCTGGTCGCCCGCGAGGGTGAGCACGATCAGCCCCCGGGCGTGCGCGATCGGACTTGACCCGTCCCGGCGGTAGTAGCCGAACGCGGGCTGGCCACTCGCGCGGGTGGGCACGAGCCGCGCCGCCTGACGCCCCCATGTGGGGCGGGTCAGGAAGAACTCGGCGATCGCCGCGCGCCCCTGGTATTCGAGCGGCTCGGGCGGCATGGTCAGCCACGCGTCCTCGGTCAGCAGCCCGACGAGCCGGTCGACGTCGGAGTTCACGAGCGCGTCCGCGAAGTGCCCGGCGAGCGCGCGCTCGCGCGGCGAGCGCGGCAGCGGCGCCCGGTCTCGATCGCGTCCGGGAAGCTGGCCGTCCAGGGTCGCCCGCGCCCGCCGCAGGGCGCTGTTCACCGAGACCTCGCTGCTGTCGAGCATGTCGGCTGCCTCGGCCGCGCGGAACCCGAGCACGTCGCGCAGCACGAGCACAGCGCGCTGGCCCGGCGGCAGCCGCTGCAGTCCGGCCACGAACGCCAGCGCCAGCGACTCCTTGCTCTCGTAGCGGGCTTCTGGCCCGGGGGAGGCGTCGGGCAGGTCCTCGATGAAGGTGTCCGGGTACGGCTCGAACCAGGTGGGTTCGGTCCGGCGGGTGGGCTCGGGCACCTCGAACGGAGGCTGCCGGACCAGCAGTTGCGGGCGGCGGCCGGTATCACGTAGCGCGTTCAGGCACCTATTGGTGGCGATGCGGTACAGCCAGGCCCGCACCGATGACCGCTCCTGGAATTCCCCGAGCCCGCGCCAGGCGGCCAGCAAAGTCTCCTGGAGCATGTCCTCCGCGTCCTGCACCGAACCGAGGATCCGGTAGCAGTGCACCTGCAGCTCGCGCCGGTATGGGTCGGTCAGCTCGCGGAACGCTAGCTCGTCCCCGGCCCGGGCGCGGGGCAGGGCGGTTTCGGTCACCACGTCATCCTCGCATGCCTCGTCTTTCTCGCCTTCAAGTAAGGACACCGCCCGGACCCGAAAGTCGCCGGCGAGTTCCTGACCGGGCCCGGGTCTCAATCAGCAGACACCAACCGATAACGGCAAAGGAGAGCACGTGGCTATCAGGTTCAGGCAGACCGCCGCGGGTTCGGCGCCGAGATGGGCGCTCGGGCTCGCCTCGGCGGGTTCGTTCATGGTCGTGCTCGACCTGATGGTCGTAGCGACGGCGCTGAGCTCGATCCGGCGCGATCTCGGAGCATCGATCGACCAGCTCGAATGGACGGTCAACGCCTACACGCTGACGTTCGCCGTGCTGCTGATGACCGCGGCCGCCCTGGGCGACCGCTTCGGGCGGCGGCGGCTGTTCGCCGCCGGTCTTGGCCTGTTCGCGGCGGCTTCGGCGGCGTGCGCGCTCGCGCCCGGCATCGGCTGGCTGATCGCGGCGCGCGCCGTGCAGGGCGCGGGCGCGGCCCTGGTCATGCCGCTCGCCCTAGCCCTGCTGAACGCGGCCTTCCCGCCCGAGCGCCGAGGCTGGGCCCTGGGCGTCTTCGGCGGGGTGACCGGCCTGGCCGCGCTGGTCGGCCCGGTGCTGGGCGGTGCGATCACCCAGGGCATCTCCTGGCCGTGGATCTTCTGGCTCAACGTCCCGGTCGGCCTGCTCGCGATCCGGCTGGTGCTCGCCCGCGTCGAGGAGAGCTACGGCCCGCGCGCCGGGCTTGACCTGCCCGGGCTGGCCCTCGGCACCGGCGCCGCGCTGGGGCTCGTCTGGGGGCTGGTGCGGGCCAGCACACTCGGCTGGGGCAACCTCGGGGTCATCGCGGCGCTCCTGGGGGGCGCCCTGCTGCTGGCGGCGTTCATCGCCTGGGAGCGCCGCGCCCCCGCGCCGATGCTTCCGATGCGCCTGTTCGGCTCGCGGGCCTTCTCGGCCGGGGTGTTCTTCATGGCCCAGTTCCAGCAGACCGGGCTCGGCCAGGGGCCGCTAGGCGCCGGGCTGCGGCTGCTCCCGTGGGGGATCCTCCCGTTCCTCGTCGCGCCCAGGGCCGGAGCGCTGGCCGACCGGATAGGCGAGCGGCCACTGATCGTGGCCGGCCTGCTGCTGCAGACGGCGGCCATGAGCTGGATCGCGGCCATTGCCCGGCCCGGCCTCGCGTACGTGACGATGGCCGCGCCGATGGTCATCTCCGGCTTCGGACTCGCGCTCGCGATTCCCGCGATGACCAAGGCCGTCGTCGGCTCGGTCGCGCCGGGCGACATCGGCAAGGCGTCCGGTGCCTTCAGCGCACTGCGCCAGCTCGGCGGCGCGTTCGGGGTCGCGGCCCTGGTCGCGGTGTTCAGCTCGGCCGGCAGCTACGCGTCCGCCCGGGCCTTCAGCGCCGGGTTCGTGCCCGCGATCGGCATCGCCGCCGGCCTGTCCCTGGCGGGCGTGGTCGCCGGCCTGGCCCTGCCCCGGCGGCGCCCGGATGCGGTCGGCGTCCCGCCGGTCAGCGCCCAGGCGCGCCCAGTCCCGGCACCCGCGAGGGTCGGGAGCTGACCGAAGCAGGTGATGCGCCGGGCGAGATCGTCGCCCGGCGCATCACCTAACGGACACGCGGTACCGTGCGCGCCCCGGCGGGTAAGCCAGATGCTCCTCGGCGCCGCGCCCGCCCGGGCGTTAGTCGCGGCTGGGCGGTGGCAGCAACTCGGTCTTGTACCGCGGGGCGAGCGTCCTGGACTTCGCGATGAAGGCGGCCTGCGCCTCGGCGTCCAGCGGCGGCGGCGGCTCGGTCCGGGTGGCGACAGGCTGGCCGACCAGGGTGAAGAACTCTTCCTGCCCGGCCGGCGCGCACAGGCACAGCAGCCGCGCGGGTGGCTCTCCGGCGTTGGTGAACGCATGTGGCGCGTTGGCCGGCACGTTGATGGTCTGGCCGGCCCGGGCGACGATGGTCTCGCCGCGGAACGTGACCTGAACCTCTCCGTCCAGGACGGTGAACATCTCCTCGAAGTCGTGCCGGTGCGGTGGCGGCCCTCCGCCCGGGGGGACGTGCATGTCGATGAGGGTGTACCGGCCGGCGGTGTCCTGGCCGGTGACGAGGATGGTGTAGGTGTCTCCGACGAGCCCGATGTGCGGCAGGCCCCGATCTTCGTCTGGACGCGCGATGGTGAGCCGGCGTGACGGATCGTCGGGCGGGATCGGAGCAGGCTGATCGGGCATGTTGCCTCCTTACGGCCCTTGAACCCGATGAAAATCCGGAGGAATTCGTCCGCTTTAGTGTAACGCACGGGCCGGCCGCGAGAGCGAGAGGTTCAATGAGCACATGGCCGCCATTCGCCGTTCACGAGAACCGCGCAGCGACGCGGCTCGTAACCGTGAGGCCCTTGTCCGGGCTGCGACCGGGGCAGTGCACCGGGAGGGCCCGCGGGTGCCCATGGCCACCATCGCGGCCGACGCGGGAGTCGGCATCGGGACTCTCTACCGGCATTTCCCCAGCCGGGAGGACCTGCTGGACTACCTCACCCACATCTCGTTCGAGCAAGTGCTGGCCAACGTCCAGGCCGCTGAACGCAGCGCCACGACGGCGGCTGAAGCGCTGCGGCGATTCATCGAGGCGGCGATCAGCCAGCGCAACGAGCTCGTCCTGCCATTGCACGGCGGACCGCCGTTGAGGTCGCCGAAGACCCGTGCCGTTCGGGATCAGATCCACCGGATCCTGCGGCAGGTTATTGACCGCGGGCGGGCGGACGGCACCATCAGGCAGGACGTGACCCCGCGCGACATCGTCATCTTCGGTGCGATGCTCGCCCAGCCGCGAGGGCCGGATCCAGGCTGGGATATGACGTGCCGCCGGCTACTCGCCACCTACCTGGCAGGGCTGGGCACCGCTACCCCCGTGCCGGATCCCTGAACGGGAGTCCTCCTCGGGCCCGCGTTCATTTATCGAGGCATGCGAGGCAATCACCGGCCCCGGCCGCCGATGTCATCATCCCTAAATACGCACCAGAGCAACGTGTCCGAGGGCCGAGTGCACCAAAAAGCCAATGCGTAAGGACCGTTAAGTTTCTCCATCAGCGCGAGCGCTGGCCAGTGAGCAGCGACACCGAGGTGACCTCAGCGATTTCATTTAATGTAGGCGTGATCGAAATGGGCCAGGACGAGCAGGGCACGGGTGATGCCGCCGGTCTTACCGGGAGCGTGGCGTGCTCGCCAGTTGCGGACCCGCTACCTCCGCAGGGCCAAGACGATAACAACGATGATCACTGGTGAAACACCGGCCCGTGCGCATCGGTCGCCGAATACAGCTCCACCGGAACCGACACCAGCCCGAACGTCAGCACCCCGGACCAGATCGCGCGCGCCATCTCGCTCCTTCGGTTACTTCTCGCCGAGCTTCCTGGCGAGCTCGTCGCGTCCCATCTTGGAGCGCCCCGGCAGGTCGCGCTGCTTGGCGATCTCGTAGAGTTCCGCCCTGGTCTTCGGGGCGTCGCCACCAGTCCGCTTTCGCCGGGCCACGGCGGCACCCTGCTGACCCAGCGCGGTCCGCGTCCGCTTCGGCATGTGCGCGATCGTCTGCTTTGACGCGGCGGCCTTCTGGGCCTTGCTGACGTTCTGCCGTGCCGCCTTCGTTTGCTTAGCTGTCGCCATCGTCGCCTCCCGAGCTATGAAGCCTGCCTGGTCATTTCCGGTTACTGCCAGGAAGGCCAGCTCTCAAACCCGGAGCACGGTCAGGAATGCGCGGGATTGGGGTGACGGGCCGTAGCCGCGTCCGCGAGCTGATCAGACCGGGAGCGCCTGATCCCGCAGCCGGATGATAGCGACGGTCATGACGGCTGGGCTGTCGTGCTCACGGTCGTGGCCGTTCTTTGATCCCCGCCGCGAGCAGGTCAACTACTTCAGCGATGCGGGCCGCTCGCAGGTCGGGCCGGCGGGTCGTGGCATCGATCCAGCGGAGGTAAGCCCGGCGGTAGAACTGCGCCAGCGTGTCGAAGAACGCTGCGGCGGCCGGGTTGGCCTCGAGCGCGGCGGAGATGTCATCGGCCAGGTCGCCACGTTGCGGGCCTTCCGGTGCCAGCTCAACCGTCACCTCATCGCCGACCGCGAGGTCCGCATCGCGCATCCACATCGGGGTCACGGTCAATGCCCATCCGCTGCCGCCCGGCGCAATCCTGCCGCGGACCCGCCTGCCGTTGATCCTGCCGCCGACAGGATGCTCGGCCTTGGCACCCCACCTTTCGTCTGGGTCAAACGGGACCGCGATAACCGCGCGGCCACCAGGACCAGCAGCGACATGGGCATCGAACCGCTGAACGCGCATGGCACTCATCGTGGCACGGCCGCGCGCGGTCCGGGAGCCGGGTCCGGGGCGATCGCTACCACAGGATCGTGAGATGGACGGGTCGCCTGGGCCGCACGTACCGTCGGAGCCATGGCCGCTCCGACCGTCGCCCCGCTTTCCGCCGCCGACGCCTTCTGGGCCGACGCCGACCGGCACCTTATCCGCTACGCTGGCGCCGGCGCGTTTACCCGCGAGATCATCGACCACGCCGCCGGGAGCTTCCTGTTCACCGAGGACGGCCGAAAGATCCTCGACTTCACCTCCGGCCAGATGAGCGCGATCCTGGGCCACTCGCATCCGGAGATCGTCGCCACCGTCACGCGGCAGGCGGCCAAGCTCGACCACCTGTTCAGCGGCATGCTCAGCCGCCCCGTCGTCGACCTGGCCCGCCGCCTGGCCGAAACACTGCCAGAACCGCTGGAGAAGGCGCTGCTGCTGACCACCGGCGCCGAGTCGAACGAAGCGGCCCTCCGGATGGCAAAGCTCGTCACCGGTAAATACGAGATCGTCTCGTTCGCCCGCTCCTGGCACGGCATGACACAAGCAGCCGTGGGCGCCACCTACAGCGCCGGCCGGAAGGGTTACGGCCCGGCCGCGCCTGGCAACTTCGCCATCCCCGCACCCAACCGGTACCGGCCTGACTTCACCACCGCCGACGGCGAGCTCGACTGGCAGCGTCAGCTGGACTTCGGTTTCGACCTAATCGACGCGCAGTCGGTCGGCAGCCTGGCCGCCTGCATCGTCGAGCCGATCCTCAGCTCCGGCGGCATTATCGAGCCGCCGCCCGGCTACTTTCGGGCGTTGCGGGACAAGTGCCGGGAACGCGGAATGCTGCTGATCCTCGACGAGGCCCAGACCGGGCTGTGCCGCACCGGCACCTGGTACGCCTTCGAGCGCGACGGCGTCGTCCCGGACATCCTCACCCTGTCCAAGACACTCGGCGCCGGCCTTCCGCTGGCCGCCGTGCTGACCAGCGCCGAACTCGAAAAGGCGGCGCACGACCGGGGATTCCTGTTCTTCACCACGCACGTCGCGGACCCGCTGCCGGCCGCTGTCGGCACCACCGTCCTGGACGTGCTGCACCGCGACCGGCTCGACGAGCGCGCCCTCCACCTTGGCGGCATCCTGCGGAATGGCCTCGAACAGATCGCGCACCGGCACGAGATCGTGGGAGACATCCGGGGACGCGGCTTGCTAATCGGCCTCGAACTGGTCGTCGACCGCCAGGCCGAACGCAGCTCCGACGAGCTGGGCGCACTCATCACCAGACGCTGTCTCGAACTGGGCCTGCACATGAACATCGTGCAACTGCCCGGCATGGGCGGCGTTTTCCGGATCGCCCCGCCATTGACCGCCACCGAGGACGAACTTTCGCTCGGCCTGGCGATCCTCGACCAGGCGATCGGCGACGCCACCGGACGGCTCTGATGCCCGTCCATGGGCAGTACTGCTCGGCAGTCACCGGACGATTGGGCTCTCGTGGGGGAACGCCCCGGGAAGCTTCGTTCGTTCCGGCCAGGAGCGGAGGAGGGCACAGCCATTAGCGCGTTGCTGGACCGGGCGGTGGAGACCGACGCGTTGGAGGGCGTGCTGGCGGCGGTCCGGGACGGGCTGAGCGGGCTGCTAGTGCTACGGGGTGAGGCGGGCGTCGGCAAGACGGCGCTGCTGGACTGGGCGGCCGGACAGGCCGGGGACATGCAGGTAGCCCGGGTAGCCGGTGCAGAGGCTGAGATGGACATGGGTTTCGCCGGCCTGCATCAGTTGCTTGTCCCGTTCCTGGGCGGTCTCGAGGGGCTTCCCGCGCCGCAGCGGCAGGCCCTCGGGTCGGCGTTCGGGCTGGTGGCCGGCCCGCCGCCGGACCGGTTCCTGGTCGGTCTTGCGGCTCTGACGATGCTGACTGACGCGGCGGCCGTGCGGCCGGTGCTGTGCCTGATCGATGACGCGCAGTGGCTGAACCGAGTGTCGATCGAGGTGCTCGGGTTCGTCGCCCGGCGCCTGTACGCGGACGGGGTGGGCATGGTGTTCGCCGCCCGGGAGATGGAGGAGCAGGCGTTGGTGCTGGCGGGACTGCCGGAGCTGACGGTCGGCGGGCTGGGAGAAGAGGCAGCGCACGAGCTGCTGGCGACGTCGGCGGGCGCGCAGGTGGATCGGCAGGTGAGTTGGCGCATAGCGGCCGACACGGCGGGGAATCCGCTGGCGCTGGTCGAGCTGGCCGCGGAGCTGACCACCGCCGAGTTGTCGGGTGCGGAGCCGCTGGATTGGCCGCTGCGATTCGGGGGCCGTTTGGAGGAGCTGTATGAGTCCCGGGTGCGGGCCCTGCCCGGCAGCACACAGACGCTCTTGCTGCTGGCGGCGGCCGACCCGACCGGAGAGCCCGCGCTGATCTGGAACGCGGCCCGGAACCTGGGGGTCGATCCTGAGGCGGGCGAGGCTGCGGGAGTGGAGCGGCTGGTGTCCTGGGAGCCGCGGGTGCGGTTCCGCCATCCGCTGATCCGGTCGGCGGCGTACGACGCCGCCCCGGCCCCGGCGCGGCGCCGCGCGCACCAGGCGCTGGCCGCGGTCACCGATCCGGAGGTTGATCCTGACCGGCGGGCCTGGCACCTGGCCGAGGCGGTGACTGGCCCGGACGAGCACGTGGCCGCGGAACTGGAGCGGTCGGCGGACCGGGCGCGCGGCCGTGGTGGCTGGGGCAGCGGCGCCGCGTTCCTGGAGCGGGCGGCCGCGCTGACCGCGGACGAGGCTCACCGGGCCCGGCGGATGCTGGCGGCCGCCGAGAACCGGCTGGCGGCCGGGGAGGCGCCGGCCACGCGGGCGCTGCTTGGTCTGGCGGCACCGCGCCTAGCGGACGGGCTGGACCGGGCGAGGGCCAGACGGCTCGAGGGCCTGAGTCTGTACGCGGCCGGGCAGATGCCCGAGGCTACATCGGTGCTGCTCGACGCGGCGCGGATGCTCCAGCCGTCCGAGATCCGCCTGGCCCGCGACACCCTGCTGGACGCGTTCGTGGCGGCACAGTTCTCAGGCCAGGCCTGGATGACCGAGTTCCTGCGGGCGGTCCGCTCGGCGCCGAAGCCGGCGGACTCCCGGGCGACACTGGCCGACCTGCTGCTGGACGGCTTCGCGGCCGTGGGCGAGCGCCGCTACGCCGCTGGCGCCCCGCTGCTTCGCCGGGCCATCGCGCCGCTGGCCGCCGGCCAGCCGATCCCCGACGACGCCTTGCCGCATCTCATGGCCGTGGGCCAAGCCGCCGGCTTGCTCTACGACGACGTGGCCCGGTACCAGATGGAGAAGCGGTGGGTGGCGGAGCTGCGTGACCGGGGCGCGATCGCGGCGCTGCTAACGGCGCTCGGCATCCAGCTGAGCGTCCAGGTACAAGAGGGTCGCTTCGCAGACGCCGCGACCACGCTGGCGGAGGGGCGGGCACTGTCTGAGGCGACGGGTTACCGGGCCATCCTGAGCCCCTACGCCTGGCAGGAGCTATGGGCCCTGGCCCGGCAGGGGCGGGAAGCAGATACCCGCACGCTCGCCGCCCGGCTGCTGCGCGAGTTCGCCGGGCGGGGCAGGTACGAGGTCTTGCGAGTGCACGGTGCGCTGGCAACGCTCGAGCTGGGCCTGGGCAACTACACCGCCGCGCTGCGCCACGCGGTGGAGGCTCTCCCGCAGGAGAACGTACTGGGCTTCGCGGCGTTCGCAGATGTGGTCGAGGCCGGAACCAGGTGCGGGGAGCGCGAGGCCGCGACTACTGCCGTGGCGGCCTTCACGCCCTGGGCGCTGGCGAGCGGGACCGACCTGGCCCTGGGTCTGCTGGCCCGCAGCCGGGCATTGCTTGCCGATGACGACCATGCCGAGGCGGAATACCGGCTGGCCATCGACCACCTGCAGCGCTGCAGGCTCGTCCCGGAGCTAGCCCGGGCGCACCAGGTGTACGGGGAGTGGCTGCGCCGCCAGCGCCGCCGCCGCGACGCCCGCGATCAGCTCCGCCATGCCTTCGTGATGTTCGACGAGATGGGCATGATGGCTTTCGCCGGCCGGGCCCGGGCCGAGCTGCGCGCCACCGGTGAGCGGGCCCAACCGCGCAGCCCCGGGACCCCGGAGGTGCTCACGGCGCAGGAGGCGCAGATCGCCCGGCTGGCCGCCGAGCGCCTATCCAACCGGAGATCGCCGGCCGGCTGTTCATCAGCGCCAGCACCGTCGAGTACCACCTGCACAAGGTCTTCCGCAAGCTCGGCGTCACTAGCCGGGTACAGCTCGCCCAGACCTTCCCGGATCACGAACAGATACCCACCTGGCGGGACTTACGATCGGATTGCCCTGCGTCACGGCAGTGCCAGGTCGGATCGAGGAAGGCTTCCAGCGGCAGCTGATGCCGCTCCCGCCGGCGACGCGGCAGCTGCTGCTGGTCGCAGCGGCCGAACCGGCCGGCGACCCATTGCTGGTGTGGCGTGCGGCGGACCGGCTGGGCGTGCAGGCGACGGCCGCGGCCCCGGCGGCCGCGGCCGGGCTGATCGAGTTCGGCGGGCATGTGCGGTTTTGTCATCCGCTGGCCCGGTCGGCGGTGTACCGGGCCGCCTCACCGCAGGAGCGCCACAGCGCGCACCGCGCCCTGGCCGAGGCCACCGACCCCGGCATCGATCCCGATCGTCGCGCTTGGCACCGCGCGCTCGCAGCGACTGGGCTCGATGAGGACGTCGCCGCCGAACTGGAGGGCTCGGCCACCCGGGCGCGTGCCCGCGGCGGCCTGGCGGCGGCCGCCGCATTGTGTGAGCGCGCCGCAGAGCTGACACCCGACCGGGCACGCCGGGCCCGGCGCGCGCTGGCCGCGGCGCAGGCCAAGCAGCAGGCCGGCGCGCCGGACGCAGCGCTGCGGCTGCTGGCTATCGCAGAAGC
>WNGD01021069.1_pt1 | contig 10416 bp, 15 predicted proteins | sample 5400671 | NCBI WGS metagenome assembly WNGD01 (sample SAMN13153369, study PRJNA577476) | soil metagenome | isolation source: 40 cm soil or saprolite under grassland replicate 2 | place: USA:California | collected 2016-06-15
GGCTCGACCCTGCGCCAGACCCCTTCCCAGTTCTCGCCTCACGCCGGACCATCCTCGAAGGGAGCCATGCCAGTGACCTTCCAACGGCTGTGTAAACTCAGTGTTTTTTAACGGACATTAAATTTGTCAGCCCGTCAGGTACACTGGACTGACCAGGGCCAAGCAACTCGCGATCCTCGTGGGGCCGCCCAAGTCTATCGGGTTCGCGGTGAAACGGATGTTGGATCGGCAACGGTACACTGCACTCGCGGACCGGCTTAAACAAACGGAGCGCGTTTTTCCATTGTGAAGCACGTTGATTCAAGGGAGTGAGACAAAGATGGAGGGAATCCGATGGCGAACCAAGAACATGTTGATCTGCTCAAGAAGGGGGTGAAAGCATGGAATCAATGGAGAAAAGAGCATCCAGAGATATATCCGGATCTGAGGGGTATCGTCCCCCTCGAAGGGGTTAATCTCAGTAAGGCTAATCTCAAAAGAGCGAATTTTAGTTATGCGGATCTCAGAGGCGTCAATCTCAGTGAAGCCGATCTTAGTTATGCGGATCTTACGAGAACGAGGTTTAGTAATTGCTCTCTAAAACACGCCAATCTAAGCTATGCTAATCTCACCCGTGTTATTTTTAGATCGACGAGTTTCAGGGATGCTAACCTCTCGGAAGCTCAACTCAGCCGAGCTGAATTCAATGGATGCAAACTTAATGGGGCAAATCTCACTAAAGCAAGAGTGGGATCAACTTTATTCGGGAAGATTGATCTAAGCCAGACAAAGGGACTTGAGACAGTGTGGCACAGTGGTCCTTCAACTATTGGGATTGATACCATCTACCTTTCAGAAGGTAAGATCCCAGAGATATTTCTGCAAGGTGCTGGCGTTCCCGATTCCTTTATCATATATACCCATTCCCTTGTTGGACATCCCGTCAACTACTACTCGTGTTTCATTAGCTACTCCAGCAAAGACGAAGCTCTGGCCCGCCGTCTGCATACCAATCTCCAGGCGAAAGGCGTACGATGCTGGTTTGCCCCCGAAGATATGAAGATCGGCGACAAAATTCGTACCCAGATCGGCGAGGCTATCCATCTCCAGGACAAACTGCTGCTCTTGCTCTCAGAACACAGCATTACCAGCACCTGGGTCGAAGATGAGGTCGAAGCAGCATTGGAGAAGGAGCAGAACCAACACCGCAACGTGCTTTTTCCAGTGCGCTTAGACGAAAGTGTGATGGAGACATCTCAAGCATGGGCAGCCATGCTTCGGCGTAGCAGACACATCGGCGACTTTAGTAACTGGACAGACCTACAAGCGTACCAGATGGCTTTCAAACGCCTGCTGGAAGACTTGAAGAAAACAGATGAACAACAGGATCAGGAGACGAAGCAGTGAGCGAACAGCAAGCATCGCATCCTATCAAGCTGTTCTACAGCTATGCCCATCGTGATGAGCGGCTCCGCAAGCGCCTGGAAACCCATTTGAGTGCGTTGCGGCAGCAAGGGGTGATCACTGAGTGGCATGATCGCAAAATTGTGGCTGGCACCGACTGGAAGCAGAGCATTGACGCGCACCTCATGACGGTGACTATCATTCTCTTGCTCATCAGCCCGGATTTTCTGGCCTCCGACTATTGCTATGGGATCGAGATGCAACGCGCATTAGCGCGTCATGCAGCGGGTGATGCCTGTGTGATCCCCGTGATCCTGCGCCCAGTCGATTGGCAAGGGACACCCTTTGCGCATCTGCACTGTGTGCCAACGGATGCAAAACCGGTGACAACGTGGACTAATCGCGACGAGGCATTTCGGGATGTGGCGACAGCTATTCGGACGGCTATTGAACAACTGCATCCACATCCCTCTCGGTCACCCGTTACTCAACAAACCATCTTTGCTCCTGCGCCGGTTCCAACGCCCGCTCAGCCACAGAACCTACCCTCTGACTATCACTCCTGTGTTTTGAGTTATGCTACCGAAGACCAGGCATTTGCAGAGAAACTCCATGCAGATCTGCAAAGCCAGGGTGTCTCCTGCTGGTTTGCTCCGCATGATCTCAAGATCGGCGACAAGACGCGCGAGAAGATCTACGAGGCTATTCAGAAGAAGGACAAGTTGCTGTTGATCCTCTCTGAACACGCCGTCACAAGCGATTGGGTGGAACGAGAAGTGGAACTGGCTTTCGAGCGGGAACGTCAGCTACCAGAAACCCTGCTCCTCTTTCCCATTCGGCTCGATGATGCTGTGATGCAGACGAATACGGCGTGGGCAGGGGATATTCGCAGGATACGCTTGATTGGTGACTTTCGACAGTGGCAGGAGGATGAAACAGCCTATCGATTCGCCTTACAACGACTGTTTCGTGATTTGCATACGTGAGGTAAAAGGAGGCACAGCAATGGCAAACCCGGAGCAGCTTGAACGACTCAAGCAAGGTGTAGGAGATTGGAATGTTTGGAGAAAAGAGAACCCTCACGAGCGGGTGGATCTGAGCAAGGCTAACCTGAGTCATACCCTCCTGGCCTTCGTCGACCTGAGCAGGGCTGATCTGAGCAGGGTCAATCTAGGTGGGGCTATGCTGATCGAGGCCAACCTAAGCGGGGCCAACTTGGCCGGGGCTGACCTGAGTGAAGCCGACCTGAGCATGGCCAACCTGAGCGGAGCCAATCTGGATGGGGCTGAACTGAGAGTAACCGATCTGAGTGGGGCCGACCTGAGCGAGGCCAACCTGAGCGGAGCCTACCTGTCCAGGGTGATCCTAAGCGACCTCGATCTCCGAACCACAAAAGGTCTCGCGATGGTCCTGCATGGGGGACCATCGCGAGACCTTTTGTGGTTCGGCTTCCCCAGGATGGCAGCGCGCTGCACTTCCTCCGTGGTGCTGGCGTGCCCGATGAGTGGATTGACTTCTGGCGGACCACCATGGTACATCCCATCCAGTACCACTCCTGCTTCATCTCCTACTCCAGCAAAGATGAGACCCTGGTCCGTCGTCTCCACACCGACCTCCAAGCGCATGGTGTACGCTGTTGGTTCGCCCCCCATGATATGAAAATTGGCGACAAGGTCCGTACCCGCATTGATGAGGCAATCCACCTGCAAGAAAAGTTGCTCCTTCTGCTTTCTGAGAACGCTGTCGTTAGCAATTGGGTAGAAGTTGAAGTGGAGGCCGCGCTGGACAAAGAGCAACGCCAGCAGCGTGAGGTGCTTTTTCCAGTGCGCTTGGATGACGCGGTAATGCACACATCTCAAGCATGGGCTAAACAATTGCTTCGCACCCGCTACATTGGTGACTTCACCAACTGGACAAATCCACAGGCGTATCAAACCGCGTTTGATCGACTCCTTCGTGACTTGAAGAAAACGAGTTAACTTGTAACAGAAAAGAGGCACTCGGTTGGGAAAACAGTGTTGGCCTATCCTATCGTTCATTACGCTCGCTGCCAAACGCCATCTTTTCGTTGCCAATCATCCTGTGGTGTCCCATAGCCGTTTTTCGTCAACCAGATCCGAGAGATCCCCAGCACCTGCTTGAGCGTCTCAATCCGTCGTCGCGCCTGATCGATGGGACAGGCAGCAGCAAAGACCTGGTGGATCGGACATCGCTATTCATGTCCCTGTGTGTACGAAAAATGCTGATTAAATCGTACACACAAAAAATGGGCTGTCGAGTTCAGGAGAATTGATCACGATGCCATTGTAAAAAAGAGGGTATTAAGAGGGTTGACTTCCTCAAGATCATCCTACATAATGTCCTGCCCTCATACCCGTCTCGAACATGATGGCAAGCAGGAACTTATCCCTGATATGCACGCACGCGTTCAGGAGCTGCTGTACCTGCTCATGGGTCAGCGTCTTTGGTTGCCGCTGTTCTCGCTTGAGGGCGACGACACGGGTGGCTTCTGGTTTCGTCTTGGCAATGCCATGCAGAAACGGCTTGTAGCGACCACGATGCGGCATGGAAAGCTGGTACAAAGGCAGCTCAGAGATGGTTTTCAAACGGATATGATAGATGTAAAATCCATGAACCGCGCTGAGTATCTGGTCGATGGTGGCATTGGTGCGTCTGGCTGGTCTGGACTCAATAGAGATCGTCGAGGAGTCGAGCCTCCGCAGCCAGGTGATGAATGCGGCAAGTTGTGCCACATCCATTTCGGACCAGGAAAGGTGCTCATCGCAGAGATACTCCCAGAACAATTTCAACCGATGAGCAGTAGCTCGAATCGTGTTCGGACTCCGATCCAGGTCATGTAAAAACTTGAGGTAGGAGAGAATCGGCAACACTGGCGCATAGTCATCGTCAAGCACCATCCAGCTTACAAGATCTGTATTGGGAAGACGTACCCGCTGCACTTTCATTGTTTACATCCCTTTCGTTCTGAAAATGGTCTCTCTGTTCCATTCTACACAGAACAACCAAGGGATGTTTTTCTACCTTCTCTACGTCGTGAGCAGGCTCTTTTCCAGGTCTAGATTTTTATTATAAAGTTATAGCTTGTGACTGGCTCTTGCTAGAAACTCACAGACTCAGGACCGGAAAGAGAGTGTGCAGTGATTCTCATGGGTAGCCAGGTAAGACGAGAGCGAAATTTCTGATCTGCCCGAGAGGAAATTTCGCAGGTGTCAGGCATCGCTCTCTGCCTGCCTGCACGCAAGACGGGGATCACTCTTGCTCATTGCGGAACTTTGGAGGACCGAGCCAGCGCCGGACCTCCCGATCCTGCTGGTCATCCCACATCTGCACCTCCTCTGGCCGCAGTTCCTGGTCTAGCTGCTGCTTTCCGAGCAGTTCCAGACGAATGCGTGCTTCCCGCCCATGATACAACGGAATGGACATCGGGCCAGCATCACAATACCAGCTCTCATCGGATGGCTCATAGCCGACGTGTCCTGCAATCCAGGTCGTCCCGGCAAGGATATCGAGGGGATCGCCCTCACGCAGCGGACAACCATGCAGGACGTAGCAACCTTCTCTCACATCATACACGAGCTTTCCTTCTCTCGATGCCATTGCTTTCCTCCTCTCCCCCAAAGTATACCCCTGACGCGGGGACAATGGAAGAACAGCAGGATCTGAACGTTGCGTGCTGGCTCTCACTCCCACGAGATCCTGCCTTTTTTGTCGCCCCAAGCTATGCAGTTACGAAAATAAAACTATACCTTGTCTCTCCCTCTTCGAGACCGATGGCGACGGTCTGTACTTGCTGCGGGCAGTCGCCGCCCCTGCTGGGTAATGTTCCCGATCACAGAGCGATCCGGTTCTTGTGGCTGCGCCCATTCTGACGCCTCGCCTGCCTGATCCACCGTGAAAATCTCATCACGGTTCGCATCCAGGAAGACCAGCAGATTGGCCGCCGCTTGTCTATTGAGCAGGTGCTGGCCTGTCGGCGTGGTGATCAGCAGCGTGTTCTCGGTCCAACGGAAGGTCAGGCCTCCAACGGTAATACTTTCCATCATTGCTTCCCTGTTTCTTTCTCATCGAACTTGAATAACGCTCTCAGTACCTCTTTGACCTGCTCGGTGCTATAAGGCCATGCAGAGCTGAACGTATAGTTCTGAGTCAGAACACGAGCAACGTGATACATCTCGTGGTGATCCGCACCAAGAACAGGCACCAAGAACAGGCGATTTCTTGAAGAGCAGATCATGGGTCAGATGGACCAGGGTCATCCCCGCCTGGGTCGGATCTCGAAACGAGACGCTCCCCTGCGCCAGCTTGGTAAGGAGAAACTGCTCCACTTCCTCGGCCACCACCAGAACATGCTCATCAGGGATATCAGGGCGTAGTGAGGGATGCCCTGGTATCATCGCAGCTTCCATCTGTGCTCGGCTATAAGGCCAGCGAGCAGAGAAGTCATACGCGTGTGCCAGCAGTTGGGCCAACTCGATCTGCTGCTTGTGAGGGATAGGAAGCTCTCTGCCCTGCAAGAGCCCATAGATCTCCTCTACCATGAGCAGTAGCGCTTCCAGTGGATTCTTTGCTGGCTGCGCCATCAGGCGATGAAGCACTTGCGGCTCTGCCTGCCGTGCCAGTGGCAGCAGTTCGTCCCTGGTGAACGAACGCAGGACCACGTTGATGCCTAGTGGAAGACGGTCAGCGACCTCGGGTGGAACCTGATAGGTAAAGGCGCGATGCCCACTTCGCTTTTTGACGTGGAGTCCCGGTTTCACGGTGTGTTTGTGCTTACTCATGGTTTCTCTTTCTGACCTTTTGGCAACAATGCTCCCAGATACTGAAACGAATGGCGAGATCGATCTTCACGTGTATAGTAGTTCTACCACACTTCAAAAGCAAGAGCTCTCGTTAAGAGAACGAACCAGCCCAGAAGTCTGCCTCGTTTGACTCGACCTCTTTCTTGATTCGATACTATAGCATTGCGATCTTGCGTTTTCGCTGGGTTGCGAAAGAGCAATTGTACAACTGGAAAGGAGAGTTATGGGTACTGTATTTGGTATCGCTTTAGAAAAGGGAGGCGTCGGCAAAACAACCTCCACTCAAGATCTCGCTACGGAATTAGCACTGCGTTCTCCCGATAAAAAAGTTCTTGTTATTGACATGGATCCGCAGGGCAATCTGACCAGGGGATTTGGTGTACAGATGGAAGAAGGCGAAAACAGCGTTTACGAGGTACTTCTCAATCCAGATTATGGCATCGAGTATACGGTGAAACCGTCAACGTCAGGCGTTGATATCTTGCCCTCAACGAAAGCAATGGCAGGAGTAGAATACGAACTCGTCAATGCCATTGCACGCGAAAGTAAGCTCGCTCAGGCGCTACGTGACGCCGAAGGATCTACCGACTATCCCGTCGAGCAACAAGCCGTCGATAAATGGGACTATTTTTTCCTCGACAGTCCTCCCAACTTGGGACTCCTGACCATGAATGTCATGGTCGCTTGTGATTTCCTCCTGGTACCTATCCAGGTGCAGGTGTATGCACTCGATGCAATGGACCAGCTTGAAGCAACACTCAAGCTGATCAAGAAACTGAACAGGAAGGCACAGATTGGCGGGATCTTCTGCACGATGCACGATGCTACAACGAATTTGAGTGCGACCATTGAGCAGGAAATCAGAAGCCGCTATGGGTCCCTTGTCTTCCAGACCGTTATCCCAAAGAATACCAGGCTCGCAGAAGCGCCTGCCTTCGGGAAATCTATTCAGCAATACGACCCGAAAAGCTCAGGTGCACGTGCTTATGCGGCTTTAGCGCAAGAAGTTAAGGAGCGATTCACATTATGAGCAAAGATGAATTGAAGGCCGCCATTTCGAGCAACAGGAGACCAACTCCACCACTGCAACGAGGCAAAGGTGTACAACTTTCCGTTGATACGCAAGAAAGCGATACTGCTAAAACGCAATCCAGCAAAAAAGCTTCTTTGCAAGAAAGCGATACTGCTGAAAGGCGAGAGAGCGAATATGCAGATACGCAAAACAGCGATACTGCTAAACAGCTACAAAGCATATCCGCAGAAACGCCAGAACGCGATGTTGCTATTCTGCGAGATAGCGATAGCGTGAAAACGCAGAGTAGCGATACTGCGATATTGCAAGAAAGCAATAAAGCAATCCCGCAGAATAGCAGTTTTGCGGAAGTGCGACAAAGTGTATCTGCGGAGACGCAAGAGCGCAAGAGAGCTGAATTGCGAAACAGCGAGGCTGCAATAGTGCATTCTAGCGATCTTGCGGAAAAGCTGAAAAGCTCTACCACAAAAGAGCAATCAAAGCGTATCAATCGGGGAATCAGCCTGCCAGAAGAGCTATTTGACGAATATAAGTTGTATGGGGTGCTTCTCAAAAGACCAATGCATTACTTGATGGAAGATGCACTCAGAGCCTATCTCCCTCAAATCAAAGCGCAGGTAGCAGAGCGTAAAATGTAAGGATAAGTGATGGAAAAGCAAGATAATTTAACCGAACAGGACCATGCCAACATTGCCAAGTATCACCAGAAGACGCTGTGGCATGAACAGGCATGGATCAAACTAGAGAAAGCACCCCCCGCAGACACACCATAGCACGAAGGGCTTGAGTTTGCCCTGCTTGCTCAAACACAGAAGCAGAGTTGGAACGAGTAGCGGCGCAAGAACCCGAAATGAGCACGAGCGGGTATCTCCCACGAGGTATCCGCTTTCTTGTTGCCCAAGTTCTGTACTTATAATCATAAAGCTGTGGCTTGTGACTGACACAGAGTTGCGGGCGCGATCGTGAGAAATGTTACAATAGCGGCAGAGATGAGTTCCATATAGAAAAGGATATCACATGGGAGAACAACGAATGGGTATCCCGCTCGCCGACGGTCTTTCCTGCACACTTGATGCCACCAAAGAGCACCCTGACTGTTTTCAAAAATGTATTCATTTTTTTTAATGTTCTAAAATAGGGCAGAATTTGGGCCTGAAAGAACCATCCTTGTAGCTTTCACTACTTGAATGGTTCTGACTCTCGTTGTCTCTTATTTCTGTGTTAGCCTCTTCAAGAACAATGCTTGTGTGAGGATCGCTCGTTCTCGTTCCTCCGCCATTGCATACTTCTACACCAATAGCAAGCTGTTCTCCCAATGTTCGCCGCCCTTGCTCAAGGTTCTCGCCGCGGAGAGTGAGAACAATGCCCATAACCGTTTTACTGAAGAGCAGCGAGAATAGTAACAAAAGCGCAGTTTTGAGGAAAGAGACACCACAGGAAATGCTGATAAGCAAAAAGATCAAGCTTGAGGTAAGCCTACAAGATGCTGCTACTCTGGAATTTATGCAGGGAAAATGCAGAGGATTGTATAATTGGTGGGTAATGCGCCTACGCAATGGGGAGAAGTGGCCTGGCTGGGAAGAAGCCAAGAAGACGCTACAAGCCAGTAAAGAACACGATCCTGAACGAAAGTTTGTCTACGGCAAGTGTCTGCAAGAAGTCTATTTCCGCCTGGATGGAGCCATGAAAGCCTTCTTTCGACGGGTGATGAACGGAGAAAAGGCAGGATTTCCGAGGGTTCGACCACGACATTGTTTTTTCACACTGATCTACCCAGGGATGTGCATCAAGGTAGAGGGCGAGCGCATCACCTTACCAACAGGAGGAGGACGTAATTGGGGACCGAAGCGTTTTCCTAATATCGTTGCTAAACTTGCCGAAGAAGCACCCACTAGCTACAAAGAGGTAGCGATATCCAGGGATGGACAGGGACATTACTACGCGTCATTTGTCCACGATGAGAAAGAGGAAACGCGTGAGCACGACGGAGTGCTAGCCATTGATTTAGGCGTGAAGACGCTTGCAACGGGCGTCAATGAGCAAGGCCGCTTCTATCACATTAACGGGTTCAAGGGGAGCCGTTGGTACAATCGCCAACTCGACAAGATACGCTCCAAGCGCGACAAGTGCAAGAAGAGGTCACGTCGGTACAAGCACTTGAGCCAGATCTACAAGCGCGTTTCACAGCAGAAGCGCAACAACCAAAACGACTCTCTGCATAAGGCGTCACATCTCATCACGCACAAACTGGTTGAGAGAACCGTTGTGGTTGGTGATCTTTCCCAACGGCAGATGGTCATGAAAGAGCACAGGGAGCGGAACAAGCACCTGAATAGAGCCGTCTTCAATGATTGGGGGCTCTACACCTTCGTTCAGATGTTATTCTACAAATGTGTGCTCTACGGGAAAGAACTAGTGATCTTAGATGAACGTGATACGTCTAAAACTTGTAGTGGATGTGAGCATAAGCAGGACATGCCACTCTGGAAAAGAACCTATCGCTGTACAAATACTACATGTCGCTTAGTGATGGATCGTGATGAGAATAGCGCGGCGAACATCCTCAAGCGGTATCTTGCCCGGCTTGGGCCACACATGGAGCGGACCTCCGTGCGGTGTGCGGACGTTTTCACCGCAATCGATGATGTGAACACGTGTGAACACATTTAGAAGAGCAGCACCCCGAACGCTATGCCACCATCCTTGGTGGTGCAGCACCACTCTCGCTCAACAAAGCCCAGGCGCTGGCTCTTTTTCGGGTTATGCTCAGCCACCTCGCGCAGATCGCAGGCGACGAGCTGCACAACGAGCGCCTGCTTGAGCAGGTCGACCTGATCCAGTTGCTCAACTTCTCCATGGACTTGCTGAGCGGCTGGTCTGATCAGGATCTGGAAGACCGCCAGGTACTCAAGGAAGCACTTGAGCAGTATGATCTGGCCTATGACTTTCGGGAAGAGTTGATGACCCAGATGAGAGAGTGGGAAACAGCGCTTCGGCTACAGTACGACCGAATAGAAAGCGCGGCCAGCAACATCGATGTGGATCTTGAGGAACTGGCAGATGAAGAAGAGGACGACCTGGAAGACGAAACCACCCAGTAGCCAGGTTGTGTACCAGCGGCAAAGCCATAACTTTATGATACTAACCGTAAAGCTTGTGATTAGCTGTAAATTTGCTCAC
>WNGD01007322.1_pt1 | contig 10413 bp, 8 predicted proteins | sample 5400671 | NCBI WGS metagenome assembly WNGD01 (sample SAMN13153369, study PRJNA577476) | soil metagenome | isolation source: 40 cm soil or saprolite under grassland replicate 2 | place: USA:California | collected 2016-06-15
GCGCTGGGGGAGCCTCCCCACACACTCGGCCTGAGTACGCCGCTCCAGAAGAGCGCGTGGGAAGTGATCATCGCTCACTCCGGCCGCCCTGTTACGACGAAGGAGTTGGCAAAGGCCCTCGGGCTGAGCCGCGAGCACCTGAGTCGAAACTTCGCCAGGCCGGGCGCGCCGAATCTCAAACGCGTGATCGATCTCGTTCGGCTGATCGCCGCCGCGGAGCTCGCCAAGAATCCGGGTCACGACATTCGCGACATCGCGCGCATACTCGACTTCGCGTCATCGTCGCACCTGGCGGTGACCGCGCAAAGGATCTTCGGCACCAGGCCGGCGTCGCTCGCTCGATTAAGGACGACGGATCTCATTGATCGATTTGCGCAAGGCAGAACGCGAAGCAGAACGTAACTGCGGACTGCGGGCCAACGGCATTGCGGACTGCTGACTAATTGCGGATTGGGAGACCTACTGCGGATTGGGGGGACTGACTGCAAAGTGCGGCCAGTTCGTAATCCGCAACTCGCAGCCGTTAGTTTCGCAGTCCGAAGTAGGTGTCCCAATCCGCAATTAGTCAGCAGTCCGAAGTGCACTTGGTCCGCAGCCCGCAGTAACGCCGCCAAGCAAGGCTTGCGGTAGCCGCGGTCCGTCTTTTATGAGGGAAATCGAAAATGGATCGTAGAGATTTCGTGCGTTTGACTGCGCTCGCGGGAGCAGTCGCCATTCGTGGCAAGCCGTTGACGGGTCAGTCGCTGGTCAGTGAAAGAATGGCGGAGGTGCCATCGGCGAGGCGGCCCTTCAACATCCCGCCCTTCGAGCTGGAGGAGACTACCATCGCAGATCTTCAGAGCGCGATGGCATCAGGCAGAATGACTGCCCGGTCGATTACGCAGCAGTATCTCGATCGCATCTCGGAGCTCGATCGAAAGGGCCCGACGCTGCGTCACGTGATCGAGATCAATCCCGATGCGTTGTCCATTGCCGATTCGCTGGATCAGGAGCGAAAGGCGGGCAGAGTTCGCGGCACTTTGCACGGCATTCCGATCCTCCTCAAGGACAACGTCGACACTGCCGACCGAATGACCACGACCGCTGGGTCCCTGGCGCTCGCGGGATCAATCCCGCTGCAGGACGCATTCATTGCGGCGAAGCTGAGGGCGGCGGGCGCAGTCCTCCTCGGCAAAGCGAATCTCAGTGAGTGGGCGAATTTCCGCTCGACGCATTCCACCAGTGGCTGGAGCGGACGCGGTGGGCAGGCGAAAAATCCCTACGTGCTCGATCGAAATCCGTGCGGCTCGAGCTCGGGCTCGGGTGGCGCGGTGGCGGCGAACATGTGCGCTGCCGCGATCGGAACAGAGACGGACGGATCCATTGTATGTCCGTCATCCGCCAACGGCATCGTCGGAATCAAGCCAACGCTCGGTCTCGTCAGCAGAGCGGGAATAATTCCGATCGCGCACAGTCAGGACACGGCCGGTCCGATGACGCGAACCGTGCGAGATGCCGCCATTATGCTGAATGTGCTAGCCGGAATCGACCCGCGAGATCCAGCCACGCAAGCCAACCGGAGCCGTGGACGTGTCGATTATACGAGATACCTGGACGCGAATGGTTTGCGCGGGGCGCGAGTTGGTGTGGCACGGAGCAAGTTCTTTGGCTATAGCGACGTCACCGACAAAGTCATCAACGATGCGATCGACGCGCTGAAGTCCCAGGGCGCCGTGGTTATCGATCCCGCCAACATCGCCACCGCCGGTAAGTTCGACGACAGCGAATTCGAGGTGTTGCTCTACGAGTTCAAGGCGGATCTCAACGCCTACCTGGCATCGCTAGACCCGAAGGCGCCGGCGAAAACGCTGCAGGAAATCATCACCTTCAACGAGCAGCACAAGGATCAGGAGATGCCGTGGTTCGGGCAGGAGATCATGATCCGGGCGCAAGCGAAGGGACCACTCACCGAGAAGAAGTACCGGGACGCGCTGGCGAAGAATCTCAAGATGTCGCGAAGGGATGGCATCGACGCGACGATGAACAAATACAAGCTCGACGCGATCGTCGCTCCGACTGGAGGGCCGGCGTGGGTCACCGACCTTGTCAACGGCGATCACTTCAGCGGCGCGAGCTCGACACCGGCGGCTGTCGCCGGCTATCCGAACATCAACGTGCCAGCCGGATTCTCACACAATCTTCCAATCGGGATTTCGTTCTTCGGGCGGGCGTACAGCGAGCCGACGCTGATCAAGCTGGCGTACGCGTACGAACAGGCGACTAAACATCGGGAGCCGCCAAAGTTCATCCCTACTCTCGGGGAATAGCGACATCCGCCAGGTATCCAGCGATCTCAAGCCCGCCTTACGGCCCGCCTACTCGTCCAGGATCGCGTCAGTCACGAAGTAACCTTTGGCTGACCGAACCGCGCCCGCGACCCAGCGCCGCGTGTCATCGAGGTTTTCCGCGCGCGAGTCCAGCATGTTGCGGTTCTCGCGAAAGCGCTGTCCAGCCTCGACGCAAAACAAATTACAGAGCGCAATCTCGCGCTCGCACACCTCGACGCCACGCTCGTCGACGAGGCTCTGGGTTCGCGCTATCACCGCTGCCGTCGCGAAGAGATCTACCGCCATGTTGGCCAGCCGCTCGAGTACGAGCTGGCTGTCGACGATTTTCTCGCGGTGACGGAAAATTGCCCGGTCTGTCGCTGTGCCGAGCTCGGCGACGTGTCTCTCGAAGTATTCCTTGTGCTTTTTTAGCCGGTCGTGGAGGTCGATGTCGAGCGTCGACGTCTGACCGAGTCTAAGCCTCACCCTCGACGTAGCGTAGCCGCTCAGCAAACCGAGGTTGCGCAGCGGACGCCGCAGTGCCGAGCCCACTTCCTTGAGAGCCTGAGCTGGCGTCTGGACCCCGTTGAGCGCGATGAACAATCGCAGAACCTCGTTCGCGCCCTCGAATATTCGATTGATCCGCGAATCGCGGAGCATTCTCTCATATGGATACGGTTTGACATAACCGCGACCGCCGGCGAGCTGGACCATGTCGTCGGCGGCGCGCCACACCATTTCGCTGGCGAAGACTTTCGCGCACGCGGTCTCGAGCGAAAAATCGATGTCACCGCGATCCACCAGGGCTGCTAGCACCCCGAGCATCGCGTCGGACGCGTAGATCTCGCTCGCCATCCGGGAAATTTTGCGCTGCGTGATCTCGAAATCCGCCAGTGGATGCCCGAACTGCACGCGTTCCTCCGCGTACGATGACATCTCGTTCAGTATGCGTTTGGTCGCGCCGGTGCACCCGGCAGCGAGAGTGAGTCTGCCGGCATTGAGAACGTGCACCGCGACCCCGAACCCGCGACCGACGGCTCCGAGCAAATGATCCGCGGGGACTTCCATGCCTTCGTAGCTCAGCTCGGCCTGCGTCGAGCCGCGGATGCCGAGCTTTTGCACCGTACCGACGACGCGGAAGCCTGGCATGTCCGGACGAACGAGGAATGCCGTCATCCGCGGCACGGTCTCCCCTCGACGCTGCACGAATGCCTGCGCGAACGTCGCGATTACTCCAGCGCGATGCGCGTTGCCAATCCAGATCTTGCGACCGTTGAGTCGCCAGTGCGAGCCATCCTTGCTCAGCATCGCGGTCGTCTTGATGTTCTGCGCATCCGATCCGACGTCGGGCTCGGTCAACGCATACGCCGCCAGGAAATCACCACGCGCGAGTGGCGGCAGATAACGCTCCTTTTGCTGGTCGTTGCCGTGCAGCACTATCGCCTTCGCGCCAAGCCCGCAATGGACGCCGACGAGAACGGCAAGCGAGCCGTCGATCGCCGAGAGTGTCTCAAACACCCGCGCGTACGCAGCCGACGACAGCTCCAGTCCTCCGTATTTTCTGGGAATCGTGAGGCCCAGCATCCCGATCTCGGCGAACGCGCGAACGACATTGTCAGGAATGGTCTCTTCCTCGTCGAACTTCGCCGGGTCGATGAGATCGCCTTCCATGTCGCGGAGGCTCTTGATCAGCCGCTGGACTGTGCGCGCTTCGTCCGCATTCCGCTCATTCAAGGAGCGGGGGTAGGGAAAGAGGAGCGAGTCCAGTACGACACCCGCGAAGATTCCACGGGTGAATGAGGATTGCTGTTCAGCCACTCAGCGTCTGACTGAAGCCGACCGCGAAAAACTCACGCTGGCGCAGGTGCTGTATCGCGCTCTCTCAGCCAGCGCCAGTGAATCCCGAACAGTACGCCGGCGAGAACGATGAGCAGCAGGTTCCCAACGAGCGAGCGAATGGCGCGGAAGCGCGCGTTACCAATGGCCTGCTCGCGTTCCGCGTCATAGAGCTTTCGCAGCTCGGCGTCTGACAGAGTATCGGCGGGCTGCCTGACGGGGGGTGCCGCTGCCGTCGGTCCGCCACGATAGTCGGGTTGCCGTCGCGCCTCCACGCGGTACAGCTCGAAGTTCGTCAGCGGGCGGCCCATCCGGCCGTAGCCGCCGCCTTCCGCGCGAATTGGATCGCTCAGGTCGAACGCAGCGTCGACGACCTGCTTAATCGCGATCAGCATCACGATCACTGTGATCAGGCAAACGGCGTATCCGTACACCTGCGCAATACGACTGTTGATCCGATCCATCCCGTTCTCCTCAGGTGGTAGCGATTGCTGCGGGCTTGGCCGCGTTCTCCAGTTGATCTGCCAGCGCGTCGGGCTCCGTGACCGGTTTGTCGCAGGCGTAACTCCGACAGACATACGCGGTTGGATTGTCGTCGATTAACGGTCGGTCATCCAATAGTCTGATCATTGAGCGCGGCGCACGACCGCCTGCCAGCACGAGCGATGGAACGTACTTCTCAGCCACTGTTCGCTCCAGTGCCGTGAAGCGCGAGCTCGATTTATCTCCGACGATCGCAACCTCGATTGCTCCATGAAGCTCCATGTCCGCAGCGCCGAGCAGATGACCAAACGCCGTGGGGAACCTGAGCATCGGCTCAGCGAGCGTCTCCAGAGCAAACACCGCGCGCCGACGATATTCCGTATCCTGCTGCAGCTCGGACAAATGAAGCAGAAGCTCCACCGCCAGTGAGGTGCCCGCAGGCGTTGCATTGTCGGTGGTTTCACGTGGGCGTGTTATCAGCTGTTCGGCATCGCGCGCGGTGTCGAAAAATGCGCCAATATCGTCGTCCCAGAACCATTCGATCATCGCGTCGGCGATCTCACGCGCCCGACGTACCCATTGCTCATCGAAAGTCAGCTCGTAGACGGCCAGGAATCCTAGCGCCACCGCGGCGTGATCCTCGAGAAAGCCGTTGATCCGCGTTCGCCTGTCCTTGTGTGATCTCATCACCCGACCATTTCGCACCATTTCACGCACCAGGAACTCGGCGTTACGAAGTGCAAGCTGGGCGAACTCCTTCCGATCGAGGACTCTCGCTACGGTGGCCACGCCGCGCAACATCAGACCATTCCATGATGCGAGAATTTTCTCGTCGCGACCGGGCCAGATGCGACGCGAGCGAGCGTCGAGCAGAATTCTGCGGGCTCTGTCGAGGATCAGCTCCAGCATTTCGACATCGATGCCAGCTCGCGCCGCTGCAGTCTCCGGATTCGCGGGAACGTGGAGAATGGTCTTTCCCTCGAAATTCCCTCCGCGGACAACGCCATAGTACGTCTTGAATGCGCCGGAGTCGGCACCGAGCAGGGAATCGAGCTCCTCTTCACTCCAGATGTAGAATTTGCCCTCGTGTCCTTCGCTGTCCGCGTCGAGCGACGAATAGAAGCCCCCTTCGGGAGCAGTCATCTCCCTGTTGAGCCATTCAACGGTCTCGGTCGTGACACGACGAGTTTCCTCGTCTCGCGTCGCCTGCCACAGATGGGCGCCGAGCCGCACCAGCAGAGCGTTATCGTAGAGCATCTTCTCGAAATGCGGGACTTGCCACACCGCATCAACTGAGTAACGGGCGAATCCGCCGCCGATCTGATCGTAAATCCCGCCGCGCGACATCCTGCGAAACGAGTTGGCGACCATGTCGAGCGCATCCGGGGTGCCTGTGCGCTTCCAGTAGCGGAGCAGAAAATCGAGCACCATGGTGGCTGGAAATTTCGGTGCGGCACCGAATCCGCCGTTGGTCTCATCGTAGCGTTGCTTTAGCGAGCGATAGACCATCTCCAGCATTTGGGGAGACAGCGTTCCTCCACTGCGCATGCTGGCAATGTTGCTCTCGTAGATCTGTCTGAGCTGCTGCGCCGATTCCGCGACGCCTTCGCGACGATCGGCGTAGGCATCGCTCACCGCCTGAAGGACTTTGCGGAACGAGGGAATGCCGTGCTTGTCGTCGGGTGGAAAGTACGTCCCGCCATAGAACGGACTGCCATCCGGTAGCAAAAACATTGTCATTGGCCAGCCACCGTGGCCGGTCATCGCCTGAACCGCCTGCATGTAGATGCCGTCAATGTCGGGCCGTTCTTCACGGTCGACTTTGATGTTGACGAACTTTTCGTTCATGAGGCGGGCGGTCTCTTCGTCCTCGAAGGACTCGTGCGCCATTACGTGGCACCAGTGGCAGGCAGCGTAGCCGATGCTCAGGAGGATCGGCTTGTCTTCACGCCTCGCCTTCTCCAGCGCCTCCGGACTCCATGGGTGCCAGTCGACAGGGTTCTCGGCGTGCTGGAGCAGGTAGGGGCTCGTTTCCTTCGCGAGGCGGTTTGGCATGTTGTTTGTCACCGCAACCTGTGCGCCCAGCATCGCCGCGTATAGAGTGAGACAGCTGCCGCCAGTCAGTAATTGACGATCGTCCGAGCCACGACCGGCCAAACAGGGCAGCGGCCTGACGCTCGAAACGCCGAACCTATTCAATCGTGCACGACACTCTCAACACTCTGCTGACTTCCTACGGCTACTCATTTCTGTTTCTGCTCGTTGCGGTGGAAAGTTTCGGTGTGCCACTGCCCGGCGAAACCGCTCTCGTCACGGCGGCCGCAATCGCCGCGACTGGCAAGCTCGATATCGCCGGCGTCATTGCTGCTGCGGCGCTCGGCGCAATCGTTGGAGACAACCTTGGTTACTGGGCCGGGCGCAAGGGCGGTCTTCCTTTTGTTCACCGTTACGGTCGTTACGTTCGCCTGGACGAGAGCAAGATCAAGCGGGTCCATGGATTCTTTGAGCGTCATGGCGCGAAGACCGTATTCATCGGGCGGTTTATTGCGCTTCTGAGGAGCTGGGCAGCGGTACTTGCCGGCGTAGCAGAAATGCCGTTTGGAGTTTTTCTTGCCTTCAACGCGAGCGGCGGTATCACCTGGGCCCTGGTGTTCGGTTTACTTGGTTACGGATTCGGTCGCAATTTGGCGCTACTGCACAAATACCTCGCTCAGGCGAGTCTGGCTTTCGTTCTGCTCGTCGCGCTCGCTGTCGCGCTCGGGCTCGGAATTCGATGGCTCCGTGGAAACTGGATAGCGATTGGCGAGACGCTACGAGCGGGCCCCGCGGGGCGATTTGTTGGAGGTTTGCGCTCGAGGTTTCCGAGGACCTGGGCGTTTGCCCTCGCTCGCTTCTCCCGCGAAGAATACCTCGGTGTTCATCTCACCGTTGGCTTGCTGATAAGCCTGGCTGCACTCTGGCTTTTCGCCGGAATTACGGAGGATGTGATTCACCACGATCCTTTGACGCAGGTGGATCTCGCGTTCGCGGACTGGCTGCACTCACAGACGACACCTCGGGGCAATGCAATCTTCAACGCGATCAGTCTTACGGGTTCTCCAGTGGTCGTGGGAACTATTGGTCTCAGCGTAATGGTGATTCTGTTCCTTAAACGACAGCGTACGATGCTTCTCGGCTGGATAGCTGCATTTGCCGGCGCTGGTTTCCTCAACTGGGCGCTCAAGCATGCGATCCAGCGCCCGCGCCCGTCCTACAGTCTCGAGTATCTGCACGGCGAATCGTTCAGCTTTCCCAGCGGGCACGCAATGGGATCGCTTGTCGCGTATGTGATGCTCGCTTACGTCGTCAACACTCTCTGGGTGAAGGATCGGGGCAGCCAGATACTGATCATCGTGTTGACTGTTCTTCTTGTCCTGGCAATCGGGGTAAGTCGACTCTATCTCGGAGTTCACTACTTCAGTGACGTCGTCGGAGGTTACGCAGCGGGGCTGGTATGGCTTGCTGCGTGCATTTCCGGCGTTGAAATCGCGCGGCGGCGAGCCGCTCTCATCGAGGCGGCCAAACTGGATGGGACTTCTGCAGCGTCGGTGAGGATATGAACCTCGTACCCTTAGGCGCGCTTTGACGTTCGTTGCTCGCCGCCGCGCTCGAGCAGGATCAGTCACTTTCTACGCGATCACGCTGTTGCCGATGGCGATCCTGCCACGGCAGGCATCCACGCAACAGACAGCCTCCCGCGACACTGGAAACGCGCACATAACTGCCGCTGTTCCGCTTTTTCGGCCGAGAGATCTGGTAGCTGTGGCTGGACTGGCCGGAGCGGTAGCTGCAGTGATGCCTGCTGACGAGCGAATCGAGCGTGCGTTCCAGCGCACGAGCGTTCAAACGAGGTCGCCGCTTAGGAGAGTTTCTGGTGCGGCGGGAGCGCTTGGTGATCCTGGAAGCGTGGTAGTTAGCGCTGCGCTCTACTTCTCGGGCCTGGGCCTCCACTCGCGGAAGCTGGCTGCCCTCGGGATGCACACCGGTGAATCTGTAGTGCTCGGCGGGCTGATCGCCGAAGGCTTGAAAGGGGAAATAGGGCGCGCGCGGCCGAAAATCTCGCCCGACGATTCACGCATCTTCAGAACCGGCCGCGGGTTCTCCAGCGATGATTACGGCTCATTCCCCTCCGCCGAGACGACCGCGGCGTTTGCAATGATGAGCACTCTGAGTCGAGGGATCAATCGCGACTGGCCCGGTCACTCGCGTTGGGTGACACCCCTTGCCTACACGAGCGCCACGCTGGTCGCAGCATCCCGCCTCTACAAGAACGAGCACTGGACAAGTGACGTAGTCGCCGCAGGTGGACTCGGAACTTTCAGCGGTATCTTCGTCGACAGGTTCAACCAGCGATACCCGGACAACATTTTCGAGCGCGTCTTTCTTCCGGAGTCCATCGTTCCGCTACATCACGGTTTCGTTGCAGCCTGGACTAGGGCGTTTTAGTTCCGGATCGTGATACTTGAAGGTCGGGGCGACCTTCGTCGGTCTCGTGAGGACGGTACGTAATCACGTTAACTCGCTCGAGTGTGATGAGCCCGCCACTTACCATTGTGTCCAGCTCGGGAAGAATCGCGTCGATGTTTTCCTGTGTCTCCACACACTCGATCACGATTGGCAAGTCGAGCGAGAGCTCGAGGAATTTCGCCGCGTGAATCCGGCTGCTCGCGCCAAAAGCCATAATGCCACGCGTTACCGTCGCACCGGCGTAGTGGCGCTTGCGCAGGAGCTGCACGATCGCCCAGTACAACGGCTCGCCCTTGAACTTGTCGCGCTCGCCGATGTGGATCCGCATCAGCACCCGCTCGCCCTTCAACCCGTGCATTTTTCCTCCTCTACACCACTATAATGCAACGTAAATGGTCTTCCTACTAATCGCGGTCGGTGGGGCTGTTGGAGCGGTGCTGCGCTATCTGGTTGGCGGGGCAGTGCAGAGAATGAGCGCGGGTGGATTTCCGATCGGGACAATGTTTGTGAACGTGTCAGGATGCTTCCTGATCGGAATTCTCCTGCGACAGTTTCTGAACATGCAGCTATCGCCCGAGTTACGTGCATTCCTGATCGTCGGGTTCTGTGGAGGCTTCACGACTTTTTCGACGTTCAGCGCCGAGACGCTGGGACTGGTCGAGGGCGGCGAGTACGGCCGCGCGATGAGTTACGTTATCCTGAGTGTTGTTCTGTGTCTGAGCGCGACGTTCATGGGGATGGTCGCAATGCGGCTGCTGGCGGGTACGAGCAATGGCAGGTGATCCGCCATGCTGGTCGCACATCTTTTACGAAAACGAAAATGCAAGCGAGTCCGAGTCGATGACTAAATCAGCCAAAACAGTCAAATCAGCCAAAACAGCCAAGGGTTCACGAGCCAAGACCTCGGCAGCCGCAGGAACCAGAGCAAAAAGCTCACGCACCAGAAACTCCGGCACCAATGGCAACGGCGGCATCTCGCGCGATATCGAGAAATTTCTCTCCGACAACGATGCGCGGATCCGTAACGAGCTGTTCGATTTCCTGCGCATTCCGAGTGTCAGCGCGAAATCGGACCACAATGCGGACACCCAGCGCGCCGCCGAATGGGTGAAGGCGTCGCTCGACAGGATCGGCGTGCCGGCCAAAGTCTATCCAACCGCGGGACATCCAGTAGTCGTTGGTGAATGGAGAAAGGCGCCGGGAGCGCCGACTGTCCTCATTTATGGCCACTACGACGTGCAGCCGCCCGAGCCGCTCGAGCTGTGGACGTCACCGGCGTTTG
>WNGD01007323.1_pt1 | contig 10413 bp, 10 predicted proteins | sample 5400671 | NCBI WGS metagenome assembly WNGD01 (sample SAMN13153369, study PRJNA577476) | soil metagenome | isolation source: 40 cm soil or saprolite under grassland replicate 2 | place: USA:California | collected 2016-06-15
AGCCCGGCCTATCTCGTCCAGGACGGCGAGACCTGGCGCCCGGTGTCCTGGCCCGAAGCCGCGCAGGCGGTCGACGAGATCGCTCACGGCCTGCTCGCCCTCGGGATCCGGAAGGGCGACGCGTTCGCGATCCTCGCCTCGACCCGACTCGAATGGGTGCTCTTCGATTTCGCACTCGGGCTGATCGGCGCCGTCGGCGCGCCGATCTACATGAACAACTCGCCGAAGGACGCTGCGTATGTGGCCGACCACTCGGAGGCCGTCGGCGTGCTCTGCGAGGACGAGGAGCAGCGCGCGAAGCTCGCCGGACTGGAGCTCGAGCACGTCCTGACGTTTGCCGACTTACCCGCGCTACGGGAGCGAGGACGCGCGCATGCGGCCGAGTATCCGAGAGCCGTCGACGAGGCCGCCGCAGCGATCGACGAGAACGACCTCTTCACGTTCATCTATACGTCGGGCACGACCGGCCCACCTAAGGCGTGCATGATCCTCCATCGCAACTACTACGCGATGGTCGACGAGGTGCGGCAGGTGCAGGACTTCACCGTCACCGACGACGTGATGCTGCTGTACCTCCCGCTCGCGCACAACTTCGGCCGGTGTCTGACGCTGCTCGGCGCGCACATCGGCTACACGATCGCCTTCTGTCCCGATCCGTACGCGGTCGGAGACGCGCTGCCCGCGGTTCGACCGACCGTGTTCCCGAGCGTGCCTCGCGTGTACGAGAAGGTGCACACGGCGGTTAAGACCAAGTTCGGCGAGGCCACAGGCGCGAAGCGGCGTCTGATTGCTTGGGCGCTCCAAGTGGGCAGCAAGGTCAGCAGGCTGCGCGAAGCCGGGCAGTCCGTGCCGCCCCTGCTCGCGCTACAGCACGGGCTCGCCGACCGGCTCGTCTACTCCAAGGTCAAGGAGCGACTCGGCGGCAACCTGCGCATCGGAGTGTCCGGCGGCGCGCCGCTCGCGAAGGAGATCATCGAATTCTTCGCGGCGCTCGACGTGATCATCCTCGAGGGCTACGGGCTGACCGAGTGCACGACCGGTGCGACGATCAACCGTCCGACGCGCTACCGCTTCGGCAGCGTCGGGCCGGCCCTGCCCGGCGTCGAGCTGCGGGTTGCGGACGACGGCGAAGTGCTGATCAAGACCGACACGGTCTTCGCCGGTTACTTCAAGGACGAAGAGGCCACGCGCGAGGTCCTTTCGGAAGATGGGTGGCTTCGCTCCGGGGACGTGGGCCATCTCGACGAGGACGGCTTCCTCACCATCACCGACCGGCTGAAGGACATCCTCGTCACTGCAGGCGGGAAGAATGTCGCGCCGCAGAACCTGGAGAACGCGCTCAAGACGCACGCCGTGATCTCGCAGGCACTTGTCGTCGGCGACCGTCGGCCCTACGTCGCAGCGCTGATCACGCTCTCGGAGGACGTGGACATTTCAGACGCAGAGGCGGCGGTACAAAGCGCGGTCGACGAGGTAAACAGGGATCTATCGCGCTACGAGCAGATCAAGCGGTTCACGATCCTGCCACGCGACTTCACCCTTGAAGCCGGAGAGGTGACACCGACGCTGAAGCTCAAGCGCCGGGTGTGTCTCGACCACTTTTCGAGGGAGATCGAGGCCCTGTATGCCACGGAAGGTTCTCCTTCATCTCCCGAGCGGAGCGATGGGAGTAACTAAACCACCCGCGGAAAATGCGCAGCATTTTCCGCGGTTAGAGGAGCTTTACGCCTGACTGACGTCTTCCTCGTTCTGTCCTCATTCCTGGCGAGCGCGGTCGAGACGGTCGAAGCCCTCACCATCGTGCTCGCCATGGGGCTCACGCGCGGCTGGCGCTCGACGCTGGTCGGGGCGGGAGCCGCGACGCTCGCGCTCGCGGCCATTGTCGCCGCGCTCGGACCGGCGCTCACCGTGATCCCGATCGGGACGCTGCGGCTCGTCGTCGGAGGGCTGCTGCTCGTCTTCGGCCTCCAGTGGCTGCGGAAGGCAATCCTGCGCGCGAGCGGCTGGCGCGCGGTGCGCGACGAGGACGCGGTCTTTGCACGGGAGCGCGCCGAAGCGGCAAACGCGCCGCACGTCGAACGCGCTGGGCTCGACTGGTACGCGTTCACCGTCTCGTTCAAGGGTGTACTCCTCGAAGGGCTCGAGGTTGCCTTCATCGTGCTCACCTTCGGGAGCACGCAGGGAAGCATTCCGCTCGCAGCACTCGGAGCCGGCGCAGCGATCTTCCTTGTTGTGATCGCAGGCATCCTCGTCCGCGAGCCGCTCGGCCGCGTGCCCGAGAACACGCTCGCCTTCGCGGTCGGGGTGATGCTGACGACCTTCGGGATCTTCTGGGGCGCGGAGGGGGCGGGTGTCGAGTGGCCTGGCGGCGACGCGGCAATCTTGGGCGTCCTGGCTTTCGTCTTGCTGATCTCCCTCGGCTTCGTCACCGCGCTGCGAAACCGAAGGCTCGCCATCGCATGAAGCGGTTCGCGAAGTTCTGGTGGGACTTCATCGTCGGAGACGACTGGCGCGTCGCCGTCGGGATCGTGATCGCGTTCGGAGTCACCGCATTGCTCGCGACGACGTCGATTCCGGCGTGGTGGGTGTTGCCGCTCGGAGCGGCGGCAGTCCTCTGGCTTTCGCTACGCCGCGTCGCGCGCTAGACCCGGCGGCCGCCGGCGAAGTTCGACGAGTAGTAGCCGCTGAGGGAGGAGATCTTCACCACGTCACCGGTGTGGGGTGAGTGGATGAACTGGCCGCCGCCGATGTAGATCCCCATGTGGCTCGCGCCCGTGAAGAAGACGAGATCGCCGGGCTGGAGCTCGCCGATCGAGACGGGTGTGCCCATCCCGAACATCGCGTACGAGCTGTGCGGGAGCGAGACGCCGATTTGAGCAAAGACGTATGCGACGAACCCGGAGCAGTCGAAGCCGCGCGGGGTGGATCCGCCCCAGACATAGGGCACGCCCAGATAGCGCATCGCGATGCCGACGACGCCGCCGTGGACGTTCGGCGGCGCGACCGTCGAGCCTTCCGGTGTCGAGGCCGAGATGCCCACACCGTCGGGCACGGGAGCCTGGACTCCGCCGGCGAGGCGGGACCTTGCCGCGGCGGCCAGCTGCCGCTGCTGCGCCGCCTCGGCGGCGCGCATGCTGGCGATCTGGCCTTTGATCGAGGAGAGCAGCTGCCTGCGCGAAGCGAGCTGTGACTGGATCCGCTGCTTCTGCGCGGCCTTCTGCGCCACGATCGTCCTCTGTTCCGAATGGGCCTTTCGCAACTGGTCCCGGTTGTGCTGGATCGCCGCCTTGAAAGAGGTGACCTGCTGGACGATGCTCGCGTCTTGCCGCGAGGTCGAGTTGACGGCTTCGATCCGGTTCAACAGATCGTCGAGACTCGCCGCGCCGAGCAGAACCGAGAGAGTCGAGTTGTCCTGGGTCGAGGTGTACGCGCTCACGAGCCGGGCTGCGAGGGAGTCCTGCGCGATCTTCAGGTTCGCACGCGTGAGCTTCAGCTGGCGGCGGTTCTCCCGCTGGTCGCGCTCGATCTGCCGCAGGCGGACGTTCGCGAGGTTGTAGGACTCGACGGCCGCCCCGAGACTGTCGTCGATCTTCTGGATCTGAGTGAGCACCTGCTGTGCCTGCGCCTGCTTGGCGGCGACCGTTCCAGGCGTCGCGTTCGCCGATGCCGCCGCACACAGCATTGCTATGCAAATGCAGAACGCCTGCGCCTGTCGTTTCCTGCCGCTGGGCACCAGCACGCGGAAGATCCGGGTCGACGGGCGCACCGGAGGGGGCCGGTACGTCACAAGTGGCGCACCCTAGCAACGTCTTCGGCTGTCTGCAACCGCTTTCCGGGCCTAAAAGTGACGATTTCTCCCATGTGTACGGACCGCACAAAGTCCTGGCTTGTTAGGGTCACGGGCCGTGCGTTGGCGCAGGGAGAGCCGCCTCGCGCTCGGGCTGACGCTCGGAGCCGCGTTCCTCTTGGGAAGCTTTCTCCCAGGCGCTGAAGGCGCGCGCCCGAAGAAAGCGGGGAGGAAGGGAGCCCAACCTTCTCTCGACCACCGGCAGGCTGGGCTTGCCGCCCGCTCGCACACGGCCCTCCTGAGCCTCTATGCGCTCGATTCGCGCCTCCTGCAGGCGCGGCGCGAGTTGGCCGGCCTCCGGAGCCGCGCGGACGGCCTCAGGCTCGAGCGGAACCGGGTCAAGCAGGAGGTCGACGTCGTCGCGGACAACCTGAAGGCCTCACAGCGCCTCCTCGGGGAGCGTCTGAGGGCCCTGTACGAGGAAGGGGAGCCGGATGCGATCGCCGTCCTGCTCGGCGCCGCGTCGCTCGACGACGCGGTGACGCGGCTCGACGAGCTCGAGCGAAGCGCCCGCCAGGGCGCCCAGGCGGCGACCAACGCCAAGGATGGGCGCGCAAAGCTGGAAGGGCTCGCCCTCGAGCTCGCCGCTCGTATCCGCCAGATCCAGGCCCTCGAGGCCCAGGCTGGGCGGTCGGCCGCAGCGCTCGAGACGGCACGCGCCACGCGGGTCTCGTACCTCGCGGCGCTGGCGCGGGAACGGCGGCTGAACGCCCGTCAGATCCGGGCCCTCGATCATCGGGCCCGGCAGGTGGTGGCAAAGGCAGAGGCGGTGCAGTCGGAGACCGGCTCCCCAGCGGCCCCGGTCGGCGCGCCTTCGATCACGGAAGTCACGCGGACGCTGACGGTGACCTCGACGGGCTACTCGTTGCCGGGCAGGACCTCGACCGGGCTCCCGGTCGGCTTCGGAGTCGTCGCGGTCGACCCGGCCGTGATCGCGCTCGGCACCCGGCTGTCGATCCCGGGCTACGGCGAAGGCGTGGCCGCCGATACGGGAACCGCCGTCCAGGGCATGACGATCGACCTCTGGTTCCCGACGCTGGCGCAGGCCCTTGCCTGGGGCAGGCGCACGGTTACGATCACGCTTCACTAGACTTCGTCGGCCCGCCGGGGGAGGGACGCCCAGTATGAGTCAGCCCGTACAAGCGGACATGCAGGCGCTGGCCGAGGTCCGCGTCCTCATCGTCGACGACCACGATCTCTTCAGGAGTGGGCTTCGCAACCTCCTGGAGGACGAAGGCGTACTCGTGGTCGGAGAGGCTGCGGCCGGGCAGGAGGCGCTGAACATCGTTCGCGAGGTCGCGCCCGACGTCGTCGTGATGGATCTGAACATGCCCGGCATGGGTGGCGTGGAAGCGACACGCCACATCTCGACGATTGCGCCGCTCACCCGCGTGGTCATGCTGACGATCTCGGATCAGGACAACGACGTGATCGACGCGATCCTCGCCGGGGCTTGCGGCTACCTCCTGAAGGACTCGTCGATCCAGGAACTGATCGCCGGGATCAAGGCGGCCTCGGTCGGCGAGTCGTTGATCTCGCCGACGATCGCGTCCAAGGTCTTGCAGCGAGTGCGCGCGTCGAGCACCCAGCCGGAGATCGAGAGCACGATCCGAGCCGAGCTCTCGGAGCGCGAGATCGAGGTGCTGAAGCTGATCGCCAACGGCAAGGACAATGCGATGATCGCCGGCGAGCTCCACATCAGCCCGAAGACAGTCAAGAATCACATCTCGAACATCCTCATGAAGCTGCAGATCGACAACCGCATCCAGGCGGCTGTCTACGCGGTCAGAAGCGGGATCGTCTAGTTAGACGCTTGACCAGACGGCTGCCGGACCTCGTCCGCGCGGCTGCGCAGCGAGGAGAGGAGCCTACGAAGGTTGCTGAGGTCGCCGTCGGCCGCAGAAAGCCGCCGTCCGAGTTGGGTGAGCTCGGAATGCTCGTCGTCCCGGGACTTCCCACCCAACTCCGCCGCGACCGCAGCGATCCTGCGCTCGAGCCGCCAGCGCTCGGCCTCCAGCGCCAGCGCTCTGGCATATCCGGCCGTGAGGGTGTCTTCGATGGCGTCGATGGTCGGCGCATCCTCACCGTCGGGCGGCGCGTCCAGCAGAGAGCGGATCTCGTCGTGAATCATGAGGGGCTTCGATCTCGATTTCAGGGGATCCGACAAGTATCAAGTCTGCGACCCGCTGCGCACATGGGCCGCCCGGACTATCTTCTGCCCCGCACCGGCCCATCTTCTTGACTCAATCGGATCAAGCTCGAAAAATGGATTCCGCGTGAGCCGCCGTCTTCTCGCCGCCCTCTTCGCACTGGTTGCCCTTGCGGCTCCCGCAGCAACGCCGGCGGGACCGACCCAGGACTCGCAGCTTCAGCGCCGGCTGGCCCGTGCGCTGCACGTCCCCCACGTCGCTTCGGCAAGGTCGGCCGCCGTCGCTCTCGACCTCGCTTCCGGCACTGTCCTCTTCGAGCAGAACCCCGGCCGGCCTCTGGCTCCCGCGTCGAACGAGAAGCTGCCGCTGACGTACGCGGCGCTCGTCCGGCTCGGTCCGGCATTCCGGATCGAGACGGACGTGCTCGGAGAGGGCCAGCAGGACGGAACGCAGTGGGCAGGCACACTCGTCCTCAAGGGGAGCGGCGATCCCACACTCTCCAGTGTCGACCTGCGTGCTCTCGCGGCACAGGTGAAGTCGCTGGGGATTCGGAGCGTGACGGAAGGCGTGAGCGGCGACGAGAGCGCATACGACGCGCGGCGCACCGTTGCCGGTTGGAAGCCAAGCTTCTTCATCGACGAGTCTCCGCCTCTCTCTGCCCTCGTGGTCGATCGCGCCCGCGCCGGGCGCATCGTGGCTCGCTCGCCTGCACTCGCAGCGGCGACGGCCTTTCGCGCGGCGTTGCGGAAGGCTGGAATCGCCGTCACAGGCCCCGTCCGCACAGCAGTGGCGGACGAGTGGTCGCAACAGCTCGCCACTGTCTCCTCCCCGACGCTCGGGGCGATGCTGCGCTTCATGGACCGGGAAAGCGACAACTTCACAGCCGAGATGCTCTTGAAGCAGCTCGGTCTCACGGAGCTCGGCCGCGGAACGAGCGCCGCGGGAGCCGCGGTCGTCACACAGGCGCTCACAGAGGCGGGCGTGCCGATGACCGGCGTGCGCATCGTCGACGGCTCGGGCCTGTCGCGACTCGACCGTCTTACGGCGAATGCCCTCGGCAGCCTGTTGCAGACCGCCTGGGCGGATCCAACCGTGGGCCCCGCATTGCTGGCTTCCCTGGCGGTGGCAGGTGTGAACGGAACCTTGCAGAATCGTCTACGCAGCCCGCCCGCGCGCGGGCGCGTCCTGGCAAAGACCGGCACGACGGACACCGCATCGTCGCTGTCCGGCTACGTCAGCGGGCGCTACGCGTTCGCGGTGGTGCAGAACGGCCATCCACTGTCGTACTGGTGGGCCCGTCGGGCCCAGGACCGGTTCGCGCAGATCCTGGCCGGCTCGTAGTCCGTTCCAAAGTCGACACGCTTTCATGACAGTTACGTCGGACGGGTCCGGCACGGACGGTTTTTGCGTCAATCGGCGCGGCTTCGTCGCACTTACGTGCGCTTCAGGAGCTCGACCAGGTCGGCTTCGGACAGAATCGGGACTTCGACCTTGCGAGCCTTCGTCAGCTTCGAGTTGCCCGGCTCCTCGCCGACGATCAGGCCCGTCGTCTTGCCGGAGACGGAGTTCAAGACCTTCGCGCCCTTTGCTTCCAACGCCGCCGCGGCTTCATCGCGCGTGAAGCCCTCCAGGGTGCCGGTGATCACGTAGGTGTTGCCGGTGAGCGGGCCCTCCACGGGCTTGAGCTCGTCGCCGATCTCGAAGCGGAGCCCGAGTGACCGCAGCTCCTCGACGAGCGCGCGGTTCGCCTCGTCGGAGAACCATTCCGCGATAGCCTCGGCACGCTCCGGGCCGATCCCTTCCGCCTCCAGGATGTCCTCCTGCGCGGCAGACATCAGCCGGTCGACGTTCTCGAAGTGTCGCGCGAGATTCTGTGCCGTCACCCAGCCGACGTCCGGGATGTTGAGGCCGAACAGAACACGGTTGAACGGAACCTGCTTCGAGGCCGCAATCGACTCGATCGCGCTCGTCGCAGAGATCTCGCCGTAGCCCTCGAGCTCCATCAGCTGCTCCTTCGTCAGCCGGTAGAGATCGGGGAGCGAGCGCACGAGCCCGAGGTCCCACAAGCGGCGCACGGATTGCTCGCCGACTCCTTCGATGTCCGCGGCCGCCTGCACCCAGTTGATCAGCGATTCGAGGCCGCGTGACGGACAGGCGCGGTTCGGACAGCGATGCATCGCCTCGCCCTCCGGCTTGACGATGTCGGTGCCGCAGAGCGGGCACTGCTTCGGCATCTTGAACGGCTTCGTGCCCTTCACGTGCGGCAGGACGGGCCCCACGACCTGCGGGATCACGTCGCCGGCGCGCTGGACGATCACGTTGTCGCCTTCGCGGATGTCCTTGCGGTTGATGTCCTCCTCGTTGTGCAGCGTCGCCTGCGACACGGTCACGCCGCCGACCTCGACCGGCTCGAGCTGCGCCCATGGATTCAGGGCGCCCGTGCGGCCGACACGGATGTGGATCTTGTTCAGCTTCGTCTCCGCCGTCATCGGCGCCCACTTGAACGCGCGCGCCCAACGGGGCCGGTCGTGCAACGCGCCGAGCCGGCGCTGCTGGTCGAACGAATCGACCTTGATCACGATCCCGTCGATCTCGTAGTCGAGCTCGATGCGCCGCTTCTCCCAGTCACGACAGGCCGCTGCAACAGACTCGACGGTCTCGTGCCGCTCCGCGTATGGGTTCGTGCGGAACCCGTGCGCGCGCAGCCACTCCAGCGAGTCCCAGTGACCATCGGCGGGCAGGCCCTCGCGCAGACCGAGGCCGTGAACCCAGATCGACAGCGGTCGCTCGGCCGTGATCGTGGAGTCCTTGAGCCGCAGAGAACCGGCCGCTGCGTTGCGCGGGTTCGGTGTCGGTTTCTTTCCGTCCGCGATCAGCCGCTCGTTGAGCTGGTTGAAGCCGCTGAGCGGGAGGTAGACCTCACCGCGAACCTCGAGCAGCAGCGGCGGCGTCTCGCCCTCGGCGAGCTGCATCCGCATCGAGATCGCCTTGATCGTGCGGAGGTTCGGCGTCACGTCCTCCCCTAGCCGTCCATCGCCGCGCGTCGCGCCGCGCACGAAGACCCCGTCCTCGTAGATGAGGTTGATCGAAAGCCCGTCGATCTTCGGTTCCGTCACGTACGCGACGTCGCTCGTCCCGAGGCGCTTGCACACGTCCTGGTGCCACTTCTCGAGCCCCTCGGCAGTTGTCACCTTCTCGAGCGATCCCATCGGCGAGAGGTGCTCGACCTTCTGGAACTTGTCCGACGGCGGCGCTCCTACCCGTTGCGTCGGCGAGCCGGGAGTCGCCAGCTCCGGATTCGCATCCTCGAGCGCGGCGAGCTCGTCGTAGAGCCGGTCGTACTCCGCGTCCGTGACCTCGGGGTCGTCGAGAACGTGGTAGCGGTAGAGGTGGTAATCGAGGACGTCGCGCAGTTCGGCCGCGCGCTTCTCCACCTTAGAGGACGGCAAGTAGCTCCTCCGCGGTGTCGACGAGGGCATCGGGCGCTTCAGCCTCGAGCCGCTCTCGTGCATGGATACCGCCCCAGGTGACGCCGATCGAGAAGAGCCCTCCAGCCTTCGCGGCCTGGATGTCGAACGGCGCGTCTCCGACGTAAGCCGCCTCGTCTGCGCGTGCGCCAATTCGGTCGAGAGCGAGCAACAGAGGTTCCGGATCGGGCTTGTGACGGGCCGTCTCGTCGCCGCCGACAACCGTCTCGAAGAGATGCGCGATCGGAATGCGGGCGAACGCAAGCTCGACGGTCTCACGTCGCTTCGCGGTGACGATGCCCAACCGCCGGCCTTCGTCCTTCAACCCAACGAGCACGTCGTCCATCCCCGCGCAGCAGACGAGCTCGTCGTGCAGAGGCTCATTGTGCGCGCGATAGACGTCGACCAACTCGTCGACCTTGTCGGGCGAAAGGGCGTGCATCTGTGCCTCGAGACCCGGCCCGCCGACGGCCGCCATCAGCTCCTCGTCCGGAATCTCGGCGCCGAGGACCTCCCTGGCGGCGTGTCTCATCGAGGCCAGGATGATCGCGCCGGAGTCGATCACCGTGCCGTCGAGATCAAAGAGCACGACCGGATACCGCATGGAGTTGATGCTAGCCAGGAGCCCTGCGTAGAAAGATCGACCACGGCTCGATGCTCGCCGTTACGAGCATGTCCTCGCCCCAGGGATCGTCGGCCAGACGCTCGCGGATCTCGCCCGCGTCGTTCGCCTCCATCACGAGGAGGGCGGAATGGCCGTCGCCCTCGCCGACGGGCCCGCCGAGCACGATCATTCCTTCCTCTAAGAGCAGGTCCATGAACGCTGCGTGCTCGTCCCATCCTGCCTGGTCACGACGAAGCCGCGAAGGATCCCATGAGGGACCGTGCGCGCGCTTGACGAGGAAGTAACCGGCCACCGTCTCAGTACATCACGCGCTCGAGATACAGG
>WNGD01007326.1_pt1 | contig 10410 bp, 7 predicted proteins | sample 5400671 | NCBI WGS metagenome assembly WNGD01 (sample SAMN13153369, study PRJNA577476) | soil metagenome | isolation source: 40 cm soil or saprolite under grassland replicate 2 | place: USA:California | collected 2016-06-15
TCGCCGTATGCTCGGCGCGCCCGTCCCGGGCCTTCGCTCCAGGAGAAAATATTCGAGAGGCCGGGTCAAAGATCTCGGACTCCATTACGGGCCCGCCGGCGTTCTGGCCGCCGACGATGAGGACGCGGCCGTCCGCCAGTTGCGTCCCCGTGTGACCGACGCGCGCGACCCTCAGGCCGGCAATATCCAGCATTTGCGAGGCGGAAGAAATCGACCAGAGCGAGACCGCCGTCACCACGGCGAGCGCTGCGAGCAGGGCGGGTTTATGCGAAAACTGCGTTGTGGATCGGGTCAGGCGACCGATCGCTGTGATGATCTTCATTTTTAAAAGGCCTCCAGGCATAAATTTTCTCTTTCTCGGTGCCGGCGGCCTACGGGCACGCAACGGATCACGATCCGATCAAAACCGCTCATGGGGGACGAGTCAGGCGGGAAGGCGGGACACCCTACCTTTGGGTAATCGACCAGGTGAACATCATAGCGCCTTGGGCCTAAGATCGCCCGTAGATAGGGTCGGCTATGGCGCTTCGGTGCTATAAAGATCCAAAACCGGAAGAAGACTTGCGTAAAACTGAGTTATTTCGCGCACATTTTTTCACCACGAAGACGCGAAGACACGAAGAACACAAAAGATCCGCCGAGTTCTTGTCTGTGTGAATCTTCGCGTTCTTCGTGTCTTTGTGGTGAATCTGTTCGGTTGCAGTTTGCTGCTACAGGCCCTGGCGGCGCAGGAGGTAGAACAGCACGGGTGTGATGACCAGCGAGAGCACCATCGAGACGGCCACGCCGCCGATGACCGCGATCGCGAGCGGCTGAAGCATCTGGGCTCCAGACCCGACCGCCAGCGCCAGCGGAAGCATTCCGAAGACGGTTGTCAGCGCCGTCATGAGGATGGGGCGCAGCCGGCGTCTTCCAGCGCGGAAGATGGCTTCACGCAACGCATGACCCTGCGTTGTGAAGTACTTTTCGGAGTCCAGCATCAAGATGCCGTTCTTGTGGACGATTCCGACCACCATGATGGCGCCCATGAAGGACGAGATGTTCAGCGTCGTCCGGGTCAGGAACAGGGCCAGCAGGGCGCCCGAACCGCAAAGGATCGTCGCGATCAGGATGGCGATCGGGTGAGAGAAGGAGCGGAACTCGAACACAAGGATGATGAAGATCAGAAGAATCGACATCAGGAGAACCTGCGTCAGACCCAGGAACGACTCGCGCTGGATCTGGTAGAGGCCGCCGAACTCGACGCGAGTGCGCGCGGGAAGCGTGATTTCCTTGAACAGCCTCCGCTCGATTTCCTGCATGGCCGAACCCAGGTCCCGGCCCTCGAGCCGCGCCGTCACGACCGAATGATTTCGAAGGTTCTCGCGGTGGATCTCGGTCTGCTCCGGCTCGATTTCCAAGTGCGCCACGCTGGAGAGCGGGACGGTGTTCCCGGCTGGAGAGGTGATCAGCAGGCTCCTCAGCTTGTCCGTCGAATTCCGGTACTCGAACGGGTAGCGCACGCGGATGCCGATGAGGCGATCGCCCCGTATCATGTTGGACGCGAGCTCCCCGTCGAGGATCGCCGATTCGAGTTCGGCAATGTCCCGGACGCCGAACCCTGCGCGTTGCGCCTTGTCCAGGTCCACGCGGAAATTGGCAGCGGGTCCGATCACGACCGTGCGGTTGACGATGTCCACTACGCCCTGGACTTTGGGCAGCCATTCTTCGATTTCCCTGGCCACCTGCTTATGGACCCTGTCGTCGTCCTGGTAGACCTTGATCTCGATCGGTTGCGGCGACCAGGCCAGGTCTCCCACAAGATCCTCGAGGATGTGGGGAAACTCGACCTCGATGGCGGGCTCGGAATTCGTGATCTTGTGACGGAGTTCGGCGATCACCTCTTCAAGGGAGCGTTTCCTCTGGCGTTTGAGCTTTATGAGAAAGTCCCCCGTGTTCGGCTCTGCGATGGCGAGAGCCAGCCGGGCGCCGGTCCTGCGGGAATAGCCCTCGATCTCCGGGGTCTCGCGCAGGAATCGCTCGATATGGCGCAGGACACGGTCCGTCTCCTCCAGCGACGTACCCGGCGGCATGATGTAATCAAGGACAAAGGCCCCTTCGTCCATGTCCGGGAGAAAGCCGGTGCCGAGCTGATAGTAAAGAAGGATCGAGACAGCCAGGACCCCGCCGGCTGCGGCGAGGATGAGGCCGGTGTGCTCGAGCGACCAACGAAGCGTCGCTTCGTAGCGCGCCGTCAGCCAGCGGAGCAGAGGGCCCTCGCCGGCCTGCTCGGCCCGCTCAAGGTCGGTCCCAGCCGGGCCGGCAGGGGTCTTCAGAATGAGCCTGGCCAGAACCGGAGTGAAAAAGATTGCCAGGAACAGAGAGGCGAGCAGGGCCGTAACCAGCGTCATGGCCAGGGCGCGAAAGAATACGGCCGTGATTCCGCCGAGAAAGACCAGGGGCACGAAAACTACAATGGGTGTGAGAGTCGATCCGATAAGCGCCGGCGTGAGCTCGTGGATAGCGCTCCTGGCCGCCTGGGCGGGGGATTGCCCCATGGAAAGGTGGACGGTGATATTCTCGACCATGACGATCGCATCGTCGATCACGACGCCGATTGATGCGGCCAGCCCACCGAGCGTCATCAAGTTAAAGCTCATGTTGAAGAGCTTCATAAAGACGATGGCGATCAGCGTGGCAATCGGGATGACCAGGGAGGTCACGACCGTCGTCCGCCAGTTCTTGAGGAAGACAACCAGTACGGCTACCGAAAGCAGGAAGCCGATGACGATGCTTTCGGTGACTCCGGATATCGAATCCCGCACGAGTATCGATTGGTCGTAAAAGACCGAGAGATCGATGTCCGGCGGGGAGCTCTTACGGATCTCCTGAAGCTCTCTGTTTACGGCATCGGCAATCTCGACGGCATTCCCATCGGACTGCTGGAGCACGTTCACCAGGACTGCGGGCCGGCCGTTGGCGGTCACGATGTTGTAGACCGGGCGCTCCCCCGGGACGACGTGGGCCAGGTTCGCGACGAGGACCGGCGTTCCCTTGATCACGTCTACGATCGTATCTTCGATTTGCGCCCTCTCGCGCATGAGGCCCGTCACCGTTGTCAGGTACAGGCGGTGGTTCTCCTGCATCATTCCCGCGGGGGCACTCATGTTGCTGTTGCGGATTGCATCGACGACCTTCGTCAGGGGCATCCCGTAGCTGTTGAGCCTCTCGGGATCGACAAGAACGTGGTACTCCGGCTGGCGGCCGCCGACAATGCGTGTCTCGGCCACGCCGGGCAGACGGTAGAGTCGCGGCGCAATGTCGTAGTAGGCCAGCTCCCAGAGGTCCGCGGCGGTCCGAGTGGCCGATGTAATGCTGAAACCGATCATCGGGAACACGGAAAACGTCAGCCGGTTGATGTAGAAACGGGCCGAGGCGGGAAGCGAAGGCGTGATCTGCGCGATCCTGCCCTGAACGAGATGCAGCGCGTTCAGAATGTCCACATCCCAGCGAAAGAACACGCTGATCTCGGTCGAGCCGCGACTGGTGACGGACCGGATCGTCGTGATTCCCGGAACGATCCGGATCGTCTCCTCGATCGGCCGTGTCACGGTCAGCATCTGCAGGTCGACGGGAGCGATCCCGTTGTCGACCAGGATCACGATCCGGGGAAAATCGGTTTGCGGGAAGATAGCGATCGGCAGCTCGAAGACGAATAGGATGCCCGCCAGGGCAAAGCTGGTCACCACGAGAACCAGCGCCCGGCCGTGGGCTTCGACAAAATCGCCGAGCCGCACGGTCATTTGTCGGTCTCCAGGATCCGTACCTCCGTGCCGTCGGGAAGCCCGTATCCGCCTTCCACGACCACGAGCTCGCCCGCGCGCAGGCCGCTTCGGATCTGGACTTTCCCCTGGGAAATCATGCCTGTCTCGACCTCTCGCTTGTGCGCGACACGCTTTCCGTCCACAACCAGAACAGCCCCGCTCCGCGTTCCTTCGACAAACTGCACGGCCGATTGCGGGACGAGGATGCTTTTCGGGGCGGTCCCGGTGACGATGTCGACGGCGCCGAACACGCCGGCGCGCAGCCACCGGTCCGGATTTTGAAGGTCGCACCAGACCTCGACCGTTCGCCTGGCCGGGTCGACGGCCTTGTTGACCACCGACACCTTTCCTCCGAATTTCTTGTCCTTCGAATCGGCGGGCATGAAGTCGCAGCGCTGCTTCAACCGAATCTCCCGGGCCTCGGCCTCGGGCACCTGGGCGCGGGCGACGGCGACGGCGAGGTCCATCACGGTGAATAGAGACGTTTCCGGCTTTGCCATGTCCCCGGGGTAGAGCAACTGTTCGGTGATAGTGCCCGCAAAGGGGGCGCGAAGCTCGGTGAACTGCAGCAGTGCCTCGACCTGGGCAAGCCGGGCCCTGGCCTGCGCCACGCGGCTTTCGGCGATCCGGATATCCTTCTCGCGCGACTGTGTCTCCAGCAGCTCGAGCGACCGCCGGGCAACCTCATGGTTTGCGTTCGCGTTGGCGAGCTCCGTCTGGCTGACCAGCAGGTCGCGTGCCGGGATTGCTCCCAGTTTGAACAGCTCTGCGCGCCGATCGTAGATCTTGCGGGCCTGGTTGAGGGCAGCCTCGGCCGTTGCGAGCTGGCCACGAGCGCGCTCGATGTCCGTGGGGAGCGTGCCGGTCGAGATCTTCTGCAGCTGGGCCGTCGCATCCTCCAGGGCGGCGAGGGCTTCCTGCTGCTGGGCCCGGACATCACGATTTTCGAGCACGGCGAGGATCTGGCCGGCAGACACGGAATCTCCTTTCCGCGCCCGGAGCTCCCGGATTGGCGAAGTGACGCGCGATGCAATGTTGGCTTGCTGTCTGGGAAAGACGGCGGCAGGAGCGTGAACGGTCACATCCAGGTCCGCAACTTCAGTCTGTGCGGCCTTGACCTCGACCACCGGTTCGGGCTTGGTTTCGTTTTCACGAGAGCAGGCCGCGAGAAAAACACAGAAGCAGAAAATCGGACAGGTCTTCATCGCCCGCTCGCAACCTCCAGGTCCGCGCGGCCGTTCTGGTAACTCGCCAGGGCCGTGTAATAGTTCGCGCGCGCCTGCGCGAGCTGGTTCTGGGCCGAAACGACATCCAGCGCGAGACCTTCGCCCCCGTCATACCGCAGGCGAGCGAGCCGGAGGTTCTCTTCCGAAAGCTTGACCTGTTCCCGGGCCAGGGAAATCTGGCTGTAAAACTGCTCGACCCGCGCCAGGGCATCCTGGTACTCCTTCGAGAACGCACGTTCCGCCATTGTGCGTTCGGTCTCAACCTGCTGTGCCCTCAACTCGAACTGACGCGTCTGACTGTGGATCCGCAACCAGTCGAAGACAGGCAACCCGACGTTGACGAACGCCGCGTACCCTCGATCTGCGAGGTGTGGCCGCAAGGAATCGATCCCGTACTGGAACACGACACTGGCCTGCGGGAACAGCTCCGCCTGGGCGCGGCGAGCATCGGCCAGCAAGCCGCGCTTCTCGGCGTCCAGGAGCTTGAGCTCAGGTCTCGAGGTATACGGCGACGGTGCCGGCGTTGTCTCGGGAGGAAGCAGCGGCTGATCGAAAACATCGACGACGGCAAGTGGCGCCCGGGCCGAAGTGGTCCAGAACGCGGCCAGGGCGTGGTTGGCGAGGTCGGATTCGAGACGGGCTGCATTCAGCGCCTGATCGAGGAAGGCGACCTGTGCCTTGGCCTTCACGACGTCCGCCTGGGCCGCTTCTCCGTTGTCAAACAGGAGCTGCGTCCGTTTTTCGAAGCTGCGGGCCTCCGCCAGCGCATCGTCAGACACACCGATCAAGCGGCGGGCCAGCAGAAGACGATAATAACCGGCCGTTACGGCGCGCCGGAGCTCCCGCTGGTTGATCCGCAAGCCGGCGGCAGCGGCGTCCTGGTCCGCGCGCGCGCGGGCCAGGCCCGCCCGGAGCCGCCCCGAGGTGTCGAGCTCGAGGGCCGTGGAAAATAGCGAGCTGTACTCACGGAGGCCGTTCAGGGCGACGAAGCTGAAGCTGTCCGGGCTGCCGGCCAGCGGACTGTTGTAAGTGAACCCGCCGCCGAAATGCACCTGCGGCAGAAAGCCGGCGCGGGCCTGGGTCAGGCCGTAGCGCGCGATCTCGGCCTGCTGCCGCGCGATGCTGACGTTGGACTGGGCCCCCTCGGCTAAACGGATGCACTCGTCCAGCGTAAGAGGCGGCGACGAAGCCGCCTGACCGGCCGCGCTGGCGGCCAGGGCGACGACTGCCGCGACAACCTGCATGCATTTCCGCATAGTGTACGGGTACCTCAGCCGAGGTCGGGCTCGACCTGAAGCGCGTCATTGAACCGGTTGGTGAAGTTGGCGACGCAAATCGTCAGGGTCAGCTCGACGATCTGCTCTTCGCTGTAGTATTTCTTCAGTTCTTCGAGCGTGCCGTCGCGAATCGCCGCCGCGCCCCGGGTGACCCGCTCGGCATACAGTAAAGTCGCCTTCTCCTTCTCATCAAAAAGAGGGCTGCGCCTGTGGAAGGGAATGGCCTTGATTTGCTCCTCGGTAATCCCCACCTGCTTCGCCGAAGCAGTGTGCGCGCGCGTTCAATACTCGCACGCGTTGAGCATCGCCGTTTTCAAGTAGGCGAGCTCTTTGAACCTGGGTTCAATCGTTCCGTGCCCGATTATCGAGGAGTAAAGAGGCAGGAAATTCTTCAGGACCGCGGGGCGATGCGCCATTACCGCGAAAAAGTTGGGCATATGCCCGTGCCGTCGCGTCAAACTGTCATAGATATCCTGCACCTCCGAAGCGGCGTTCGCTTTCGGAATTGGATTCACCACTGCCATATGAAACCTCCCTGGTAGTTTCGAGATTTAACCATGTCAGTCTAGCCTCCCTGCGCGCCGCCGTTCAATAGGCCCCGGATTTTGCGACCGCCCGATGCACCGCTAAGACGCGAAGACGCAAAGAAACGCAAAGTCCTTTCCGCTGACGAAAACTCTTTGCGATTCTGTGCGTCTTTGCGTCTTGGCGGTGAAGGCGGATTCAGTCTTCTTCGACAGGGGGACCGCCGGCGCGGACAAGGTCCTCTTGCTTCACTTTGTCGACATTGAAGCGCCGCGCGGATGCCAGCATTTTCCCCAATACCTCGTCATAATCGAAAGAAGCCGCTTTGGAGAAACGGATCGGATTGACGCGCGCCACGACGAACGGCCGCAGATACGGGCTGGTCATGCCGCGGTCTTTGAGCCTTTGCACTACTTCGGACACAACGCCGTCCAGCTCCAGAATCGTCGCGGCCCGCTTTTCCCGCTCTCGCAGCGCGCGCGCCATGGGCATTTCCAGGAAGTCGTCGATTCTGCGGAGGACCGGCTGATAGGCGCCGCCGCCGAACCTGGGGCGCTGCTCGTAGCAAACACCCAGGGTCAGAAACGGCGCTTCCTCGAATTCAAACGCAAAGTCGCTCTCTTTTATATTGCCGCTTTGTGCCAGCGCGCGCGCCATGCGTATCGTTTCCAGAGACTTCTCTCGCAGGTTATGGGCTTTCTCGGTGTTCAGAGCGAGTATCTTGAAGGCCAGCTCCGCCTCCGGAATCAACAAAGCGGTAACGCTCCTGGCGCCAAGCTTCTTGAGCGCCTGAAGCCGGTGATTTCCGTTGGGGGTCCAGTAGGTTCCGTTGTTCCGCACGACGAGGATGGGGTCGAGAAAGCGGCCTATCTTTTCGATCACTTTCATGAGCCGCTTGACATGCGTTTCCGATGCGTCGCGCTGATAAGGCGTCGGCTCGATCTTGTCCAGTGGCAGGGCTACCAGGAGAACAGGCTTTCCGCCGAACGGGTCGAGGTAGGATCCGAGAACCGCGCCTCCACCGGCTTCGACTTGTTCGGCGAGCTTCCGGACTTCCTCTGCGGGCGCAGCCTTGGTTTCCCTGGGCGCCAGGCCTTGAGATCCCGGCGCCATCTTTTTCCGTCGGGTTTTCTTTTTCAGCGCCATCGAGAGTCCGTCGGCCGCCAGCTCTTTATCCTTTGGACGATCGCGTTCGTAACGGCTGCTTCTCCCTGTTCTACCGCGGCCAAGAGGCCGGCCCGCGGCGAGCGCAAGACTCCCGTCCCCTGGATATCCGGCCGGATGTAGGCAATAGTATCACCGTTACCGCTGGACGGCGCACCCGTCGCGACACGCCGGCAGTCGCTCACGATCAGATGCGTTGCTCCCAAACCGGGAGAAAGCGCGAAATTCACAGGGAGCGAATCGCTGATGCCTCCGTCGACCAGCCGAAGCTCCGCGCCCAACGGGCCTACGAGCAACGAGGGCATCAGTCCCGGTATTGCGGCACTGGCTTTCACGGCTTCCGCGACTGAGGCGCGGTCGTCTGTGCCCGTGGCAAAATATACGGTCCGGCGGGAGACCAGATCATGGCAGACGATTCCCAGTCCCTGCACTCCGTGGTGCAATTTCTCAAAGCTGGCCTCTTCCAGCTGGAGGAGCCTGCGTGGGATCGTGCCGCTGAACTTGCCAAGCAGCGCGCGAAGGCGCTGTGGCGAACGCAACGCCAGACAGTGGATGAGCAGGTGGCGTCCGAGAAAAGTTCGGGCCTCATGAATCATCTCGTCGATAGTCATGCCAACCGCCGCGTAGTACGCTGCGATAATGGCGCCGGCGCTGACGCCGGCCAGAATATCCGGCCAGATCCCGTGACGCAGGAGCTGGTGCAGGACTCCCAGGTGGGCTGCGCCTCGAAGACCACCGGCGCTGAGAACCACACCCAGGCGAATTCGGTTCTTGTCCCCTTCCATAATGAAGTCTTTTCCACCTCCGACATGTTACGCGCCAGCTCCGTCGCGAACGCCCTGCCTGTAAGCTAATTTTGGGAGCCGTGAAACAAATTGAGGAGAGCCGGATCTATGAATGACGTGACGTAGTGAAACGGCATCCAATCGCGGGAGGTTTAGTTTTATGCAAAGGTTCAAGTACGGACGCGCCTCAGTGCTGGTGACCCTGGTTCTTCTGATGCTTTTCCTGGCTGGCTGCGAGGAAAAGAAGATCAATGAGATTATGGCCGATCCGCAGCGTTATTCAAATCGGGAAGTGGGGGTTGTGGGCAACGTGGTGCAGAGCTATTCGGTCCTGGGCAAAGGCGCGTACCAGGTCGATGACGGCACGGGCAAGCTGTGGGTGGTTTCGGACAAAGGAGTTCCGCGCAAGGGTGCTCGAGTCGGAGTGAGAGGCAAGATCCGCGATGGATTCGATCTGGGACATCTTGTGAAGCTCCCCGAGGTCATAAGCTCCGGCATGGTCATGGTGGAGGCGGCCCACAAAGCCAGGTACTGAAGGATTGCGGATTTCGGATTGGCGATTGCGGATTGCGGATTTAAATGTCCGGCAGCTTCTTTAATCTCGCAATCTGCAATCCGAAATCCGCAATCCGAAATCCGCAATCCGAAATCAGGTTGGGGCGCTGAGGATTTTCTGATAGAAGCGCTCGTATTGCGGGATGATCTCCGTGGCGCTGAACCGGGTCATGGCCGTCTCTCGGGCACGTTGCCCCATTTGCCTGCGCAGGCGATCGTCGCCGAGAATCTCCAATGCGCGGCGCGCCATTGCGTCGACATTGCGCGGCTCCACGAGAAAGCCTTCCACTCCCTCTGTCACGACTTCCGGGAGGCCTCCAACCCTGGACACTACTACGGGCACCTCGCAGGCCATGGCTTCGAGCGCGACCAGTCCGAACGATTCGTTATCGCTGGGCAGCAGTAAGACATCGGAGATGGAAAAGAATTCCTCAACGTTTTCCTGCTTCCCGAGAAAGTAGACCTTGCTTTCGATTCCATGGTGCCCCGCCAGCCATGCCGCGCTGCTGCGTTCCGGGCCATCCCCCACCATCAGCAGGACCGCCGGCAACCCGCGCTGGACCCGGGCAAATATCTCGATTACGTCGGTCGGTCTCTTGACCGGTCGAAAGTTGGAAAGGTGAATCAGAACTTTTTCCCCCGAGGGAGCGAAGCGTTTTCGCAGATCGCCGCGCTCGGCCGGCTTGTAGATTCCGCAATTTACAAAGTTGTAAATCACCTCGATCTCGTTCTTCACGGCGAAGGTCTTGTAAGTAGCTTCGCAGAGGTACTGCGAAACGGCGGTGACCCCGTCGGATTGCTCGATGGAGAACTTGGTGATTGGAAGGTAAGAGCGGTCTGATCCGACGAGGGTGATGTCGGTTCCATGAAGGGTAGTGACAACAGGGAGCTTGCGTGGGTTCAGCATGGATTTCGCCAGGAAAGCGCTCACCGAGTGCGGGATGGCATAGTGGCAGTGCAGAAGGTCCAGATCCTGCGACTGCGCTACCTCGGCCATCTTTGTCGCCAGGGCCAGCGTATAGGGCGCATGGTCGAAGAGGGGATAGGTGGTGACTTCCACCTCGTGAAAATGGAT
>WNGD01007568.1_pt1 | contig 10409 bp, 9 predicted proteins | sample 5400671 | NCBI WGS metagenome assembly WNGD01 (sample SAMN13153369, study PRJNA577476) | soil metagenome | isolation source: 40 cm soil or saprolite under grassland replicate 2 | place: USA:California | collected 2016-06-15
GCACAGTCTAGCCGAATCACTCTTTGTTCTAGGAAACATGGAGGCTCTAGCGGGTGATTACACAGCGGCACGTAACTGCTACGAGGAGAGTCTGGCAATTGTGAGAGAAGTAGGTGCTAACCTGAGCATACGCTACAACCTGGAGAGATTGGCGGCCGTGGTCGCAGTACAGGGCGATTCGGCATGGGCAGCTCATCTCTGGGGAGCGACAGAGGCTCTGCGCGAAACGATGGGTACACCTATCCCGCCCGTCTATCGCGCTGACTATGACCGTGCGGTGGCTGCCGCTCGCGCCCAGCTCAGCGAGAAAGACTTTGCCGCGGCGTGGACCCAGGGACGGTTGATGACCCCGGAGCAAGCCCTTGCTGCAAAGGCGATAATACCCACACCCTTCCCCACAAAACCAACGTCAACTCCTCTGATGAAGTCATCACCTCATCCCGCAGGCCTCTCGGCACGCGAGGTGGAGGTCCTGCGATTGGTCGCTCAGGGGCTGACAAACGAGCAGGTGGCCGAGCAGCTTGTCATTAGCGCACGCACCGTCAATACGCACCTCACGTCGATCTACGGCAAGATTCAGGTGTCCTCACGTAGTGCCGCCACGCGCTACGCTATTGAGCACCACCTGGTCTGATCAGGTGGTTGCCCTGTTGATCCTCTCGTCAGCCTCCAGGCATGCATCTGCCATACGCTACTATCGACATATCCAGAGCATCCCCACAAAGCCGCTCACAGCAAGGAAGGAACGGTAGCTGCGTCATTCTACGTAGTCACCCTCTCGATGCGGGCCAATCGTCCTCCAGAATTACGTCATGAAAGCACGTTCTTCTCCCGATGTGCTTTCGTCTGTGTCCAGGTAGACTAGCAGCAGAAGGTCTTCGTGCTTAGAGCGGAACAACGGATGAGCAAGAAGAGCAGGAGAATGGCTGCTCCCCCTCTACTGTCGTGTTTATACTATCATGTTTTTGTTTCATGAAAGAAGGAATCTATGTCGTTATCTAACAGGGAGTTAGGATTCGTCGCGCCGAAGCGGCGCGCTGGCCGACTTTGGCAGAACCGCGATTATCTCCTGGTGTGGGGCGGGCAGGCGATTTCTACGACGGGTAGCAATGCCTCTGAGCTTGCCCTGCCGCTGCTGATCCTGTCTTTGACGCACTCGCCCGTGCAGGCAGGCCTGGTGGGAGCGCTGCACACGGTCGCGATTCTGCTGACGAATCTGCCTGCAGGAGCGCTGGTTGATCGCTGGAACCGCAAGTACACGATGGCATGGTGTGATACGGGGCGAGCGGTCGCCCTTGTCAGCATTCCTCTTGCGCTCGCGTTTGGTCACCTGGCAGCAGTGCAGCTTTATCTGGTGGCCGTAGTGGAGGGTGTGCTGGCGACGTTCTTCGATCTAGCGCAGGCTGCCAGTATCCCGCGTTTGGTGCGCAAGGAGCAATTTCCTGCTGCTATCGCGCAGCAGGAAGTCACCGGAGGAGTGGTCACGCTGCTGGGACCATCACTGGGTGGAGCATTGTACGGCCTTGCACGGTCGCTGCCTTTTCTGGCCGACGCCATTTCCTATGTTGCCTCGGTCTGTTCGTTAGTGTTTGTCAGGACGCCGCTGCAGGAGATACGTTCCACCCGACCCGGCAAGCTGCACATAGAGATTGCGGCTGGCATGACCTGGCTGTGGCGTCACCCTGTGATTCGCACGATCGCACTGCTCATGGGTGGGCTGGTTTTTGTCGATGATGGCATGAGGCTGATCATTATTGTGCTGGCACAGCATCAGGGAGCCTCGTCCCTGACGATCGGTTTGATTTTTGGCATTGGCGGGATTGGCGGCATAATCGGCGCGCTGCTGGGGGCACTGGTACAGCGGCGCTTGAGTTTCGGACAGATCATCATTGGGGCTTTCTGTGCTTTCGCACTGATCTGGCCGCTGTACGCTCTAGCTCCCTCGCCGTTTGTCATTGGGGTCATCCTGGCCTGCTTCTGGCTGGTCGATGAAATCTACGACGTGGTGCAGATAAGCTACCGGCGAGCGCAGGTCCCGGATGCCCTGCAGGGGCGAGTCAATAGCGCTTACCGGGTGATTATCTACAGCCTGATTGCGCTGGGCAACATGCTGACGGGCTACCTGTTGCAGTCGGTGGGGACTCTCTGGACGATTGCGCTGTTCGCGGTCTGCCTGGTACTGATAGCGTTGTGGGCGACGCTCAACGCGCCCATGTGGAAGACGGTATCTCCAGGTGGAAAGGGAGTATAGTGATTTTACATGTATTCTAATCACCCCTCTATTCAGGGCGTAATAAACCGCCTGCAAGTTTGAATTTCCACAGTGGGCCGATAGGGAGACCATGAAAGGCATACGCAAAAAGGCTTTATCCATTCCAGGTAACGGTCTTTACAAGGCCTATGTCGACGATACCCCAGGCGAGTCCATCGTAGAGCTCGCCTGGGGAAGACAAAAAATGCCTACGATACATTCGCATTCGTATACGCCTGCGAAATGTCCTGCACGGGCGGGATGATCTTCTGAGAGACTAGGAACTGCTCCATCGATTGCCAGGTCACGTTATCATTAAACCCCAACGGTTTCTGACCATCACCCTGCCAGATAGGGATTGTCGCCTGCAAAACGCTCATCGCGTTAGCAGTATCCATACCCTGGACATAATTCTTGCTGATCTGCACTGCCTCAGTCGGGTTTGCAATTACATCTTTTAAACCCCTGATAGTTGCCTGCACAAAGCCACGCACGACATCAGGCTGGTTTTGTAAGGTACTCTCAGTAGTAATAACACCATTGGAGACCAGTGGCTGATAATCAGAAACATCGAAAGTGCGAACCTGCAAGCCTTGCTTACGCAATTGGAGTGGCTCATTATTCGAATAGCCTACCACTGCATCAACTTTATGTGTCAGTAGCGCAGATACCTGAGTGAACCCGATAGCCTGGACATGGATATCAGATAGCGACAGGTGCGCCTGGTATAACAGAGCCAATAATCCAATATGTGTCGCACCGAATGGTCCCGGCTCACCAACTGTATGACCTTTGAGATCGGCCAGTGTGTGAATGCTAGAATTAGTAGGAACGATCAAACTGACTGGATAGCGCTGATAAATTGTTGCTACGTCAATCACAGGTAGATTTTTACTACGCGCTACCAATTCTTCATCTCCAGTGGCAAAGACAAAGTTGTCGTGTCCCAAAGCCATCGAGCCGATCAGGTCATTTACAAAGCCATGGTGAAAGGTTACATTTAGACCAGCAGCCTTGTAATAGCCCTTACTCTGGGCCACATAAAATGGCGCAAATTGAATATTGGGAATATAGCCCAGGCCGATTGAAACATTCTTCAATGGAGCAGCAGTTGACGAGGTGGTGCTATTTGAGGCCGATGTTCCACCACATGCTGCAAGTAACACAGACAGCAGGATAAAGAGCAACGAAATTGACAGTAGAAAAGATGGACGATGGTGAACATGCATGTGTAAACTCTCCAATTCGAGTGTATCTCCCTTTTCAGAGTGCCGATGATCATTAATAGATAGCATCAGCCAGCTTGACCAGTGACCAGGTTGCGCTGTAATAGAAGGCAGCTAGCACGGCCAGAATAATGAGTGTCGCAAACAACAAAGGTGCATTAAATTGATCTTTTGCCAGGAACACCAACGCACCGAGTCCCTGACCGCTGCTACTAACAAATTCGCCTACCAGTGCTCCTGTGATCGAAAGGGTCAGGCCGGTACGTAATGCCGCAAGGATGGCAGGCAGGGCCAGTGGAAATTCAATATGCACAAGCATCGACCAGCCCGAAGCCCCTTCGACACGCGCCGCATCTGTGTAAGCATGATCGATGGTCTGCACTCCCAAGGCCGTCGTAATCACCATGGGGAAAAGCACTACCAGCATGCAAAGGATGGTGATTGGAACCAATCCATAACCAAGCCACAGCACAAGTACCGGTGCAATGACGATCGCTGGAATAGCCTGGCCGGCAGCCAGATATGGTTGTACAGTAGCAGCAAAGAAGCGTGATTTTGCTATGCCATATCCCAGCGGCAACGCAATGATGACACCAAGCAGAAATCCCAACAAGCTCTCTTGAATGGTTACCAGTGCGTTACTCAGGAACAGACCTGATCTGAGGCCATCTGCCAGTGTGGCAAAGACATCGCGGGGAGGCGGTAATATAAAACCCGGCACGCTTCCCGTAGCTGTACTCACATACCAACTCACCAACAAGAATACAGCCAGCATAATGGGAGGACCTACCAACATCGCGCGTCGCGTACCAATTGGCGTTACGCGTGAACGTCTGATGCCAGGTGATCCTTCCCTGATTTCGTCAGAAGATGCTTTTTGCAATTCTAACGATTCGTTCTCAGCAGTTGTTGTTACACTCATTGACTTCCCTCGGTCAAAGCTATACTGACGAGTATTCCCAAAAGACATAAGAATACCATCAATTCAACTTACCTGGGAGGCTTTGAGGGAGACACAAGGAGAGCAATACGGATAGTCTCTAGAGTGATAGACTGACAACCCTGTCGTTGAAAGCGACAAGGTATGATAATCCGCGCTTTTGCTAAACCTTCTCCCATCCGGACTCTAACCGTCGGCTTCGGAATCACACCGAATCTGTCAAATAACAGGCTCACATATTGATGTGGGCTAGCTAACGACTCGCGGGCTTCGTTTGCATCATCAGACGCTCACGTCACCGCCGGTCGGGAATTGCACCCTGCCCCGAAGGTCTCTGTTATAAGTATGTCATACTCAGAGAAAAAAATGCAAGAGGGAATCCTTACCTGTTCTCAGTCCGGTGAAATTCCTCTGCGTACGACATGCCATATTTAGTGCCAAGATCAGCAAACCGTGTTCTGACCATTTTCTCGACTTCCTCTGTTCTTCCAATGAACTGGCTTGCGTGACAGAGCAGCGCTTCGATCTTTGTGTCCATTGTGTCTGAGATATCGACGAAGTGATTCACATTGGGTGCACCCATGATGTAAATTTCAGATATTTTATGGGGAAGTAGACCCTCCTCCAGCAGCTCTGGAAAGTCCCACGGATTCTGTGACATAGGATAAATCGCGGCCAGCGTTGCCTCACCAGCCGCCAGGTGATCTGAATGGTAGCGACCTATCATGAGGGTCGGAGTCCAGGTCCTTTCAGGTGATTGGCAAATGACGCGAGAGGGACGATATTTGCGTAATAGACGCACCAGGTCCCGCCGCAGTTCAATTGAAGGGGACAATTGACCATCGGGATAGTCGAGGAAAAAGACATTTTTCAGGCCGATAACGGCACCCGCTGCTCGTTGCTCCCTCTTCCTGGTCTCAGAGATCCTGCGTCTCGCTAGTGGTCCAACATCAGTAGCATCATCAGGCCCTCCGCCCGTGGCATCTGTACAGATGACGTAATAGACATCCCATCCATCGCGCACCCAGGTCGCAACGGTTCCGGCTGTGCCGAACTCTGCATCATCGGGATGTGCAACAATGACCATGGCAACCGCATTCTGCTCTTGTTCCTGTTCGCTCACAAATACCTTCTTTCTGCATACGCATCTAACCGTATCTATAAAAGTCACTCCTGCACTGGCGGCACAGGAGTGTTTCGGTTGTCATATACCAATTCAGTATGGCATTACTTTTCTGCAAGCGCAAGCAACCACATAGAGCATTTTTAGTACTGATGTCGTCCAAAAGTCAGGGTAAGCAAGCAGCAGCCTTGCTGCTTCTTTCACCACAGAGTATATTCAAAAGAGGTTCTGTTTTTGTTTAACAGGAGGAGTACCCTCATGCGTCGATCTATCTGTTTGCTCGTTGTCCTTATATTCTTTGTGTCAGGTTGTGCTTCCTCTACCGGTTCGAATACCTCTCAGACAACTTCAGGACAACCCGGTTCTCCACCGCGAGCAACAGCAACGCTTGTGCCGACGGCGACCTCTAACCTACCAGAATCGAGCATTCCAGGGATCCAACTTCCGACAGGCTTTCAGATCAGTGCGTACGCTCGAGGCCTGAACACACCACGCTTTATGACCATTGGGCCTAACGGAGTTCTACTGGTGGCAAACAGGGGAAACAATTCAGTCGTTGCGCTCATGCCTGGATCGTCGCCAACCCGGGCGGCAAACTCGCACACGCTGGTAAGCGGTCTCCACGATCCGACCAGTTTAGATATGCATGAGGGCTATCTCTATATTGGCGAGGGAAATAGTATCGCACGGGTGCAACTTGGCAATGACCTCCATGCAGGGCCGGTTGAGCGCATTATTACCGACTTGCCAGATGGTGGCCAGCATAGTACCCGCACAGTCCTCATCGGGTCAGATAATCACATCTACGTCTCGATCGGGTCCGACTGCAACGTGTGCCAGGAGTCAAATTCCTATCGTGCTGCAATCTGGATCTACAACCTGGATGGCTCGCAGGGGAGGCTCTTTGCGAAAGGGCTACGCAACGCAGTGGGAATGCAGGTCAACCCCTGGACCAACCAGGTCTGGGTCACCAACAACGGACGCGATCTTATGGGAGATAATACTCCTCCCGAAACCGTCTATACGCTCATCGATCAAGGAGACTACGGCTGGCCCCGCTGCCATGCCGGAGACATTCCTGACCCGCAATTCGGGCAAAGCCCCAACGCGTGTCAGGATGTCCAGAAGCCGCTCGTCACCATGCAAGCCCATTCTGCTCCGTTGGGATTAGCATTCTATCCACTCAATGTAGAACAGTTCCCTCTGCAGTACCAGAACAGCCTGTACATCGCTTTTCATGGTTCCTGGAATCGCAGCGTCCGGACAGGGTATAAAGTGGTGAGAGTGCCGTTGAGGGATGGAAAGGTAGCAGGCCCTGCAGAGGACTTTGCCACCGGTTGGTTGCAAGGCAATGGCACCGTGACGGGCCGACCCGCTGGCATAACAGTTGCTTCTGATGGATCCTTGTTTGTCAGTGACGATACTTATAATGTCATTTATCATATCTGGTATCGCGGGTGAGGAACTGACTCCTTATCTTAGAGATATATCCCACTGTGCCATCCAAGTTCGCATCTTATGGTCGCGTAACTTAATGATAGCATGACCCCTATACATGCGAACGGCGAACGAAACCGACACGTCTGGATCATCAGGCTGAAATTCAAACCTGGAGCCATTCTCATCCAGGCTAGCGCCTTTGTGGTATCCCGTATACCAGGGCGACATCAAATTGACGAAAGTGACTGGATGCCCTCCCAGACCCTCAGTGTAGACGAGGTTGGGTGCGCCCCAACCAGAATGCGTATGTCCACTCAAAAATAGTCCCACTTGTTTATATTTTCCCAGGATAGCCCTCACTTCGTCAGAGTTTTGGAGTGCGAAGAATGAATCTAATGAATGGTAATCGAGGTTGCGTTCAGGATCACGGTCTAAAACAGTATTGTAGAGTGGACAATGGCAAAAGATGACAGATGTATACCCGGGATGTTTTGCAAGCGCTGTTTGCAGGAAGATAAGTGATTCTTGCGATAGGTAAGGCTCTGGATATCCGACCGGGTCGAGCATAATACAGAGTACTTCGCCATCTACCCAGTAATAACAGGTAGGTTTTCCCCAAAACGCTGTAAAGTCCCTAATGAGGTGTTCGGGAGAATCGTCATTTTCAGTATACAACTCATGATTGCCTATTCCCGGGTAAAATGGAATTTTCCCAAGTAGTGCTGTCAATTGCTTCTTCGCCAACTGGTAGTTCTCTGGCGCGCTTATCTCGATAATATCGCCTGGAGAGACGCAAAAGGCCGGAGTGCCCTCTTCTGACCAGAGCGAACGAAGGTCCTGGTACATGGGAGTCAGGCGTCGTGTATGAAATGTCTGCCACTGGTCAATTGCGCGATAGTGCAAGTCGCCTAATGCCCAGAAGTACAGTAACTCGGCATTATCGACATTTGCAAGCTGAACATCATTCATACAAGGATTGAACCTCCTTCAAACTCACTAATGATATTATAATCTATCGCTATGGCAGCTTAGAAGCATCTGAAGCCTTTCTGAGACTCAATACTTCATAATTTGCAGTATTGCGCCTCACACCGTATAATACCAATGTTAGTCAGGAGGCGTTGCGTGAGCAAAGAACTACATATCATTCCGATAATTGGTATTGGCGATATCTCCCCAGGCACTGACCTGGGCCTTGTAATATATGAAGCATTACAAGCGCAGCAACTAGAGCTTCAGCAGGGTGATATACTTGTTGTAACACAGAAAATCGTCTCCAAAGCTGAAGGCAACATAGTCAATCTCGAGGAAATACGCGCATCTGAGTTTGCTCATTCACTGGCTCTCGAAAGCAAGAAGGACGCGCCCTATATAGAAGCCGTGCTGCGCGAAAGTCGCCGTATTGTGCGTATGGACCATGGTGTCTTAATTTGTGAGACAAAACATGGCTTCATTTGTGCCAATGCAGGGGTAGATGAATCGAATGTCAATGGGGCGCGAGAAATCACATTGCTTCCCGTCGATCCTGACCATTCAGCCCAAGAATTGCGTTCACGCTTGCAAGATCGTTCGGGAGAAGGTTCTGCCTTTGATATCGCGATTATTATTTCGGACACCTGGGGGCGTCCCTGGCGCGCTGGACAGGTGAACATGGCAATAGGTGTGGCAGGCATGGAAGCGATTGTGGACTATCGCGGACAACACGATCCCTATGGCTATGAACTGCACGCCAGTGTGCTTGCAGTAGCTGACGAGCTAGCAGCAGCAGGTGAATTAGTGATGGGAAAAATTGATCGCATCCCGGTAGCGCTTATTCGTGGTTATACCTATATTCCAGGCGAGGGAAGCGCAAAAACCCTATTACGTGACCCTGCGACCGATATGTTCCGGTGACATGCTCCGTCAATAGAGCAACTATACAAAGGTTATAGATCAACGTGACAACACAATCTGAACAAAGACCGGTAACATTGCCGATTCGCACAGATACCTTGGCAACCTTATTACAAAGCAGGCGTAGTGTGCGAAAATTCCAAACCCGTCCCGTTTCACAAGAATTAATAGAACAGGTATTAGAGGCAGCTCGCTGGGCCCCATCTCCACACGGAAGACAACCCTGGCGCTTCGTCGTTTTAACCAGGCAAGAATTAAAGCTACAGCTTGCAGATCGCATGGGAGAGACCTGGCAGCAAAACCTGCAAATGGATGGGCAGGATGCTGAAATTGTACAAATACGCCTGGAAAAGTCGAGACAACGTATCCTCAATGCTCCCGTGATCATCATTCCATGCCTGTACCTCGAAGACCTGGATCACTATCCAGATGAACACAGGCAGGCCGACGAAAAGACAATGGCAATCCAGAGTATTGGCGCAGCAATCCAAAATATGCTGTTGATGGCCTATGACCTGGGACTGGATGCTGGCTGGATGTGCGCCCCACTCTTCTGTCCCGAAGTCGTTTGTGAGGCGCTTGGCTTAGACACGAGTCTCATCCCGCAAGCTCTCATTACAATAGGGTATGCCGCTGCTGATCCACGCCGGCGTGAGCGTTTGCCTTTGAGTAGTTTGATCGTACGCTTTGATTAGCGGTTCTATAGAGGTTTTTTATGATTGTCGTTCTAGCTGGAGGGGTAGGCGCAGCGCGTTTTCTCCAGGGTTTAGTGCAGGTGATTCCTCAAGAACAGTTGACTGTGATTGTCAATACCGGGGATGACCGTGATTTTTATGGGCTACATGTATCCCCCGACCTGGATATCGTGATCTACACGCTCGCGGGCGTGGTCGATGAGGTACACGGTTGGGGTATCCGTAACGATACCTACCACACGATGCAGCAGTTAACGCACTACGGCAACGAAGACTGGTTTATGTTGGGAGATCGCGACCTGGCAACCCATATTCATCGCACCAACCTGTTGCGCCAGGGCAAATTGCTCAGCGAGGTAACAGAACAACTGCGCAACTATTTCAGCCTTCAAATCCGTATCTTGCCTATGACCGATAATCCTGTTGCAACGCATATTCAAACACCTATGGGACTCCTTCACTTCCAGGAATACATGGTCAAACGACGCTGCGCCGATGAAGTGCAGGATGTTGTTTTTGTTGGTGCAAGTGAGTCAAAACCATCTCCCGGTGTTCTCGATGCCATTAAAGAGGCCGAAGCCATTTTGATCGCGCCTAGTAATCCCATCGTAAGCATCGGCAGCATTTTAGCAGTCCCCGGTATTCATGCTCGCTACTACCGTGACTTTTTGGACGTGATGGTTATCGATAAACAGGATGAACACCTGCTGAGCAAGATTGAGGACCTGGGCATACCTGCAGTTGCAACCGATACAATCATGCGGGATATGGCCGCGAAAGCCTCCCTTGCTCGCAAAGTCTTAGCAGTAGCTGGATTAGAATAGCGATTGGCTATATGAAA
>WNGD01012058.1_pt1 | contig 10409 bp, 10 predicted proteins | sample 5400671 | NCBI WGS metagenome assembly WNGD01 (sample SAMN13153369, study PRJNA577476) | soil metagenome | isolation source: 40 cm soil or saprolite under grassland replicate 2 | place: USA:California | collected 2016-06-15
TCTAAAAGCGATGAAACACCCGTAAAGTTCAAGCCCTTTGAGTCTAAATCTGCCTTAAGAGAAAGCCTTCATCAAAGCTTAATCCTCTTCTGACCATCTCTGCTATCAATTTCACTTCGTTCTGTTTTAAACTGGAATCCTTGACTTCTACCCCTCTAGTATAGAGTTTTATTGTAGGCTCGGTCCACGCTCCCATCAACTGAAAGTCCGAAAGATCAGAGCCTTCTAATGGTTTCCTTAAGGATAATACCTGCAACTCTTTGATCGCCTCTTGAATTAAATTGTTATTGCTAGCCATCTTATTGATTTAGAGGATGGAACATATTAGGATAACGACGGATAATCATTAGGATAGCATATAGTTTGCATAACAGGCTATCAGCATGGGATAGTCAGGGAGGATAGGGGAGGATAGTTGCTTTTTACCCTCAATATAGGAGCCTGTGTTCCTACTTTGGGGTTCTCTCCTAAAACCTTTGCAGATTATGGGGCGGCATTATCTAATGCTTGATTTGGTTGTTTGATACCAAGGTAAGCGTCTTCAATTGCTGTCTTATATGATGAGCTAATTGTCGATATTCTGATACGTTGGGTCTACGGTGACCCATCAAAATCATAGAGATCATCTTGTCATAATATGGGATAGTTGATTAAGTTGAGCTGATTGAGAACCAGAGCGTAGACTCTTCTGAGTTGGAAGATATCGACTTTGCTCCAGCCATGGACTAATTATTTTGCATCTGTCATTCCTGATGCGCTATTGCCTTTACTAATGGAGTTGTCTGGGTTCTGTGTTACAAAAACTAATGAAGTTATTGATCCCCAGCAGAAAAAGCGTTATATGCTTACCATCGGAGTATCATAGCGGGTCCTCAATCAGCCGGGATCGTTTGCAGTCAATGTGGTGCGTGGCTATTTTTTTCAGTACTTTCTTTATTGGCGTTATCAACTAGATGTATAAGCTTTTCTAAACCTACAAAATAAAGTGATCCTCCAACTCCCGAAAATATTTGCCCGACGATATAAACTCTAGGGCAACTACGTGTCCAACCGACAATTATTAAGAGAGAGTTTGCCAGTACTACGGCGAGCGGAATGTCCATCAAGTTATGAGGAGTTTACGACCTTGTGGTCATTGGGTGGTCGTTTGAGGACAGAGAGGGCTAAGTGTAATCAGAGAATGTTTTTTAGGTTCTCAACTATTAGTTTTGATTGTGTCATACGCATCGGACTCTGATCCTGATACCCCCCTATTTTCCAGGTTATCTGGCAAGAAAATGGCCCTTCTGGTTGGTATTGTTATCGCAGGAGCATTTTTCGGGATTCAGGCCATGTTTGGCTTTCCTATCAAGGATCTGGTCAGAAAACATGTAACAGTCGAGGCTAAAGTCGTTACCAAGGCAGAAGGAACTTGTGTTGTACAAGCATCAGATAATGAACCTAGAGGTATCCCTCATTGTCCGTATAACGTTGGCGACACTCTGATAGTAACTTTCAAACAAGGGACAGCGCCAATCGAGAAGGCAGAGCTTACGTTGCGTGGGCTGCAACAATGCATTCCGTAACCATTGCAGGCCTACTTAATGCTAGTCCGAGCGCTGCACTGACAGACAGCACAGGATGTACCTATATTCGGTTTGGGAGGATCTTATTAAACCCAATTTGTATCGGGACTTTCAAATCCAATTTCCGTACAAATTAATTCAGGTTTATTTTGCTTTTAAGATCTCTAAATCTGTTTCTGATAGTCACTTCTGTTACCCCAGCAGCATTTGCGATATCCATTTGCGTTATAGGTTCTCCAGAATTCTTAGAAGACATGTAGAGTACCGATCCAGCTAGACCCATCGGATCTTTTCCTGCGGATATCCCCCTTTTCGTAACACTTATCATGATGTCCATTGCTTGGCGTTTTGTCCTCTCGCTTAACTTGGTTTTGTTTGCAACTTTTGCAATACATTTCATCGGATCAACAACCGGGACCTTTAGATCCAATTCCAAAAGTAGCAGACGGAATGTTCGCGCAAGTTCTTTTCGACGAAGGTTCGTGAGCGACGCGATGTCATTAAGCGTTCTAGCGATTCCCATTTCGCGGCAGGATATATAAATTGCCGCAGACAATACGGATGTAATAGTTCTTCCACGTACAAGTCCCCTTTCCTGTGCTTTTCTGTAGAGGTACGCAGTCTTTTCGATGACAGGCTCAGACAAGCCGAGCTTATCTTTCACTCGTTCTAGAATGCTGAAGGCCTGTCTTAGGTTTCTATCGGAAGGGCTATAGGCTTGAATACGGAGGTCCCATGTTCTTAGCCTTTCCATCGTAGACTTCACCGATGCATCCAATCCGCGGCCGCTCGCATCTCTATTAGTCTTACCTATTATGGTAGCCAGGCCCATATCGTGACGCGATAAAGATATCGGCATCCCTGTTCTACTCCTATCCTTGCCCTCACCCAAAAGCCGCCATTCAGGACCACTCTCCTCGACGTTTTCGAGTAATACTGTGCCACAATTGCCGCATATGAGTTCGCCTGACTCCGGGTCCGACACTGTCACATTATTCTTGTTACATACTGAACAGACGATTGAAGTTTGCATACTTTAAAGAAGTACCTCTTATATAGTATTTCAATTATTTAAATATTCTACACACTATTATATAATTTTCGGATTTTCGTCTCCTCAGAACATGGATATATTCAAGTCCGAAAATGACACCCATGGATCAAAAATAAGGAAGTGGTCGGTCAATGTCTAAAAAACTGTTGTTGCTGCGTAGTAAAGAAGGAGTTCCAGGCTTTTGCAGCGTTTGTATTAAACTCTGTTACAGCGTCAATCGTTTTATTATAGATTTTCAGGTTCTCCCTTGTTGCGTCGAGTGTTTGATAAAATTTTCTCTAATCGCATCGTAGAAGTCTCCTGTGTCACTAGACCTCATAGTGTTAGTGTCTTCTCTGGCTCGGTCAGCAACTTTGAATGAATCATCTTTTGATTTGTCTACCATGTTTAATCATAATATAGGATCAGATATATATATGTTGGTAGTAAGTGGTAACAATTACCATACAGATCCGTAAGCTGATTGTCGTTCCATGGCTAGAGTTGCTACCCGTACCGGTATTCGATCCCCTTCTCGCCCCTGGGATGCCTCCAGTCGGTTTCTTTGGCGCAGCTGCCACACTCTATACATCCCTCATGTTGAAGCACGACTTCCTCCTGTTCTAGGCTATAACACCTCGTCGGGCAAATCACGACCATCTTTCTCATAAAATCACTTTTCTGGTCCAAAATCCTAATATGAGAAAGAGTATCGTCGTTGTACCTTAATTTTGCAATACGCTGGGCTATCGTAGGGATAGTGCAGTTATATGTCGAAACTGTATGCTTTCCTAATTTTTCGGCGAGCTCTATTGGAACCTGGACGTACGTTTCCCGGCTTTCAACCATTGGTAAAAGCCGGTCATAGCCAAGAATATTGGCAAAGCCGACAGCAAGACCACGCACTATGCCACTCGACATTAATTTGAATATTATGCCGTATCTAGCTTTTATGATATCCTTAGGTACATCCTTAGCTGCATCCAAGAAGAGCTTCAAATAGTCTTTATCGATCTCCTTCATTTCACGTGTATATGGGCTTCCTTCGATGGACTGAGTATAAAATTCACCCATATACTGGTCTGTTAAATTGTTTCTGTCTATAGACCTTGAGATGCTGTTAGCCGCTCTTACGGCATCATCGATTCCGACATTAAGCCCTTCTATCTTAGGACCCACAAAAATGCCACGACCGGCAGCATCCCCAACAAAAAGAATATTCTTCCGATACGGCTTTTTCATCCTACATCGCTTACCGTCAGGAACGAGCTTCGCGCTATATTCTAGCTCCATATAATCATTGACGAATTTTGTTTTGTACCTGCCGGCCAATTCGTCACGTATACCATCGATTTTGGCTTTGATCTCCTCTTCTGATTTGTACCTGCCGGTTTCAAGAAGCCTTGCCCTACCTTTTTTGGAGTAATACTGTTCACGAAGATCTCCCCAATTCTTTAGTAGTTTACTTACGGCAAACTGAGATCTTAATTGTTCCTCTTTGGGAAGGCTCTTGTCGATATCCTCTTTAACCGCAACTTCGTCCTTGACAAATTCGCTTATAAGTGGATTCTTCAATAACCGATCCACAAGAACATACGGCTCGACAGGATTTTCCATTAGTGAGTCGTAGTGGTAGACAGCTCCTAAGGAGAGCGTTTCCCAGTTCGTATACAAAAATCCTCCGCCTATATGATCTAGAGTAACATCGCCTGCAAAAAGATGAGCCGCACCCTCATTAGATTTTATATTGAACCTTTCTTCAAGGATTTCTTCAGGTAATTTGACGACGACCTTAACTCCCTGATATAGCTCTTCAGGAGTGAATTTGGGCCTTGCACCGGATATTTCAGCAAGCTCCGAGTTAACGCCATCTGAAGCAATTATTGCCTTAACTTCAAAAGGTTCGAGTTCATCAGTTTCAACTATAGTCTTATCCCCGCTCCAACTGACCTCGCGGACATGCACACCGCTCACTATCCCACCGCCTTGTCTTTCAGCATTTTCTCCTGCCTGCGTTGCAAACCAGGCAACTAATTTAGTTAATAAGACAGAATACGCGAAGTTCGACTGATATTCGTGCGTCGGCGTGAGATCGATAGAGAAAACTTTGTCATTTGAAGTAGCGTGAAGAATGTATTTTGTAATAAGCCTCTCAAGTGGGGCTTGCGTCAAAAATTCTTGTCCGAATACGTCTTCGACATTATATACTCTGCCATTTTTCGGCCTTTTTGAATAAAGAATTCCGCCAGATACATTTTTTGAACCCGGCGTTTTTCCAGCCTCAATCAAAATAGCCTGCTTGCCTAGACTTGATAATTGTTGTAGCGCACTAAAGCCGGCTGTCCCCCCTCCTACTATGGCAACGTCAAAATGCTCCAATTTTTATTCATGGACCTCCATAGATTGTTTTTGCTTTTTCAATTCTTCTATTAACGACGGTAGTACGTCCTCCATCCTGCCCTTGATGAAAATATCGCATTCGTCCTTAATCGGCGAATCTGTATCGGCATTGATAGCGATAACAAATCCGGATTCTTTCATTCCTGCGATGTGTTGCATTGCCCCACTGACTCCTATGGCGAGATACAATGCGGGGGCTACTTTGCGACCACTGGTCCCGATAACTCTATCAGGGTTCAGGTAGAGCGAAGAGACTGGCTCGGACACAGAGTATGGCTTTTTCGAAATGGGCAGCGATACTCCAATCTCGGCATTTAGTTCGTTAGCTAACTGGACAATTAATTTAATATTATCCTCTGGTGCGTCCTTGATTCCGCGGCCAAAACTTATCACCGCCTTATGACTATCGAAATCAACGGGGCTCTTTGTGACTTGACGGTTCAGTACCTTGACAGCTTTATCTGCCTGTTCTAATTCCGGATCAAAGTCGACGATAACACCTTTCCTTTCGGGATCCCGTTGTAAGGGTGCAAAAACGCCAGGAATTATACTGCATGCTTGAGGGTGGTACTCTCTTTGAATTGCAGGATTTCGATTGTCCAGACACAGTATGGTCGTCCAGAGAAAGCCTGAGAAATCTGGACGGTACATTTCCAAGGTTTTTTCGTATCTTACAAGCTGACCTTTTGTCTTATGTTCGTGCTTGATTTCAAGGTCTTCAATCACCAACTTGTTGATGTCAGATGCAAGCCCTGATTCTAATTCGGTGAGAACCGTTGCTGACAAGTGCCTGCCGATATTGTCTGCAGAGAAGAACATGTATCTCGGTTTCTTAAATTCTTCGCTATATTCAGGCGAAATCTTCGATGCACAGACCTTATCTCTAGCAACCTGACTGATAACCTTTGTATCAATCAAATTTATTGGGTATTGTAGGTTTGGATTTTCAACACTGATTACAGCATCTGCGCCGTAGTAAATCAACTCTTCGCACAGTTTTTTGATATTATTTCCTAACACCACGGCAACTACCTTCTCGCTTGATGAGTATCTGCCATTAAAATTATCCATGAGCCTCCTCGCTTCACCCAGCATCTCAAGGGTGACAGGGATTGGCTTACCGTCTTGGTGTACCACTACAATGTAGAGGTGTCGGTAGCTACTTTCGCGTTGATTGGTACTATTACTGGCGTTCGCGCTGATTCGCGCGGTTGTTTTAGTGTTGGGGAGTGTCGTTGACGCAGCCATAGTCGCTATTGATTCACCACTCGTCCGACAATTTCGTGAATTTTTTCAGCAGCCATGCGTAATTGCTGCCGGTCCGAACCATCGATAACCTCTGCTCTCCTGTTTGCCCTAGCCTTTGGGATCCTCTCAACTTTGTATACAATCGTTGGCGAGCCTGGTAACCCAACGAATTTCGAATCAACTCCAAGCTGTTGAGCATTAAAAATCTTCAGATAGTTCTTATAATTTTGTGCTCTTTGCTCCGCTTCTTTCTGATATTTTACCGAGGCCAGACGGAGCGAGACGGTGTTAAAAACTGACTTGTAAGATGGATCAACAGTTATGAATACCGGTAATGGAGCCTCAATTTCTTCGATCACGTCTGGGGTCCCCTGCAAAGTTATAAGCCGCTTCGCTGTCAAAATACGTTTTTTCATATCGATATTGTAACTAATTACATTGCCTAGGAAAGTATAACGCAACTTCCATGCAGTCTGTGGACCTGTTTGTCCTGTTTCGCCATCTGAAGCTCGATGTCCTGAAAATACAATGTCTACTGTTCCGGGATCTTCCATTTTCTTTATGCCGGTTTTTAACACCTCTGCTGTGGCCAACGTATCAGCTCCAGAAAAAATCCTATCGCTATAAAGATGTAGGGTTTCGGCATCAGAAATTAATTGTGCCCGTTGTAATGCAGACTCAGCAATTGGCGGCCCCATCGTCGCAATGGAGATAACAGCGCCGTACTTGACTTTGGCATAAAAAGCCGCAGCTGTAGCAATAGCGCTGTGTGGTCCGAGAATGCTTTTCGTCTCTGCTCGATTTAATGTCCCGTCCGAGTTGTAGCTGACATTGCCTTCAGAGAAATCAGGCTCAAGTTTCACTATTACTGCTATATTTAGCGGTGGGGCCATTGACTCTGCTATCTCCATATAATGCCCTTAAATGGGTTATGCAACAAACTGATGGTGCATGGCGTGGAAAATTCAGTTGGCTTTGTCATTTACCTTTTTTCGAACACGTATCCGTAGTCTAAAATCTCTATAAAAGTCCAGCGTACCGTGACATCAAGTTACACGGCCACCTTAGCCCCGATGATCGTCGTTGTTGATATTGATACCTTAGACCCATCACTGTGACTGCGGCATAGTAAGAGTTTGCTCGTAGTATATCGATCGAAGCTTTTCATACGTAGATCTAATGGATATGTAAAAGCAGGGAAGTTTTGGCTGCAAGATCGTGTAAGCAAGGTAGAAATCCTCTGCCTCTCGCAGATACCTCTTTATTTTATCGTAGATTACTTGTCTGTTCATTTGCGCTACATCCAAAATGAATCTCATATTGTTAAGTCTGTCCGCAAGTTTGATTGTCTTCACATCATATTCAGAAGAGATAAGAATGTTACAATATTCTCGGAACCTGTTTAGCTCGCGCTCTTCGTTTGTGGTTCCGGCGAAGTTTTCTAAGGGGCGAATCTTGAGTTGCGTTGCAATGTCTTGGACTCTGCTGCCAAACCTATAGCTGAGATAGGCCTCAAAACCGTAATCTTTAGTTTTATTTGAATCAAGAATTCTGTCGTTATCTTCTAGGATATCGTGTAAAATTGCAGACGCAACCTCTACACTGGTAATGTTTCGGTTGACTGATCGATAGTGTTTTACTACATCTGTTGCAACCGGCCAAGTATGCGTTTCAAGGAAGAGGGAAACGGCGTCCTCTCTTGTTACGCCGTGATGAACCTCTTCGGCTACATCAATTGCGTCTTCTATAAATCCATCGATACGTAATTTGGCGTCATTTTCTAAAAACGACAAGAACTCCTGCCTGTTTATTGCGTAATCAGGCTTTTTCATAATATCTATTATTACTCTGTAGAAGAAAAGTTTTCCTATTGGCTCGTGATTTGCATGTTTTCCAGCACCGCGGAGGTGCACCATTTTGACGCTATAACAATATATGATCGTTTTGTTGATTGATGCTGTCTGTGCTCAAAAGTAGCAACTCATTTATGCTAACAAAAAAAGTATTTTCACCTCAAGGCGACCAACCTGAAGCTATTGAGAAGTTGTCCATGGGAGTCACAAGAAAGCCTGGTCTCCAGACGTTGCTAGGAGTTACCGGTAGCGGAAAAACTTTCACAATTGCTAATATTATAGCTCGAACAAACAAGAACACTCTAATAGTTTCTCATAATAAAACGCTGGCTGCCCAGCTATATACAGAATTTAAGGAATTTTTTCCGCATAACAATGTAGGCTACTTTGTAAGTTTTTATGACTATTACCAGCCTGAGAGCTATATTCCACAGACAGACACGTATATTGAAAAAGATACTGAGGTTAACGAAAAGATTGAAAAAATGAGGCTTGAGGCAACGGCAATGTTGATGGCTGGTGAACCTACTATTATCGTCGCAACGGTCTCATGCATATACTCTCTTGGATCACCATCTTCATGGGACGAGAGTGCGACTACTTTGACTAAAGGTATGCACTTGGACAGAAAGTTATTGATTCATAACTTGATCGAGGCGCGTTATCAACGAAATGACTTGTCCGTTACTCCAGGCAGCTTCAGGGTAAAGGGAGATGTAATTGACATCATTCCCGGCTACTCGGACGACATAATTCGCATCTCGCTATACGGAGATGAAATCGAAAAAATAAGTATTCATAACCATCTAACTATGAGAAAAATAAGAGACACTACCTCTGTGAAGATATTTCCCGCTAAACACTATGTTATTGGAGAAGATTCAAGATTATCTGCCATAGATTCCATAAAACAGGAATTGGATAGATGGCTCCCCAATTTACCAACCGAGCTGGAAAGGCAAAGACTTTCTTCCCGAACTAAGTATGACTTGGAAATGATACAAGAATTAGGCTATTGCTCTGGAATCGAAAATTATTCCCGCCACCTAGATGGCAGGGCGCCAGGACAGCCACCGTATTGTTTGCTAGATTTTTTCGGTGAGGATTTTCTACTCGTAATAGACGAATCGCATGTTACGATCCCACAATTGAGGGGAATGTATAATGGCGATTATACCAGAAAGAAGATGCTAGTAGACTATGGGTTCAGACTTCCCAGCGCTTTTGATAATCGTCCCTTAAGGTTTGAGGAATTTCAGACATATATGAAAAACGTCATTTTTGTCTCCGCTACCCCCTCAGAATTTGAAATCAAGTCAAGCTGGCAAACGGTTGAACAGCTAGTAAGGCCTACTGGGTTAGTTGACCCCAAGCTAGAAATCAGACCTACAAAAAATCAAATACAAGATCTGATCCATGAGGTGAGTATTAGGTCTGCCAGGAATCAAAGAACGCTCGTTACGACGTTGACAAAAAGGATGGCCGAAGATCTAGCAGAGTTTCTTGCAAAAAATCATGTTAAAGTACGTTACATGCATTCAGAAATAGACGGATTGCAAAGGACGGAGCTCATAAGACAGCTCCGTCTACGCGAATTTGATGTTTTGGTAGGTATAAACCTACTTCGGGAGGGGTTAGATATTCCTGAAGTATCTCTCGTAGCAATCTTAGATGCAGACAAGGAGGGATTTTTGCGGAATAACACTAGCCTGATTCAAACGTTCGGGCGCGCCGCCAGAAATATTGATGGAACTGTCATTATGTATGCTGATACCATAACTGACTCTATCAGGAGTTCGATCGCTGAAACAGACCGGAGACGACTTAAGCAGTTAGACTACAATATGAAGAAGGAAATAACTCCTCAATCAATTATCAAGGCGATTCCAGACAGAGCAGGAGAGATGCCAGATGAGGACCTGGATGTACGACTCAATACTAAGTCTATGACGAGGGTGGATCTGGTAAAAGTGGCGTTTGAAACGGAATCAACAATGAAGAAGTATGCGGAGGATTTGGATTTTGAGAACGCGATAAAATTTAGGGACAAGTTGGCAAAGATAAAGAGCGCTTTAGGAGAACCAAATTTATCTGAGGTTGAATGAATAAATGATCCACAATAAAATTATCATTCGCGGCGCTAGAGAGCACAACTTGAAAAACATTAGCCTGGAGATTCCAAAGAACAAGCTGGTTGTCATAACTGGATTATCAGGCTCGGGCAAATCGACCCTCGCCTTCGATACTATTTATGCGGAAGGCCAAAGGAGATATGTAGAGTCTCTATCAGCATATGCCAGACAATTTTTG
>WNGD01007328.1_pt1 | contig 10408 bp, 6 predicted proteins | sample 5400671 | NCBI WGS metagenome assembly WNGD01 (sample SAMN13153369, study PRJNA577476) | soil metagenome | isolation source: 40 cm soil or saprolite under grassland replicate 2 | place: USA:California | collected 2016-06-15
CTATCCTTCAACCTCCCCAAAACTTTATCCAACCTGGCATAACTCCCCGGCAGAGCCGCCTTTATCTTATCCAGGCTGTCTGTCTCATGCTCACTGATACCCCGTAAGCGCCCCTCGTCCTGTGCAGTGCGTCCAAAATTACGCCCCGGCTCGGCCACCAGCTTCTCGATCTCACTCGCCCAATATGGCATAAACTCTACAATATGCGACAGGTTCTGCATAATAGTCCACTCATTTTCAGCGGGTATCTTATACAGCTTGCTCGTCTCTAAGCTTGTCAAGGGACCATCAATGAGCCATTGTAATTCGACATAAGATTTCTGCACGCTCTCGCGCATTGCCTTAATGTTTGGATTGGCTGGTGTAGTCGACATGCCTTTGCCCCTTCACTATTTGGTAATTTGCTTCCATTATGCAATAATGAAAGGGAAAGAACAATAAGCCCAAAGGAGCAAAACATGCATATTCCAACGTTCCAGGACGTCCTGCTCGCACAGCGCCGGATTCGCCCGTATTTGCAGCGCACGCCCCTGTACAGTTACCCCGCTATGAACGCCTTGCTTGGCACAGATGTTTACATCAAACACGAAAACTACCAGCCGGTGGGAGCCTTCAAAGTACGCGGCGGCATCAACCTGGTTTCACAACTTAGCCCACAGGAGCGCGAGCGAGGCGTGATCGCCGCTTCTACTGGCAATCACGGACAATCCGTTGCCTATGCTGCCCGGCTCTTTGGTGTCAAATCCATCATCATCGTTCCTGAAAAAGCCAATCCGGGCAAAGTGGCTTCAATGCAGGGCATGGGGGCCGACGTGATCTTTCATGGCCTTACCTACGACGAATCCAAACAGCACTGTGAAACGCTGGCTCATGAGCACGGCTATCGCTACATCCATTCAGGTAACGAACCCCTGCTCATCGCGGGCGTCGCCACCGAAGCGCTGGAAATGTTGGAAGACGAGCCAGACCTTGAAGTCATCATCGTGCCAATCGGCGGAGGCAGCGGCGCTGCTGGAGTATGCATCGTGGCGCATGCCGTCAATCGCTACATTCAAGTCATTGGAGTGCAGTCTGAAGCCTCACCTGCTGCTTACGAAACCTGGCGGCAGAGACGCCTGGTCGATGCTCCCAATCGTACCTTTGCTGAGGGTCTTGCAACCGGCGTGGCTTTTGAGTTACCCCAAAAGATCATGCGCGAATTGTTGCATGACTTCTTGCTAATAAGCGAGGAAGAGATTATGCGTGCCATGGTCTGGATGATTGAACGTACGCATACCCTCGCCGAAGGTGCCGGGGCAGCTCCCCTGGCCGCCGCCTATCGCATGCGCGACCAGTTGAAGGGCAAAAAGGTCGGCTTAATTTGCTCCGGCGGCAACACCTCGTTAGAACACTTAAAGCTCGCATTAGCTATTTAATCTGCTTGTCCGAGCTCCCTATACATGCTACAATGTCACCCGTGAACATAATAATGAATACAAAAAGAGAAAAAACACATGGACGAGCAGGTGGTGGCCGGATCTGACATTCAGGCGGATATCGCCGCATTTGTAGCACGTTACCCATTTTCCATCGATGACTTCCAACTAGAAGCAATAGCCCATCTCGCAGCAGACCGCTCGGTCATGGTAGCAGCACCCACCGGCACAGGTAAAACGCTGGTAGCGGAATATGCTATCTGGCGTGCACAACAACGTGGGCAGCGCGTCATCTACACAACCCCGCTCAAAGCTCTCTCTAACCAGAAATATCGCGACCTGCGTACGATCTATGGATTCAATACCGTTGGGCTGGTCACCGGCGACATTGTTGAACATAGCACCGCATCTATTGTCATCATGACCACCGAGGTCTACCGCAATATGCTACTGGAAGAGGGCGGAGACCGCTTTGCGCGTGGTGAAAACGTCATCCCCTCATCACTGGCCGATGTCGGCTACATCATCTTTGACGAACTACACTATTTGAGTGACATTGGCCGTGGCCCGGTGTGGGAAGAAGCCATTATCTGCTCCCCACCCAATGTCCGACTGGTTGGTCTATCAGCTACTGTAAGCAACGCGGCAGATTTAGCCGATTGGATCAGTGGCGTGCATCGTCCCATCTCCCTGGTGGTGCATGAAGAACGCGCTGTGCCGCTCGAACACTACTATTTCCTGGATAATAAGCTGCACCTCGTACAGGATGCTGATGGCAACCGTGTCGAACGCTTTCCCAATGTCGGCGGTGAGGCTCGTATGGCTTCCCTGATGAAGCGCGGTCGCACCTACACCTTCGGAGGCGATGAAGAAGATGAAGCATGGGAAGAGGAAGAATGGGAAAGGAAAAGTAAGAAACGGAAAACATCTGCAAAAGAAACGTTAGAAAGTGAAGGTTCCGTTTCGTCCTCGACTTCAACAAAGGCGAATAAAGATCAAGGCCCTAAATCAAAGCCTCCTGCCGAACGTAGAGCGCCTGAGCCAGGAGAGGTACTGACTGCTCTACGCGATGCTGATTTATTACCCTGTCTCTACTTCCTGCCGGGGCGTAAAGTAGTTGAGGAGGCAGCGGCGAGCGCTTCCCTTCATCTCTTTACAACGCCCGAAGAAGAGGCGCTTATCAAGGAGGAGGTCGGCGTTTGGCTTGAGCACTTGCCTAAAGAAGATCGTAATCTGCAGCAGGTGCATGCGCTCGCAGAGATTCTCCCTCGCGGCCTGGCTTTCCATCACGCTGGCTTATTGCCAGGATTGAAAGTATTAGTGGAGACACTCTTTGCGCGAGGCCACCTGCGTGCGGTTTTTGCTACCGATACACTGGCGCTCGGTATCAATATGCCTGCTCGTGCCGTCGTCGTGGGTAGCCTGAGCAAATTTGATGGGCAAGAAATGCGCCTGCTCACCCCCAACGAATATCGCCAGCTTACCGGAAGAGCCGGCCGGCGCGGTATGGATGTACGCGGAGCAGCAGTCATCCCTTATTCACCCTGGGAGCCATTTGAAGACTCATTCCAGCGCATCACCGGTGAATTGTTGCCTGTCACCAGCTCGTTTGTCATTCGCTATAACTCGGTGCTGAATCTCTGGCGTCCCGGCGATGTCAAGTACCTGCGGCGCATCTGCGCCTCCAGCCTGCGCGAATACCAGCGTTATGTTTTGTGGGAGCAACGTGAGTTGATGCGCCTGGAGAAATTGGAACAACGTGCACAGAAAGGCAAAAAAGCGGGCAAGAAAAAAGGCGTAGCCTCTGAAGGGGCTATACAGGCGATGGAGAAACGGCGCAAGAAAATTGGTGCATATCCACTTAGCCGCGCAGGGGCAGCCGAACTCGATGGCACCATTTTTGCGCTCCATGCACTTGGTTACATCGATGAACATGATGAACTGACACTTCGAGGACGCTTGCTGCGGGGTATCTTTCATCCAGCAGGCATTATGATCGTCGAGTTGCTGCTGGGAGCGTTCAACGAACTTTCGGCTGCGGAACTGGCCGAGGTCTGTAGCTGGTTCACGTATGATAACGATAAGCGGCTGAATAACCGCAGTGTATTGAACACACGCCTCTTGCAGGTACGTCGCGAGCTTTGGCGTATTGCGCAGCATGTCCATGACGTTGAACAACAGGCCAATATCACTTCTTCTCCGTCCATTATTCCTGAATTTCATGGAGTCGCCCTGGCATGGTCGCGCGGCATGTCTCTCAGCGGCCTGTTACGTCGTATCGACCTCGCTGAAGGCGATCTTTTAATGTTGCTCAATCAGACAATCGACCTGTTACAGCAGGTGCAATCGGCAGTTGGCCAGGCTCTCGATGCCAGGGATATCTGGGACCAGGAAGCGGAAGAAGCCGAATCTTATGCCTCCACTCGTAATAAACAAACCAGAAGACGTGCTATACAACTACAAACCTATCGAGAACGTCTTGAACACCTGCGCCCCCTACTCGCGCAGGCTTCCGCATCATTGCTGCGCGGTATTATCATTCAAAGTCGCACAGTTCCCTCAATGGTTGCCTACGTTGCTGGCGAAGAACTCCCCCTCGACGCCGAAGAAGACACCGATCCCCAGGATGTTATCGAGGGCGTCTAATTCCCATATACATTCAGAAACGACATGGAGATCCTTCGCTTCGCTCAGGATGACACGCGGAGGTCAGGATGACACGAGGGCGTCTAACCACATTTCCTACTAATACATCAAAACGACAAGCAGATCCTTCGCGGAGTTTACCCTGAGTGCAACGAATGGGCTCAGGATGACACGCGGAGGTCAGGATGACACGCGGGTGTCTAACCACATTTCCTACTAACACATCAAAACGATATCTCACCTCGTTTATTGCCATTATAAAATACAACCGGCTACCATTACTTTGGTCATACTCATGAGGTTCGCACATTGCCAGAAGTAAGGAAATTGACTAACATGTACAAACGACGAGAGATACCAAACGATAAAACACAGGCGCAAGTGGACGTACGGGTACGAAATCAAAATATCACAAAAGAAGAGGTAGAGATTTTGATGAAGGCTGAAGCATTGGTAGGAACAGTACTGGGAACCTGTACACTTCAACAACTCATTGGGCAAGGAGGCATGGGAGCTGTATACCTGGCCCAGCAATCTCGACCTCGCCGCCAGGTAGCCGTCAAAGTATTGTTACCATCAACCACCCTCAAACCACAACACCTTGCCGCCTTCCTGGAACGCTTCCGGCGTGAGACTGATGCCGCCGCTTCCTTAGAACATCCAAACATCATGCCAGTCTACGAGTATGGCGAACGCAATGGATTAGCCTACCTTGTCATGCCCTATATCAGTGGTGGCACGCTGCGCGATGTCATGGAACGCGAAGGAATGCTGGCGCTGCCCAAAATAGTGAATTACCTCGAACAACTCGCCGCCGCGCTCGATTTTGCGCACGTGCGGGGCGTCATTCACCGCGATATCAAGCCGGCCAATATTTTGCTTACTCCAGAAGGACGTTTACTCCTCACCGATTTCGGGCTGGTCAAAATTCTCACAGAAGGGCAGGGAACCCAGACGCGTCTAACCGGCGCGGGCGCTCCGGTTGGAACACCTGACTATATGTCGCCGGAACAGGTAATGGGAACTGAAGTAGATGGCCGTGCAGACCAGTATTCACTGGGCATTATTCTCTATCAAATGGTAACGGGAACGACACCATTTCAGGGGGAGACGCCTATGCAAATTGCAGCGCAGCAGTTGCACATGCAGCCTTCCGCGCCCCATTTGTTCCGGCCAGAATTGCCTCTTGCTGCCGAACAAGTCATGCTCAAAGCAATGGCGAAGCGCCCAGGGGATCGTTATACCTACGCGCTGGAACTTGCGACGGCTTTCCGCATGGCCTTGCAAGCCTCTGAGGTGCAACAGCAGACGGCGCAACGTAACGCATTTGCATCGAGTAGTATAACAGCTTCGGGCTTATTTGCTCCACGAGGACCCTTTGATCAAAGGTGGCAAACTGGCGAACTTTCTTCCATGACGAACGAACAAAATACTACTAAGAGCACAGGTGCGCTCCCTTCACCAAACACTCCTGCCCGGTCCACCGGCCTGCTTTCGCGAACGGGCATGTTTCCTAGCGTGGGTACAGGAGCTTTACCCGCAGCAATGGCAAACGATCGCAATCCAGCTACTCCTGGTAGTGTGTTGCCAACGGCTACAGATGCGCAGCCAGCAATGAATCAGCACACATTCAACGAAATGTCACCCTCATTCAATACAATGACGGGAAGTGGGATGCAGCCAACTGTCATGCCACAGGGCCTGAATCAAATGTCGCCCTCTCTGAAAATTAACACGGGCGCACTGAATGTGCCGAATTATGAGCAGACAAGTCCGGGCACGATCAAGCTGACCGGCCCGGTAAAGGTTGTACAGGTACCTGTTGCAGGTCAACCTGGCCAGTATATCACGGGATTACTACCTGTACCACCAGCCGTCCATTCACCGTCTCCAGCAAATACTCGCTCGAAAATGCTTCAGAGAATCGCTATGATCGTCGCAATGGTTCTACTGGTAGTTGGTGGTACTACAGGAATCTGGTATATGCGTGCCCATAGCAGGCAGACATCACCCGCAGTCAAACCAACGTCGCCTGGCATCGTCTCGACACCGAATATGCATGCAACTGCGGTAGCTCAAGCTACCGCGACGGCTCAAGCGCATATTATTCTCTCTGACCCTCTGAGCACAAATATCCGCAATTTTCCTGTTTCCACCAGCGGCACTAAGCTCTATATATTTAAAGATGGGGCTTATCATATGACCAATCTGGGTAACAGTGGTATCGCAGTTGTTTTGCAAGCTACCCTGCCAAACGGACCAATCGGTTACACCTTAACCATGGAAGAGATTAAGGGCGATGATACCAGTACCGATAATTCTTTTGGCATGATCCTTCGCTATAGCCAGAAGACCAAAGGGAACCAGACCATTAATACCTTTTACAGCTTCGAAGTATTCAATTACAATGGTGGGCAGTACAGGTTCTACAAGTATGACAATAGTAAAGGACCCACTGCCAATCCCTGGACACAAGTCTGGTCGCAAGCATTTGGTCATGAGTTTCACCAGGGACATGGCCATGGCAGTATCAACACCATCAAAGTTTTTGCCAGCGGTAACACGTTTACCTTTATTGTCAATGGAAAAGCCGTCGGAAACGCCAAAGAAGGCTCTTTCAGCAATGGGACCGTTGGTATGCTAGTCAACCTCAAAGGAACCGAGGTGGCATTCTCAAATATGCTCATCACAAATAATTAGCATAAGTACTTTTGTCATAGATCAAGGCTAATACTTGTCATAACTAATCTTATTGTCTAAGATACACTCATAGGGGGTCTCGTGGGGGGCTTTACTGTATCTGATAACCAGCAATGAGAGGTAGGCCTGAATGAATGCTGAAGTTTTGGTCGGAAAAGTACTGAGTTCCTACACGCTCCTTCGCGTTATTGGTCTCGGAAGTATGGGAGCGGTTTACCTCGCGAGACAGTCTCAATCTCAACGCGAAGTCGTTGTCAAAATCTTTTTGCAAGCATCTGCACTAGAGCCTCTCCAATATATCGACTTCCTGGTACGCTTTCGTCATGAAATGGACTCAGTTGCCACTCTCGAACATCCTCATATTCTGCCCATTTATGAATATGAAGAGCGAGAAGGCTTTGTATATCTTGTAATGCCATTTGAGAGTGTGAGCACACTCGAAAGTGTGCTGAATTCCCAGGAAATCTTTCCCCTGCTAAAGGTCGCGGATTATCTTGATCAATTAGCAGGTGCATTAGATTATGCGCATGAACACGGTGTTCTCCACTTAGACATCAAGCCCTCCAATATCCTGGTTACTCGTGATGATCAACTGCTCTTTACTGATTTCGCATTGACAAAGACAATGACAGAGAGGCAAGCTGCGCGGATTCGCCAATTTAAAGTGGGCATGTTAGATTATATGGCGCCTGAGCAGGTAATTGGAAAGGAGGCTGGAGTTAAAGCGGATCTGTACTCACTTGGTGCTGTCCTATATCACCTGGTCACCGGGTCTGCACCTTTCAAGGGAGAGTCACTGGTGGAAGTGGCAAAAAAACATCTTCATGAAACTCCACCTTCACCCAGTTCAAAGCGCGCAGATTTACCACTTGCTGCCGAATCTACCATATTGCGAGCTTTGGCAAAGCGCCCCGCGGATCGTTATGCTCATGCTCAAGACCTTGCTACTGCATTCCGCCAGGCTCTGGCAGACCCTCGTACTGAATTGAAGCAATCGCGAAACGATTTGCCTTTATCGAGTGACATAATCTCATCAGGTCTCTATCCCCCTTATGATCTCTTTGCGCCGAAGATGCAGACAGATTCCATACCGATGGACAACAGTGAACTCACTTCAAGTCAATCTTCTGATGTTTTGCCTGCTACCGTGTCGACTCAATCTACCTCTGTAGTCGCAAGCGTTAAATCCCCCGTGGCAACCTCAGAATATGAAACTGAAAAAACATTACTACCTGTGCCTGCGCCTCATCCAGATCCAATCATTCCGTTTCAGGATAGCCCTATGATTCGAGAGCAAACCACGAACCCTGGCGATGTGTTGACACTACCGTACACCGAACGAGCAACTACGGGTACTATTATTAAATTGACGAGTCCGGCAAAAATCGTCAACATGCCTGTCACCGGTCAACCCGGCCGGTACCGTATAGGATTACTGTCTACCACGGATACCGCACAACCTGAAAATACAGAACAACCTGGTGCACCAGGTAAGGAGCTTTATCTGCATAAGAGCTACAAAATCATCGGTTTGGCGATACTTGTCGTGTTCATGCTCGGCACAGGGGCATTCTGGTTTGCGCGTCAACTCTCTCATTCAAAGATCCCCGCTGCTGTGACTATCGTCAAAACTCCGGATGTAAGAGCTACTATGACAGCACAAGCTAACGCGACAGCTACTGCAAATATCATCCTCTCGGATTCTTTAGCCCAGAATATCCATAATTGGCCCACTATCTCAAGCGGCTCAATGATCTATACCTTTGAAAATGGAGCGTACCACATCATTGATAACGATAATACTCGAGCAGTGCCAGCTATTTTGCCCGGTGTGATCTTGAAAGGTCCGTTTGTGTATACCTTGACTATGGAAGAGATAAAAGGAGATAATACCTCTGTCAATAACGAGTTTGGTATGATCATTCGTGCTACCGTACAGAACAAAAACGGCAAAACGATTACCACTTTCTACTCCTTTGAGGTGCTCAATAAAGTTGGTGGAGAGTACCAATTCTGGAAATACGATGACAGTCAGGGATCAAGCGTCAATCCCTGGAAGAAACTCGGCAATCATCCGTTTGGAAAGGAATTTCACGAAGGACAGGGGCCAAAAAGTATCAATACCTTCAAAATCATTGCGAATAGCAAGAACTTTACGTTGTTAGTAAATGGAAAGCAAGTATGGTCTGTTCAGGATAGCTCATTTGCCAGCGGTAGTGTTGGCATGCTTGTGAACCTGAAAGGAACTGAGGTTGCCTTCTCAAATTTGATGCTCACGTATAAATAAAGTAGGAGGCACACAGTGACAAATTTCTTGATTTCTCTAACGCTTGTAATCACAGGTTTTCTCTGTATCCTGAATGGAGTGTTTGCGGTCGCATTTCACAAGAGGCATCTCCCCGAAGTACTTTCCTATATCGCTGCCGGTCTGCTTGAGCTGGGAATGTTTGTGTTTACGTTGCTCCTTCGCCTCGGCATACTTACCCACATCCCTTACCACCTTCCCCCGCACCTGCCCTTCAATCGAGCTGAAATAGGAGCAGCAATTGCCACCGGCATTGGCTTATTTCCCGCTGCTTACTGGCACCGTACCTCTGTCTCACAGGTACGAGAACGTATGGCAAAAGATGCTCACGTCCTGAAAGAAAGGGATGGTGGAGTACATATTCGCAGCAATGCTCCTGGTGAATGGATGAATTAGCGCAGCAGGTTTTTGCTTTGCTCGTCAAAATGGCGTTAACAATTTCACACTCGCCTCGTGAAGCGTAGCATCAGGGGTGCGTATCTGAACGCGTATCTGCCAGTCACCAGCCATCTCTAAATCACCAGTCCCGCTAAAATGTCCTTTGCCATCCGGAAGCAGATTCAACGTGTTCGTGCCCATATCCATATCCAGCATAGTAGTATAGAGCGAAACACCTATATTTGTGACTGCGGCGCCTGTACTCGTATCTACCGCACTCACTGTAAAGACGTTCCTTCCAAAGCGATTGGGATTAACGCTCAAGGTGACCGTAAACTTTCCATCGGTTGTGCGTACCGATGCGCTAAAAGGCTGAGATTTATTGCCTGTTTGTTGTTGCTGTGCTGCTGCGATAGGTGATAACGTACCGGCAAACACGTTCATCAAGCCAACACAGATTAACACTGCTACACCCAATAGAGGTTCCCAGCGCAGCACTTTGCTAAGTAGCAAGGTCTTTTTTGTCAATCGTCCCTCGCGTAGTTTCACCTGTTGCACTAGTAATTTGGAGGCTCGATCCGGCTCAGCGGTTATCGTTACTGCCTGTTGCCCATTGAGTGTTGAAGTGCGATTTTGCTCTGCTATTTCTTCTCCTAACTGTGTGGTTTGCAAACGATTTGCGACATAGCTGTACTTCTGATATTCTTTTTTCAGGCGTGGTCGTAGTATTCCAACGTGGATAGCACTGGTGATCAATAAACCGCCTATCAGCGCGATTTTAACGAGAAGCGCACGTCCATATGCAGTGCTCAGAAATTGCTGCCATGAGTTCAAGTGAAAAGCGGCGCTGAATGGACCCGTTACGGCCATGAGCAGCACACCCGCAATCGCCAAAGGAGAGAAGTACGGAAGCACAGTTACCAATGATCGAGCTTGCTGAGGAATTGGTAAATATCTTAAAACT
>WNGD01008687.1_pt1 | contig 10406 bp, 10 predicted proteins | sample 5400671 | NCBI WGS metagenome assembly WNGD01 (sample SAMN13153369, study PRJNA577476) | soil metagenome | isolation source: 40 cm soil or saprolite under grassland replicate 2 | place: USA:California | collected 2016-06-15
GACGACACCCTTGTGGGCGTCGGGCCTGCAGGGCCAACCCCCTGGGACGCCGTCTCACGTCAGTCCTCAAGGGACAAGCAGGCCAAGCGTTCCCAGGGGGAGACCCCATGAGCAAGGAGGGTAGAGCCATCAGCAGGTCCCGCCTCGCCGCCGCCATCGCCATCCCCCTGCTGCTCGCCCTAGGGCTCGTCTTCACCTTCCTCCAGGGCCGCCCCGCCGGCCAAGCAGGCCCGGCCGCCGTCGCCCCGAGTTCCTCCATCCCGCCGCCCCCCACCACCAGCAAGCCCAACCCCCCGAAAGCCACGGGCGAAGACTGGCTCGCGATCATGAGCGACATCCTCACCTACCGCCACCAGCTCTACGAGCACCCCCAACCCAACCTCCTCTCCCAGATCTACGACAAGCGCTGCCCCTGCTTCGTCCAGGAACGCAACGTTCTCGCCGACCTCCAACGCCGAGGCCTCAAGTACACCGACCAGGGAGTCCAGGTCCTCTCAGCCAAACTCTTAGGTCGCGCTGCAACGAACCGCTCGATTGTTGCCGTCGAAGTGGTCAGCCAGACTCCGCAACAGACCCTAATCGACCGTGCCGGGAAAATTGTTCAGCGGAAAGCTGGCTCTGGCCCGAGCAAGACGGCCTATCAACTTCTGCGAGGAACAGACGGTCGCTACCGAGTCACGCTCATTGGCATCAGCCAGCCTGAGGATTGAGAGGCCCCGATGACGTTGGACAGGAACCGGAGCCTGGGAAGGGCGGCGTGCCAGCTACTCGGGCTGATTGCATTTATCCTCGTAGCTATGAACCTGAATCCCTTCACCGCCAGGGCCCAAGAGGAGCCCGGCGGTGGAGGGATCTCACCTAACAGGCTCTGGATCAATGCGAGGCTTGGCCAACCTGGAGCCGGAGCGCAGGGCCGAGTCGGAGGACCAATGACCGGTCGGTCCCTTCGATACATTCGACTCGGCGCCCAGCCGCAGTGCACCCCAGTGACATTCCAGGCTCCGGCCGGAATTCAACCCTGGTTTGGTTCTGGCGCAGACCCTACGCTTGAGACGGAGAGCGTGGAGGTAGTGTCGGTCAATCGGCAGGACCCTACGGATCAAGTGCCGTTGGGGTTCGGGTGTGTGAATCCGGGTGAGTTGGTGCAGGTGCCGACTGCGGAGGAGATCCTGAGCATCTTTAGAAGTCAGTACATCCCCAGGCCGGTAGTCAACGCCGACGTGTCGGTGGGCTTCGGCGCCCGCGGGTTCGCGATCGCGGCGAGCGCCACGGCGACGAACTTCCGGTGGTCGACGGGCGACGGGTCCGTGCTGACGAGCCCAGGACCCGGAAGCCCGGCGACACCCGCGGCGCAGCACGTCTACAGCACCAAGAGCGCGGGCTACCCGGTCAGCTTGTCAATGGTGTGGACCGGGCGCTACACATGGAGCGGCTTTGGAGATAGCGGGAGCGGCCCGCTCGGGCCGGTCACGGTGACCGGTGAAACCTATCCCTACCCAGTCGCCGAGGTTCGCAGTGTCCTCCAATAGATTCGATCCGCTCGACGAGAACGAGCGCGAGTGGCTGCGCTCCTCCCGCCGCCAACGAACGCGGCGGGCATGGGTGTCGCTTGCGGGCGTCGTCATAGTCGTCGGCCTGCTGGTCTGGCTGGTCATCGCGCTCCTGCCACGCAACGGTGGCGGCGGCATCACCACGCCCGTCGACACTTCGGCGCAGGAGCGGCTGCTGGCCGACTCGCGCCAGGCCCTGCAGGACTGGGGGCGCTTCGGCGTGAGTGGCGACCTCAACGTGGTGAAGGCGTCCTTCTGGCCGGACGGCCCTCAGTACAAGCAGCTCACCCGCGAGGCGCCCCGGCTCCGGCAGCACCCGATCGGGCCGCCCGCCTACCAGTTCGCGTTGCAGGATCCGGTGACGGTCCTGCAGGCGGGCGGCGACCGGCTGGTGCGCGGCGTGGTCAAGAGCACCCGTCAGGGCCAGCCGACGCGCTCCTTCCGCTGGGACATCTACATGCGCCAGGACCGCGGCGCCGGCGGCCGCTGGCGCGTGTGGACGGTCGCGAACACTCCCCAGCGCTGAGCGGCCCGCCCGACAGGGGCCGGCTATGCCCCGCCGCTCACAGGCGGGAGCATGATCAGCTCGCCCGGGAAGATCACGTCGGGGTTGCCGGACCGCAATGAACTGCGGTTGACGGCGATGACCCGCAACCAGTAGGTGGCGATCTCGTGATCGGACAGGTCGCTCGATCGCCGGTTGCTGACCGCGGCGAGGTGGTCCCGCGAGATCGTCCAGAGGTTGTCGCCCTGCACCACCCGGTGGGACCTGGCTGGCTGCCCCGGTGGCGGCTGCGGACTGGGAGCGGGCTGCCGGTTGCCGCCTCCCGGCGGTCCCGTGGTGGTCGGCGGGGTCGTCGGGGCGGTCGTGCTCGACGGGCTCGTCCTGGGGGTGGTGGACCGTGGCGGGGCGGTGGACCCTGGCGGTGCCGTGGTGCTGGGCGGCGCCGTGGTCGACGGCGGCCCCGCCGGCCGCGGCACGTAGCCCGTGGTGGTCGGCGCGCCGCCGCTCGACGGGCTCGCGGCCGGCGGCTCGGCGGTGCTGCCCGGCGCCGCTGTCGTGCCCGGCGCCCCCGTGCTCGTCGGCGCCGTGGTGCTGCCCGGCACCCCCGTGCTCGTCGGCGCGGTGGTGGTGGTGGTGGTGGGCGCCGTGGTACTGGTGGGCGCCGTGGTGCTCGGTGGGGTCGTGGTGCTGGGCGGCCTGGTGCTCGGTGGCGTGGTGGTCGAGCTCGGCGACGGCTCGGCCGTGGTCGGCGAGGTCGACGTCGGCCGGGGCTGGGCGGCCGGTGGGTGGCCGGCGGGACGGGGGACGTAGCCGGGCTGGCCCGAGGTGGTCTGGGTCGGCTGCGGCGCCAGCAACCCGGCCGCATGCGGGAGGTACCCGGGCAGGCTGGCGACTCGGGCGGACGCCTGCTCGAGCGCCGCGTCGGCGAGCGTCTGATCGCGGGGTGGGCCGGCAGGGTTGGGGGCATAGGCGAGGGGGCGGGCGGCTTCGGCGTTTGGGTGCTCTGCTGCGACCGCCCCCGGTCGCAGGGGCGCCATCGCGGCTATCGGGGCGGCGCCGGCGACCGCGGTGCCGGTGCCGGCGCTCATCAGCGAGGTGGCCAGCGTGAGCGCGAGGGCGTGGTCGGTGGCCCTGCGGACAACCGGAAGCGTCAGCCAGCGCACGGCCCGGATGGCGCTCGGCACGCGCGTCAAGCAGGCGAGCAGGTAGAGCAGGTTGCTGCCGAGCAGCCACCAGGCGATCAGCAGCGCGATGCTGCGCAGGATCGCCACCAGGACGTCCTCGACCGGGCTGTTCAGCAGCCACGGCGTCAGGCTGTGCCAGGGGATCCGCAGCTCGGGGACACTTCCGAGCCGGGTGAGGAGGACGACCGCCGTGACCTCGAAGGCGAGCAGGGACAGGAAGGACCCCGCTCGCCTCAGGACGGCGGATCGGCTGGTTGCCACCATCGCCTCGCTTGCCTCCGCGCCCCCGTGATATTGGACAATGTACACAAGTGCGCCATGAGTGTGGACCACGCGGCAACCGGTGTCAACGCGGCCGGCTTGCTGTGGGGGCAAGGCACGCGAGAGCCTACTGGGCCTACGATCCAGAGGATCCCGAGAGCAAGGAGTCGGTGCCGTGCGTGTCGCCGTGCTGAGTCGTGAGTACCCGCCCGAGGTCTACGGCGGTGCGGGGGTGCACGTCGAGTACCTGGCCCGCGAGCTGGACCGGCTCGTCGACCTCGAGATCCACTGCTTCGGCGAGCCCCGGACGGCGGTGGCTCCCGGGCCCTCCAAGGTGGTCGCCTACCAGCCCTGGGAGCGCCTGGCCGGCGACGCCAGGCATCTCAGCGCGCTGCGCACCGTCTCGACCGACCTCGCCATGGCCGCGGGCGTCGAAGGCGTCGACCTGGTCCACAGTCACACCTGGTACGCCAACCTGGCCGGGCACCTGGCCAAGCTGCTCTACGGCGTCCCGCACGTGCTGACGGTGCACAGCCTTGAGCCGCTGCGGCCGTGGAAGCGGGAGCAGCTCGGTGGCGGCTACGAGGTCTCCAAGCTGTGCGAGCGCATCGCCATGGAATCGGCCGACGCCGTGGTGGCGGTCTCGGCCGGAGTGGCCGACGACGTGCTGACCTGCTACCCGCGGGTCGAGGCCGGCCGTGTGCGGATCATCCACAACGGCATCGACGCCAACCAGTACCGGCCCGACCACGGCACCGACGTGCTGGAGCGCTACGGCGTCGACCCTGGCCGTCCCTCTGTGCTGTTCGTCGGCCGGATCACCAGGCAGAAGGGCGTCCCGCACCTGCTCGACGCGGCGCACGAGTTCGATCCGGCGGCGCAGCTGGTGCTGTGCGCCGGCGCGCCGGACACGCCCGAGCTGGGCGCCGAGGTCGCCGAGAAGGTGGCCAAGCTCCAGGCCGAGCGGAGCGGGGTGGTCTGGATCGAGAAGATGCTGGAGCGCCGCGAGGTCATCCAGCTCCTCACCCACGCGACCGTGTTCGTGTGCCCCTCGGTCTACGAGCCGCAGGGGATCGTGAACCTGGAGGCGATGGCCTGCGAGACCGCGGTGGTGGCGACCGCGACCGGCGGCATCCCGGAGGTTGTCGCCGACGGGGTCACCGGCCTGCTGGTCCCGTTCTCCAGCGACCGCTCCGGCGTGGCCTCCGATCCGCGGGCCTTCGCCAGGGACATCGCCACCAGGGTCAACCGCGTGCTGCGCGACCCGGCGCTGGCCGAGCGGCTCGGCCAGGCCGGCAGGAAGCGCGCTGTCGAGGAGTTCGGCTGGGACGCGATCGCGGCGCAGACCGCCGCGCTCTACCGCGAGCTGCTGTCGTCCCCGGACTGAGCCGCCGGGCCGCCCGCGTCATCCCGGCGACGTCCGGCCTTGGCCTTCGGCGTCGCGATCCCGTCGAGCAAGAGGTCGATGACGCCCTCCATGCCGGCGCGGTCATAGCTCGGCCGGCCGGCGCTGATCATGTGGCGGTACGAGACGAATCCCATCAGCACGTCGAGCGCCAGCTCGATGTCGATATCCGCGCGGATCTCGCCCCGCTCGACCCCGCGCCGGAGCACGTCCGCCGCGATCCGGCGGCGCGGCTCGACGATGTGGCGCATGAAGGCGTCCTGGAGCTCGGGATGCCGGGCCCGGGCGCTGGCCAGCCTGAGCATGAGCTCGGTGACCTCGGCCGAGTCCTTGGGCCGGAAGGCCTGGCGTGCGAGGTAGACCAGGTCCTCGCGGACGCCGCCGCTGTCGGGGTCGACGAACGGCTGCTCCTTCATGCAGGCCACCGCCTCGACGACCAGGTCGGCCTTGGAGGGCCAGCGCCGGTAGATGGTGGCCTTGCCCACGCCCGCACGGCTGGCGACGGCCTCGATGCTCATCCTGGTGAAGCCCTCCTCGAGCAACAGGTCGAGGGTGGCGTTCAGGATCGCCTCGTGCGCCCGCTCGCTGCGGGGCCGCCCGGGGCCCTTGGCGGGTCCCGGGCGGGAATCGGACATGGTCGTCATGGTATCGATCATCCCACGTGAAGCCCGACCTCAGACCGCTCGGTGCCGGAATCATCGGCCTCGGGCGCTGAAGCCCTCGCGGGCAGGAACAGCAGCGCGACCAGCGCGCCGAGCAGGGCCACGCCCGCGCCGGCGAGCAGCGCCACGTCCATGCCGTGGATGAATGCCGACCGCGCCTCCGAGGCCAGGGCCTGGCCCTGCGCGCCGCCGATGCGGCCGGCGATCTGGACGGCGGCGCCGACCGAGTCGCTGGCGGCGTTGCTCAGCCCCGCCGGCAGGCCGCGCAGCGTGTCGAGGAGGCGCGCCCCGTAGACGGAGGACAGCAGGCTGCCGAGCACGGCGACGCCGAGGACACCGCCGACCTGGCGGACGGTGGTCGACACCGCCGAGCCGACACCCGCCCGCTCGCGCGGCAGCGCGCCCATGATCGCCTCGGTCGAGGGCGCCATGGTGGCGCCCATGCCCAGGCCGAGGATCACCAGCGAGGTGACGACCAGGCCGTAGCCACTGGCTATCGACGCGGTCGCCAGGATCGCCAGGCCGATGGTGACGAGCGTCAGGCCGCCGGTCACCACCACCTTGGTGCCGAGCCGCTCGGTGAGCCGGGCGGACAGCGGCGCGGCGACCATCAGCGCGAGGGCCACCGGGACCAGGCGGACGCCGACCTCGAGGGTGCCGTAGCCGAGCACGAACTGGAGGTACTGGCTCAGGAAGAACAGCGAGCCGAACAGCGCGAAGAAGACCAGCGCGGTGCCGAGGCTGGCGGCGGTGAAACGCCGGTTCTCGAACAGGCGCACGTCCATCATCGGGTGGCGTACGCGGAGCTCAGCGAAGACGAACGCGCCCAGCAGCACCACCGCGGCGGCGAACGAGGCCAGGATCGTGCCGTCCGTCCAGCCGTGCGACGGCGCCTCGATCAGCCCGTAGACGAGTGCGGTGAGGCCGAGCGTCGACAGCACGGCGCCGACGGGGTCCAGCGGCGTCGCCGCCGGGTCGCGCGATTCGGGGATCAGCACCAGGCCAGCCAGGATCGCCAGGGCGATGACCGGCACGTTGATGAAGAAGACCGAGCCCCACCAGAAGTTCTCGAGCAGCCATCCGCCGATCACCGGCCCGATGGCGATGCCGATGCCCGAGAAGCCGGCCCAGATGCCGATCGCGCGGCCGCGCTCCTCGGCAGGGAAGACGTTGGTGACGATGGACAGCGTCGAGGGCATGATCAGCGCGGCGCCGATGCCCATGAGCGCGCGGAAGCCGATCAGGCTGCCAGCGCTGCCGGCGAACGCCGACAGCACCGAACCGATGCCGAAGATGGTCAGGCCGCCGCCGAGCACCAGCCGGCGGCCGTAGCGGTCGCCGAGCGATCCCGCCGTCAGCAGCAGGCTCGCGAACACCAGCGCATAGGCGTCGACGATCCACTGGAGCTGGCTGGCGTTGGCGCCGAGGTCGCGGACGAGCGTGGGCAGGGCGACGTTGAGGATCGTGTTGTCAAGGCCGATCACCAGCAGGCTCAGGCAGAGGACGCCAAGGGTCCACCAACGGCGCTGGTAGGCACGATCGGGGTCCAATCAGTTGCTCCCTTCGTGTCGAACATGAGCGAAACGGGCTCGTCTCGAAACTCTGGGTGCAGGCTAGCAGCGCCCAAGGAGAAACGCAACGGTCTCGTTTCGTAATCTGGCGTCGCAGCGCGGCCGTGCGCGCCGCAAATGCCCAGGTCTGCGTGCTTCCATCCGCTCGCCGCGAATGGTTGCTTGCAACGTTTCGAGCACGAACGGGCGTCCGCGCGAAATTGACTGCCAGGCTACGGACGCGCACCAACGGCAGGTATGCGGCTCATGCCGGCAAGCCACGCCTACCTGCATCAACCGGTGCGCGCACGGGACCGGTCACCACGGATCACATTGCGTTCTTGGAGGGGGAGAATGGCGATTTCATCCAGATTCAGAGGTCTTCGATCAACGAGGATGCCGCGGCGGGCGCTGGCGGTCGGTGCTGGGCTTGCGCTGGCCGCGACGCTGTCGGCATCGGCGGTGGCCGCTCCATCCGCTGGCACCGACAGCTCCGCGGCGGCCGCCGCTCCGGCCGCTACGGCGAGCCAGGCCGGATTTGCGGCCCGGCCGGCGATGTTCCAGGGCGGCACCTGGTGGCTGCGGAGCCAGTTGAGCAGCGGGCCCAGCACCAGCTTCAAGTTCGGGCTGCCGGGGGACCGGCCAGTCATGGGTGACTGGAACGGCGACGGCATCCGCACAGTCGGCGTGTACCGGAGCTTCTCGACCTTCGGCCGCTTCTACCTGCGCAATTCCAACAACTCCGGATCGTCCTGGTCGTTCAACTTCGGTCTGCCCGGCGACGAGCCGGTGGTCGGCGACTGGAACGGCGACGGCCGTGAGGAGGTCGGGCTGGTCCGGGCGCGGTCCAAGTTCCCGTCGCAGTGGTTCGAGCGCGCCAGCACCTCGACGCAGGCGACCGCCTACAAGTCGTTCACCTTCGGCATCATCGCCGACCGCCCGGTCGCCGGCGACTGGAACAACGACGGGATCGACACTCCCGGCGTCGCCCGCAACGACGGCACCCGCCTGCGCTGGTTCCTGCGCGACGCCAACAGCTCCGGGCCCTCGCGGTCGCTGCTGTACGGGCTGGCCTTCGACCGGCCTGTGGTCGGCGACTGGAACGGCGACGGCCGTGACGGGCTGGGCGTGGTCCGATCCACCAGCGGGATCACCTTCGCCAAGTTCTGGTACCTGAGCAACACCGTCAACACCCCGTCCACCGTCGCCAGCTTCCGGTTCGGGGCCGGCGACCAGCGCCCCGCCGTCTGGACGGTGCGGCTCGGCTGATCCGACCGGGCTCGACGCGGCCGGGCCGCCCGCGGGCCCCGCACCGCTGAGGGCCAGAGCTTCCACGCCGAAGGCGCCGGCATTGGCCGGCGCCTTCGGGCATTGCTAGGACTCGTTCCTGACGAGCTTGACGTAGGCGCTGGGGAAGCGGTCGCGGAGCTCGTCGCGGCGCGCGGCGGCGGCGTCGCGGTCGTCCTTGAACACACCGCTGTAGATGGCCCAGTACCCGGAATTCAGCGAGGAGTAGTGCTCGGGGTCCAGCACGCCGACGTCCTCGACGCCCTGGTTGCGGAACGTCTCGGCGCGCGCCTCCGCCTCAGAGCGTTCCCTGGAGCGCGGGATGCTGGCCAGCACCACCGTGTAGAACCTGCCGGGAAGCGCCTGCGACTGGGTGGTCGTGGACTGTCCGCCGCGCCGCTGGCTGAGGCCCTGCCCCGGGTCCTGCCCTGAGCCGGCGGGGTTGAACAGGCCGGCGAGGATGCCAGCGATCAGCCCCACGACCGCCAGCAGCACCACCATCCCCGGCCCCGGGCGAGGCCAGCGACTCTCGTCCATGCCGGCCACGCTACCGTCCGCCGTGCGGAACGCTCAAATCTCTCTGGTCCGGCTCGAGGGATCGACCGGGCGTTTCCAGTCTGCTACGAGAGTAACGAGCGTATTCGGGCGAAAGTGACTGAGACCCGTGGCACTCGGTACTGTTGGACGACGCAAGCACCACCGGAGGTTCTCGTGCCACCCGACACCACTCCTGCCGTCGCCGAATTGGACCGGTCATGAACTTCTCTGGCGTCGCCCGCTACCGCGGGCAGCGTCCCGACATCGAGGAGATGACGCGCGCCCGCGACTCCGCCCGCCGTGACGCCTTCGCCAGACTCCGGGACTTCGAGCTGCTGGCCGGCGCCAGCTTCATCGCGCGGTCAGCCAGCGACTACATCATCTACGGGCCCACCGGCGCCATCCACGTCTACCGCATCACCGCCGAGCTGGCCTGACGTCCCCGAATTTCGCCGCCTGCCCACCCTGGCCAGTACCATGTCGTCCACGCGATCGGCGCCAGCCCCGAGCTGGCGCCGGCAGCGTGAGCACCGCGAGCGGGCGCCCGCCGCCCGGGGTTCCCGCGTGCGGATGCCAGAACCTCAAAAGAGATTCGACACTCCTCGATGGAGGCTTGCCCTTATGACGCGCATCGGCGTGCTCACCGGCGGGGGTGACGTCCCCGGCCTCAACCCCTGCATCAAGACCCTCGTCTACGGAGCGATCGACCGCGGCTATGAGGTCGTCGGCATCCGCCGCGGCTGGGCGGGGCTGCTCGCCTACGACCTCGACTCGCCGGTATCGCAGGAGAACAACGCCGCCCCCTTGAGCAAGAACGACGTTCGGACGATCGACCGCACCGGGGGCACCTTCCTGCACACCAGTCGCACCAACCCGGGCAGGGTCAAGCCGCACGATGTCCCAGAGTTCCTCCAGGGCCAGGGCAAGGGCGACGCTGAGGGGACGCTGGACTTCACCGAGCACGTCATGCGGGTGGTGGAACGGCTCGGCATCGACTGGCTGGTCCCGATCGGCGGCGACGACACGCTCTCCTACGCGGAGCGGCTGACCCGCGAGGGGATCCCGGTGGTCGCCGTGCCCAAGACCATGGACAACGACGTCTACGGCACCGACTACTGCATCGGCTTCTCGACCGCGGTGACCCGCAGCGTGCAGTTCATCCACCAGCTCCGCACCTCGACCGGCTCCCACGAGCGCATCGCCGTGATCGAGCTGTTCGGCCGCAACTGCGGTGAGACCTCGCTGCTGTCGGCCTATCTGGCCGGCGTGGACCGGGCGATCATCTCCGAGGTGCCCTTCGACCCGGAGCTGCTCGCCAACTACCTACTGGAGGACAAGGCCAGCAACCCGTCCAAGTACGCGATGGTGACGGTCAGCGAGGGCGCCAGGATGATCGGCGGCGAGCTGCACGAGCGCGGCGAGGCGGACGCCTACGGCCACCGCAAGCTCGGCGGCATCGGGCTGG
>WNGD01015573.1_pt1 | contig 10404 bp, 12 predicted proteins | sample 5400671 | NCBI WGS metagenome assembly WNGD01 (sample SAMN13153369, study PRJNA577476) | soil metagenome | isolation source: 40 cm soil or saprolite under grassland replicate 2 | place: USA:California | collected 2016-06-15
GCCGCATCGCCCTTGAATTGCGCGACGGCTATTACGTCAATCTTGGCATCGGCATGCCCACGCTCGTGGCCAATTACGTTCCCAAAGGCATGGACGTCATTCTCCAATCCGAAAACGGCATGCTCGGCGTCGGGCCCTATCCGCTCGAATCCGAAGTGGATCCCGACCTCATCAACGCCGGCAAGGAAACCGTCACCGAGCTTCCCGGCACTGCTTATTTTTCTTCCGCCGATTCCTTCGCCATGATTCGCGGCGGCCACGTTGACCTCACTGTCCTCGGCGCTCTCCAGGTCGATGAAAAGGGAACGCTCGCCAACTGGGCCATCCCCGGCAAGATGCTCAAAGGCATGGGCGGCGCCATGGACCTCGTCGCCGGCGCCAAGCGCGTCTTTATCGCCATGGAGCACGCCACGCGCGATAACAACCCCAAAATCCTGAAAAGGTGCACCCTCCCTCTCACCGGCGTCGAAGTCGTAGACCACATCGTCACCGAACTCGCCGTCATCGACGTCACTCCCAATGGCCTCCTCCTCCGCGAACTCGCCCCCGACGCCACCCTTGACCTTGTCCAGTCCCTTACCGAGCCCAAGCTCCTTCTGCCGCCCGGCGGGCCGAAGCCCATGCCCACCTGATCTCGTGGTTTTTTTCTGGAGGTCTCTTCTCCGTGCGCTCTGCAATCTCTGTGAACTCTGTGTTGAAATCTTTCCGTCGTTGAACTTGGCTTGTGACACGTTCGCCAGGGAAAACGGTGGGTTACGCACAAAGGTTCAACTTATGAAGGCCAAGAAACCAAAACGCCCCCGCCCAAAGCTTCCGCCCATCAGCGAAGAAATGAGGCAATGGTCAGCGATGCTGGGGCAAGAGCTCGGCGGTTGGCCTCACGTTACGACCCGCCCGATGTTTGGTCTTCTTGGCTACTATCGCCGCAAGAAAATTTTTGCTGCACTTCCGGTTACGCGCGGAGTAGGAACTCCCAATTCGCTGCTCTTCAAGATGGAAGCCATGCCGCCGGATTTACGGCAACGAGCCGGCACGGACCCGCGCATTGACGCAGAAAGAGAAGAGCCCGGCGCACGCTGGCTCACTTTCGAGGTAAATTCAGCCGGCGACTTGCGCGACGCCCTCTGGTGGCTGAACCAGGCTTACGACCGCGTAAAATGACGTTCACTCTTCCCGCACCTGGCACGCCCTCGTTGCTGGGAATGGGGTAAGCTGACTGCAGGAAATTAACAAGAGGCCCATGGACCCACATTCCATCGTCGTCATCAGCCTGCACACTCCGAAGGAAAAGGTCTGGGGCGAACTCCTCGCCATCAACCCTTCCGGCGTCACCATCCGCGGCATCGACCTGAATTCCTTCGACCATTTCGTCCGCCAGATCAATGGGCCGGAAGGCGAGCGCATCGGCCTCCCGACGATTTTCTTTCCGATGAATCGCGTCGAGCGTATTTCTCTGGATGAGTCTTCCGGCTCGATCCCTTCCATGGCTGAGCTCTTCGCGCGTAAAGTGGGCCGTTCTCTCGCGGACTATCTCGCCCAATTCGTGTGACACTATTGGGTGGCCGCTATTGTGTGACGCCAACTTGCCTGAAAAAAGTTCCTGAACTGCGCTATCCTGAATGGCAATGCGCGGGCGCATCTGGACCGTTCCTAATCAAATCACTCTACTTCGCCTCGGCTTCCTGCCGTTCTTTCTGATTCTTATTTCGTATGAGCACTACCGGTGGGCTTTACTCGTACTTGTCCTCGCCGCTCTCTCCGACGCCTGCGATGGACTCATCGCGCGCAAATTCAACCAGCGCTCTTCCCTCGGAGCTTTTCTCGATCCCATCGCCGACAAGCTGCTGCTCTCCTCCTCTTTCATCATTCTGGCCATGGAAAAAAAACTTGCCTGGTGGCTCACGATTCTTGTTCTGAGCCGCGACGTGCTCATCCTCATCGTTGCCGTCGTCATCATCCTGATTTCCGGCTATCGCCCCTTTCCTCCCAGCTTCCTGGGCAAGCTGACAACCGTGTGTGAGATGCTTTTTGTCTTCACCACCGTCCTCGCGGCAGCTTATCCGAACCCGCGCGTGGCTTCCCTGAATCACGTCCTCGTCATTACAGTGACGGCTCTGGTCCTTGCTTCCGGCTTTCACTATACCTTTGCCATCACGCGCCGCCTCAGCTCCTCGCATCCGACACCTTAAAATAAGAAGACAGCTCTCGCTGGCCCTGGGATTTGAATCAATTTACCGCGGCTATCCCCTCCCCGGCAGTGGATCGCGGAAATGCAAAATCATCATCACAAAACTTGCCAGAACAACAATGCCCGCAAGCCAGCCAAGCGCATACGCCCTCTGTCTCTCGCGCGAGTTCATCGGCTCGCGATCGGCATAGATCTTCCCAAATATAAATCCAGCCGCAAAACCTCCCAGATGCGCGGAATTGTCGATGCCGAAGCCGCCCCAAAATCCGATGAGGAACAAGATGACGACCGAATAGATCAGCCTGGACCGCAACTCGCGCATGAACGAACCTCCGCGCTTGGTGGTGACCGCGAGCATGGCTCCGACCAGCCCCAGCAGCGCGCCGCTCGCGCCGAGGGAAAAGTGCCTCGTCAAGGCGCTTACAAGAAAGCCCAGCGCTCCCGTGACCACATACAAGAACAGGTAACGCGCAGAACCATAGAGTTCTTCCAAAGCCGGACCAAACTGCATGAGAGCCATCATGTTGAATCCGATGTGAATCAGGCCGCCGTGAAGGAACATGGCCATCACCAGGCGCCACCACTGATGTTCAGTGAAAATTCCGTAGGGATGGCTGGCGCCCAGTTGGTAAGAAGCTTCTCCGCTCATGCCCCAAAGCGTGCGCAGGCCGCCGGCCTCGCCTGCCTGCATGGTGAGCACCAAGCTGACTCCAAACATCAAGATGTTTGTGACCAACAGCGCGGAGGTCACGGGCGCTTCGTGCTCGCCGAAGAGTCCGGATAGTTTTTTGCTTAGCGCGGCGAGAGAGAATCGCAGGCTCGCGCCGCATTCGTGGCAGCGCGTTGCGTTGATTCCCACGAGCGCGCCGCAGGCGGGACAAATTTTCGGGCGCGGCTGTTGCTGCTCGCCGCCGCCGAAAAATCCGCGCATCGCGGTCTTCCATTTTTCCACTCGCCACTGCCACCGGTAGGGAAGCGCCAATTCTCCTCCTTGCGACCCGCAAATAGCGTTCCTATAATACCCAAGTCGCCGCGCTTCTTCCCGGCGCGGAGCCCTTTGCTCCGGCAATTCGAACGAAGCCCGGTTTTTGCGCTTCGAACCGGTTTTCGGACTGAGAAATCGTTTTTGCCTTCCCCGAGAGCGGGAATCATCGTGTAGTTTTCATTCCGAGGACGACGCACTCATGGACAGATTCGAAGAGTTCGGCAAGCGCATCGACGAAGAAATCGCGCGGCTCAAACGCATCAATAACTTCGAAGACTTTGGCAGGCGAGTTGATGAAGAACTCACGCGCGTGAAGAGTTTTGTGAAGGAAGAGGTCGCGCCGGAAACCGAGAAGCGGGCGGCGCAGTTTTTGCGCGAGGTTTCCGAGAAGCTCGCCGAGGCGGCGGGGTGGATCGAAGCGCGCCAGGCCGCGCGCAATGCGCAGAACGCCCAGAATCCGCGGAACCCCTCATCGTCATGACGCAGGCGGCCCTTTGAGTATTTCAATCGAGGCAGTCTCCCGGAGCGCCGGTTTTCGAAAGCTTGGAATCAATTCAGGATTCGAATGCGAGCGCCGTGCTTCGAATTCTCGTTCCTTTTTTCTCGTCATTTTATGTATCGTCTGCGTTTATTCCGTCTGCGGTTGCGCGTCTCGCAGACCCGTCGCGGGCCGCCAGCCGCCTCCAACCCGGCCTTCGGCGACGCCACCGGAAACCGCCGAAGCCGCCAAACGCTCCACCGACACCTCTCCCACTGCGGCTCCATCTTCTCCGTCCGCACCGGCGTCTAAACGGAGCAAGGCGGCTCCGACACCGCCATTGATTAACTTCATCGAAGAAGGAAACGCTTCCTGGTACGGCGAGCCATTCCACGGGCGGCGCGCTTCGAACGGCGAAATCTACGACATGTACAAACTCACGGCGGCGCACCGCACGCTTCCGTTCGAAACCATGGTGCGCGTCACCAACCTGAGCAACGGCAAGTCCACGGTCGTTCGAATCACCGACCGCGGCCCGTTCATCGAGAACCGCATTATCGATCTTTCGCTGGCGGCGGCGCGCGAAATTGATTCGGTGGGGCCGGGAGTCGTGCCGGTCCGCGTAGAAATCCTTTCAAGCGGAGTTGATCCCACCGCGGGCTTCTTCACGGTGCAGGTTGGCGCGTTCCGCGAGCGCGCGAATGCCGAGCGTCTCCGCGACCGGCTCAGCGCGTCCTACTCACCCATCTTCATTCAGCAATATGATTCGCCGGATGGCCTGTTTTATCGCGTGAGCGTCGGCAAGATAACGGGTGAAGACGAGGCGCGGCAGTTCGGCGACCAACTGCGCGATCGCGAAGGCTTCACGCCTTTCGTGACTCGATTGGATGAAAGCACGCCTGCGGGAGGGAACCGATGAGCGCTAACTGCCTGTTCTGCAAGATTGCCGCGAAGCAAATCCCCTCGAAAATCGTCTACGAGGATCCAGAGCTCTTCGCGTTTGAAGATATCAGTCCGCAGGCGCCCACGCACATTTTGATTTGCCCGCGTAAGCATTTCGAATCGCTGACCGACGCCGCGCCCGAAGATCAGGCCCTCCTTGGCAAACTGCAACTCGTTGCCGCGCAACTGGCGCGCGAACGCAAGCTGCTCGAAGGCTACCGCACGGTGCTAAACAGCGGCAGCGGCGCGGGCCAGTCGGTCTTTCATCTTCACTTGCATTTGCTTGGTGGCCGCCAGTTCCGCTGGCCCCCGGGCTAGTAGGTGCGCAATTTCACTTCCGCGTATTGGGTAAGTCGGGCATGTGAGTTAGTGGCTCAATATTGGAAGCACGCTGGGGTTGCGCTCAGGAAAAAGAATCTTACTTTTCATTACGCTCCAAAGTAACATCACAGCTAAAAGGGATAGATGCGATTGTCGAAGCGTGTGAGCCATCGTGGAAGGGGACTTGGTCGGCCAGTTTCTTCTCCGTCCCAAGTTTCGCTGGGTACAAAACTGACAGTGATATTTCAGAGGCAGTGAAGAGCGGACAATGGGGCAGAGCATACGTCGGGGAGTTTGACCGCAGCACACAGATTCTTACTATCCTTCCGCTAGATTCAGCGAAACGCGGAACGGAAAAACTGATTGTGAGTCGGTAGTTCAACTGTCTGTTTCGCAAAGATGAATCCCTCCGCGGTCTGTCTGCCCATCTTTGGAACGGACCGTGTTACTTGGATGTATGACGCGCCAGACGCAAACTGATCACGTCCCGTTCGAACGCTGCATCGTTCGATGCAGGCAGAATTCGCGCTAGAATCTACGTTTGCTTTGAGGAGGCGATATGCGCCTGGGCTCAGCCCGTTTGCACGAATTGACAAACTTCGCGCTCGTTCTGGTTGTGCTCGGTCTGCCGTCTGCTCTCGTCGCGCAACAACCCGCGCCACCGTCCTCGGGGAAGCAACTCACGGTGGAGCGGATTTATTCGCAACCGAGTTTGAACGGGCGGCCGACGCGCGGGCTTATCTGGACGCCCGATGGGAAACAGCTCAGCTATTTCGAGCCCAAAGGTGCCGGGAGAGAAGCGAAGACAGAACTGTGGGTGATGGATGCCGCGACCGCCGAACGAAAACTTCTCGTGGCGGCCGAGAAACTCGAAGCGATTCTTCCAGCGAACACTTCCCGACCGACGCAGGCGACCGGGCTCGGCCGTCGCGCCCCTGCTGAGTATCAATGGGCTCCCGATGGCGCGGCTATTTTGTTTCAGGGTCCAACGGCGCTTGCATGGTTCGATTTGAAGTCCCAAGCAGCACGCACGCTTGTTTCTGGAAAGGCCCCGATTGCGGACCCCAAGATTTCGCCCGATGGGCGCTTCGTGAGCTTTGTGCGGGAGCACAACCTGTGGCTCGTGAGCGTTGCTGACGGCAAAGAGCGCGGCGTCACACGAGGCGGGACGGAAGAGATTCGCAAGGGGGAGCTCGACTGGGTGTACCCCGAGGAGCTGGAGATCAAGACGGCGTACTGGTGGTCGCCGGATTCTTCCGCGATTGCCTATCTGGAGATGGATGAGCGCAAGGTTTCGCAATATCCGATGGTGGATTTTTCTTCGCCGAGCGGCGAAGCGGAGATGGAGCGCTATCCGGCTGCTGGTGGCGCGAATCCCGTCGTCCGCGTGTTTGTCGCTTCGTTAAACGGTGGCGAACCGCGCGTCATGGACACTGGCGCCGAAACGGACATCTACATTCCTCGCGTGAGTTGGCTAAACGATTCGAAACATCTCGCCATTCAGCGCCTCAATCGCACGCAAACGATTCTTGATTTGCTGATTGCCGATGCCGCGACGGGCAAGACGCGCGCCGCGCTCACCGAGAAAGATCCTTACTGGATCAACGTCAGCGACGATTTGCATTTCCTGAAAGACGGCAAACGCTTCCTGTGGTCCAGCGAACGCAGCGGTTACCGCCATGTCTATCTTTATGATCTCGAAGGCAAGCAACTCGGGCAGATCACCCGGGGCGATTGGGAAGTCACTTCGCTGGAACTGGTCTACTTCACGGCGACGGAAAAATCTCCGCTCCAGCGGCACCTCTATGTTGCCGCTCTGGGAGGCGGGTTCACCCGCCTGACCAAGGAGGAAGGCACGCACGCCGCTGTTTTTGCGCCCAACGCTTCAGCGTTCCTCGATACGTATTCGAACGCTGCCACGCCGGCTCGCCAGGACCTCAACCGCGCCGATGGCACGCGCATCGCGACCATCAATGAAAACAAGGTGGCCGAACTCGCCGACTACCATCTCGCGCCGATGGAATTTCTCACCGTCAAGTCGCGGGATGGCGTGCTGCTGAACGCCAGCATGATCAAGCCGCCGGACTTTAATCCACAGAAAAAATATCCTGTGCTTGTTTATACGTATGGGGGGCCGCACTCTCAGGTGGTGCGCAACGCCTGGGGCGGCGCCACTTTCCTGTGGCACGAACTCATGGCGCAGAAGGGTTACATTATCTTTTCGCTAGATAATCGCGGTTCGAACGCCCGGGGCCATCTGTTCGAAACGCCGCTTCACTTTCGCCTGGGCGCGCAGGAACTTTCCGATCAGCGCGATGGGGTGCAATATCTCAAGTCGCTTCCGTACGTTGACGGGAACCGCATCGGCATCTGGGGATGGAGCTACGGCGGCCACATGACGCTGCACGCCATGTTCGAAGCGGGCGACGATTTCAAAGCGGGATTTGCCGGCGGCCCGGTCACGGACTGGCGCTACTACGACAGCATCTACACCGAACGCTACCTCGGCTTGCCGCAGAAAAATGAAAAGGGATATCAGGATTCTTCGCCTGTAAAATACGCGGCGCAGCTCAAAGGCAAACTGCTTATCGCCCACGGCACCGGCGACGACAACGTGCACTTTGCCAACACGCTCGCTGTGATCAACGGCCTCATCGAGGCGGGGAAGTACGTCGAGATCCTGCCCTTTCCGGGGCGCGGCCACGGCGTCAGCGATCCAGCGGCACGACGGGTCCTGATGAAGCGCGTCACGCAATTCTTTCTCGATAACTTGTAGATTCTCTTGGAGATCGAGCAACATGAGCACCACTCAAGAATTCTCTTGACGGCGACTTGGAGTCTGCGATAATACTTTGTAGTGATGTATATACATCGCATTGAGGTATTTCGTGAAAAACCAAATCCTTACGAAGGTCAAAGTCGCCGATGAAGTTTGGATAGCCGCCGCTCTCCTTCACCGCGAACATCCCCAAACTAGTGATTTCTCCATCGAGGAAATTGTTGGGCGCGCCCGTCGCGAAGGGCTCCACGAACCTCTTCGTCCCGGTGTTTATGTTCACGTCGTGCAGCATTGCGTCGCCAATCGGCCGCCAAACCCCGGGCGATACCGAATGCTGTTCGAGACTTCCGAAGGCCGCCGTCGCTTGTTTCGGAGAGGCGACCCGTATCATCCGCAGCGCGAGGGATCAAAAATGACGCCCTCTCCGGAAGACTTGGGGCCAGCATACGGCGAGCTATTAGATTGGTATCGTGTTTGGAACGAGGAGGCGCTTCGTCATCTCATTGAAAATGATCCTCTGCTCAAACTGAAGGGCACCGGGGCCCACTTGTGGAAGGATGAATCTCCCGATGAATACGTCAACCGGCTGCGAGAAGGCTGGGAATGAGCCGCGTTTTCTGGGATACCAACCTTTACATTTATCTTACCGAGGGCCGCAGTGCGCTTGCCCACCAAGTCGAAACACTGCGAGGCAAAATGCGCGCGAGGGGCGATGAACTCCTGACCTCGACACTCACTCTCGGCGAAGTTCTCGTGAAACCTCTTGCGTTGCATGATCACCGATTAGCTGCCACATATCGGAGCGGCATTACAGAATCCTCGACGCTCATCCCTTTTGACGTAAAGGCGGCGAATGCCTACGCGCTCCTGCGCAGCGACCGCTCCCTTCGTGCGCCGGACGCAATCCAGCTTGCCTGCGCTGCGACGGCAGGAGTGGATCTGTTCATCACCAACGATGCGCGCTTGTACTCGAAGCAGGTTCCGGGCATTCAATTCATCGTGCCGCTCGATCGCGTGCCCATTTAAGCGGGAAATCCGAAAAATCCTAATGATGAAAAGGAACAGGCGGAGCGAAAGCCCCGCCTGTTGGACGCGATCTGAGGACTAGTCTTGTCAGGGCCGGAGCTGCTAATGCACGCCAAAATACTCGACGTGGACGGTGCGTCCGAGCCGCGCGTTGAACAGCAAATACCATCCCGGGTGGTGATCATCGTCGTACACATAGACGCGATCGCGTTCCCATTCCCAGTCGCGGCAGCGGTCCAGGTCGTAATTGGCCACAACCCAGTTCGAATTGTCAAACAGCACCACGCGCCGGGTGCGGTAGTCGATCCGCTGGGCGATGAATATTTCTCTCACATGTCCATACCGGCCGTAGGGATAGGCGCGTCCGGGGCGGATGCGGTCGTGGTCGGAATCCCAGCCGCGATAGTCGTCACGGTCGCCGTGCTTGTACCAGCCTTTGTGTTTGCCATTGTCGTGGCGATCGCCTTCATCGTCGCCGTGTTTTTCCCATCCTTTGTGCTTCCCGTTGTCGTGGCGATCGTCGCGGTCCCGCTGCGGCGCCGCAACCGCCAGAGTGCCTGCCAGAGTCATGAACAAAATGCCAGCTAAAATCTTGCGCATAAGTCTTCTCTCCCATCCGTGCGTTGCCAGCCGGCAATTGCATCGGTAGATTACAAGGAATTTGCCGGTTAGTGTTTCCCTAGGCGGCTGAGTGCCTGCCTTATTGTCCACCAGGCTCCGCGCCTCTTTCCAGTGGCACGGAAGAGGCCGTGCCCAGTTGGTACGCCTATCTTGAGGAACACGAAAGACCTTACTAAGTTGCAGCTTTTTCCTCTTTCCCGCGCGACAGGCTTTATAATCCGGCAGACCCGGAGGTTCTCGTGCTCAAACGACTTGCGTGCATTGGCGTTTTCGCTGCCGCATGCCATCCAATTTCGTCCCGTGCCCAACAGCCCACGCCTGAGAAAGAAAAGATTCTTTGGCAGAAACTGGAAGCGACTATCAATGAGGTTGATCGCAACCTCGACGGTGTGCTTGGGGTGGCCATTCTGGATCTCTCTACTGGGCGCAAGTATTTCCTTCACGCTGACGAGGTTCTTCCCACGGCCAGCTCCATCAAGATCGCCATTCTCGCCGAGCTCTATCATCAGGTGCAGCAAGGCAAGCTGAAACTCACCGACCTTTACACCCTGCAGTCCTCCGATCTCGTGGGAGGGAGCGGCATTTCCGGCGCGCTCACAGTCGGAACCACGCGACTGACTCTCCGGGACGTCGCCGCCCTGATGATTTCGGTGAGCGACAATTCCATGACAAACGTCATCATCGACCGCGTTGGCATGGAAAACGTGAATGCGCTGCTCGATTCCCTGGGCCTCACGCACACCCGTTTACGCCGCAAGATGATGGACCTGAAAGCCGCCGCGGAAGGCCGGGAAAACGTCGCCACGCCGCGGGAAATGATGACCCTGCTCGAAGATCTCTATCGCGGAAAAGTCCTGAACAAGCAGCTGACGGACGATTTTTTCAATCTGCTCAGCATTCATAAGGAGAGCTACATTCCGCGGGAATTGCCCGAGGATGTCCGCATAGCGAATAAGCCCGGCGAACTGGAAGGTGTGCGCAACGATTCCGGTATCGTCTTCACCGGCAATCGTCCATTCGTCATCAGCGTGATGACCAGCTATTTGCGCCACGAACGCGACGGC
>WNGD01007333.1_pt1 | contig 10402 bp, 10 predicted proteins | sample 5400671 | NCBI WGS metagenome assembly WNGD01 (sample SAMN13153369, study PRJNA577476) | soil metagenome | isolation source: 40 cm soil or saprolite under grassland replicate 2 | place: USA:California | collected 2016-06-15
GGCCGAATCCTCTCCGCATGAAGCTCGCTAATTAAAGGAGATCATATGGCCAAACACAAATATTTAACTTCGCCACCCAACCTCACTGGCATGCCGCCGGGCGTGCCGTACATCATCGGCAACGAAGCGGCTGAGCGCTTCTCTTATTACGGCATGAAGTCGGTTCTGACCGTCTTCATGGCGCATTACATCTTGAACCAGTCGGGCGTGCTCGCGCCGATGAGTCCGAACGAGGCGTACATGTATACCCATTATTTTGTGATGGGCGTCTATGCTCTCCCGGTGCTCGGCGCCATTATCGCCGACGGTTTGGTCGGCAAATACTGGACGATCCTGTCGCTTTCGATCGTGTACTGCCTGGGCAATCTTACCCTCGCGTGCATGGCCACTTCCTGGGGAATCGCCATCGGGCAACGCACGATGCTCGCAATGGGGTTGACGCTGATTTGCCTTGGCGCGGGCGGGATCAAACCATGTGTATCGGCCAACGTGGGCGATCAGTTTGGCGAATCCAACAAACATCTGCTCTCGAAGATGTTTGGCTGGTTCTATTTTTCGATCAACGCCGGTTCGTTCATCTCCTCCATCCTCTGTCCATGGTTGCTTGCAAATCCCAAGTATGGCCCTGGGTGGGCCTTTGGAATTCCTGGTATTACAATGGTGATCGCCACCTTGTTCTTCTGGGGCGGTCGCAACAAATTCGTGCATGTGCCGCCGGGAGGGCTCGGCTATTTGCGAGAAACATTCAGTAAGGAAGGTCTCATCACGCTGGCCCGCATCGCGATGGTTTACGTTTTCATTTTGGTCTTCTGGGGTTTGTGGGGAATGAGCAACGGCGTCGAGTGGACCCTGCAAGCGGAGAAAATGAACCTGCACTGGCTCGGCATGGATTTGATCGCCGCTCAAGTGCAAACGGCAAACCCGATCCTGATCCTGATTTTCATTCCGCTGGTCAACTACGTGATTTATCCGGCGATTGACAAAGTCTTCCCGCTTACGCCCCTGCGGAAAATCGGTATCGGCCTTTTTCTCACCGGTTTGTCTTTTGTGGTGATCGTTTGGATCCAGGGCCAAATCGATTTGGGACTTAAGCCCAGCATTAATTGGCAACTGCTCGCGTACGTCATTCTCACGCTCGGCGAAGCGATGGTGTCGATTACCGGACTAGAGTTTTCATACACTCAGTCGCCAAATACGATGAAGAGTTCGGTAATGGCATTGTGGCTCCTCACGGTTGCATCCGGCGAAGGGTTCGTTGGTCTATTCAACAGTTGGGTGTTGAACCCCGACGGCACACGCAAGCTGAATGACTACCAATACTTCACGTTCTTTACGATTTTCATGTTCGCCGCCGCGGTGGTGTTTGTCGTGGTCGCCTGCTTCTACAAGGGCCGCACTTACCTGCAAACACAGCAGCCCACGCTCGATGAAATCGCGACGGAGCCGATTCTTCACGGCGGCACGCCGAGCTGAGATTGGATGAAAACCGGCATCGCATTCGCGTTGGTATCGTTGTTGTCGATCTTCGCGGTGTTCGCCCTTGTGCGTGTTACGGATGATGACGCATTTCAAAAGACTGCCCACGATTACATCGAGCAATATTTGCGAGCTAATCCCGAAGATGCGACGGAGCTCGGTGATCATCGCTTCGACGGACAGCTGACCGATTACTCCCCCGCCGCGCGGGCAAAAGAGCTGGCAATCCAAAAATTTTTTCGCGACGAGCTGAACGCGATGGAGACAGAAGGCTTCCACCTAACGGGTGCGAACACTATCGATTTCCGCATCCTGAAGGAAAATATCGACTATAAAATCTTCCAAGCCGAAGAGCTGAAGGAACCGGAGTGGAACCCGCTCGTTTACATGCAGAGCCTGGCCAACAGCGTTTACCTGTTAGTCGCACGTGATTTTGCGCCGCCGGAAAAACGGATTCCGAATTTGCGCCAGCGCATGGACGAAATCCCACGCGTGATCGCCCAGGCGAAAGCCAACCTGCAACACCCGCCGCGCGTTCACACTGAAACAGCGATCGAGCAGGCGCAGGGCGCAATCAGTCTCGTGCATGAAGGATTGGCGCCTCTGCTCGACCAGTCGCCGCGAATGAAGAAGGACCTCACGCCGTTACAGGAAAAAACCGCAGCCGCGCTGGAGGATTACAAGAAATGGCTCCAGAACGATCTGTTGCCGCGCTCAGACGGCGACTTCCGCCTTGGCGCGGAGAAGTACCGAAAGAAGCTGCGTTTCGCCCTCGCGTCGGACTTGTCGATGGAAGAAATCATGAAGCGCGCGACGGCCGACCTTCAACAGACGCAAACCGCCATCTATGAGACCGCATTGCCGCTCTACAAAAAATATTTTCCAAGCGCTGATCCGGCAGCTGCCGGACTCGCGGACAAACATAAGGTCACAGCGGCAGTACTCGACAAACTTGCCGAGCAACATCCCGACGACGCTACCGTCGTCGATTACGCGAAAAAGATTGTCACGGAAGCGACTGATTTCGTAAAGCAACACGATTTGGTCACCGTCCCGAACGTGCCCCTGGATGTGATCGCGATGCCCGAATTCAAGCGCGGCGTCGCTATCGCCTACTGCGACGCGCCGGGCCCGCTCGATAAAACCGGCAGAACATTTTTCGCCGTCGCGCCGACGCCCAAGGACTGGTCAAAAGAACGCAGGGAATCATTCTTCCGCGAGTACAACAATTACATGATTCGCGATTTGACCGTGCATGAGGCTATGCCGGGACATTTCCTGCAACTGGCTCGGGCCAACGAATTCCGCGCGCCCACTTTGGTGCGCGCGATTTTTCAGAGCGGCGCATTCGTCGAGGGTTGGGCCGTTTATTGTGAACAGGTGATGGCGGAACAGGGTTATGGCGGGCCCGAGGTGAAAATGCAGCAGCTGAAGATGCGGCTGCGCGCCATCTGCAATGCCGTTCTCGACCAAAGCATTCACGCAGGGAACATGAACGAAAAGGAAGCGATGGATCTGATGATGAAGGAGGGATACCAGCAGGAAGGCGAAGCGGTAGGGAAATGGAAACGCGCACGGCTGACTTCTGCCCAGCTTTCCACATATTTCGTAGGCGCCACCGAGCATCTCGATCTTCGCGCCGCGGAACAGAGGGAATTGGGCAAGGATTTCAACCTTAAGAAATACAACGATCAAGTCGTCTCGTACGGCAGCCCGCCGGTAAAATACGTTCGCGAACTGATGGGATTGTAGGCGTATTCTGCGAAACACCGATTCAAGCAGGCGTCTGACACAGACGCCCTACAACGATCGCGCAGGACTACTTGCGTCGTCGTGCTTTGATTGCTTTGCGCTTGGAACGAGTAGTTGAAGGCTTCTTTTTCGTGTCGGCGAATCTCACCAGTTCGTCCAAGTTAAACATCCTGTGTTTACGCGCTCCCAGTTCACGAAACTCGATCTCATACCAGCCGTTCATCCGTTCGACCGTGTAGCGTTTTCGTCCAATGCGCAACGGTTCGCGCGCGATCACGTGATGAATGATCTTTTCGTATTTGGAGCGTGACCAGCGTTGCATCCGGCGGCGCCCCCAATCAATCGCACGCCCGACATTGTCATATGCTTCAGGCCGGTCCGCGAAATCTAAAAGTGAGCGCGCGTTGCCAGCGAAAACCGCGGTGATGTGCTCCAGCGTGCTGGAGTCGCTAATGTGCCGAATTCGCCGGCCAAATGGCCTCAAAGTTTCTGCCGCGATTACGCGCAAGCTGAGGACTCGACCGTCGCGCAATTTCCAAAGCGGCGCATTGATGTCCGCCGTGAACGGATTTTGGCTTAGTGAATCGCCCGTGACCCGCCAACCGCGACGCGAAGAATGTTTTCGCAGACGAAATGGCGTGATGCGAGGAATTCCGTGTCGGTTCAATTGCCTCAGGCCAAAATCTTCCCAGCGAAGGACTGTTTGCACGGCGCCCGCGACGAACGCGCACGTTGCCAGCATCAACGCTGGGTCCGGCGTAAAATCAGCTGTCACCTCGACTCGGGTCCTGCGCGGACGGACGCCGACCGCGCCGCTCTGCCGGTTCGCTGCCAGCAAAAGCACGGGCATTGGCAAAATGTGCGCAAGCAGATACGCAAGCTTGGTCGCATTCCGAAATTTTGATTTTCGGGCATTGGGAAATGAAAAGTTATAATGCGTGCTAAAACCCTGTAGACGGCATTGGCAGCTGTTTCGTTTGGCCCAGTGATCCAGCTCCACTCGTAAATAGCGGATTTGCTCCCACAGTGAACGTGTCGCGCGATAACAACAGCCCGGCTCAAGTTCAACAATCGGTGTGGCGACTTCGATTACGCCAGTATCAAAATAAATCGCGCCGCCCGCCGGCAGTTGAAACGATTTGCCCGCGCGCGGAATCATTCGCCGGCGCACCAGACGGCTCGGGTCGCCAAAAACCTTTTCCGGACGCCGTCTGCGTCCATTGACGAAAAGATTAAACTCCGCTTCCAGGCCGATCACGGCCCGCGGCGGTATTGCGGCACGCGCGCGTTCGGGGAAAAACCGGGCGCCCCGTTCTGTTCCCAGATTCTTCATCTGCTCAATGCGAGATCAACTCGCCTCGCTGCATTCGCGCGGAGTCAAGCTCGCAAATCCTAAATCGATGTGGAGATGGTCGTCGGTTTGCACTCGTTCCGAGCCGAATGGTCGAACAAACACAGCGGGACCGAGCGAGGCCGCGATGGCCCGATATTTCTCAATTGATTTCGCATCGGAAAGGAAGGTGTCTCCGACACGGTAAATGTTCGCAGCTGTTCCCCAGGCATGAATGCTTTTCGCGCCACCAATCTGATGCGCCGGCGACCGGTACCCGCCATTTGCGCTGATGAAAACTGGCGCATCGACTTCCCGGCGAAAATCCTCCAAAAACTTTGCAAGCAAAACGATTGCACACGGCACATAATGAGGAAACTGGCTTACGAGCAGTCTCGCTTCACGGCAATCAACCAGCATCAATTCCGCCAGCGTGAAGTGCGGCGCGAGCCGAATCTCGTGCGCTTCCTGCCAGCTACTGATTTCATAGAAAAAGCGCGGCAGACGATGAGCATTGCCCTGGAAGTCGGTTTCCATTTCGCCTGGTCGCAGCAGCGCGCGGTACTCTTCGGGCAGACTGAAGGCATCCACCGCACGCAATCCCTCAGCGCTCATTTGATTTCGGTTCCATTCCCACGACCGAGCGATAAATCGCTTCGGAAATAGCTGCGACTGTCTCGCGCCGCCCGTCTTGTTCCGAAGCGAATTCGGTCAAGATGACAGCAATGTATGGTTCGCGTTCGGGCAAATACACAATGCCCATATCGTGACAGGCGGTCGAGATCTCGCCTGTTTTGTGCGCTACAGTCGCATGCGCTGGAAGCCCGGCAGGAATCATCGACTTGAACCGTTGCTCCAGCAGGATGCGGATCGCTTGTTCTTTGCTTTCTTTGCTGAGAAAATCGCCGCGCACGGCGGACAGCAACCGCACCAAGCCGTCGGCAGTCACTTCATTGTTTATCTCTCTCTCATGTGCCGCATGATCCTCAACACCTCGGCGCAGTTCCACTCCGTCCACTTGGGCATCGCGCAGAACCTTTCGCGCATATTCCACACCCACAAGATCGAGCAGCAAATTCGTCGCAAGATTGCTGCTCGAGGAAATCATACCTTCCGCGAGCGCGGAAATTTTCGCTGTCCGTCCGATGGACTCATACAGTTCAGGCATCGCGTCCGAGTCGCGGTTGAGGTGAAAAGGAGAGCCGTCTGCTGCGCTGAAGAAACGATTTCGCACGTGCAACGAGTCATCCAGCCGGAGCCGGCTCTCGTCTGCCGCGCGAAAAACCGCCAGAAGCAGTGCCACTTTGATCGTGCTTGCAGCATGAAACCAGCGGTCGGCCCGCAGGGAAAATCGCCAGCCGCTCTCCAGATCGTGCACGGCCACTGCGATCGCTCGCGCCTTGCTTTGGTCATTCAATCTTTCCAATTCCTCATTTAAGGGGCTGGCAAGATCCGCGCGTAACATCGAAGTGCTCTTTACATACCCATTAGGAAGTCGCAAATTCGACGATGGCTAATCTGGCTACCTGGATGCGCCCAAAAGATGAAAAATGGTTTCAGCCATTTTTCGCAAAACATCCCGACATTGACGTCTTCGACGCGCGCAAAGGCGACGTTGCACTGAACCAGATGGACGGTCTTCTGCTCACCGGCGGTTTCGATATTTCGCCGGAATTTTTGCACCAGGAAAATGTCGATCCGACCTTGATCCACAACGATGTAAATCCGGTGCGCGACCGCTGGGAGTTCGACGCGATTCCCAAGTCACTTGCGCGCGGTCTACCGATTCTTGGCATTTGCAGAGGCATCCAAGCCTTGAATGTCGCGCTCGGCGGCACGCTGAAGCTCGACATTCCCGGCCATGATCTTCCCGAACAAAAAGAGAACGATATCCAGCCGTTGCGTTACGACAGAAACGCGACTCATCGCTTCGAAAGGGTAAACAGCGCGCATCATCAGGCGGTCGCTCGCGTTGCAGACGGTTTCGAGGTCGACGCCTGGTGCGCTTCGGATGACATCATTGAACAAATGTGCCTGCGGAATTACCCATTCGCCGTCGCTGTGCAATATCATCCAGAGCGGGGAAAAATTTACGATGCCCTCTTCGAGGATTTCTTTGCACGACTGGAGACGCGTTAAAACGTCTGTGTGCTGCTCAGCGCTGCAACCCGCCTGAGCCGCAGCGCGAGAGCCGCCGCTACAATGGCACATGCAGCGAGCAGCATGAACGCAGGGCCGTAAGTGCCGAAGCGTTCTTTGATCGCGCCAATGAGCGTTGGACCCAAAAATCCGCCGACGTTTGCAATGGTTACAACCAACGCAATTCCTGCGGCTGCAGGCGCTCCGGTGAGAAAGCGCGTCGGCATAGAGAAGAACGGACCGTACGCCGAGCAATGCCCGATCGGAACAAGCGCCAGCGACAAGACGGCCAATCTCGGTTCGGAAAGGAGAGCGCAACCAAAAAATCCCGCGCTCGTGATCAGCAATGGACCAGCCACATGCAAAGGACGCTCGTCAGTGCGATCGGAATGGGCACTGTTCAGCACCATGGAGGCGATCGTCACCGCGCTGATGGCACCCAGGATGCACCCTACGCCCAGATCGCTGCTTCTTGTGAGCGACTTAATGACGAGCGGCGCCCAAAACGAGTAGCCGTAGAAACCAATTGCGGCCAAAAGAAAAATAATCCCAAGCTGCCATACCGTCGGATTAGTCAGCGCGGCGAATATTCCAATCGGATACGCTGCACTGCGAGCAGTCGATTCGTTCGCGAGTTTGCTAATCAGCCAGTTCCGCTCGTCCGGAGACAGCCAGCGCGCTACCTCGGGGCGATCATTGAGATAAAGCAGCACGATCACACCAAGCAATATCGCTGGAAGTCCCTCGACCAAAAACAGCCATTGCCATCCCGCGAGCCCGAACGCTCCATTCAGGCTTAGCAATGCGCCGGAGAGCGGGCCGCCGATCACACCGCTCACGGGAACCGCTGTCATGAACGTCGCGATCGCACGTGCGCGTTGCGCCTCTGGGTACCAGTGACTCAAGTAATAAACCACCCCGGGGAAGAAACCCGCCTCGGCAGCTCCCAGCAGAAATCTCAGGATGTAGAAAGTCGGCGTGGTCCGAACAAACATTATCGCCACCGAGATGGCGCCCCAGCTCATCATGATCCTTGCGATCCAACGCCGCGCCCCCACGCGATGCAAAATGAGATTGCTCGGCACTTCGAACAGGCAGTAGCCTAGGAAGAACACGCCGGAGCCGAAGCCGAACGCAGCCGAGCTAAATCCGAGATCGGAATTCATTTGAAGCGCCGCAAAACCGACGTTCACTCGGTCGAGCCACGCTACGATGTAGAGAACGAACAAGAATGGGATCAACCGAAGCGTGACCTTGCGCAAGGTTACCGCGGCAATGTCTGGTAGTTCGCCTGTCACGCCGTAGCCTTGCGCGAAGGCGGATCATTCCTCACGATCACTTCGAACTTAATTTCCTGGAACGCGAGCTGATCATGAATCAAGCCAAGCAACTCGAGCGCGCGCGTATCGGGCATGTGCGCGCAACGCAGCTCGATCCGCGCCGGTTTACCGGCCAGTTCAGGATGTGCCTCGGCCATTTCGCCGTCGAGCAGGAATGAAACGTAAACGTTGAAACGCTCCTGTAATGCGAGCAATTGTTCGTCCGAACCATCCCATTCGTCAGGCTCATCCATCACCAGAACGACTTCATCTGTTTTGGGATCGTGCGCAATCAAGTCGATCACGCCCGTTCGATCTTTCGCGTTTGCCGTCTGATCTTCCGCATCCATTCCGTTAATGCGCCAACTGCTCGCGACTCCGTGCGGAGTCCGAGCTTCGAAGCTGGTATTTGCTATGGGTAATAGTTGCCACAAAAAACACGTCGATGAAGAAAATTAAAGCTAACCAGATCTTGAGATGCGATTAACCATCAAAAATACAACAAAGGAGGAAACATGGGCAGGGAAACAAAATTTATCGCAATATGTGCCAGCTTGTTCATCCTGGCGTCACTTAGCAACGCAACAGCTCAACGGCCAAATCCAACCCCGCGCGCAAGGCCCTCACCGGTGCCGCGAAACTTCCAGGCTGGTGCGGTTTATGTTTTGACGAATCAGGTCGACAACACGGTCGCGGTTTTTCGCCGCACTGCTGATGGAATGCTAACTCCCGCAGGTGAATTTCCCACTGGTGGCGCCGGCGATCCCGTCCCACAGGGCACAGACCCCGCGACTGACCCCCTCGCTTCGCAAGGCGCATTGATTTTGGATCGGGGCCACCAATTTTTGTTCGCCGTCAATGCGGGTAGCAATCAAATTTCAGTTTTGGAGATATCAAATACCGGGCTCGATCTAGTTGGCGTTTTTGATTCCGGCGGCGTCCGACCGATCAGCCTGGCATTGCACGAAAATCTGCTATATGTGCTGAATGAAGGCGGAACCCCCAACATTACCGGGTTCACCGTAGGCACTGACGGCACGCTGACACCCTTGGCTGGCTCGACTCAGCCGTTAATTGGCGACACAGCAGCTGATCCTGCTCAGGTCAGCTTCAATCCTGACGGTACACTGTTGGTTGTGACTGAAAAAGCGGGCAACCGCCTTGATACTTACACAATTGATGCGGACGGATTGCCGAGCGCGCCGATTGATAATCCCTCCAATGGAATGACACCGTTTGGGTTTGCGTTTAACAACCCAGGCTTTTTGGTTGTTTCAGAGGCCTTCGGCGGGACGCCCAGCGCATCGGCGGCATCTTCGTACAGCGCAGGAGACGACGGCGTATTAAGTGTGATCAGCGGCTCGGTGCCAAATTCTCAAACGGCCTCGTGCTGGGTGGTCATTACCAACAACGGACATTTGGCTTTCGTGTCGAACACTGGCAGTGGCACGATCTCCAGCTACAACCTCACAAGCAACGATGGAACACTGACCTTGGTTAACTCCATTGCCGGCGATACGGGCGCGAACAGCGCGCCGATCGACATGGCTCTGAACGTCAGCAGTCATTTCCTATATGTGCTTGCTGGCGGTTTACAATCGGTGATTTCCTTTCGCGTGGAACACGATGGCAGCCTGACCTTGATTGACACTGATGGAGGTCTGCCGCTTGGCGCACAGGGTATTGCGGCCAAATAGATTTTGGTGTGTGATCGTGATAATCAGGATCGAGCGCGACACGGAAATGCCGTTGAACGTGCTTCGGTTGAGGATTTAATTTGCCCTAGTGGCAAAAACGAAACCTCAAGCCCGATTGACGCTTCTCGGACGGAGTGAAGCGAGATTACCCGCCTCGCCTGCCGAGGCGCGGCTGGAGACTTTTCCAAATCCGGCGCCACGCCGCAATTATCGGATTCATTTTGAAACTGACGATTTCACTTCCGTCTGTCCGGTGACAGGGCAACCCGATTTTGCCCGCATCGACATCGATTACGTGCCCGACCGTCTCTGCGTCGAAAGCAAATCGCTAAAATTTTATCTGGCCTCCTATCGAAACAAGCGCGCGTTTAATGAAGCCGTCACTAACCGCATTCTCGACGATTTCGTTAAAACCTGCGCGCCGCGCGAAGCGATCGTGACCGCGCAATTCTCCGCGCGCGGCGGCATCGCGCTCACTGTGCGCGCCGAGTATCCCGACAAGAAAGTGCGGCGCGACGACCAACAGAACTGGTAGGGCGCGACCGCCGGGCGCGCCGAGGAGTCACCAAAGAGTTGGTTTCCCGCCTCTCCCCTTTCGCAAAGGGGAGAGGACTAAGGTGAGGGGTTGTTCTGGCACAGCGGATTGCAAACCCAAAACCCTCACCCTACCCTCTCCCTTGCGAAGGGAG
>WNGD01008527.1_pt1 | contig 10401 bp, 10 predicted proteins | sample 5400671 | NCBI WGS metagenome assembly WNGD01 (sample SAMN13153369, study PRJNA577476) | soil metagenome | isolation source: 40 cm soil or saprolite under grassland replicate 2 | place: USA:California | collected 2016-06-15
GGTACAGCCGGAAGGTGTAAGCCACCAGGCGGCGCAACATAGTGTGGCCGTCTCAACAAAAAACCCTAAACTTGATGCGCGTGTCAATGTGCTTGGCCTGCTCAATGTCTTGACCAATTGTACTCGCCTGGGAACACGTAAGATCGTCTTTGCCTCATCAGGGGCAACGTATGGTACCCCTGTTCGTTTGCCTATTGACGAAGATGTACTGCAACGACCGGAGTCCCCTTATGGTATCACTAAAATGGTGGCAGAACACTATCTACGCTACTGGCAAGAGGCTCATGGCCTTACCTATACAGCACTGCGCTACGGGAATGTCTACGGACCTCGCCAGGATCCTAATGGAGAGGCAGGAGTTATAGCCATCTTTGCCAAACGCTTCCTTAATCACGAAGCAGTGCGCATCGATTGGGACGGCGAGCAACAGAAAGATTATGTGTACGTGGGAGACGTCGCGCGTGCCAACCTCATAGCACTTGATTCAGGAGATAATGACATCTTCTGTATCGGTACGGGCAAAGGCACCTCGGTCAACGAGATCTATAGAGCATTGGAAGAGATTGTTGGCTACTCACCCGAGATTGTCAAGGCGCCTAAACGCCCTGGCGATATTCACCTGGCCTATTTCAATTGCAGCAAGGCGGCACGCCTTCTGAGATGGAAACCGGAAGTGAACCTGCCGGAGGGAATCAAGGCCACAGTGGATTTCTTTAGAGAACAAGAAGAGTAGGTTAAGTAATTCCTCCATAAAGAAAAAGAGAGGCGCTGCGCCTCTCTTTTTCTTTATGGAGGAATTAGTTAGTAGCGGCCATGGCTAGTGACGCGGCATATGAATGCACCACTTCACGCATATAACGTGTAATGACATGCGCTAAGATCATATGAGCGTCTTCCTCNCTGGCCAGGAGCAAGTACGTAAGCATCGACTATATCTTTGATCTTACCCCCCTTAGCTCCTAACAAACCAAGCGTGGAGGCACGGTACTGCTTTGCCAGGTTCAGGGCATTGATCACGTTCGGTGAATTGCCACTCGAGCTAATGCCAATAGCCACATCGCCTGGCTCGATCATATTCGCCAGCTGCTCTGAAAAGATATGCTCATATGCCGTGTCGTTGCTCCAGGCAGTGATTAACGGTACATGATCTGTCAGTGAAATGGCTTTGAGGCGCGGAGCTCCCGGCATAATGGTGTTCTTTGCCAGGTCAAGGGCAAAATGGGAGGCAGTGGCGGCACTGCCTCCATTACCCATGATAAAGATGCGATGCCCTTGGCGATAGGCTTCTTCAAGCACGTGTAGAACGGCCTCAAGATGTGGTAATGAGATGGCTTGCAACATCTGCTCAAGCTCTGAAAAGTACCTGTTAATTGACTCCACTTTCTAGTTTCCTTCTTCATCAGTACATTACACAAAAAAAGAAAAGGGCTTCGCCTTCTAGCGTATTTGAAGCTGTGGTTCCGGCTCGGCATAAGGGGCTATCCAGCGCTGGTTAAAGCTGGCAACATTTAACACTACGCTTGCACCTTGATGGTCAAAGCGGAAATTCATACGCTTTAATCCACGATCCTCTAAAGCCTTTGTCACAACGTCCTGTGCCTGCTCATGACAGTAGAGCATGAGGAAGCCCCCCCCACCGGCACCGGTAATCTTACCCGCCGAGGCTCCCTTCTTGAGAGCAAGTGTATAACATTCATCAATAAAGCCTGTAGAAAGACCAGGAGCCAGTCGGCGTTTCTCTTGCCATGCGTAATCCAGGAGGCGCGCAAACTCATCGAGATCTCCACGTTCCAGGCACGCCTGCACCTCTACGGCTACCTGCTTAATATTGTGTAGCGCCTGTAGGACCGATTCATCCCTATCTTCAGTTGACTTACGCTGGTGCTTCAGAATGGATGTGGATTCACGCGAACTACCCGTGAAGAACAGCATCAAGCGCCGCTCCAACGTGCGTCTTACTTCAGGTTCTATATTCAATGGCTCAACAGTAACACCCTCGCTGGTAAAGATAATCTTATTCAATCCTCCAAAAGCCGATGCGTACTGATCCTGCTTACCGATAGGCATCCCCATTTTACCTATCTCAATATACGAGGCAAGCTCTGCCACTTGCTGCTTGGTCATAGGTTGCTCAACCAACGTTGAGATAGCTCGCACCATTGTTACGGCAGCAGCGCTTGATGAGCCCAGGCCTGTGCCAGGGGGCACCTCGCTGGCTACAAAGAGATTAATACCACGACGAATACCAAAATGATGCAGAATAGCTTTAGGGAGAGCGAGATCCCCATCCCAGAACAGATCATTGTATGGTGAATGACGGAAAAGCGAACGATAATCTGCCGAAATGACTTGTAGATCGTCAGACTCATCCGTTGTGATAACCGCATAAAAGTACTTATTGATAGCTGTACTGATTACCAACCCACCATATTTGGCATAGTATGCCTCAAGGTCTGTACCACCACCACCAAAGCTGATGCGCATTGGGGCTCTAGCAATTAACATTTTCCTCTCTCCTCGTGACTTTTATCAACCCTGGAAAGATATAGGGGCGCAATTATTTATTTAAATGAACGCACCAAATCGCGCCCCTACATCTACAACTCATCACGCTACAGGTTGGCGCATCGCTTCAATTAGTACTTTTGCCACCTCTGGACGTGAGAATTCACGAGGTGGAATCTCACCAGCCTGCAACATCTGGCGCACCTTTGTACCACTCAATGTCACATGGTGATCACTGCTGTGCGGGCAGGTCTTCGAGGATGCCATCGAGTCGCAGGCGCGACAGAAGAAGGTGTGGTCGAAGAACATAGGTGTGATGCCCAACTTGGCCGGGTCGAACTCTGCAAAGATGTGGTGAGCATCATAGGTACCATAGTAACTCCCTACACCTGCATGATCGCGGCCTACAATGAAATGCGAGCAGCCATAGTTCTTGCGCATCAAGGCATGGAAGATCGCTTCGCGTGGACCAGCGTAACGCATGGCAGCAGGAAGCACACCCAGGATGACACGACCAGCCGGGTAGTAGTTCGCCAGCAGCACTTCATAACAACGCATACGTACATCGGCGGGAATATCGTCGCCCTTGGTATCACCCACGAGAGGATGCAGGTACAGGCCATCAACTGTTTCCATGGCACACTTCTGGATGTACTCATGGGCACGGTGCACAGGATTGCGTGTCTGAAAACCAACAACACGCTTCCAACCATGTTCTGCAAACAACTGGCGAGACTGGGTAGGAGTGTAGCGATACTGGGCAAAGGCCTGATTTTGCAAGGCAACCACGCGCACTGGCCCACCAAGCAGGATATCGCCTTGCTGGTACATCGCTTTCACGCCCGGATGCGCTTCTTCTGTTGTGCGATAGACTTTGCTTGCCTCGTGTTGCTTGTCGTAGTCATACTTCTCTTCAATCATCATGATAGCCTGGAGCGTACCATGCTCATTGACCAGGGCGACTTGAGAGCCTTCTTTCAAAGCAGCAGCCTGTTCTGAAGTCGTCGAGAGAGTAATCGGTACCGTCCAGGGCAAACCATTCGCCAGGTGCATATCGTTGACCACGCCCAGGTAATCGGCTCGCTTCATAAAGCCACCTAGCGGGCTATAGGCACCGATGGCGAGCATTTCCAGGTCGGCTAATTGGCGCGAACCTACCAGCACCTGCGGTAGACTCCTGGCGCGTTCCCGCAGCTCTGCCCGCTCGTTCTCGTCTGCCATATTCAATACAAGTTCTCCACCATGAGGAGCAATTAATTGATTTATCATTTGTATGTACACCTATTTCTAGTGGGCGCGATTAATCGCGCCCTTACACAGTCTGGTCTACAGGTAGCCCAGTGCGGCCAGGCGATCCACAACAACTTTCGACTCATCCTCATGGTCATCTTCAACCTCGAGGTAGCCTAACTGGGTCAGCCTGGCAAAAATGCGTGCCACGCTCTCTTCAACCGTTTCTTTGTCGGTCTCGACGATAAGTTCAGGATGTACCGGCTCTTCGTAGGGGTCATCTACGCCAGTAAAATTCTTAATTTTACCTTCATCAACGAGCTTGTAGAGGCCCTTGACGTCGCGCTGGCGGCAGACTTCAAGGGGGCATTTGACATACACTTCAACAAAATTGCCAATCTCTTTACGCGCCCAATCGCGTGCTTCGCGGTAGGGGGCAATAGCGGCAGAGATGCAGACCACGCCATTACGTGTTAGCAAACCGCAGACAAAGCCGATACGCTTGATGTTGGTGTCGCGGTCCTCGCGACTGAAGCCAAGGCCCTTACTCAAATGCGTGCGGACAATATCGCCATCGAGTACTTCAACATTGCGTCCAAGGGCTTTCAGGTGATGTTCAATAACCTCAGAAAGGGTGCTTTTGCCAGAACCAGAAAGGCCTGTAAACCAGATAGTAAAGCCAGTGTTCGTCATTTATCAAATCTCCTCTTGTGTGCATTGACAATTGGGCGCTAAAATTGGCCCCTGTCTTGGGCATTACTTACTGCCCCTACAGTTAGAATGCTTTTCCCTGCATATCAGCGGGAACAGGAACACCCAGTTGTTCCAGGATCGTTGGTGCCATATCCATCAATTGTAGTCCGGACAGTTCACGTCCTCCCGGACCTTCATGCCTATTGGGATCATGCTTGATGACAATACCGAATTGCGCATGGTTACAATCATCAGGACCAGTGTCATTATCGAAAGTGTAAATAGAGTCGTGACCCACCGTACCTACTGAGCGCCAGAAAAGGTCGCCAAAGTAGACAATCAGGTCAGGTGGCACACCTCTTACTTCTTTATAAATCTCCCTGGGTTTGAAGACCTTTGTATTGATATTGACACCCTTGTGGTCTACCAATGCCTCAAACTTTGCCTTAAGCTCATCGCGTAGAGCCTCAACCTCCTGGGGTTTGACGATGCCCTGTGGCTCACGTCCCTCAACATTAAGGAAGATACGTGCGTAATAACCACCATCTCCCCAGACTCTAGTCTTGCTCCAGTCAATCTCACACTTGTCGATGGCTGTCAAAGTAGCAGGCTGTGTCTTCAGCGTGAGATATCCTTCGCGAATAAGCCATTCGTTGACACAGATACCCCCATCCATCTTCTTAGCCCCGTGATCTGATACAATGAACACGGTTGTATCGTTGTCTACCAGGTCCAGGATTTGACCGATCTCGCTATCGATGTAGCGGTAATAGTCATGAATACTGCGGTTGAGGGCAGGGTTAACCTGATATTTGTGGTGAGTAGGATCGTGGTATTTCCACAAACCGTGGTGAATGCGGTCGGTACCCATCTCAACGAACATGAAGAAATCCCAATCCTTTTCTGCAATCCATTTTTTGACCAGCTTAAATCGCTTCTCGGTCATAGTATAAATCTGGCGCAGCAGATACTCTTTATCATCGGTACGAAAATTGGGCACATCCACCAGATAATCGCCGACGTTGGCTTCAATCTCCTTCATGACGGATGCAGGATAGGTGTAGGGTTTATCAGGATTCTTCGTTGAAGGTGAAAGGAAACAGCCTACCTGAATACCGTTGACAGGCTTTGGCGGATAGGTCTGGGGCACGCCAATAGTAATCACTTTCTTACCCGCACGGGAGAGAATATCCCACACACGATCAGTTTTCACCGAATTCGAATTTGCCAGTGTGTTTTTCTCATAGGAGTAGTCACCACGATTGCGAAAACCATAAAACCCCAGGGTGCCTGGATCTTTGCTCGACATCATCGAACTCCAAGCGGGAACGGTAATCGCAGGAATACAGCTTTCCAGCTGGCCCCATACACCATCATCCATGACCCGTTTGAAATTCGGCAATTCATCGCGCCATTGATCGAAAACCAGTTCTGGTGGGACGCAATCCAGTCCAATCACCAGGACTTTTTTTCGCTGACTCATGAATAAAAGCCTTCCTAATAAAATGTTCATACATGGTTGCGGTGAAAAACATCCGCAACTCCGCATACTATACGCACGAAATTCGCTCCGTGTATATCCCTGGCGGAGCAAGATATCGAGTGGCTCCCTATCGACGCTCAATATAGAGCGGAGAGAACCAGCATCAATACATTTCAAACACCCAATACTTTTCTCTATTGCATATTCCTCAGCAAAGAGAAGCTAGCAAGCTTAACGATATTGAGCGTATCATCCTTGATGAGTGAAACATGTTGTTAAAGAGTGAAGAAGTGGTTGCAAACCTCAACATGCTGTTGTATTTGCTCAACCTCACAGCGATACAACCTGCCACACTTAATTGTAACGTTTGTTACTAATCATTAAGAAATTTCTAGCCTGAAAAGGCTATACGCTTTAGGAATAGAGGCTATTGCCGCAAAATAATAACGTAACGTTACCACCATCTGTCACTGTTCCTCTCAACAATTAGTACCTAATCTCCAGGATAAAAATTTTCAGCCGACACAGCAGCTTGCAGGCTGCTGTGTCGGCTGAAAATTTTTAATATTACTCTGTTAAAAAGTATTACCGTTGTGGCGCCGGCTCACTATGATTTGGTGAGTCTGGACTAAGCGCTTTCAGTAGTTCTTCACGCACAATCGTCACATCCGGTGGAGCGTTAATGCCAATCTTCACACGCTCACCTTCGACAGCTAGCACCGAAATGCTGATAACACCATCAAGAATAATACTTTCACCAACTTTTCGTCGCAATACGAGCATAGTAACCCTCCCTTCTTCTTCAGACGCAGCAGAAAGACAAAATGGATATATTCACGTTATCAGTTCGTTTCAGTTCTCGTCTAGAAAGTGAGTCTGATTCCGCAACATACTTTCCGCAATCGCCCTGCTATCAATTCTATAAGTACCAGCTTCGACCAGCGCCCGCAGTTCTTCAACACGAGCAGCACGCCCCTCTAACCAGCGCTCCGCCATCTGCATGCCACGTATCACCATGGCTTGTTTTTCTGGGGTCGCAAAGCGGCTCTTCCAGGATGTAGTCTTGGTATTCTGCCTGCCACTTCGCCTCGGTCGAGGTGATTTTTTCACCCCGACACTCAGTGGATCAGCCTCTATAGTGCCAATGTCTATTTGCATCAAGTTACCTCACAATATAAAAATGTAGTCTTGTAGTAAATATCCATTCCACCTTGCTTACCTTGTACTATCGGCACCAATGCGCAGCACATTAATGGCACTTGATTATCTACTACATGCTACTAACTTTCTGTCTAGAATGTCTACCACCAGCTGCCGCACGCAGCCGCTTCGATCGTGTTGTATCCTCGAAGTCTTGTTGAGCGTTCATAGCCGCACGTAAGCGCAGCACGGCCTGCATATGCAGCTGGCAAACACGAGATTCAGAAACACTCATCACTTTGCTAATTTCCTTCATCGTCAGCTCTTCATGATAATATAAGGAGAGCAGCAGGCGCTCACGTTCAGGCAAGCGATCAAGGGCAGTACTGAGCAACGTTATCAATTCCTGTTGTTCCACTTGCTCAGCGGGCCCCGTGGTATTAGAGTCTTCGAGCAAGTCACTCAACGAGGCAACCTCATCATCCTGCATGAGCGAGCCAAGAGGTGCATCAAGAGAGAGAACCACAATGCCCACTTCAAGCAACATTTGGCGGTAACGATCAGTAGACACGCCCACCTCCGCCGCTGCCTCTTGTTCCTTTGCAGGCCTCCCTAAACGTTGTTCTAAGTTAGCCAGGGCCTTCTCAATTTGCCGAACTCGTGCAACTGCCGAGCGAGGCAGCCAATTGAGCGCACGTAATTGATCTATAACTGCACCTCGAATTCTTGAAGTGGCAAAGGCTTCAAAGCGCACGCCACGGGATGGATCAAAACGATCAATAGCATTAATAAGTCCTATCATCCCATAACTGATTAGATCATCGGCCTCCAGAAGGGTGGTAGGAGGTATACCTAACCTGCTTACCACAAAACGCACGAGAGGCGCATATTCTGTAATTAACTCATCACGTAACTGCGAACGTCGAGTTGCAACAAATTCCGTCCAGATATCATCTATCATTGCCGACGGACTCATGTGATACCCCTTTCAGCATGCATCACTAATCCACCGCCTTCAGCCATACACGCGCTTCCACTTGATGAATCCAGTGTAGCTAGATTTTGGAAGGATAGATATCGTCATTGGTCGCTTGTTTGGTGGGCAAAAGTCCCTAACAACAGGCGGCCAGGTAAACCTACAGTTTGTTCTCCAGGGGTCGATAGAAAATGCTATATACAAACAGGCTGCGAGAGGGTAACCGATAGAGATACCTTCTTCCATCTAGAGGTTTTGAGGGATATGCCATGAAAAACAAATCACAACCATCCATGGGGGGATTTTCAGAGCACAACGAACGAGCTGTGGAACACGCGGAAACAGAAACTTCTACCATTGATACATCTCAAGAGCGGATGTTCATAGATTATCTCATTGAGATGGGGTTTGCGTGGGAAGAGGCTGTGAAACTACTCAATTTACGAGAACATCTCTATGAGAACGCGGAAATGCACCAGCGCCTGGCCGATGACCACCGTATGCAGTTTGCCCGTTGGTTGTACGAACAAGGTGAAATCACCGAGCTGTGATGCTTGCCATACCCCCGGAGATGTGCTATACTGCGCCGTGGAGAGATGTCTGAGTGGTCGAAAGTGCCGCTCTCGAAAAGCGGTAGGGTGCAAGCCCTCGTGGGTTCGAATCCCACTCTCTCCGCCGCGTTGGAGGAGTCTCATAGTGGCCTAGTGAGCACGACTGGAAATCGTGTAAGGTGAATAGCCTTCGTGGGTTCGAATCCCACCTCCTCCGCCCTTCATCTACATCGCCTTTAACTGCTGAGCAATTGTTTATAAATCTTCCGCAAACGGTGAGCATACTGCTCCCAGCCGCTTTCGGCCTCTAGCACGGCCGCCTCTTTCATGTTCAGCGAATAATTCAGGGTTTGCGCTTTGAGCAAGGCCTCTACCAGTGATGCGCGGCTGGCTGGCTCATAGACCACACTGGCATGAGGTGGCAGCATGCCATTAAAACGCGGAAGGCCGGGCGCTACCACTACATGCCCATAGGAAATCGCAATGAGAGCTGTTTCCAGTGTACCGGCCGCCTGCCTGGCCAAATGTGGCAGTACAAGCGCATCGGCTGCACCTATGTACAGAGGCATCTCTGCCTGGACGGGCGCTGCCAGGCAGAGATGCACAGCCGGGTTGAGAGCGGCTAACTTTAAGATACGGCCTGGCCCTTTCTTATCGATAGGTGACCCGACAAGCACTAATTGAGCTGGTGTTGGTCCTGGGTATCCTCCAGAGGTTACCCGTCCGGGGTACAGGTTTCCCCTACCAGGGACGTTTACTCCGCTCGCGGTATGCCCTTTGGAGCATAGTAACTGCTCTCTATTTTTCACTTCGGCAAACGCTTCGATTAATTGGATAAGCTCTTGTTCGGTATGCGTATGGGCCAGGCAGAGGTAGACGAAGCCTGCCTCTTCAGGGAGCCCCAGCTGCCTGTGCGCCTCTATACGTGTTACAGGCTGCGCATAGTAACCACGAAAGCCGGGATGTGGCAGGCAACGAACACGCTGGCGTAACTTCTTATCAGGATAGAGTTGTTCGGGTTGCCGCGTATAGGCAAGCACAATATCACTCGTATAGAGCAGGTTGCGCTCCAGGATGCGACGTGAGAGGAAGCGTAGATTGCGCGTGCTCTGCCACCATCCACCCGCGTCTGTAGTTACAATGCGTATGCCCCAGCAGCGAGCCAACCAGAGGCGAAACCAGAGTTGCTGGCGCTGTCGATACGTCAAATGTAACGCCCCTGGCCGGAAAAAGTGGACGATGCCCATTGCTTGTCCCTGGTATGTACGGTGCCGCCAGAGCCAGGATATGGGTATATCAGCGCCCACCTGGGTACAGGAAACATCTTGCAAACAAAGAGCATGCGCCAATAAATCTGCTGTAGCATCAGGCTCAGGAGAACGGACAAGGAGCACAGCAGGCGTTGTCACCTCTATTGGCGCGTGTTCGAGGAACCGGATTTGCTGCTGCAAACGCCCCCAGCTTCTCGCCTGTGCCATCGTCGCCTCCAAACGTTCATTCGTTGAGCGGCCTGCCAGCCAGAGTAGTGGGCGATGGAGAAGTGCCAGGTAACCAATCTCACGCAGTTCTGGCAAGATTGCTCGTAGTACCCCACTATGAGTTTGATGACCGGCATCTTCATTATGCAGTTTGCTTGCATAGTGAGCCAGTACTTCAGAGCGCCCCTGCCAGTAGGCCCGACCAACGAAGTACGCGTAGCGCAAGCGAGCGGCAGGAGCGCGGTGTGCAACCACGGCTCCCGGTTCGTAGCAGAGCGTATAGCCAGCTTTAGAGAGACGATTGCATAAGTCCTGCACCTCCATGCTGGCAGGTACATGCAGACG
>WNGD01007335.1_pt1 | contig 10398 bp, 5 predicted proteins | sample 5400671 | NCBI WGS metagenome assembly WNGD01 (sample SAMN13153369, study PRJNA577476) | soil metagenome | isolation source: 40 cm soil or saprolite under grassland replicate 2 | place: USA:California | collected 2016-06-15
AAAGGGGTCGTGGAAAGCTCCACGACGAGCTCCGCCACCTTCGACTTCATGAAACTGTTCAACGAACTCAAAAGGGAAATGAGCCATGAAGAAAAGAGACAGGGAACAGTTGAGAGCATCCATCGCTAAGGACCTGGTCCAGGGTCAGTGTGCGCATTCCCCCACCAAGGAGCTGCTCAGGCAGTACGCTCCTCTGGACGGCGTCATCACGCCAAATGTCTCACCGCAACCTGGGCGTGCTCTGCCTGTGGAAAACACCCTGGCACCTCCTGCCACCGTGGCACAGAAACACAATTCACCATGGCACGGTGCCACCGTGGCGCCAGCCGCCACCGTAGCATCAGGTGCCACCGTGGAACGATATGCCATGGTCAAGGGAGAGCTGCGGGTGCCGAATATGATCAACTTCAGCATCTTTCCGACGCTCAATCCTTTCGCCAAGGCGGTCTATTACCAGCTCTTTCTTCTGTCGCATGGCTTCCGGCGAGACACGTGCATCGTCGGCCTCGTGAAGCTGGCCAAGTCGGTGCTCATGTCGCTCAGAAAGGTCCAGGATACAGTCGCTTACCTGGAAAAGCGGGGCCTGATCAAGCGGCTCGGAGCGAATCTCGGGGGGCCGTCGAAAGGGAGTATTTACCAGGTTCCTCTGCCAGCCGACGGCCCAGCAGATGACGCCTCGGAAACCGAAAGTTCCGGCGAGGCAGATGATGCTACCGTAGCACCTGGTGCCACGGTAGCACGAGCAACCACCGTGGCACCGGATGCCACCAATAAAGATGATGATGATGATTTAAAAAGAAAATCATCATCAAAGGGCCGAAAATTCGCAGCCGACGGTGATCCTGTGGAAAACTCGGAGAACCACAGTTGCGCGGCAGAGCCGCGAGAGAGACAGGAAAATGCCGATCGGCATTTTGCGCTTGTCCGCGCCGCATACGAGCGAGCAACGGGGAACCGCTGGAACAAGTCGGATTCGGAAGCGTACAACGAAAACGGCATCAAGAAACTACCGGCGGACAAAATCATCTCGGCCATGGAAGCCGTCGCTGGGCGAACTTCCGCCAAGATCCGGAGCTTCAACTACTTCGTCAAAGAAATCGTAACCCTCCGGCATCCGCACAACCGCGCCTGGCAGAAAAAGCAGCTCGAGAAGATCGTTCGGAGAACCAGGGATAGCTCGGTCGGCCGCGCGGGCTATTCGGGGACGGATTTCCTCGAGGACGTCAAGTGCGCCTGCGCCCGAGAAGGTCTCCCCTTTGACAACGATATTTTCAACGAATTGGTCAGCTAGACACTTCTACTTGGGCGTCGTAGAAAACACCGCCAGAAAGCGATCCAGGATTATGTATGACAATCATTTGATATTGTCCAATCTTTGCCATACAACCGGATATTCCTGTTTCAGGCCCTGGATAATCCTGGTGACCGCTCCTTAGATTGGCTTCATTTTCTCTCGTGGGTCGGAAAGGCCTGCTTACTACCCACTGCCTACGGCTTACTGCCCTCTGCCTCCTGCCTTCCGCCTCCTGGTTTCGTTGCTCGTTCGATCCGGCGCCGATGGTTTTGCAATTCTCTGGCGCGCAGTCTTTCGGACTCGGCGAGTGCCCGTTGCGCCAGTCGCGACTGGCCTTGTCTCTTGTAAAGAATGTGAAGCTGGTAGTGCAGATCTCCGTAGCGGTCCATGGGCAAGGCTCGGAGGATCTCGGTCGTGGCCTCTTTCACCTTGCCAAGAGCAGCATAGGCCTTGCCCAGATCGGCATGGGCTGCTAACAGATCGGGATGGCGGGCAAGATTCTTTTTGAGATAAGGAATCGCCTCTTCGAAGCGGTGTTGGCGGACACAGATGTCTCCCAGCTCAAAATTTGCCTGGGGATTGTCTGCATCTAGCTCCAAGACCTTCCTCAGCTCGACTTCAGCCTGATCATTCTGTCCGTTCTGCCAATGAATCGTCGCCAGTCCCAAGAATGGCGCCGGGCTGGTAGGTTTTAGCTGAGTGGCAGTTTGATAGTGTGAGGTTGCCAGGGGCCAATTCTTGCGCTGGCGATAAATATCGCCCAGCAGGACATGCCCTTGCCAGGAATTCGGACTCAGGGAGACGGCTTGTTGAAACGCGGCCTGAGCTAGCCTTTTGGCGGCTTCCGCCTGCCAGTAACAGGCAGCCGCATTTTGCGGCTCGCGCCTCACAACCGATTTGGCAGCTTCGAAGGCAACCAGAAATTGACCCGAGAAACAGGCACAATGGGCCAATTGCAATGCCGGGGCCGTCGTAGCAGTTGTCCCCTGCTGCAAGGTTTCCACGCAACCCGCGTATCGACCGCTCTGGCTTAAGGCGCGTGCCATGGTCATAGCAGACTCATCGGCTGGAGCCGGTTTAGCTGAATCCAATGCCGATGATCCAAATGCCTCTGCCAATTCGACAATCGATTCCGGTGAAGTCAGTTCCTTTCGAAGGAAATCAATTACCGGGGAGCAGGTTTGCGCAGGCAACGAAGTTTGTAGGCGATCAACCACTTTCGATTGGGACTGGTCGCTCAGGGAGGAAATGAAAAAGCTAAGCCGGGTCCTAAAATATCCTCGGTCCGCCTCATGTATGGCGCATAGAGCCTTAAGGCCGGTGGCAAAATCCTCCTGCTCCATGGCGAGTGCCGCCAATCCGAGCTGCGCCTCCAGGTTTCCCGGATGAAGCTGGAGCTCCGCCATAAACTCTTGGTTGGCCTGCCGAGCTTCCCGCTGCCGCAGATGAACGAATCCTAACGCTGCGTGCAATCCCTCCTGGTCCGCTGTGGCCAAAACGAGAGCCTGGCGGAAAGCCTCCTCAGCATCGATTCCCGCCTCTTGTTCCATTAGAAATTCGCCCACGAGCCTGTAGTGATAGGCGGAGTCTTTGCCGACATCCGACAATCGCCGTGCAGCGGCTTCGCCAATGTGCTCGAAGCAAAGTCCAAGACCGTACCAGGCGTCTGCGTCCTTTGGGTGAATGGTGGTGTGGCGTCGATAGACTTCAGCAGCCTGGTCAAACCTTTGCAGCGCAAAGTAGGAACTGGCCAGGGCCAGCAGGGCATCTCGATTCGCGGAGTCGTGCTGGAGCACTTTCTGAAGAGGAGGAATGGCTTGTTCAGCCTTTCCCAGTTGTACGAGGTCAATGCCTAGAATCAGGTTGGCTGGCAGGAGGTTGGCGTTTAGACGGAGCGCCCTTTGTAAGGTGTCGACCGCTGGCTGTATCCGCCCGGCCATATGATAGGCTACGCCCAGGTTGCTTAGTGCCTCGGCTGAATTTGGCTGGAGCGCCACCAATCGTTCATATCTTTTAGCGGCTGCGGAATAATCTCCTTTCATGAAATCCCGCTGCGCCTCTTGGAAAAGTAACTCAATCTCACTCTGAGTCTTTGGGGATTGAAGTGCGGGAGAGGAGCTGTTCATGCTGGCCATGGCAGATGAAAATTCAAGCCAGGTCCCGAAGGGGGGCGGAAGATGGTAGCCCCGGGTAGAGCGCAGCAGGACCCGGGGTGACAGTTCCTCAAGAAATTTCTCCCTCTCCCACGGAAACGGGGGAGAGGGCCGGGGTGAGAGGGCATTCCGATCAGCTGCGAGACTATTTTCAGAGCAGCCGCTCACGCCGCCGGGCGGCACCACCAATAAATGAAAAGTATTCCCCCTTCGAAGGGGGTGCAGGGGGATGTCCTGTGGCGGGCATCGCGTTGGAAACCCGAAGGACACCCCCCTACACCCCCCCTGATAGGGGGGATTTTCACAGGAGAAGTTGATGTGGACCAAAACAACTAAAAGTAGTGCAAGGCGATGTCCGGGCAGACCTTCGACCCAAAACCGGCTAGGCTTATCGGCCACCTTACCGAAAAGTCTTGCTCTCACTCTTACTCGATTCAAAGTTCTAACTTGGTAGGGGGGATTGTTCTCATCCGCCAAGTGGTCAATGCCCAACCGTTGAACTACTCCGTGAAGAACGCTCGCCATCATGACCAGATACCAGCTAACCCCCCAACTACTGAGAGAATAAACCAAACTGAGCGCGTTGACTGTCGAGCTGATTCTTTCGAAGGGTTTCAGACTTTCGCAAGGCGGCTTCTGCGGCCTTCTCATCACCCAGCTTTTTGTAGAGCTGGTATAGCTGATAATGATAGCTCCCGTTGCGGTCGGCAGCCAGAGACTGTTTCAATTCCGCGACCGCCTCGGCATCTCGACCCTGTGAGGCATAAACCTTCCCAATCAAAGCATGGACCATGAGTACGGTTGAGGGTACGCCGTTGAGCGCTGTCTTTAAGTATGGCAAAGCATCCGAATACTGGCGCTGATAAACCAAGACCTCACCCATGAGGTAGCAAACCTCCGCATCTTTGGAGTTTATTTGAAGTGCCTTCTCTAGCTCCGCAAGTGCTTTGTCAAATTGAAATACGCGATAATAGGTGGTGGCCAGTCCCAAGTGACCCGCCAGATCGTTCGGTTTGAGCTGAATCGCCGTTCGGTACTCCGACTCCGCTTCTTTGAAGTCGTGCTTTTCCAGATAGGTCTGAGCGAGCAGCAGATGAACTCGGTGTGAATTGGGTTCGGCGAGACCAGCTCGCACCAAGGCGCTGACAGCCAGTTTCTGGCTGGCCTTGGCTCGCCAGTACAAACCCGGCAGGTTTTCCCGGCTTGCTTTGAGAGCCTCTCCGCTCGCCAGGAAACTTGATTGATAGTCTCCAGAAAAGTAGGCGCACTGGGTGAGCAACAACAGGTCGGCAAGCCTCAAGGGGGCCAACTGTGCCTTCAGCTTTTCCGCGCAACGGGTGTATTGTCCTTGGGAATAGAGCCGCGCCGGGCTGGTTAGATCCTTTAGGGATGCCCGCCGCGCAGACTCTTCCCTGGGGGCATGGTTGGAGGATGTTTCAGTTAGACGAAGAGAGGTTTCTACCTGTGTTTTCTGCCATTGTTCGAGGGCACCGATCAGAAATTTTGAGAGCGGCGTCTCCGCCTCGCTTGCCTGGTCCTGCCTGAGTTTCCTTTCCAGTTCTTCAACCTTCTCCGTGCTGAAGCCTTGCCAGAGTTGCCACGCATTCGCTTCCACAAAGCCGTAATCGACCTTCCAAGCTTCGTCCAATTGTTTCAAGGCGCCGAAAAGATCTCCCCGTTCATAGGAAACGCGCGCCAATCCTAAACGAGCCACCAAGCAACCGGGACGGTCTTTGAGTTCTGTCAAAAGCTCTCCTTCGGCAGGCGTAAGGTCGCCTAGCTGTGCATAAGCAACGCCGAGCCGTGCATGTAAGCAAAATTCTGAGGGATGCGATTCCAAAACTTGCCGGTAGAGTGTGATCGCATCACGCAGGCGGCCCTGCTGCTCCAGAGATTCCGCTAACAGGATTCTAAAATAGGAGGAGTTCCGGTCAGCTCTTCCGAGTTGCTCCACAGCCATCTGCTGAAGACTCAGATAAGTGACCCCCAGCCCGTACCACGCATCCGCATTTCCTGGATTGATCACCGTCGTGCCAAGGTAAAACTCGTTGGCCTTTTGGAAATCACGAACCGCCGCGTAGGCTTCTCCCAAACCCAGGGCCGCTTGCTCATCGCGAGGATTCAGATCATGAGCACGTTGCAAATAGGGGAGGGCTTGTCGTGGTTGCTGTATTCTCAGGAAATCAAGACCCAGGAATAGGTTGGGAACAAAAAGCTGCGGCTTCCGGCGCAGCGCGTCCTCAAAGTGTCGAATGGCTTCACTGTATTCTCCAAGCAAGTGGTGCATCAGGCCGAGATTAGCGCGAACCTCTGCGAGTTGGGGCTGAAGTTTCAGCATCTCTCGATAGCTGGCAGCGGCCGCACGGTAGTCGCCACGGCTCTGAGCTTGCTGGGCACGGAAGGAAAGATCATCTAATGCTGTTTCGGAGTTAGAGATTGCTTGCCCCAAGCTCGCCACTGGCACTAGGAAGGCCAACAGGAGAATTGAGCTAAGGTTTCGTTGTTGGTGATAGCAATCCATTGGTGAAGCAGTGAATTGAGAATGCGGGAGCAGACCTCCGGGCCGCGACCGTGACTCTGAGGTTCCGATCGCCGTCCGGAGGCCGGCTCCACATTCAAATGTCCAAACTCCCAACCCCTCCAGAGGAGCGGACTAATTTTCATCCCTCGCGGTGATCCCAGGGATCACCGAGGGCTCCCCTGAAACGTTACCAGTGAATCTTCAATCCGAACTGAATGTCCCGCGGGGGGAGAGCACCCGTAACTTGACCAAAACCGGGATCCCCAAAAGTTGTGTTCGGTGCGTAAAAGTTTGGGTGGTTGAAGGCGTTAAACATCTCTGCTCGAAATTGAATTTTTATTCGTTCCTGCCAATTCCACCATCTTTGGATAGCCAGATCCCAACTGTTAAGACCGGCTGCACGCAGATTGGACATATAGCGTGGGACATTTCCAAAAGTATAGGCAGCCGGTTGCGTAAAGGCGTCGATATTAAACCAGCGATCGATGGTCGGATTGGAGACATGTGGGTCGCCACTGAGATTGGGCCGCTGGAAGCCGCCTAAAGACCCTGTGTTATTGCTGGCCGCCGTGATCCCGAGAGGGAAGCCATCCTTGAAGGCGGACACGCCGGAGACTTGCCACCCGCCCAGAATCGCATTGGCGGCTGAGTTCATCCGGTTGCCGTAGCGCTTACCCCGCCCAAAGGGCAACTCATAAATACAACTCAACACTAAACTCTTAGGGATATCATTGGGGTTGAGCGACTTTTCCGACGCCGTGTTGTAAAAATCCCGAATCTGTGCGCCCTGAAAAGAAGTCCAGGCTTCAAAGCCTTCGGCGTTATCCAGGTATTTCGAGATCGTAAAGGAGGCAAGGAACTGCATTCCTTGACTCCAGCGGTGGTTGAACGTGAATTGCACGGAGTTGTAATTGGAGAAGGCGGCAGGAGCTTGCGGATTTTGGACGCTGCAAAATTCAGGGAAAGGTCGTAGCAACTGGCCCCGCGGTACTGTGGGTTGGTCAAGACCGCAGCCACTAGAGGTGATATGTCCAAAGAAGGGGTTGGGAACAGCATCCAGCAACTGATTCCCCAGAGCCAGCAAGTTGGGAGGCAATTGATTTTTCTCGAGGAAAGTAAAAAGCAGTTTCACGCCGTGGTTCCCCACGTAAGTAACATCAAAACTGTTATTGGGAGTGAGCTCGTACTGGAAGCCCAGAGACCACTGCTCCACATAGGGGGTAGGGCGAAAGTTTTCGACTGCATTGGTGAATTGGCCGACATTGGTCAAAGCCCCGGCCGACTTGCTCGGTGGCAGGATCAGGCCGCCGGGGAAAGGATTGCTGAGCAAGTTTGCCGGAGTGATGCCATCGACTGTGCCCACGTACGGAGTGGTTTGTGTAAAACCTGCCAGGCTCAGTCCCTGATAGTCGCCGAATTCCATGGCCGGGATGTAGAACATCCCAAATCCAGCGCGCATCAATAGTTTTTCTTTCAGCAGGTACGTTAAGCCCAAACGCGGGGCGAAGTTATTGTACTGGGGCTGGTAGATCCCGCGTCGATTCCCGCCGCCTGTATAAACGAGATGGCCGGGAACGCTAAAGCCTATATCCTTACTGATGGGATTGGGATCCGTGTAGTCAAACCAGGAATAGCGATCAAATCGATCGGTGGGAGCGGTCTGGAAGTCGTAGCGAATCCCCAGGTTTAAGGTGAGCTTGCGAGTTGCCTTCCAATCGTCCTGGAAGTACCAGCCATAGAAGCCTTTTTGAAAGGCACCATTCGCGTTCAAGGTAACGCCATTCTGGCCGCCGTTATCGCCGGTCCCCAAGAGAAACGAGGCAAACCCATAACCGGTGTTCGGGCTGGCAGCCGTAGGATCGGGTCCTTGGGTCATGCTGACCGGGAAATGGAATCCCGCCTGGGGAGAATTAAAGGTGTTGAGGTAAAGCCTCACGCCCATGAATCCAATGTTCATGGTGTGGGCCCCACGAATCTTAGTGAAATCTACCGCGTAGGTCCGGGCCTCACGCGGGGTGGCGTTCAGGCCGCCCGAGCCCAAGCTGGACGTACCATCGATCTGGATGGAAGGAAAGGCGCCAGGATTGCTGTCCAGGAAAGACGGCATCCCCAGGCTCGAGGGGTTAAAGGGAACCCCCTGTGGCTTCCGGCCTTCTACCCACCGGTTGTATCCCAGGTTGACACTCATCACAAAGGTGGGGCTGAGCGTGAGATTGTAGTTGCCGGCAATATCCCAGCGATTGTCTGGCGCCACTGTCCCCGGACCGCCTACATTGCCATGGCCAAATAGCTCCCCTGCCAGTTGCTTGAATTGCCGTTCCTGGGACCAGCGTGCGAACATGCGCGATCGGTTGCTAATGACGTGGTCCACGCGCACGGTGTACTTGTCCACTCCCACTGGGGCGCCACCAGAAGCTGTATAGTTATTGACGAGACCACCTCCGGTTGGGTTCGGCCAGTACTGCAACAGGTTCCTGGCAACGGGGTCGCGCAGCCCCTCTGGAATTATGTTGCCTACTAAAGGATCGCGGACAAAGCCGCTTTGTGTCGCCGTTAGACCGGTGGTGGGATCTAATTGCCCTGCTGTCACCTTTCTGGTCGTAAAGGGATTATAGATCTGGCCAGCCAGGATGGGCCTGCCTAAGGCATCAGTTCCGGTGGGAGGTCCCAGCAAAGCCGAAAAGTTTCCTGAGCGAAAGTCACTCGTCGGAACGGTGGTTACAAGAGTTAGGGGAGTCTGCTGGCGCAACCCTTCGTAGGCGCCGAAGATAAAGGTCTTATCGCGTTGTCGGTAGAGTTTTGGGATGGAAAGTGGCCCGCCGGCCGTGAAACCGAATTGGTTTCTCTTAAACTGGGGATTGGGAATGCCGGCCCGGTTATTGAAGAAATAGTTGGCATCGAGATTGTTGTTGCGCAGGAACTCGAAGGCATTACCATGGAAGCTATTGGTGCCCGATTTAGTAATGGCATTCACCACATTTCCCATGCTCCAACCATATTGAGCCGTAAAGGCGTTGGTCTGAATCTTGAACTCCTGCAGCTCATCCACACCCGGAACATAAATCGTACCGTCCCAATCGCCGGCGCCGTCCCAGTGTCCGTCCAGCAGGAAGGCGGTGGTCCCGAAGCGCCCGCCGCCGAAGTTGAAAAAGGCAATATCCTGTTCTGCCGTTCCCTGGCTCCCGGGAGGATTCAAGGCCTGATTTTGCTGGCTATTGTTGACACTTGAATTCAAGAGCACCAATCCAAAGACATTGCGTAAATTGAGCGGTAACTCGACCGCCTGCCGTTGGGTCACGTCCGAGGAAACGTTGGCGTCGCCCGTGTTCAGGATCGGTACGGCGGCGGTCACCGTCACTTCTTCAGTCACGGCTCCGACTTCTAGAGTGATGTCCTGATTGGCCGATTGCCCGACTGCCAGCACAATTCCGGATTGGGAATAAGGTCGGAAACCGGCTGACTCCACTTTGAGCGTGTAAGTACCCGCTGGAACCAAAGTGAAGCTGTAGCGCCCGTCATTAGAGGTGTTAAAGTTACGGCTGAAACCTTTATCCGGGTTTAGCAGGGTTACGGCGGCTCCGGGCACGGCTGCCCCAGTATGGTCGAAAACCGTGCCACTCAACGAGGCGTTGAATGCCTGTGCCTGCCCATAAACATTGGGGACCCACCGGCAGAAGAGGAGAAAGGAAGAAACGGCCATAACGACTAAGAACGTGTGAAAAAATTCCGAGCGCCGGGTAATTGGCCCCTCAGCCGGTCCACCGTCCGGCGGACTGCCCTCTCCCCCGCTGGGGGCGAGGGAGTTAAGTCTAATATGTACCTTCCCCTCGCCCCAACGGGGGGAGGGGCCAGGGGTGAGGGCGCACGCCGCAACATCAGTCAGCTCCGATTTTTTCACAGCTTCTGACAGACTGCCGTGTCGAATCATTGCTGATTCCATAGAGTCCTCTTTAGCGTTGAGTGCTGCTTTCACCAAGCCCAATAAAAATGATAGGTGTTTGTAGCGCGAAGGCGTCCGAGAAGCAAGCGGATTTCCGCAGCAGATGGCTCTGTCGGGCAGTAGCGGCCAGGGATCACAGGGGTGGTAGCGCGAAAGCGAGTCCTGGCAGGTCCGCGGATTCTGTACAAGCCGGGAGCGGTGCGGAGAAAAGCGGATTCAAGGCACACGGCCATCGTGCGGGAGCAACCGGCGGTCACTGCCCGAGCGCCGGCCAGGAGGACGGAGTGATTCCTCTCATGCAGGCAGGTCCGTCACGCCGGGAGGGGAAGCGCGGCGGCGGCGGCGGGAACGGATTGAGGGTACTGCAAGCAGGGCTTTCGAGATACCGACGAATCCGATCGACGACGCGGGGGTCGGTGATGAAAGAGACTATCTTCATCTCGGCTCCACACCTACAGAGCAAGGGGTCCACTTCGAAGATCTTCCGGAT
>WNGD01007340.1_pt1 | contig 10397 bp, 10 predicted proteins | sample 5400671 | NCBI WGS metagenome assembly WNGD01 (sample SAMN13153369, study PRJNA577476) | soil metagenome | isolation source: 40 cm soil or saprolite under grassland replicate 2 | place: USA:California | collected 2016-06-15
CCGGTTCGTCCGTTCGTGTTCGTAAAGTAGGAATCCACCCGTTTCGCGGCCGTCTTCGTCTCACTGACGACCACGGTCCCGAGAGCCCCAATGGCGGCGATCAACGTAACCGCGAAGACGAGGTACACGAACGCGACTGCGAAGCCGCGCGGGATCCGGACCCGGTGCACCAGCCTGACGACGGGACTCAGGAGCAGCGCGATCAGGAGCGCCACGAGGAAGAGAAAGACGACGTGACGGACCGCGCCCGCCACGACCCACAGAAACAGAAGCAGGACCGGGAACCCGGCCAGTTGGATCCAGCGCGGGATCTCCATCTTGGCCCTGCCGGGCATGCGGGTGATCGTACAGCCGCCGTCATACGGTTCCCGACCCAGCGACCACCGGATTGGGACTGGGACTGGGTTGAGGACGGCAACCTCGCTCTCGACCGTCACGAAATATGGCCCGAAAGCCAGGTGGATCCAAAGGTTCGACTGTCACAAAGTCGACCCCGTCGCCGGTTGAATGAGGGGTCGGGGTCCGTTACGGTGCCGCGGATGCCGGCCCCCTCCCGCCGAGTCTCCGCGGCACGCCAGCGTCCGCGGAGCGCGCACATGCAGCACCGGGCACGGCGTCTCATCGTCCTGACCGTCGTCTGCGGCGTCCTCCTGGGGACGTTGCTGATCACCGCGTTCGGTCAGGGAGCAACACGGGAGCCGTCGCAGGCACTTCCTGGTCCCGCGAGCCGTCTGCTCCCCGTCGGGCCGCCGATGCCCCTCACCGTCGCCTTGCACGAGGGGCTCCGCATTCAGTTGCCGGTCGCACAGAGCCGCGTCACCGCGATCGGCTACCACTCATCCGGCGACGGCGCGCTGCCGCTGAGCCCGCTCGGTCGTCAGGGCAACGAGAGCGCGCTGTCGCGGCTCGCACACAAGATCTTCGGCGGCGGCGGTGGAGGCTTCGTCTACTACCAGTTGGGTGGCGGCGACACCGCCGTCCTCGACGTCGGCGCCGTGCCCGGGACGGACGTCTACGCGCCGGTGGACGGCACGATCGTCGGAATCTCGGACTACATCCTCAACGGCCGCCCCTACGGCTCGCTGATCGAAATCCAGCCGTCGGCGGCCCCCTCGCTGGTGGTCTCGCTCACCCACCTGAGCCCCGACGCGGCGCTCACCGTCGGTTCGACGATCGCCGCGTCGAGTACGAAGGTCGGCCGGGTGATCGATCTCTCCGGGGTCGAGAGGCAGGCACTTTCGAAGTACACGCAGGACGCGGGGAACCACGTGGCGATCGAGCTGCGCGCGGCGGCGACTCTGCTCCCTTAAACCGCGAAGATCTTCCCGTGAGAATCCTCTTCATCGCAGATGCGGTCGGCGTGCCCGGACGTCGCGCCATCGAGGAGCGTCTCCCGTCGTTGCGTGAGGAACTGCGCGCGGATCTCTGCATCCTCAACGGCGAGAACCTCGCAGACGGCGTCGGCATCACGCCGAAACTCGCCGACAAGATGCTCGCCGCCGGCGTCGACGCGATCACGCTCGGCAACCACACGTGGCGGCGTGGCGAGATCGTTCCGTACCTGAAGGAGAGCGACCGCGTGATCAGGCCGGCGAACATGTCGAAGCGCGCCCCGGGCAGGGGGCTCACGTTCGTCGCCGCGCGCGACGGAACGGAGATCGCGGTGATCAACCTGCTTGGCTTGCTCTTCCTCGGGCCGCCCGTCAGTCCGTTCGAGGTGATCGACGAGCTCGTCGACGAAGCGCAGAGGCGTACGCCCGTGATCGTCGTCGACATGCACGCCGAGGCGACGAGCGAGAAGGTTGCTCTGGCGAAGTGGCTCGACGGCAAGGTGACAGCCGTCCTCGGAACGCATACGCACATCCAGACGAACGACGCCAGGGTTCAACCCGGCGGCACGGCGGCGATCACGGATGCCGGGATGACCGGCCCGCACGACTCGGTGATCGGTGTACAAGCCGAGCTCGCGATCAGGGCGATGCGCACGGGCATGCCCGTTCGCTTCGAGACGGCAGCCGGCGATGTGCGGATCGAAGGCGCCCTCGTCGAATGCAGCGAGGACGGTCGAGCCACGAGCTGCGAAGCCGTGCGCGTGCCGGTGTAGCGGAACCGAACAGTCGCAGACTCGATCAACGCGGTTCCGGGTGAGTGGCGACCCTACGCCGCAACGTGACGGCAAGCACGACGACGATCGCGACGAGCGTCAGATCTCGCACCAGCAGCAGCCACGAAAGCCCCTCTTCGAAGTCGAGTGCAAGCCTGAAGTAGCGGAACGGGAACCAGATCTGCGTCAGAAGGAGCGCCACACCGAGGAGTGCGCTCGCGAGCACCCCTCGACGGCCACGCACGAGCGGCACGATCGGAATCAGCCAGATCAGGAACTGCGGCGACAGGACCTTCCCGAAGGCGATGAACGCGCAAAGCGTGGCCGCACTCGAGCGTACGAGCGCCTCACGGTTCCCCGCCCCGCGCGCGAACGACACCCAGATCCAGATCAAAAGGGCCGCCTGGACCACGGCCGACGCGACCGCCATCCCGTTGGCGGCTGCGCCCCCGAGATTCTGGGAGCCGTGGCTGGTCTCTGCCGTCACGCCGAGACCGAACACGTGATGGCCGGCCAGGAGAAGTGCTGAGCCCAGACTCTCCACTTGCAGCGGCCGGCGGAGCTGCAGGCTCAGGCTATGCCAGACGCCGCCCGGCGACAGCACGACGAACGGGGCGAAGACGGCCGCTATGACAACCAACGTCAGCCCGAGGCAGATGAGGGCCTCCCGCCGGCCGGCCCGTCTCCAGACGAATGCCACGCCGAGGGGCAACAACACAGCCGGATAGAGCTTCGCAGTGACGCCGAGCCCGAGCAGCAGATGGCCGAGGCGAAGTCGTCCCGACACGAGCGCCGCTAGAGCACCGGCGACGATTGCCGCCGGCCAGAGATCGAAGCGGCTGAGCACGACCGACCCCAAGAGCAGCGGGGCGATTGCTGCAAAGCAAAGGGCGGACCAGACGTTCACCGTGCTGCGTCGCAGAGCACGAACGACCACTGCCATCGCCATGAGCGCTGCGGCGCCGCACAACCACATGATCGTCTCGAAGGAGCGCCGGAAGCCCGTCGAGACGTGCTGATCCCTGCCGGGCTCGGCCAGTCCCGGCAGGGCAAAGACCGGCAGCGCACCGGGCGGGTACTCGAGGTCGAAGTCGCGGTAAGGGACCTTCCCGTCCGCGATTGCATTGCCGTACCGCTGGTAGACGGGCGTGTCGATCACCTGCTTGTGCGTGTAGAAACCGACGTGCAGCACCAGCCAGGAGACGACGAAGAGCACGATCGCCACGAACGCCGCCGCGACGACGGACCGTTCAGACGCTTGCTTGGGGTTGCTCTCGGACACCGAAGAGCAGAGCAAACACGACGAATGGGAAGAACCACGGGATGTACAGCCAGGACCAGTGCGTGAGGATGAGCTCGAAGCCGATCAGGAGCGCCCCCGTCAACGCAGCCAGCTGCAGGGGCGTCTTCGTCCGCGGCACGAACGCAACGACCAATGCACCGAGCACGAGTAGTGCTTCGAGCACCCGCTGCACGATGTGGAGGTCCGGGATGCCACGCGCGTGGTACTGCGCCCAGTCCCAGAGCGAGAACGGCGACTCCCGCGTGATCTGCGTCTTCAGCGTGCGCTCGTAGAACGTCTGCGCCGCCTGAACCGGATGACCGTCGAGCAGCAGGATCGAGAAGGCGACAACCGTCGTGATGACAAATCCCGCGACGAACGCAAGCGCCGGGCGAGGTCGCCGGACCGGACCGGGGTACGTCAACCAGAGTGGCGCGACGATGAGCGGCGCGAACTTCGTCAAGCCGGAGAGAGCGACGGAGATCCCCCGCGACCACGGAGAACCGGCCAGCCAGAACCCGAAGATGAGGAAGACCGGCACGATCATGTCGTTGGTGTTCGACATGGACGCGTATTGCGTGAAAGGGAAGGCCGCCCAGGCAAAGACGAGCGCGGCGCCGAGCCAGCGCCCGCCGTAGCGTAAGCCGGCGAGCCCAAGCCCGAGGGCGCAGAGCACGTCGAAGATGATGGACGTGAGGTGCACGGCCGGCAGCTTGTCCCACTTCCCGGACCAGCCCCGAATCCAGTAGCCGGGCAGATACGCCTCGTAGGCGACCGGGCCGTAGGTGTCGCCCAGCGGGTTTGCAGACTCACAGCGGCCGTTGAACTGGATGCGGTCGCGGATCTCTCCCGCCGAGTCGGCGGGGCCGCATGGCTTCAGGCTGTCCTCCTTCGGAAAGTTGTCGTACGGCATCACGCCACTCGAGATGCGCTGTGCGCCGATCACCCCGGCGTAGCCGACGTCGATCACGTTGGAGTCCTCGATGTTGAGGCCGATGCGGAAGCCGATGATGAAGACCGCTGCCGCGAGCAGCACCGCCGGCTTCCAGAGCGGGCGGGCGGCGCGAACGGGTCGGCCCCGCACGCCGATCCACACGCAGCGCCCGAGCAGGTACAGAAGTGGTGGATAGACGAGCGGCACGCTCGTAAAGAGGTTCCCGTGGTTGAAGTACCAGAGCGACACGGAGAAGGAGAGCAGCGCGAGCAGGTCGAGGTTCCGAAGGGAGAGCGGCCGCCGGAAGTCCATGAGCCCGAGCAGGAACACGAAGCAGAACGGAAGCCAGTAGCGGAGGCTGTTGATCTTCTTGCCTCCGAATGCGCCCTCGATTCCGCGTGCCATCCTCCACGCGACCTGCGGGCCGGTCCAGGCCTCCGTGACGCGGGTGGTGCTGTCGTCCACCTTCCCGGTTGCGATCACACCCGCGTCGACCTTGTCGTTCTTCTTCCAGGTGACGGTGACGTTCCAGCATCCGCCCGCCGCGCCCGCTGAGCACTTCGACGGTTCGGCCTCGAACGTCGCATCGGTGACGCGTCCCTTGCGCGGATAGCGGTCGAGCCAGTCGGCAACCTTGTCGTTCCCGAGGAAGAGCGCAGTGGCACGTTCCTTCGTCAGCCGGGGCTGCGCAGCAGCTGAGGCAGCCGGAACGAGCATCGCCGCCGCGAGCACGGCCACGGCCGCGAACGGGAACAGCCTCAGTGCCGTCTCCGGAACGACCAGAGCTTGTTGCCGATGAAGTTCGCCGGGGTGACGGTGATGATCGCGATCGCCTGCGCCACGATCTTTCCTACACCCAGCCTGACCAGGAGGGTGAGGATGGCGAGGTTGCCGACGTAGACGATCACCGACACGACGAAGAACCGCAGACCCTGGTGACCGAAATGGCCGCGATCTCGGCGAAAGGTCCAGAGCCGGTTCCACAGATAGTTGTTCGTCACCGCGACGAGAAATGATCCCGTCGCCGCCAATCGGTAGTGGAGATCGGCGCCGTCGAGCAGCGCGACGTAGACGAGCAGGTTGACGATGTAGCCCGACGCCCCGACGACACAGAACTTCGCCAGCTCCTCCCAGTTGCTCCGCTGGCGCAAGGCTTGATTGACGCGGGCGCGCAGTCCTGCGGCGACGGCTGCGTCCCGGTCGTCCATGCGGCTGGGGAAACTAGCTGTTAAGCCGCGGAGCGGCGTTTTGGAGCGAACCGCAGCCCCTCGTCGAACTCGATTCGCTGCTCGTTCACGATCGCCGCGATCACGCGCCCGTCCTCGGCCAAGACGACATCGCGCAGGGGCCCGAGCTGCCGTCCGTTCAGCTCGACCGCCCCACCACGAAGCCGGCCCAGGGCAACCGTCCGAGAACGATAGAAGTCGAGCTCACGCGGCTCGAGGAGGACAAGCGGCGACAGGATGCGGATCTCCGTACTGCGAATGTCGGCGGTCGGCAGGGGCAGGAAGCGATGGACCTCGTCGCCGCAGCGAACGTCGAGCCCGACCGCCCTTCGGGCCTCACGATCGAGCAGCAGCTCGACCGGGCGACCGAGCTGGATCCCGTGCAATCGCACAGGCAGGGCCAGCAGCTCGTCTCCCGTTCTCTCCTTCATCCCCGTCACCATCGTGCCCGGACCGATCGTACGCAAACGCCTCAGAACCCCTCTTCCCCGAGAAGAGGGACGAAGCGACACGGCACGGAGCGCACGACGGCTGGGCCCTCGGGGCTGCGGACGATCACCTCGAGTCGCTGCATTCCGCGCCGCCCGACCGGCACCACGAGCCGCCCGCGCGGCTCGAGCTGCTCGTAGAGCGTCCGCGGCAGCTCCGGTGCCGCTGCTGCAACCGCGATCGCGTCGAATGGCGCCCGCTCGGGAAGACCGCGCGACCATGTACGGCTGCGAGATCGTCTGACCGTCGCCGATCGGAAGCGCGGCGTCGTCGTACGCGCGGCCGCGCAACTTCTCCGGCACGAACGACTCACGCGGCACTCGTTCCATCGCGGCGAGCACGCGCTCGTCGACGACGTCTCGGCCACGCAGCTGCGCGTCGACCATCCGGCTCCTGGCCTCGGCGGCGGAATCAGGCGGCACGCGAGAGCGTATGGGCGTATGCAGGAGGCGCTACGCCGAAATGCCGAAGAACCGCAGGCGCGATCTCCACGATGGACTGCGGTTGCGCATCGATCCCGATCGTCAGCATCGGGACCTCCGAGTCGCCGCGCCGCAACGAGCCGTGACTCCCGCCACCGGAGTGATGGCGGCCGGCCAGGTCGGCGAACTCGAACCCCGCCGCGGCCGAAACGATCACGTCGCCGGCGTTCGGGTTGTTGAGCGCGGCCCAGGCTCGATTCAGGCCGTCTGGATAGCCGAGCACAGTCGCGTCCCCGGTCGTGGTCCACCCACCCGCGTCGGGAGCGAAGCGCAGCTCCTCTCCTTCGCGTCGCGCGATCGCGTCCGTCCCTTCGAGGAACAGGATGGTCTCTGCAGCCTCTTCCTCGTCAAGCCGCTCCGCGAGTATCCGTGCGTCGGGCGCGGCTTCCCCGAGCCGGTAGACCATCCCGGCGCGGTTCGACGCGGCGACGAGCACGTCGTCGAGATCCCGGAACGACGACTCCAGTCGAACGTGCGAGGCAACGTGCGTCTGACCGTGGTCCGAGCAGAGAACCACCGCGTAGCGCTCCAGGAACTCGTCGGGCCCGCCGGCCGCGTCGAGGAGCGCACCGACAGCGGCATCGCTTCGAGCCAGAGCCTCGAAAGCCCCGTCCGGACCAAGTGCATGAGAGGCGAAGTCGTAGTCGGGCAGGTAGTAGACGAGGAAGTCGAAGCCGTCACGCGTGATGAGCCAGCGACCGACCGCGGCCGCGTAACCGTCGATGGAGCCGTGCGATCGCCCGAAGACCGCAAGCGGCGCGCCGGTCGAATCCGACTCGAACAAGTTGTAGAAGAAGAAGCGCTTCGGTCCGTAAGCCGGGAACGTCAGCCCCGGCAGCGTAGGCAGGTGAGGAGTGCGGCCGCGGTAGCAGGTGATGTTGATCGCTGCGGCGGTCAGCCCGGCGTCCTCGAGCGCTTCGTAGACGGTGACCGCCTCCGTACCGAGGTGAAGCCGGTTCATGTTGATGATCGTGTCGATCAGCGAGCGCGTCACTCCCGCGGCACGCACCGCCCCGAACGAGGAGCCGTACTCGACGAGCCGCGCGCGCTCGCGGTCGTACCAGACCAGGTGCGGAATGCGATGGACGTCCGGGTGCGCGCCGGTCGCGATCGACGAGACACACACCGGCGTCAGGGAGGGGAATGTGGAGATCGCACGAGAGTAGGACCCCTGCTCCGCAAGGAACGAAAGAGCAGGTGCGCGGCCGTCACCGACCGCCGACTCGAACACCGACGGCGTCAGACCGTCGATGACGATGAGGATGAGTGCCTTAGTCTTTGGCAAGCGAACGCAATCCGGCATAACGCTCGCCGGCGCGGCCGCGCAGCCGCGCGGCCAACGCGGGAACGAGCGTCGCCTCCAGATACCCCGCGACCGGAATCCAGGCGACGGCTGCGATCAAAACGGCAGCAACGGTTATGAAGATTGCAGTTCCGAACCGGGAGCCACCACGGCGAAGCGTCCCCGAGACCAGTTGCGCGGCGCCGACGGAGCCGAGCGCACCGCCGACACCTCCGCCTATGGCCTCGTCCCACTGGCCGAGCGCGAACCCGACGGCGACACCGGCGCCTGCCGCGAGTACGAGCGCGGCTGTCAGCGCGGCTCGTGTCCCTGTCAGCACTCCCGCGAGCAGCACACCGACCGCGACGCCCAGCCCTGCGCAGACCCCGATCCAGTACCAGCTACTCATCGGTAACCGAGTGTAGTTTGCGCGGCCGACTTGACCGACAAACCGCCGCAGCCGCGTAGCGGCCAAACCGGTTCCCGGCTGTCTCCGTAGGTCCCGTGACGCCCGGGTGCCACTGCCCCGGTGCCCGGGCGCCCCTCGTGATCGGGGCAGGCAAGGAGGGCACAGGGGATGAGATCAAGGGGAGTAGTCGCGACGCTCGCAGTCGGCGTCGCAGCGCTCGGCATCGCCGCGTTTGCGCTGGCCGGCGGCTCGGGTGCGGGCTTCAATCATGTGACGGCGACGATGAGCGGATACCAGGAGGTGCCTGCGATCTCGTCGACCGGCACGGCGGACTTCACGGCCGACGTCAGCAAGGACGGCAACTCGATTTCCTGGCAGCTCACCTACAGTGGGCTCGAGGGCGCCGTCCAGCAGTCGCACATTCACTTCGGACAGCGCAGCGTCAACGGCGGGATCTCGGTGTTCCTCTGCACGAACCTGGGGAACGGGCCGGTCGGTACGCAGCCCTGCCCGCAGTCGGGAACGATCAGCGGGACGATCACCGCCGCCGACGTGTCACCGGCGATTCCCGCAACAGCTGGAGCACGTGGGCAGGGGATCGACACCGGCGAATTCGACGAGCTGGTGCGAGCGATCGCCGCCGGCAAGGCATACGCAAACCTGCACACGGCGAAGTGGCCCGGCGGAGAGATCCGCGCACAACTGAACGAGGACGACCCACACAACTGAGGCCTGGAAAGGGGCGCCCGGCTTTCGTGCCGGGCGCCCGGCCTCAGGGCCGCTGTTCGAGCCGTCGGATCACCGCGAGGCCGAACTCGGCCGCGCGCGCACCGTCGACGACGCGGTGGTCGAACGTCAGCGACACGTAACCCGTCTCGGCAACGACGACCTCGCCGTTGCGGACGACCGGTCTCGGCGCGATCCGGCCGATGCTCATGATGGCGACCTCTGGATGATTGACGATCGGCGTCTGCATGAGACCGGCGAGCTTGCCGGCGCTGGTCACGGTGAACGTCGAGCCGCGGAGCTCCTCCGGTTTCAGGATCCCGGCGCGGGCGCCTTCGGCGAGCCGCGCCACATCCGCCGCTAGATCTTCGAGTGAACGCGTGTCACAGCCGCGGACGACCGGGACGACGAGCCCTTCGTCGGTCTGGACGGCGACGCCTAGGTCGTAGCGTTCCAGAAAAACGATCTCGTCTCGTTCCAGGCGCGCATTCAGCTCCGGGAACTCCTTCAGCGTTTCGGCGCAGGCCTTCAGCACCGTCGGGACGAGCTGCTTCAGATCGAAGCCGGAGAAGTCGCACTCCTCGACCCACGTGACCGACGGGACTTCTCGGTGCGCGCGCGCCATGTGCTCTGCGATTACGCGCCGTACGCCGCGCAGGGGCTCGCGTCTGCCTTCGCTCGGGCCCGCCGCCGCGCGCACGTCATCCTCGGTGATGCGTCCCTGAGGGCCGGTGCCGGAGAGCGAGTCGACGTCGACGCCGAGCTCCTGCGCGATCTTGCGGACGAGGGGAGTCGCCCTTCCTTTCGCTCGACGCTCGGGCGGCTTCGTCGCGAGCGCGGGGCGCGGACGCTCCCCGTCGGGCTCGCCGCCGATGACGACAAGCACGGTCCCGACCGGAACTACCTTGCCCTCCTCCACAAGGATGCTGGTCACATTCCCTGCGGCGGGTGAAGGGATCTCGACAGTCGTCTTGTCGGTCTGGATCTCGACGAGCGGGTCGTCCTCGGCGATCTCCTGCCCCTCGGAGACAAGCCAGCGCGAGATCTCGCCTTCGGTCAGTCCCTCGCCCAGATCGGGAAGCTTGAACTCGTAGGCCACGGTCACGCCATTCTTATCGCGTCGTGCCGCAGGACGGCGTGCACACCTCGCACGCCGTTGACGAGTTGGGTCACGCGCAGATCGACGACGACGCTCGCGAGCGCGAGCGCGTCGACGCGGTCGATCTCCAGCTCGCGCCGCATCAGCTCGAGCATCGCATCGGTAGCGACGGCCGCGGCCTCGTCGAGATCCTCGTCGAAGCCGAACGTCAGCCAGGCGTCGGGCGTCCAGGCAATCGGGGTCTTCAGCTCGGGCTGGTTTTGGACCGAGAGCGTGAGCTGGAGCCGGTCGAGCGGGCATTCGATCGCCGTCTGCGAGACCTCACCGTCTCCCTGGCGCGCGTGCCCGTCGCCGGCGGAGAAGA
>WNGD01007342.1_pt1 | contig 10396 bp, 9 predicted proteins | sample 5400671 | NCBI WGS metagenome assembly WNGD01 (sample SAMN13153369, study PRJNA577476) | soil metagenome | isolation source: 40 cm soil or saprolite under grassland replicate 2 | place: USA:California | collected 2016-06-15
TCCGGCTGCCCAACGCGCTTGTCTCTTATGCGAAATACTTGCTGCTCACTTTTTGGCCGAATGATCTGGCGGTCTATTATCCATTTGCGGGCATACCGGCCTGGCAGATCATCGGTGCAGCGTTTCTGCTGATTGGAATTACGGTGTGTTGTGTTTCTCAACGGAGAATCCGGCCGTACCTCATTGTTGGCTGGCTTTGGTTTCTGGGAACACTGGTTCCGGTTATAGGAATCGTTCAGGTTGGCGGGCAAATCATGGCGGACCGCTACTTTTATATTCCGTCGATCGGTTTGTTCATTGCGCTCGTGTTCGCATTAGCGGACATCGCTAAGAGCTGGCGGGTTGCGCCAGCGCTCAGCGCAGGAATAACTGGCGGGATTCTACTGATTCTTGCTACTCTTACTAACGCGCAAATTCAGCGCTGGCGTGACAGCTTCACTTTGTTTCAGCACACGCTCGCGGTCACTCCACCTAATCTCCGCATAGAACACAATCTCGGCGTGGCCTTGGGCGCGAGCGACAGATACGATGAGGCCGCGGCGCATTTTGCGAAGGCGTTGCAGATCGACCCGACTTTCTACGACGGCTTGGTGGTCATGGGCGTTACGCGTGCGCACCAAGGCCGGCTGCCGGAAGCCATCGAGTATTTCCGAGCTGCAATCCGTTCTCAGCCGGACGCGCCGAAAGCGCGTGTGCAGTTGGCCCACGCGCTGTGGAAGCAGAATCGCGATGAAGCTGCGCTTGAAGAGATGCTCCGCGCATCGCAGCTTGCCCCCAAAGACGCAGACATTCGGGCTGACTTGGGACTCGCGCTGGCGCTAGCGGGCAGAATACCGGAGGCGATCGAGCAACTTCACGAAGCGCTCCGGCTGAATCCTAATAGCGCCGAGGCTCACAACAATTTGGGATTGGCCCTGCTCGCCTCCGGCAAAGCGCGGGAAAGCATTCCCGAATTTGAAGTGGCGCTGCGTCTGAAGCCGGAGTTGAAAGGCGCAGCCGACAATCTCCAGCGCGCGCAGACGCAGTTAGGCTCCCAAAGGTAACGGCGCGAGATCGACGAATACAAATTGAACGGTTCTTGAATCGCGCCTGTCTGAGCATTCACCATGATTAAAATTACCACTACAGCTCTGCTTGCAGTTGGGATGCTGATGGCGTCGAGCGCATTTGCAGGAGACAAGGCCTGTTGTGCAAAAGGCGCAGCGAATGCGGGCGTTGCCTGCGTCAACCTGGCAACACTTAATCTTACCGCCGATCAGAAGACAAAAATCGAGGCATGGCAGGCAGAATGCATGAAAGCAGGTTGCACGAAGGAAAGCCGGCAGACTTTCCTGAGCCGCGCGGAAACAGTTCTTTCCGCCGAGCAGTTCGCTCAATTAAAAGCGCAGTGCAAAAAGACAGCAGGCACGACAAAAACTCAGACCTGATCCCGCTGCTGTCTTCCAACGGTGGTACGGACAATCGCGCCGCGGAAAAATCCCGGCGCGATTTTCGTTTCGAGTCCGGCTGTTCGTGACGTGGCTGCCTAGAATGCTTTGTCCGAGTCGAGCAGGATTGTGACCGGGCCTTCATTGACCAATTCCACTGACATCATCGCTTGGAAAACTCCTGTCGCCACGGCAACTCCCAAGCTGCGCAGCGCCTCGCACAACTCTTCGTATAGCTTTTTTGCCTGCTCGGGCGGCGCCGCAGCAATAAAGCTCGGCCTGCGTTGACCGCGCGCGTCGCCATAAAGCGTGAACTGAGAGACAACCAGTGCGCTGCCCTTCACATCCAGCAAGGAGCGGTTCATTTTTCCCTGATCGTCCTCAAAAATCCTCAGGTTTGCGATCTTCGCAGCCATACCGGCAGTGACAGCGGGCGTATCGTCGCGACCGACGCCAAGCAAAATCATCAGGCCCGCCGCGATTTCTCCCGTGACATGACCCTCCACGATTACGCGCGCTCTGCTCACACGCTGGACAACGGCTCGCATTGTGGGCTTAGAAAACCTGCTGCTGTTGTGAGGGCTCCATCGGTTTGAGCGGCGACGCCTGTTATCCTACCTTCGCGCAGTTCATACTATGCGCAGCACCGGCGCTATAGGATTTTCTCCAGTAAGTCGGCAAGGCGCCACCCGGCTTTGTGCAGCTCGTCTCGAACAATATTCGTGGCCCACACACGATAATTCATTTTGTCTGGTCGAGGTTTTTCGGCTGCCTCGCCGAACGCGACGACGCGATCTTCTTCTTGTTGCGGATGGACATTCGTGAATTGCACGCGTTCATGCGCCTCGCGTGCGATCGGCAGGATTTCGTCCGCCCATAGCTCGGCGTAGTTATCAATAGGAATATTTGGCGGCATTCGCCAGTTCCGGGGTTCATGTGTCGCCATCTCGTGAACCATCTCTTTCTTGAGCGGCTCGATCAGGATCTGCGATTCACTTTTTCTTAACGTGCCCTGTTCTTGAGGAAAAAGGGCGTTCACCGCGTCATAGTCCCAAAAACCATGGAATTTCTTCTTGTGCATGCCGCGTCTGCGTGGCGGTTCGTCGCTTAGCTCAAGCGTAAATGTATTTCCACCTTCATCTCCAAGCGCCGACTGGTTCTTATCGGGATCGGCAATTCGGCCCTGCGTATCGAAGTATTCCGCGCCAACGTGCAACGGCTGGTGCATATCAGCCACGTAATGAGCCAGCAAAATCAGCGCCACCGGCTTGGTGATTTTGCGGTCATTCTGTTCAGGCACTCGTCCTTGTAAAACTTGGACGCAAAACGGAATTATATGCACTATGTCCCATCTGCTGCGACCCGCAGTCCCTTCGCGATATCTTTGCGGCGGCACGACCGGAACGTCAGTGTAGTGAAACCAGTGGTGCGAAGGCGCAGTTGAATTCAGATCATGCGTTGGCTGATTTGCCCGCCAGAAATCCCGCAGTTGCCTGTCAATTTTGCGATGCGCCGAATAATGGAACGACCTTGGATCGTCCACTCCCTTGTTGTCCCAGCCTTTGATTTCGTCTGCAATTACGGCAGCTTTTTCCAAGCTAAATCCGTCGAGCAGTACCGCGATCTTTGCGGCCGTGGGCGTGCCGGCCAATCGTTCATCGGCAATCGCGCCGACGATTTCATGTCCCAGCGGGCCGTACGCCTGCGCGGCAGTGGTGGACGAGAGGATGGCAGAAATTGCCAGGAGCAGACTACGGCGCGCCGAGGATTTCATTTTTGGACCTCAGGGTAATAGAATTGAATCCGTCTAACCTGGAAGAGCCCCGGGACAATTTTCGCGCTCAGCCGCCAACATTCGCACGAATTTTTTCGAGACGTTTCTGAAGTTTCGGGAAATGCGATCCAGGCCAGTAAATTTGGCCGCAGCCCGTGCAGCGCCGGAATTGTTCATAGTAGATCTTAGTAAGCGGCTCAAGCTCCTCAATTATGTCAGCCTTCGTGGTTTCCTGAAGCTGCGCATTGCAGCGAAGGCACCGGGTAAATGGGGCGATTAGGCCAAGAAGATTGAAGCGGCGAATTACTTCTACGGTTTGTTCATCAGGATCCTGGGAACGCGGGCAGTAACCGGTTCTTACGACTGCATGCATTAGCAAGCGCCGGTCGCGTGTCAGAAGCGCCCGGTTTTCGCGGTCCATTGCATCGAGTAACTGCCGGTCATGCGCTTGCGGATCGTAAGCGACATCGAAGCCAAGCAAGCGCAAGTTGCGCGTGAGCTTTCCGAGATGCCCATCCGTGACAAAGCGGCTGATTGTATGGACTTGTAGTCGTTTTTTTCCGAACTGCGGAGATTGTATTTCGGGGGGATAAACCTCGATGTCCGCATCGTTGATCACGCCGTAGTCAAAATCCACCTCCTCCCCATTGACCACGATCAAATCGACCTCCGGATGCGGGACGCCGCACGATTCGATCACATCTTTTACTGAGGTCTTTTCGCTTAGGCTACGCGTAATATCTTTGCGCCGCGTTCTGGATGGGAGAAAAAAATCAAGATCGCCATGGAGACTGAGCCGAACGGAAAACGGCCTCACATCAATTGAGGATTCGTGCATTAGCGTAAGCGTATTCAAAAGTAGTCGCTCGCGGTCGACCTTGGAACTTGCCTGGGCCAAGCGGTTCATCTTCGCCGAAATAGCAGTCCATTTGCCAGCGGCGCAGGCCGCCACCGGTATCCATGATTTTCCATCGAGTGCTGCCAAAGACCTTTTGCACCGCTGGAGACTGCGTCTCGATCACAGCGCCGCGGCGCAATCCGCTCTGGCCCAGTTTTGCCGCGGCTGAATAACGATCCACCAAAACGCCGCCTCCGCCCGTGGGATGCGAAGCGAACCCAAACGAACCGCCGCCGTCGTACCGAACGTAATGCCGTCCGTTAACGGGCGTCACAATTCGGCCGAACCCTTCCTTTTTTACCGAGCGCAGAAAATCGCGTGGATAGGTTCGTCCGTGTAATCCCGGCTTTGTGACCGGCGTTGCGTCAAAGCCGCGCGCAAAAGTGAAACCGGATTCTTTTGGTGTGTAATACAAAGTGCACACTACGAAATATTCGCCGTTGTGTCCTTGCGGACGGCGCGCCAGCTTTTCGTTCTCATAAGCAAGCCGCTGCACCACTTCGGGCCATGGTATGTCCGCCCGCATTTGCGAACAGCTCGCTGCTAAGATGGCGAAACTTGCGACCGTAATGATTAGTCGCCGAAAACCGATTCGATTGGACCGCCGATTAAAATTTCGATGGGAAGTCGTTTCCATTCGTATTCGTAAGGAGGCTGTTTCCATTGAAACTTGTCAGGGTAAGTCTTGCGGATGTGCTTGATGATTGCCACTCCGACACGAAAAGGCTCGAAAGTATTGCGATCCGTCACGTGCAATTGTGCACCGGCGCAGAGTTCGCCGGCAAATTTGTGAAAGGTCGGCTGAAAGTAATTTTGGCGAAAGAAAACTCCTTGCAGTCGTAGCTTGTTTAGCTCGTTGCAAAGCCGCTCGGCATCGATAAACGGTGCGCCGAAAATTTCAAACGGCCGGGTCGTGCCGCGTCCCTCGGAAATGTTTGTGCCCTCTAGCAGACACATACCGGGGTAAACAGTCGCAGTGTCGAGTGCTGCGATATTGGGTGACGGCATAACCCATGGCAGGCCGGTTTGGTCGAACCACATTTCGCGCTTCCAATTTTTCATCGGCAAAATGGTTAGTCGGCATCTTGGAAACGCTTCGTCTCGAAATTGCTGCGCCAGCTCGCCGATAGTGCGCCCATGCCGGACAGGAATGGGATGCATTCCAACAAACGATTTGTAATTGGCGTCGAGCATTGGCCCCTCTGTCTTTACGCCATTGATCGGGTTCGGTCGATCGAGCACAACAACTGCGACTCCGGCTTGTTCACAGGCGCGCATGCAAAGATACATCGTCCATATAAAGGTGTAGTAGCGCGCGCCGATATCCTGCAGATCAACGAGCAAAACATCGAGATCCTGCAGCATCTCCAGAGTCGGCTCGCGATGTTCGGCGTACAGACTGTGAACGGGAATGCGAAGACGCGGATGCTCGTAGCTCTTCCACTCCACCATGTCGTCCTGTGTTTGGCCAAGAAATCCGTGTTGCGGGCCAAAGAAGGCGGCAAGACGAAAAAGATCGCTGTTGTATCTCTCCAGAACTCGCGACGCGTGTTCAAGCTTTGAGGAAACCGATGCGGGATGGAGCAGCGCGCCGACACGCGCATCGCGAAGTTTCTTCGGCCAAACTTTGTCCAGATGATCAAGTGGGAGCAAGACTGCCACGAGTGATTTTTTATCACACACGGCGAGATCGCGCGATGCAATAGGCGTTCGCCGTGGCGAGCGCTTAAGATTTTCGCCGCTGTATCACGGTTGCTACAAGGATTGCGACCAGTGTTATCACCACGCATGACTTCGCGAACAGCTCGCCATGTCGTGCGTAGAACGTTAACTCGTGTTCCGTCGACACATTAATTTCACCTGTCAGCACGCCCTCAGTAAACGTGCTGCCACTTTCATCCCGTAACACCTGAGTGATGCGGCCGGATTGATTTACAAAGCAGGTGACCCCGGTGTTGGCTGCCCGCACCATCGGGCGACGCGTTTCCACGCATTGAAAAATCGCGTTTGCCAAATGCTGATGCGATCCGGCCGAATGCAAAAACCATCCGTCGTTTGTAATATCGACAAGCAAATTTGCGCCGGGATTCGTCTCTGTGGGGAGCACAAATTGTCTGACGAGCTCGCCAATCGTATCTTCGAAACAAATTAAAGGGGCCACCTGCACATCGTTGTTCGTCAGGCTGAAGACCGTGTATTCTCGTCCCGCACTGAAATCGCCGGGCACCTGGTCGCCAACGATTCGCGCAAGCAGCGGCACCCGATCCCGCCCCGGAACGTATTCGCCAAAAGGAACCAGGTGAACTTTTCTATAGACTTGGACTCTTTCGCCACCGTCGGAAATAAGCAACGCAGCGTTGTAGACATCACGGTTCTCTTCGTCAATCGTGCCCAGCAGAAGGTCGCTCTCCGCCGATGCGGCCAGGTCCATCACGAATTTGTTGCTTTCAGGCTCTGTAAGCACCGGACCAGGCATCGAGCTTTCTGGCCAGATCAACAGATCAGGTGGAGGATTCGATCGCAGCGCAATCTCGCTCAGGCGCCGGAATTTATCTAAAATTTTCGTCGTAAATTGCGGGTCGAACTTTTGATTTTGAGGGACATTCGACTGCACAGCAGCGACGCGGAGCGGTTTTGTGGGCGGGGAAACCTGACTCGCGCGAAGCCCGAACGTCAGGACTCCCACGATGGCCGCCATTGTGAGTGTCAGGTCAAAATGCGGTCGCGTCGTATGTGTGCGCGCTTCAAGAACCAATCGGTACCCCGTCGTAACTAAGATCACATTCGCAAACGCGACCATGAACGATAACCCGGCGACGCCGGTGAACTCTGCGATTTGAATAAGCGGCCAGGTGTCATGCAGCGCTACGCCAAGCCCGTTCCAGCCCCAGCCTGAGAAAACCCAGCCCCGCAGCCATTCCTGCGTCGCCCACGCAGCAGCGAGGAGAAACGCGAGCAGCAGGTTGTTGGTCGATTTTGTCCATGGCGATCGCGGCAGCGCTGCTGTGCTGCGAGCCTCGGCGAGCATCTGATCCCATTTGCCCGCGCTTAATTGCCTTCTGGCTTCTCGTGGTCGGAGCAAACCGCAAAACCATGCCCAAAGCGCGAAGTAAATCGCCATGTAAAATTGGAGAACAAACCAGCCGAGGATCGTGACAGTTGTAAGCCAGGAAAGCGCCGTCCAGAAAAATGTCAGGCCAGTGACGTAGCCAAGCGCAAGATTCCGAAGCCAGGGATTCCGCGCCTCTTTGCCGGAAAATAAAATCGCGGCGATGAGGGGCGTAAGCGCGATCCAGCAGAACCAGGTCAGATTAAACGGCGCAAAACAGCCTGTGTAGAGCAGCCCGCTACTGAGCGCTGCCAGCCAGGGCCAGGCGCGGAATGCTTTTGATGACAAGCTCACCGGGATCGATCACTCAGCCGTGACTCGGCATCCTTTTGCAAGCAATCCCAGAGACGATCGAGTTTTTCTCCGACTTGCGCCTTAACTCGAGCGAGTTCTGCAGAATCGAATTTTCCATTCTCCGGTCGGCGCTGCGCGAAAAGGTAATACTTGATCTTGGGTTCTGTTCCCGACGGCCGCACCGCGATGCGCGTCCGGTCTTCCAGTTCAAAAATCGACATCTTCTCTTTGGGAATCTCGTCGCCCTCGATATCCCGGATCGTTTGGGTCTCAAAATTCTTGATGCTAGTTACCATCGACCCGAGCACTTCAAAGAATGGGTGGGTGCTATACGACTCGGCGAGGCGCGCAATTTTGTTTGCGCCTTCTGCGCCCTCGAAGACGAGCGAAGCGTTTTTCTCCGCAAAATAGCCGAACGTCGCGAAGATCTGGTCGAGCAATTCATCGACTGTTTGCCCCCGCGATTTCGCATAGGCGGCTACTTCGCAAAACATGATTACGGCGCCGTTGCCATCCTTGTCGCGAACGAAATCTGCGCCACTGTAACCGTAACTCTCTTCACCGCCGAAGACGTAAAATGAAGAGTGCGCGAGACGAAGCCGTCGCGTTTGTTGTTCGGTGAGATCGACATAATTCTGTCGCAGCTGTTCCGGGATTGCGCGCTCGTACTTGCCCAGCTTCGCGCCGATGTATTTGAAGCCGGTCAGCGTTTCGACACAGCGCAAACCGTAATGGTCAGCGATCGCCTTTTGCAGGTCGGTTGTGACAAAGGTTTTGATGATAACGGCGTGTGCCGCGTTTTGCTTATTGAGAACGACCTTCTCGAATAGCGTCTTGATTCGATACCAGGCAAGAAGCGAACCGATCTGATTTCCGGTCAGCAATTTCATTTTGCCGTCCTTGCTGCGAACAGCGGCTCCCATCCGATCGCAATCCGGATCGGTCGCGACGACCAGATCGGCATCTTCCTTTTGAGCAAGATTGATTGCCATGGTTAACGCCTCCGCGTTTTCCGGATTCGGCGATTTCACTGTCGGAAATCGGCCATCGAAACGGTCCTGCTCCGGCACTACTTGGAACTTGAAACCGAGCCGGTTGAGCGTCGGTTTGATGATTACGCTGCCGGTTCCATGGAGCGGCGTGTAAATGATCTGCAGCGATTTCGCTTCGCGAATCACCTGCGGATCGAGAATCAATGTCTCAAGGCGTCGCATGTAGGCTTGATCGATGTCCTTCCCGATCGTGGTCACTTTTCCCTGTCGATCCTTTGGAAGCGGTGTGAACGACTCGGTCGTGATTGCATTTACTTTGGCAATGATCCCGCTGGCATGCGGCTCGACCACTTGAGCCCCGTCGCTAAAGTACACTTTGTAGCCGTTATCGTACGGTGGATTGTGACTTGCTGTGATCACGATGCCGGCATTCGCCTTGAGATAACGAACAGCAAAAGAAAGTTCCGGCACCGACCGCGGGCCGTCGAACACGCATGCGTCGCAGCCATTTTCAGCCGCGACTTTCGCTGCAACTTCTGCGAACTCTCTCGAGAAAAAGCGCGGATCATGCGCGATCACGAGCTTCGGCTTCGTCGATACTTGCTGCCTTTGGTTGCAATCGTTGAGATAAGCGACAAGTCCGCGTGTTGCGCGGTTGATGTTAAAGAAATTCATCGCGTTTGTGCCGACGCAGGGAAATTGGGGTCGCCCGTCCTCGCGCGCATTCCCGCGCTCTGCGGTCGTAACGATCTTCCCAATTGTGCGGCCACGAAGACCGCCCGTCCCAAACGCAAGCGTCTTGTAGAAGCGATCGTTTAACTCCGACCATTCACAGCCATCGGACAACTGATTGACGGATCTGAAATACAAATCCGTGGTTGCTCCGGCCAAAAGAGTTCGGATGTTTTTTGCCGTCGATTCCAGCAATTGCCCGCGAGCAACAGCGCGCTCGATTCTCGAGTTCAGCTCTTCAACTTCACCTGACATCGCTGCCAACTGTTCCGTCATGGACTTGCTTTGCAAGCGCTGTATGAAATCCAGCGGAATCAGACTTGCGCCGCCTGTTTAAGGTCGGTTAAGAAACTGCAAAGGAGTTACCCATGAAGTGGACTACGCTGTACATCGCCGTCACCGTTACTTTCCTGTCATTTGCATTCGGTGAGGCCCAGCAAGAGCCAGAAAACAGTAAGAGCGAGCAAGAGGTCAGGCAGACGATCGAAAAATATCGAACAGCTTTGCTGCAGCGCGACATTCCCACGCTGGAGAAAATCTGGGCTGATGATTACATCTTTGTGAACGCTTTAGGTAAGGTAATGACCAAGGCGCAGCGCCTCGCAAATGCTAAATCCGGCGCGACGACGCTCGACTCAATCAATGAGGAGGAAAACATCACGGTGCGCGTTTATCAAAACAGCGCCGTGGCGACAAGCCGCGTGATGATCAAGGGAAAGTACGGTGGTCAACCGACTAGCGGCCAATATCGGAGTACCCACGTTTGGGTAAAAGGTCCGGAAGGATGGCAATTAGTTTCTAATCAATTGACGCCCTTGCCACGGAAATAACGTTTTTATACACGAGCATTGCTGCAGCGAATTGTCTTGTTGTAGTGGCGGCTCTCTCAGCTGCAGATTCTGCCCAGCGGTTTTAGAGTGCGAAGTCGGGCTTGACGCCGCAACTTTTGGAGGTCTTACGGGGCTACTTCGCCAGCCCGTAGATATTCACCGGTTGTTTTGGATATTGCGCGCGCTTTTCAAGTCACGCGCACAAAGGTAGACTGCTCCAGGTGACGAGCGCTTCGTCAAGGCGCGCAGAGTGAACCCAAAGAATTTCTTCGGTGAGCTGAAGCGACGCAATGTCTACCGCGCAGCGGTGGCTTACGGAGTCGTCGCATGGTTCCTCACG
>WNGD01029917.1_pt1 | contig 10394 bp, 6 predicted proteins | sample 5400671 | NCBI WGS metagenome assembly WNGD01 (sample SAMN13153369, study PRJNA577476) | soil metagenome | isolation source: 40 cm soil or saprolite under grassland replicate 2 | place: USA:California | collected 2016-06-15
CAGCGATTGTAGGTTCTTGAAATCCTCGTCGTCGCGGGGATCTGGGCCGACCCACAGATTGGGCTGGATAGGCGAGCAGGTCATCCCCAGGATGATAACCGCTGCATGCCCCCATGTTCTCGTGCCCGACGGCAAGCGCTTTTACGTGGACGATGATGGAGAGCAGAAGAATATACGCGTGTACGATGTTGCTGCAGAGGGAAGCCTCACAAACGGACGAGTGTTCGGCGAAGAAAAGGGCGCTCCACACGAGGATGCGCCGGATGGTATTAAAGTTGATAAGCCAGGCCACATCTTTGTCACTGGCCCGAAGGGCATCTGGGTCTGGGACCCCGATGGCCATCATCTCGGCACCATTGAAATGCCGGAGCAGCCGGCGAATCTGACCTAGGGAGATAAGGATTATCAAACGCTGTACATCACTGCTACGACTTCGGTCTATCGCCTCCGTACCAAAACTCGCGGATTCGTGCCTCATTTGGAACACTGAGGGCGCTCACAGTTCTGTAGTGCCACGGTTGTCCCTTCTCGCCTTTTTGATTTTCTCGATTTCCAGTTTGTGCGCCGCGCAAAGCGCTGAGGCTCGCTCTCATGCCGATCGCGGGCTCGAGCTTGCACAATCCGGAGATCTCGCCTCCGCCGAAAGCGAGCTTCGCCAGGCAGTGAAGCTCGAACCGAACAACCCCGAATTCCTTAGCACTCTCGGTACGCTGCTCGCGATGGAGAAGAAGTTGGACGAATCCACCGCAGCCTTGCGCAAGGCCGTCCAGTTGGCGCCGGCGGAGTTCACGTCGCGAAGATACCTCGCCGCCAATCTATGGCAGTTGCATCGCTACGGCGAGGCGAAGCACGAACTCGAAATCATTTTGCGCCAGCGCCCCGACGATGCACAGTCGCGCCTGCTGATGGGAATGGTCAGCGAGAACTCCGGCGACTATGCGACTGCTGCAAAGATGCTCAGTTCTGTGCCGGATGAAGTCGCCAAGCGGCCGGAATCCCTTGCAGCTCTTGCACTTTCCTACTACCGCCTGCACGAGCAAACAAACGCGCGTACCACATTGCAAAGGCTGTCATCACTAACCACGCTTAAAGCCATCTTTCTCGGGGCCGAGATTTCCGATCAAGCCGGCGATTACGAAGAAGCGGAACGGCTGCTCAATTCCATCAGCAGCTCCGAGGCCAATGAGCCAGACATTCAATTCCGAAGGGCCACCGTCCAGTATCACGCTGGCCATTTCGCCGAATGCCAGAACATCCTACAGCCGATCGTAGCCACACCCGGCGCAACTGCTCAGATTTACAACCTGCTGGGCTGGTGCTACCACCGGCTCAACAAACCCAAGGAAGCGACCGAGTCGTTTGAGCACGCAATCGCGCTGACCCCGGCCGATGAGTCGAATTACGTTGATCTCATCAAAGTGCTTGAGGCGCACAATTTTCTCCGCGTAGCGTTCGATGCGGCAAATCGCGCGGCTGCTCTGTTCCCCAAATCCGCGGCAGTTTTCAATCTGAAAGGCTCGGTCGAAAGCCGATTGTTGCAGTTTACAGACGCCGTCGCATCTTACAGCCATGCTTTGCAGGTGGACCGCACGAATGCCAATAGCATACTTGGATTGGCGCGTGCGCAGGCATCAGCGGGCCAGACCAGCGATGCGACTTCCACATTCCACACCGCGATCCAACGATTTCCGAAAGATGCTCGCATCAAGGTTGCCTATGCTGAGATTCTCTTAAAGCAAATGGAAACAGGCGACAGCGACGCAAAGTCGCGAGCTGAGCAATTGCTGCGATCTGCAATCGCGATTGATGCTTTGAACGGTGAAGCCTTGTACCAATTGGGCAATGTCGAGCTGAATGACGGTCGTTCGGAGGAAGCGCTAAGGCATCTCGAGCAGGCGGTCAAACTGCTGCCACAGAGTAGTCAGCCGCATTTTGCATTGGCTCGCGCGTATCGAAGGCTGAAACGTTCGAACGATGCCGAGCGCGAAATGGATTTGTACAACAAGCTGAAAGCTTCAGAGCCGCAGAGGGCTGAATCAAGCGGGACTGGGGATGACGCTCGGAATTGATTCGCATCGAATGTCGAGTTCACGAATTTTACTATTCCTCCTTTTGCTGATAGGCATATCCGGCGAGATTCTCCAGCACCGGCTGCTGGCTGCATCGCCTAAGGAAATCTTCACCGACATTACACAAGAGGCCGAAATCACTTGGCAGCAGTTCGGCGGCGAATCGCCAGACCGCTTTCTCATAGAAACGATGGGAGGCGGCGTTGCATTTGTGGACTTCGACAACGATGGTATGCTCGACATTTTTTTCGTCAATGGCGGCGAAACCCCTCGTGGCAAGAGCCCACTGCCACTCAGTAACGCTTTGTATCGCAACCTGGGCAACGGCAAGTTTGAAAACGTCGCGGCGAAAACCGGTCTCGACAAGCTGAACTTCTACGGCATGGGAGTGGCTGCGGCGGATTTCGACAACGACGGTTATCAGGATCTCTACGTCACGGGCTATCCGGCGAGCGCTCTTCATCACAATAATCGCAACGGGACCTTTACAAACGTCACCGACAAAGCCGGCGTAAAGAATGCGGGAAAGTTGGCTGCTGGTGCGGCGTGGTTTGACTACGATCGGGATGGTCTCTTGGACCTCATCGTCACAAACTATGCCCAATTCTCCTTCGATGATCCCAAGAAGTGCGAAGTGAATGGCGTGCGGGCGTACTGTGCGCAAACCGCTTATACAGGCTTGCCACTCACGCTTTATCACAATAACGGCGATGGCACCTTTACTGATGTGAGCACGCGTGCCGGATTCGACAAACTCATCGGTCGCGGCCTCGGCGTGGTTGCAATTGACGTCAACGATGATGGTTGGCCCGACCTCTTCATCGCCCGCGACGCCTCACCCAACCTCCTGCTGATCAACAAACACGATGGAACATTTGAAGACGTCGCATTGGAAGCCGAGGTCGCCTACGACCAGAATGGTGCTGCAAAAGCAGGCATGGGTGTGGATGCGGGTGACGTCAATGGTGATGGTATCCCGGACTTCGTCCTAACCAACTTCAACGACCAATATCATTCGCTATTTTTGGGATCGAAGTCGCTGGCGTTTTCCGATCACACCAGTGCCTCGCATTTGGCAAGCTTGACAAGATTATTCGTCGGTTGGGGGGCGAAGTTTCTTGATTACGACAACGATGGCAATCTGGATGTAATGCTGGTAAACGGCCACATCAATCAGGTGATCGAATCCATGCGCGTCGATGTCAAATACAAAGAGCCCGCGCTACTTCTGCGGAACAACGGCGCTGGCGTTTTCGACGACATGCGCGAACTCGTAGGCCCGGCCTTTCGGCGTTCTTATGTCGGGCGCTCCCTCGCCATCGGCGACTTCGACAACGACGGCGACGCCGATGCGGTCTTCACGACCCTTAACGGCCCCGCTGTGCTGTTGCGCAACAACGTCGGCCAGGATAGTTCCTGGATCGGGTTCTCGCTTCAAGGAACAACCAGTAACCGTGACGCGATCGGCGCCAAGATCACCGTTACGTCTTTCGGGCGAACGCTCACGCGTTGGATCGCGGGCGGTGGCAGCTATCTTGCGTCACACGACACGCGTGTGCTCGTCGGGTTGGGGCCGAGTGCGAAGCCGGTCAATGTGGAGATCCGGTGGCCAGGCGGAATGGTTCAGCACCTGTCCGGTTTACAGCCACGTCAATACCACCGTCTCGTTGAACCCGCTTCCCCAGTCTCCTCGAAGAAACCCTAAAACTGAATCGTTATTGCGGTCACGTTTCTGGTCAGGTTGTGACGATTATTTAACTAGGTACCCTGCCAGCCTTTCTGGGCGTGGTTCGTCTATAAAGTGGTTCGTCTATAAAGATGAGACGAGCAGATTTGTCTTGACAACCGTTCTCAAGACAGTTAATAAACCCAAGGTAGTGAAACGTTTTAATGCTGGGAATAGGGCGCATCTCCTGTCCCCACCATCGACCCCGCTCGAAACTACCCGAACTCGGAGCGTCGTATGAAAATGAATTCCAATCCACGGCACCATCTGCAATCGACTTTTCAAGTCCCAATCCAGAGCCTGCGCGGAGCGGTTCTCGCAATTTGCGCTCTGCTGTGCCTCCCCGCAGCTCACGCCCAGCTCTATACCGGCTCGATTGCCGGTACCGTAAAGGACCCTTCCTGATAAAGGTTTTGAATTTAGCGCTACCACTGATTCCAGTGGGCGATACGTCATTCGAGAGCTGCCTCCTTCGAATTACGTCGTGTCGGCAAGCGCGTCTGGATTTAAAACTCAGCGCCAGGACAACGTCAGAATCGACGTTAATCAGAACGCCTCGGTGGACTTTTCGATGGCCGTTGGTGCTTTTGCCGAAATCGTGGATGTACATGCTGGTGCTGTCGAGTTACAGACCGAGGACGCGGAAACTGGGCAGGTGGTGAACCGCAGGTTCATCAATAATCTGCCTCTGCTTGACCGCGACGTCAGATCACTCACCGCATTGGCGCCGGGCGTCACCGAAATGAACGATGCATGCCAGGAGCCCTGTATAGGTACGAACTTTGTTTCGAACGGCAGCCGTGGGGCCACATCTGACATTCTGCTGGATGGCGCTTCCACCACAAACTCCGAACCCAACGGTGGAATCACATCCGTAACTTATCTGCCTTCCCCGGAGGCAGTGGACGAATTCAAGGTTCAGCAGACGAATTTCAGCGCGGAATACGGGTTTTCGGGCGCCTCGGTGGTCAATGTGATCTCGCGCTCCGGCACGAACAGCTTTCACGGCAGTGTGTACGAGTTTTTCCGCGACGCTAGCCTCGATGCGAACAACTGGTTCGCAAACCGCAATGGAGATCCCATCCCTCCGCTGCGCCGCCACAATTATGGCGGCACTATCGGCGGCCCCATCGTCAAAAACAAGACTTTTTTCTTTTTCGACTACGACGGTTTGAGTCGAACCGGATTGAGCACAGCTAATGCAGGCGTTCCCACCGACGCCATGCGGGCAGGTGATTTTGGCGAACTTTGCGCCGCAAATGGAGGCACGTTTAATGGCTCCGGGCGATGCAGTGCGGACGGTGGTCAGATTTGGGACCCATACTCCGGAACGTTTAATGGCACCATAACCCGCACCACCTTCATTCCCTTCAACAACATCGCCACCTATGCAACCCCGGGCGGCCCCAACCCCAATGTGCCCGGCAATCTGATTGACCCTGTGGCTCAAAAGATGATGAGCTACTTTCCAGAGCCCAACGTCAGCGGCGGAAGCCTTCAACAAAACTGGTTTGGGTCTGGTTCGAGCCACAGCTCTAATAAGCAGTTCGACATTAAGATTGACCATCGCTTCACGCAAAATAATCTGATGAGCGCGAAGTTTGCTTATCAATACAGCCCCTCAGGCACGGGGCTGGATTGTTTCAAGAACTTTACCGATCCCTGTCAGGGTGGCCCGGGTTGGACTAATGCTCACTCGTTCGCGATCAATGACACCCATACTTTCAGCTCGACATTATTGCTGACTACGACATTGGGGTTCACTCGTGGAGTCTGGAAGATCGATGCCTACAACCCCCATGGCGAGAATGATCCGCTCGGAACTTTGGGATTCCCGTCCTATCTGGAGGCCAACGGCTTCAAGGGAGTGCCTGCGATCTTTATCGACCAGTACACCCCTGCGGGATACCCCAATATCGGCACCGATCCCTATGGCAATTACCGACTGGGCCAGGACACAGGACAACTGTCCGCCACGCTCGACAAGATACACGGCCCGCACGACATTAAGTTCGGGTTTGACGGCCGTATCCACCAGATTAACTATATCCAAACCAACGCCCCCGTCGGATTCTTCAGCTTCAACACCGATGCCACCAATGCCTGCCCTGACGGGCAGGACCTCTGCGGCGGAGATTCCATGGCGAGCTTTATGATGGGTCAGATGACGCAGGGCTGTGCGAGTAATGGTTGTGGGTCCTACGAAGAAATCCAGTTCCGTCCAGCCACTACGAATTACCAATACGGATTCTTTGCGCAAGATAACTGGAAAGCAACGCCCAAACTGACATTGAATCTGGGCCTACGCTACGACGTTACGTTGCCTCGAACAGACCGCTATAACCACCAGGATTACTTTGATCCGAATGCCACCAATCCGTTGAATGGTGGAAGCCTGAGCTATACCGACCCCGTTACCGGCCAACCCGTGAACCTTGCCTTGAAGGGGGGGGAAGTCTTCGCCTCTTCGAAACAACGCACTAACTACGTAACCGACTGGAGCAATTTCCAGCCGCGCTTCGGCTTCGCCTATCAGGTCGTTCCAAACACAGTCGTACGCGGAGGCTACGGCCTTTACTACGGGCAGTCGCGCTCCGGGGTCACTGGTGTTGTCCCTTACGGCAGTGCGGGATTCAACCAGTACACAAATGTGATCACGGTCAATCCAAATGACCTTGCAACTCCTTTTGTGAACCTGAACAATCCGTTTAAGTTCGGGTTGATTCAACCGGCAGGGAATTCGCTCGGGCTGTTGAACGATGTGGGTTTCAGTGCCAACGGTCCGATTCGTACGCCGGGCTGGAACCAAACACCTTATGAGCAGAGCTGGAGCTTCGGGATCGAGCGCGAATTGCCGAGCCATATCTTGATCAACGCAGAATATATCGGCAAGAAAGGCACTCACCTGCCGTTCAGCGGCTCGACCGAGCGAAACTTTTTGGGGCCCTCGGTGGAGAGTCTGCCGATCGGGGATTTCACCGCAGCCACCCCATGCCAGGCCGGCCTGTCAATCGCATGTCTCAGCTCCGCAGTAACCAATCCGTTCGCCGGACTTATCAGCGACCCGAACAGCAGCATAGGCAGCAGCTTTCCGCAGATTCAGTACTATCAGTTGCTGCGGCCGTTTCCTCAATTCACTGGTGTTTCGACGGAACCTCAGTTGATCGCGAATTCCATTTACCACGGACTGCAGTTGACGGCCGAGAAGAGGTACTCTAACGGCTTACAATTACTGGCAACGTTCGTCTGGTCGAAGTCGATCGACAACTCTTCTGCGGCCGACACCAATGTGTCGTGGGCTGGTAGCTTCGACAGCTTGCAGGATCCCAACAGGCCGGAACTGGAGCGAAGTCTGTCAACATTCGACATTCCCTACGTAATACAGTTCAGCTACAGCTACGATCTGCCCGTCGGGCATGGGCGGACATTCCTGGGGAATATGCCGCGCTGGGCGGATATGATCATCGGGGGATGGAAGACCAACGGCATCTGGCGCATCGCTGACGGACGCCCGCTGCCGTTCTTCCTCGACGACGGCGGGCAGCCTCTACCGACATATGGCTCACAGCGGCCCAATATTGTTGGAACTCCGAAGCGTAACCACGGTTCAGATTCGGATTGGGTAGACCAGTACTTTGCAGGCAACACTCCTGACGATCACCCCAATTTCCAGCGTCCCGCCTCTTATACGCTGGGTAATGCTCCGCGAACAGTGGGCAGCGTTCGTTCACCGTGGTCGTTCACGGCCGATCTGTCGGTTGGTAAGCAATTCCGGATACGTGAGGAGATGAACTTCGAATTCCGGGTCGAGGCCAAAAATGCCCTTAATCATCCGGTGTTCGGCACACCGGACACTAACGTCGGAGATGATACCTTCGGGACCATAGGCTACACAGCAATCGGACCGCGCGAGGTGCAGTTGGGCTTCAAGTTTAATTTCTAAAGCGCACGAAGCGGCAGTGTTGAGCGGCGACTATTTCTGGCAGGCCAGGACGAGAGGTTGTCCCGGCCATCCTTAGCGTGCTGAAGTTCGTTCGTCGCGCTTAAGTCCGCTTCTAAATTTGCTAGATTGCTTTCTGTAATTCCTCGACCAAGAAATGACGCTCAGATTGAAGCGAATAGTGTTTGCCCGTAATGCACTCGTCCTTGCTCTGGCGCATCGCTGACCGCAACCGCATGGCTGCGATGCTGGCGGACCACATGAGGACTTTGGGAGTACGACGAAAGGTGCCGAGATTATGAGGAACCCCTTCGTTCGCAAAGCTGATGCGGAAGCTCCAGCTACGCCTTCAGACCAGCCAGAAGCGAACCTGCTTCGCTGCCATCGATTCTGAGAGCGAAGCTGGTCTCGCTTGCGGAATCTGGTGATGTTTCCGCAATCAAGCTGCTCCTCGAAAAAGAGCACCTCTCGGCGGAGAAACCAGAGCCAGTTTTAACGCTCGAAGAAGCGCAATCTCAGCTCCGGCAACAGCTGTGTTAATTACGTGATGATCTGCGCGCTGGGACAAACCTGCTCGGCTATAATGCACCCGCTGATCTCTGTCGGCTGGAGGATTTGAGAATGAGATGCATTCGTCTCGGAGTGTTCGTCATGGTGCTTGTGGCATTAACTCAGCCATCGTCTGCTCAGAATGAGCAATCAGCAAAACCGCCGGCGCAATTAGCTCCAAGGACTGTCCCCAGTCAGGTGCAGTTGTTCATTCCTTATAAGCAATATTCACAGGAAGAGAACCACCGCATCTTGAAACTGTTTGAGCCTTTGCGAGTCTCTGATGTTTCTGATGGCATGGACACTGTCGGTTTGCAGGACATCGGCATTGTTGATGAATCGATCAGGCCGCTTTGGAAAGACACCGAAAACTTCACTCATCGCATCGTCGGCATCGCGGTCACTGCCCGCTACGTTCCCACGAACAAGCGCCTGGCAAAAACCAGCGATATCTGGCGGACAGCGATGAAATTATCTTTCACAAGGTTCCGGCATATCACAAAAGGATGGGTCGAGGCTTCCGCCCAGGACGTAATGAAATCGAGTCTGTCAACCGGCCGATTACTTTGGGAGGTGTGCTCGTCCGCCCCGGCGACATTGTAATGGCCGATGGCGACGGAGTCATCGTGGTTCCTCGGGAGCATGCCGAGGAAGTCGCAAAGGCGGCAATGCAGTACCTCGACAATATTGGACTGGAGCGGTATCAAAAAACTCAACAAGGCAAGAAACCGTAAGCAGGTACTGAACTACGCTTCTTGCAAATTACTTCTGGATGTTGAAGTGAAGTCGGGCGCCGTATTTGCCTTGCTCGTTTTCCCTCGAATAAAAGGAAGCATCGATTGCGCCAAGTGCTTTAATGGCAATGCCGTGAGTTTTTCCGTCAATCATTCGCTGCAAGACCGTTTTTGAAATAGTCAGATAAGTCTTCACCCCGTCTCCTGGAGTTACCGGCCAATCGATGATCATTTGTGTATTCAGCACACGATTGAGGGGTTCATAATTACAAAAACTGTCGGTCGTTACCGTCTTTTGGTTCCAAGTTGGGTCGCCACCAAGAATCTCGACAACACGAATTAGACCAAAGTCCTTCACGTATTCGGCTTTACGCTGAACCGAGTAGGTCGTTAGTTCCAGCAGGCCATTATCGGCGACCTTCTTTCCAGCGAAGCGGCTCAAGTCCCAGCGCAGAATTCCATGGTGGCTCTCGTCCACGGCAAGGAGGTTGATTTTGCCGCGAGACTTATCCTGAACAGACCAGTCATTCTCGTTGACGTCCGTGTCGACAAGATCGATCATGCTGTCTTGTGCCACGTTGAGATGCTCGGAAAATTTGTTCGGGTCCGCCACCGGCGGATGGTACGGAATCGGATCTCCTTTGTCCGGTCCGGCAGTCACGGGATCGACCATATCCACCTTGATGTAATCCACATCTACGCGGTACTTCTCCAGCCCCCAATCCATCAGAGCCATGTGCCCGAACACAGTGTCTCCAGGCCGGCCATCAAATCCGTGCGTCGTCATGCTGATGACGTGCCAGTTCGTCGTGTCCGGAATATCGTATTCCATCAGGTTGGCGTCATAGTCGGTGACGCGTTGAGTCGCGACTTGCAGGTTCACCCTCCGTGGGGCGTGGCTCACCCGGATTCGCGCCTCGATACGAAATTCATGCCCGGGCTTCTGCATCAAACTCAGATCCATGCGATCGGAAACCTTGCGCTCGATCAACGCCCACCAGATCCCACGTTTGTCAGTAGTAGCATCCACAACGATTGATGCATAGCCGTCGCCTCCCTGACGAAAATCCATTGTGGCAGTACCGTCGCCAGGACGAAATAACCAGCCCTTGATGCCTTCGGGGTCGAGTTGCACCGTGGGACCATCGAAATTGTCAATGAATTGAGCCTGGGCCAGCACCACGGATAACACGAACATTGATAGCGAAAAAGAGCAAGTCCGCAACATTCGCACAAACGCCATTGTCCGACGCTGAGTGAAAGCAACTACAAGGCCCATAAGTTACCTCCCGCCCAGATGCACTCGGTCGCAATTGTAGTGCGATGCAGCGCGAAAGAGGAAGCAGTTAAACGGCAGTTGCCAACGGCCTCCAATG
>WNGD01007352.1_pt1 | contig 10388 bp, 12 predicted proteins | sample 5400671 | NCBI WGS metagenome assembly WNGD01 (sample SAMN13153369, study PRJNA577476) | soil metagenome | isolation source: 40 cm soil or saprolite under grassland replicate 2 | place: USA:California | collected 2016-06-15
GCCTTCTTGTCGACGTTGTCTTCGGTGGACATGCGATGATCTCCTTTCTGTCGTGTCGGTCAGGGCAAGCGTGTCTTCCCCCTGTCAAACAACCGGTGAAAAGACTTCCGTGGATCAGTATAGCATGCTTTGAAAAGACGGTGGGGGAATCGAGTGGTCTACTTTTCGCTTCACATTTTGAGAGAACACCAGGTGGGGTGGTCTAGTTTTCGGTTAACAACCGGTCACTTTTCGGTTATCGAAAACAAACGGTCGCTGTGTCATATCAAATCCGTTTACATTGTAGGTGTTTGGGACCTGGCGAGGGCAAGCCTCGCCACTACATTTCCAACAGGAATCAACTGGATTTGGTGTCAGGTAGTCGATCCATTGACAATAAGAAAACCAAATGTTATTATTTAGGCGGCTAAATAAAAAGGAGAGGTTCGTGAGACAGATACAAGACTATATTGGGTTCCAGGTGCTCCAGGTCCATAAAGCGCACCGTCAACGCGCTGAAGCGGCCTTGAACAAACTGGGCATGCATACCGGTCAGGAAATGATCTTGCTCCAACTCTGGATCGAGGAAGGCATTCCACAATCGCAGCTTGCCGCCAGCATGGAGGTCGAACCACCAACGGCGACCAAAATGCTGCAGCGCATGGAGCGTGCGGGGCTGATCGAACGGAGACCGGACCCTGAGGATGCCCGAGTCTCGCGCGTCTACCTGACAGCACATGGCCGAGCTCTTGAACAGCCCGTCCTCAACGTGTGGAAGCAGCTCGAAGCACAGATGGTGGCCGGTCTGTCACTCACGGAGCAGACGCTCTTACACCGCCTGCTGATGCAGGTGTTGACGAACCTTTCCTGACTCGTTGATGTTCTAGTGGCCCCGTTCTCCTGGCAGAGCGTGGCTCTTCTTTCGGCAAAATACTTTGCCGACTAATTAATATATATTTAGGTAAAACGGAGCAATGGAATGAAAAACAGACAAGGGAAAGAAAGAGGTGTGTGATGTTTTCAGAACAAGAACTGGCTTTCCTGCAGGCGCAACCCCTTGCCAGGATTGGCACTGTGGACAGCGATGGACAGCCCACGGTTGATGCAGTGGGCTTCGAGTTTGATGGTGTACGCTTCTACATTGGAGGCCACCACTTTCAGGCTACGCGCAAGTATAAAAATGTGGTGGCAGGTAATACGAAGGTGTCACTGCTGATTGACGATCTCAAGTCGATTCAACCCTGGCAGCCACGGGGGATCAGGATCTATGGTATTGCAGAGGCAGTTGAGCACCAGGGACGCTTTGGCCCTGGGATCTACTTCGCGATTACCCCGAAGGTATCATGGAGTTGGGGGATTGAGGCACAGGAGGGGAAAGTAGGCCCTAAGAAAATTGTCTGGGAATGAGAAGGCCTTGATGGTCGCCCGCGTCGGCTTCGCCCTGGCTGATCCCAATCAGGGCTATCTACAGGGAAGGCGGGCGACCATCAAGGACTATGTTGGCGAATGCAATACTGAGGCGAAACGACGGAAAAGCCAGGGCAGGGGCAAGCCCTGCCCCTACCATGATACGCATGGGCCTGCCAAGCCGTGTCATGGTAGGGGTGCCCCTGCCCTGGCTTTTGCTCTCCTCACCACCCTCGCCCCTACAGGAAAGGAATTTCACCCGGATGGACGGAGAGCCTTTATTTTCGGTCGTGGGCACACTCTGCCAGCAGTTCGATGATGCGCAGCCCTGCCCGCAAGGTCTTCTCATCCTGGTCAAGATCAGGATGATAGGTGGTCAGGGCAGCGGCCCTGATACGGAAACGGGCAGCCACCGCACGAATGATCTCTTCCATCTGCTGCAAAGAAAGCCCACCTGGAACCGGGGGATCGAGGATGCCCGGAGCAACCTGCGGATCGAACGCATCATTATCGATATGCAGATAAACCTCCTGCACGCGCTTCGCCAATGCATCGAGGCAGGCCAGCACATCCGCCTGTGGCTTTCCCTCATGCCAGTTCACCACCTGAATGGCGGAGCGTTTCAGCCTCTCATGCTCCGCCGGATCCAGCTCACGCACCCCCAGCAGGAGCGTGGCTGCTTCGGCAATCGGGGCGCTATTGCCAATCTGCGCCCAGAGATCCTGGTAGCAATGCCCGGTAATTATGGCCAGGGACATTCCGGGAAAGAAACCGCTGATCGTCGAGCCGGGCGTATTGAAATCACCATGTGCATCGATCCAGACCGCGCCACAGCGCGCATGGTCAAAGCCTGAGAGGATGCCCATACATACATAGCAATTTCCGGCCAAAACCAGGGGAAGCTGCCCCGCCGCTATGGCCTGTCGCACGGTCGGTGCGAGCTGTTTGCCGAGTGCCAGCGATGCGCTAGGATGGTCGCGAAACGGCTTGCCACGCTCAATACGCTCCACGGTCACAGCAACACCCAGGGCCTCCAGGAGCTTGTCCGCTCCGGCCTGCACATAGCGCTGCGGTCCCTTGCTTGCGCCTTGATGCTCATCACCCAGCATATAGGGAACCTGGATCAAACAGACCTGCATGCTTTTTCCTTTCTCTTTCAAATGTCGGGGAAGTTCCATTTTTTGCAATTTTGAAAAAGAGCAAAAGAAAGTTTCTCCTCACCTAATCCAGGTGATTCAGGCGATGATGGAGACGGTATCAAACACTTTTCGAGCGAGCATCTCATCTCCCTTATAAGTAGCTTGCTTAAATGCCTCGTCTTTACTGATCCCTTTTGTGAACAATCGCCAGGCGCTCTCCTGGTCAAGGACTACAGTTGCATCAGCTGGTGACGCCACGTTTTTCCCTAATACCCAGGTTTCTTGTTCTCGTTGTAGGTACCACTCGCCGCCCGCTTCGCCGGAAATTATCAGGTGAATGAGGGTTCCATTAGTGGCATGTACATCTCTGTATGTATGTGGGAGAGCTCTTACGAAAGTCTCCAGGACCGGCGCGAAGAAATGCCGGTCTTTTAAGCCAGGTCGCCCCACCGCATCTCTGATATGTTGCTGGTGAACCCATCGTTCTGTATACTCCCGCGCGATATCCAGCCATACCGATGCTGGTGCCGGGCCTGCCCAACTTACAGTCTCCCCAAGAGCAAACAGATCAAGAGAAGAAAAATACTGGTAGGTTTCTTCTCCCGTCATTGTAAGAAATGTGCAAACAAGACGATTACTCATTCTTCGCGTGGCTTGTACCCACAATTTGTTCTTCTCATTGATGTAGGCTACCAGGTCGCTCCACGACCTGAGAGGAGGACGTGTCTTGATGATAGTGAAGTCATCGAATGCATCACGCTTCCTCGAGAGCAGGCCAATATCATCGCCCAGCAGGTGTAAGACAATATCTTTGACGCTCCAGGCGGTACAAATCGTAGGTAAATGCCATTCTTCCTCGTGGAGTTGTGATAGCAGGTGTAATAACTCTTGTCTTTCAAGAGGAAAGAGATCGACAACAATCACTGGTTCGGCTGCTCTCATTTTCTAGCTCTTTCTTATAGTCAGTCGGCGTTGAGGATTAGCCTCAACGCCGTTCCGCCAACTGTGCAATCTCTGCTGCGAGTGTGCGCAATGCTTCTTGGAGTTCGGGCGGCTCGCGCACAACCAAAGGGCAGCGCAGGCTGACCAGGAAATGCGCCATCCAGTCGAGTTCTTGGGTATAGCAACTCAGGACAACGCCCCCCTGAGCCTGTTCCAGCATCGCCATAGTTGGCGGTACTTGACGCTCGGCCTCCTCCCATGGCATCTCTAGCAAAACCTCCACCTTCCAGGTCCCTGGCAAGCTCGCCATGGTGCGCCTGAGATGAGCCAGGCTGTCGAAGCCGGGTGGACGTGTAAAGGTTTCTTCAAGGAGATCTGCCTGGAGCACACGATCCAGGCGAAACATACGCAGATCTTGGCGCAGGTGGCAATAGCCGATCGTATACCAGAGTCCGGCGTGGAAGATCAGGCCGTAGGGATCAACGGCTCGCTGGGTCTCCTCGGCTTGACCGGAGCGGTAGCGCATCCAGATACGCTTTTCCTGCTGCGTCGCTGTGCTCAAGGTGAGCACCACCGAGCTGTCCGGTGATGAGCCAGACTCCTCAGATGAACTGCTCGTGAGGACAAGCGTCTCCTGCAGGGCCTGCACTCGCTCACGGAGAGCTTCGGGCAGTACACGATCAATCTTGGCAAGCGCACCTTCGACAGCGGGAGCAGCCACTGCCATCCCCAATCGCCTCGCCGCCAGGAGTCCCAGCGTGAGCGCCAGCGCCTCGTCCTCGGTAAACATCAATGGAGGCATTTTGAAGCCGCGGAGCAGGCGATAGGTGCCGTAGCGCCCACGCTGCGCCTCGATTGGGATACCTAAGTCTTGTAGCATCATGATGTAACGACGCACACTGCGCACATCAACCTCCAGGCGTTCAGCGAGCTTAGGCCCACTCATCTGCCGGTGGGCTTGGAGCAATTCGAGCACGGTGAGGACGCGCGTCGTGGGATGGTACATCGCAAATTCCCTTTCTGTCGAAAATTCATCTCTAATCAGGACCGATTATATCCTCTAATCAGAGTATACTTAAGTTAGAAGAGAAAGACAAACCAGTACCAGAGAGGAGAAAGCGCAATGACACCTCATCCTTACCTCTATGAAAAGTTGATCGCGACACGTCAAGCTGAAATCCGGCACGATATGCAACAGAGCCGAAAGCATGGAGATACCGGGCAGCGGCGAACGTTCGTGAGGGCAACTGTGGGTAGCTTCGGTACCTTGCTGATAGAACTGGGTTCTCACCTGCAAGAGACTGAGCAGCGGAGTGGAGCATCCCTCACTCCTGATAAATGTTGATACATCTATTAACTGTTACCGGTCTGTCCAGGTTGGTTTGATACAAACTTGTCTTGCCATCTATCAATCTTGAAAGGCACTGACTTTACTAATTTGTAGCAACTCTAGCTGGACAGACCAATACAAGCGATATAAATGATACAAATTCTTCAAGGAGTTTTCACCCGGTGAAATATGGTTTTATTCTCATGGGCAATCCTACAGAAGTCATCGAGTTAGCCCAGGAAGCTGAGGCTGCCGGCTGGGACGGCGTCTTCCTCCCTGATGACTGGATGACTGCCTGGATCAATCTGACGGCGATTGCCATGCATACACAACATATCTCTCTGGGAACAATGCTAACGCCGCTCCCGGAACAATTCCCCTGGTACGTGGCCGCGCAAACCGCCACGCTAGATCAGCTCTCTGATGGACGTGTGATCCTCACTGCAGGCCTCGGCGTTCTGGAACTGGATAAGTTTGGTCTACAGGAGAACAGGATGCGGGCACAGCGTCTCGATGAGGCACTGGAGATACTCGACCGCTGGTGGCGCGGCGAATCCCTGCGCACCTTGACTTACGAAGGGCGCTACTACCACTTACAGGAGATGCGTGCCAGCGTCGACTGGCGCACCCATATACCAAAGCAAAAACCCCGTATCCCTATCTGGGTTGTTGGTGGCCCGAAGCAGAGTCAACTCCGTCGCGCAGCCCGCTGGGATGGTGCAGTAATCGATGGCAATCCTGAAGAACTACGCGAGCGCAAAGCTGCGATCGAAACGCTGCGGACCAGTCCCTCAACGCTCGATATCATCACTGAGGGCGAGACACCACATGACGACACTGCACGCGCCGCAGCCATTGTCCGTCCTTATGCAGAGGCTGGAGCGACCTGGTGGCTAGAGAGTATGTGGGAGTGGGAGGGCGTCACCCGCAACTACGATATGCGAATGCGCATCCGCTCAGGTCCACCGGCCATCTTGTAAATTTTCGAATAATCTGGCTCACTGAAGAAGCCCGATGATGTTCCCATCTGCGTCTTTGACCCATGCAATCAGCCTCCCCCCACCGACATCTTTGACCTCTTGCAGTGTTTGTGCGCCAGCGTCTACCAATGCTTGCAGACTCTCCTTAATGTCGCTCACGTGGAAGTAGCCGACAGGTCCCGTCATGCCCTGGTTGTGTCCATGAGGATCTAACCCTATTTCCTGGTCTCCCACCCGAAAGCCAACATAATACACCTCGTCCGCATATGGCTCGACGCCCAAAAGCGTGCTGTAGAGCTTCTTCGCTTGAGCTATGTCTTTGACGGGATAGATGACTGTTCTGATACCTTGATTCATGAAGAACTCCTTCTACTAGCTGAACATCCAGGTTTCGATCGAGACTTTGCCGCCCACCCGTCGCTTACACGGGAGCCGGTTTCGCTCGTCATTACTATGACGAAACCCAACGGAGGAATGTAACCAATGGACGAACAGGAATGGTTAGCGGAACAATTCGAGGCAGAGCGTCCCCACCTGCAAGCGGTGGCCTACCGGATGCTCGGCTCCCTGAGCGAGGCGGACGCTGTGCAGGAGTCCTGGCTTCGCCTCAGACGCTCCGACTCGAGCGGCATCGAGAACCTGGGTGGATGGCTGACGACGGTCGTGGCGCGAGTGTGCCTTGACCTGCTGCGCTCGCGCGAGTCGCGGCGCGAGGAGCCGCAGAGTGTGCATGTACCTGACCCCATCGTGAGCCGCGAGGACGAGATCGACCCTGAACACGAAGCGCTCCTGGCCGACTCAGTTGGCCTCGCGCTGCTCGTGGTCCTCGACACCTTGAAACCCGCTGAGCGCCTCGCGTTCGTGCTGCACGACCTCTTCGCCGTGCCTTTCGATGAGATTGCTCCCATCATAGTGCGCTCCCCGACCGCAGCAAGGCAGCTCGCGAGCTGCGCACGCCGCCGGGTGCGGGGAGCGGCCACGGTTCCTGACTCCGATCTCACCCGCCAGCGAGAAGTGGTCGACGCTTTCCTCGCTGCCTCGCGTGACGGTAACTTCGACGCGCTTCTCGAGGTGCTCGACCCAGACGTCGTGCTCCGAGCCGACCCCGCAGCTGTGCATGCGGGTGCCTCAAGGGAGGTCCGAGGTGCGCCGGCCGTGGCCAGGCAGTTCGCGGGGCGTGCCAGGGAAGCACAACCGGCGCTCGTGAATGGATCTGTGGGACTCATGTGGGCTCCGAGCGGCCGTCCGCGTGTCGTATTCGGCTTCACGATTACGCGCGGGAAGATCGTCGACCGCGAGCGCCTTCGCCATCTCGACCTGGCGATCCTGGGCGACTGACGAGCCAACCTGCGGCTCGAGCTGCTGGGCTGCGAGTTCCGGGACGTTGATTGGGATCTCTTGCGATACTCTCTACCGCTACGTCAAAGAGGCGAAACCACCAGGCTCATGGGCCAACCTGCACTTCAAGGGCCTGATCAAGTAGCGAGACGAGAGCACGAACAAAAAGCTAGACACGTCTCTGACAGACATAGATCATCGAGGGAGAAGTGGCGGTCAGCGGTTCTTGCTGCCAACTGCCGTAACAAGTGCGGATCTGAAGCCCATTGTAGTAGAGCAAGGCTTCCATCTCTTGAGGATATACGTAGCGGAGGGCCGTGCGCACCGTCTTCTCTCTAGGCTTCCCTTCTGGCTGGAAAAACGTATGATGGTAGGTGTAGTGCTGGATCTGGGTCATGGGATCGTAGTAGTGCTGCTCAGTAATCACGAGGTTTCCTCCATCAGGCAGCGTGAAATTCTGCGGTTCTGGACGACGGCCTTCCAGAAGATTGCGTGGGTTGGGATGGCGTGTTTCAAAGAGAAAACATCCCTCTGGGAGCAAATGTTCGCGGACGCGAGCCAACATCGCTTCCTGGTCCGCTCGTGTGAGAAAGAATTGAAACACATTTTCCAGCATATAAATGAAAGGAAACTGCTTCTGGAGGTGGAACGTGCGTGCATCAGCTACCACCCATTCAATCGAGACACCCTGCTTCGCCGCCTTCTGGCGGGCCCATTCGATCATCTCTGGCGTGATATCCACACACGTGACCTGGTAGCCAAGTTCCGCCATGCGAAGAGCCATGCGTCCAGTTCCACATGCCAGATCCAGCAGAGGCCCTCCAAGCGACCGCGCCCACTGCTCGGTCAAGGGATAATCGTCATAATAGCCCTCGTCTTGCAGATCATAGGTCTGCGGATCTCGAAATTCTTCAAGAGAATCATAATCAATCATCAATTTCTCTTTCGCGCTCTCATTTGAACAGCGTTGAGAATAGAGCGGTCGATGGCGATATTGAGACAGTCACAAGAACGGCCAAACAGATCATATTCCTCACTGGTTATAGAAACCGTAACACACACAGCAAGGGCGAGACAAGAGGAGTTCGTTGTCAAATGGCTGCTTTTCTCACAGTGCCTGTGTTCACATGGTGGACGCCGGACTCTGGGTCAGAACATTTTGGAAAAATGAGGGCCTTCTGTGCAAGTGAATGAAAAGATTTTTGTCATTTTTGATGTGTTGGGAGACGAACAAAGAGTGAGTAAGCTTGACAAGAATACATTAACATGTTATGATAGTAACCACTATAGTGGTTACTAAATGGAGTAATGATGACAGCGATAGAACAGTTGCAGCGGGTTGGGCTGAATAAGTACGAAGCTGAGGCTTATTACACGCTTCTGGCAGAGGGGCCGCTTACTGGCTACGAACTGGGGAAACGCTCTCAGGTTCCGCTCTCACGCAGCTATGAAGTGCTTGAGCGCCTGACGCAGAAAGGCCTTGCCCTTGTCCAACCGGGCGATCCTCCACGCTATATGGCCGAGGATCCGGACCACTTTCTTGGACAGGTGCGACTGAGCATGACGAGGACACTTGATTCACTTGCCAGCTCTCTTGCTACTCTTACTCGTCCTCAGTCTGAGGGCGATTTCTGGGTGCTGCGAGGTCGCCAGCATATTTTAGCCAGGGCACGAGTGATGGCGACAGAAGCGCAGCGGACGATTATTATCTACCTTTCGCCTGCTTATGATACAGAACTGGCCGCTGCCCTGGCGCTGGCACGCGAGAAAGGCTGTCAAATTACGCGAGCATCAATAACTCTCCAGAGCCAAACTGATACGGACATCATTCTGATTCTGTTTGATGATCGCGAGGTACTCGCCGGTACGCTCACTCCAGCCGACCGCTGCCAGTCAGTTGTTAGCACAAATCGGGCGCTCATCACTGCACTAAGCCATTACTTTGGGCAGCACCTGCATGTAGAGGAGCCAACACCTGTCACCTCTACCGTAACCGACCGGCAAAGCGATCAGCTTGACTGGGTTGCCTGGGAAGATCGTAAACAGCGCCGTCTCTGGAGGCCTGGTACTGATAATCGCGTCGCCTGATTTTAGGAGGTTCTATATCCTCTAGGGGGACGGCGGGCGACCATCAAGGGCTTTGCTGGCGAATGCGATGCTGAGACGAAACGACGGAAAAGCCAGGGCAGGGGCAAGCCCTGCCCCTACCATGATACGGGTGGGCCTGCCAGGCCATGTCATGGTGGTGCCCCTTGCGGGTACCCTGGCAGGCGATTGCATTCCTAATGTCATTCGCCAGCAACGTCTCAGGGCCCACCCCAGGGCGCGATAAATCGGGCCCCTACACCGCCCTCGTCCCTATGAGTAGGGTTGTTCACCCGCAAGGATGAAGAGCCTTTTTGGAATTGCATGCTGCGAAAGGAAATCTGAACAATGAACTATGATATTCGCGACCTTTCTCTTGCCGGGCGTGGACGGCAACGAATTGCCTGGGCTGCGCGTCATATGCCCGTCCTGCGCCAGGTTCAGACAGAATTTGCCTCTGAGCGTCCTTTCCAGAACCGGCGCATCGCTGCCTCGTTGCATATCACAACTGAAACAGCAATCTTGCTGTATGCGCTGCAAGCTGGGGGAGCGCAAATCGCTCTTTGTGCTTCAAATCCTCTCTCAACAAAAGACGATGTATGCGCTACGCTTGTCGCTGATGGCATCGCCGTCTATGCTCAGTATGCTGAGGATCTCCCTACCTATCAGCGGCACATCGAACAGACGCTGGCTATCGAACCACACCTGGTGATGGATGATGGCGCCGACCTGATCGTTGCCCTGCATAATGGGTTTGTTGGTAAAAGTGTTATAGCCGGAATTGAAGAGACAACGACCGGCGTTGTGCGCACTCGTGCCCTGGCAAAGGATGGACTGCTGCACTTTCCGGTAATTGCGGTCAACGATACTCCTACCAAGCACTTCTTCGATAACCGTTACGGCACTGGACAGAACACAATTGACGGCATCTTGCGGGCTACAAATACCTTGCTGGCCGGAGCAGTCTTTGTTGTCGTGGGTTATGGTTGGTGCGGGCGAGGTATCGCTATGCGTGCTCGTGGCATGGGTGCGCGTGTGATAGTATGCGAGATCAATGCAGTCAAAGCGCTCGAAGCGATTATGGATGGCTTACAGGTGTTGCCTATGGCTGAAGCTGCGCCACTCGGCGATATCTTCGTTACTGCCACTGGTATAGCGGGTGTGATTCGCGCTGAGCATTTTCTGGCA
>WNGD01007356.1_pt1 | contig 10384 bp, 8 predicted proteins | sample 5400671 | NCBI WGS metagenome assembly WNGD01 (sample SAMN13153369, study PRJNA577476) | soil metagenome | isolation source: 40 cm soil or saprolite under grassland replicate 2 | place: USA:California | collected 2016-06-15
ATCCGTGCCGTTTTTCCTTCGTTGCTCGCTCGCTTTGAAAGCGCATGTCTTTAGAGTTTCTTCGCCCTGATCCATGGCAGTTCTGCGCGTTTGTTTCTCTCAACGTTAAAGCCTCATTTCTGATCCAGAGAGGAAAAAGCAGTTGCCGAAAGTGTCTCCTGCGAAGCTGAAGATTGCGGTGGACTTGGACGGGGTCTTAGCGGAGTCGATGCTTGTCTGGTGTGCACGAGTCAACAGAGAGTTCGGCAAACGTTTGAAGATGGAGGATCTTGACAGCTGGTCGTCGTGGAACAAGTTTTCAATCTCTAAGGATGATTTCTATCGAATACTGGACGAGTCATGGGACGATTGGCTGGAGATTCCTCCAACAGAGCCGGAGATCGCTGAGAAGGTTGCACGAGTCGAGAAGTTTGGCGATCTAGACATTGTCACTGGTCGAAGCAAGAGAACTTTAGAGGCCGCTAGAAGCTGGGTCGACAATCAGAAGATTCGATATCGCCATTTCGTCAGGGTCTTAGGCTGGAGAGACAAGATTTTCTTAGATTATGATGTCTACATTGACGACGCTCCTGACCTCATGCCTCTAATCTCACGTAGCCAGAAGGCATGGGGCGTACTCTATGAGAGGCCTTGGAACCGGAACGTGGGAGATATGCCGAAAGTTCTGAAGGCTAGGAGCTGGCGGCAAGTGCCCGCACTCTTGATGCGGGTTCAAGCGAGTAAGAGTTAGACTAGTGGATCTTCGAGAGACCAGACTATTATACGGGACGCTTCCTGCCTAGAAATTCCGTGTCTAGACTTTGAAAGGCGACTTCCAGATCCCTCCAGAGTTCTACTACACGAAAGAGCACGAATGGGTCCACGTAGAGGGCGCTGATTGTCGAATAGGCGTCACCGACTACGCGCAAAATTCGCTACACGAAATTGTATACGTTGATCTTCCAAAGGTCGGAGCCAAGGTGGCCCAGATGCAGAGTCTCGGCACTGTGGAGTCTGTGAAAGCAGTCGCCGACGTATACTCCCCGATTTCTGGCGTCGTCCTTAAGGTCAACAGCGAACTTTCTGATGCCCCCGAACTTGTCAACAAGAGTCCCTATGAAAAGGGATGGATTACCATAATCAGACCCGACGATCTGAAGAAGGACCTCCCTTCATTGATGACACCGGAAGCCTACCGAGATTTTGTGAAGAAGATTACCGAAAAGAAATAACCTAGCCTCTCAGGACATCGGAGCGCTAAATCACCTCGGACTCCATAAGCCTCCTCTCAATCCGCTAAGCGCCAAAAGCTTACTTTTCGAGACCTAGGAAGTTTATCTTCAAGAGAAGGGAAGAATGACTCCTCCGCCTTAGGAGTCGTGCCCATGCCAGAAGCCTTCACCTTGCTCTCACCCCCTTTGAAGAGCCTTCTCCAAGAGACCGGGATTTCCAAGCCAACACCACCCCAAGAGGAAGCCATCCCCCTAGTGGCTCACGGCGAGAACGTCCTGATAATCGCGCCAACCGGCTCTGGAAAAACAGAAGCGGCTCTCCTACCCCTCATCGATAGGATGGTCCAAGATGAGGCGAGGCAGGGAATCTCGCTACTATACATCACACCTCTCAGGGCCTTGAACCGAGACCTGCTCAAACGATTACAAGTCTGGTCTGCCAAGCTAGGTTTCTCGGTTGAAGTTAGACACGGCGACACCCCAGCGGCTGATCGCAGGCGTATGGCAGGTAGGCCTCCAGACTTTCTCATTACTACTCCTGAAACATTACAGGCTATCCTCCCCGGGAAGAGGATGAGAGAGCATCTCAGTCATGTCAAAGCAGTCGTGGTCGATGAGATCCATGAACTTGCAGGTGATCGGCGAGGTGTCCAACTTACCGTCGGCTTAGAACGACTGGGAGAGGTTCGTCCCGCGGGTTTTCAGAGGGTAGGATTGTCTGCCACTGTTGGGAATCCAAGCGAGATAGCACAGTTTCTGGGAGGCAACGATCCTGTTAGGATCGTTCAGGTTCCGCTAAGCAAGGACACTCGATACAAGATCGAGTATCCGCCGCCAGGTGAAGAAGACCAAGAACTAGCACGACGCCTCTATACAGCCCCCGAAGCCGCAGCCCGGCTAGCTCTCGTCTCAGATCTTGTTGAAGCTCATGACTCTACTCTGATCTTTGTCAACAGTCGCGTCAATGCAGAGATGCTGGGTTCAAAATTCAACATGATGGACCAGAAGATAATGGTCCATCATGGCTCGCTTCCAAAAGAAGAGCGGGTCCGAGCCGAAGAAGCATTCAAGGCGCGCCAGATCAAAGGACTCGTCTGCACGAGCACCCTAGAGCTGGGGATTGACATAGGTTCCGTGGATCTTGTCGTCCAGTACATGTCCCCACGACAGGTCAATAGTCTGGTCCAGCGGGTAGGAAGATCCGGACACAGTCTCACCAGAACCTCGCAGGGAGTTCTAGTAGCTGTGTCAACGGAGGACCTCTTGGAGTCGATAGGAGTCATTGAACTCGCCAAGGAAGGCCGGCTCGAACCAACAGTCATTCACCACAGAGCTCTCGATGTCTTGGCACATCAGGTTGCCGGCCTATTGATGGACTCGGAAGGTAGCGTTTCCCTCACCCACCTGAAGCAAGTTCTCAGGCGAGCATTTCCCTACTCTCAGCTCGAGGATAGTGAGTTCGAAAAGGTAGTCGAGTTCATGCGGAAAATGGGGTATCTCAAAAGAGACGATCAGACACTCTACCGGACCTCCCGGACTAGGATCTATTACTACGAGAACCTCAGCATGATTCCAGACGAACGACGCTACTCCGTAATTGATCTAACCAACCAGCAGTCGGTTGGGATTCTGGGCGAAGAATTTATGCTCACAATGGCCCACGTCGGCCTGAACTTTATCGTCAAGGGACGGGTCTGGCAGATGAAACAGATCACAGATGACGGGAAAGTGTACGTTCTCCCAGTCAATGATCCCACTGCAGCCATTCCCGGATGGGATGGACAGATACTCCCGGTTCCGAGTGAACTGGCAATCCGAGTGGGAGAATACCGGAAACAGATCAATCGCTTGTTGGACGAGCACAAGACTCGCGCCTCTGTTGTTGAGAAGTTCGCCCGAATATGGCCCGCAGACCCCTATGGAGTACGCAGGGCGGTCGAAGAGATAGAGACTCACAGGGCCACTGGCGCACCCATCCCAACCAATGATCTGGTTCTGGTCGAAGGGTTTGATAGGTACATCATAATTCACACCCATTTCGGAGACGTACTCAACTTCACCTTGGGTGAAGTGATCGAGGAACTTCTCCGGCGCCAGGGTCTCGTCCGAATGTGGTGGTGGGACTCATACAGGATACTCTACGAAATGACGGCGGACACGGCAGATCTGGACTTGGAAGACTTGTTCCTGAAACAGATTTTCGGCGTTGACGAGCCAGTCCTCGGAGGCGCCTGTCATGGAGTGTTACACCGACACTTTCCCTGGGAGCTACAGATGAAACAGATCGCGGAGAGATTTGGAGCGTTGAACCGTGGTCGGCTCATGTATGGAGGCACAATGAAGGAGCTACAGGTCAGATTCCGACTAACTCCCATCTACGACGAGACGATCCGCGAGGCTCAAGTCGAACGAGCCGACTTTGAAGGAGTCAAGAGGATCTTCAAGCAGATCAAAGAACATGAGCTCGACATTAGATTCTTCCGATCCAAAGACAAGCCCACACCATTAGCCTACCATATTCTCTACCGTCATGTTGACATTCCGGAGCTAATTGCCCCAGAGAATGTTGCAGCTGACAACATGGCCCGGCTGCGCATTTCGATCGAAGGCCGAGCCATCGACCTACTATGCTTCGACTGCACCAACCTCGCAACTGAAACCACTATCGCTAGTCTTTCTGAACATCCCGCATGTGAGAAATGTGGCTCTAAGCTTCTTGCTCCAGTCTTCTGGTCCAGCGGCTATGTGACGGGTCTTCTCCGGAAGAAGCGGGAGAAGCAGTCACTAGATGAGAACGAGAAGAAGGCTTTGACTAGGGCGCGTCGCTCTGCCGATCTCGTTATTGCCTATGGGAGGAGGGCTGTGATTGCACAATCTGTCTACGGAATTGGACCGCAGACTGCTAGCCGGGTTCTTTCGAAGATGCACGAGAGCGATGAGGAATTCTACAAAGATCTCTTGGAGGCCAAGTTGCAGTTTATAACAACACGGCCTTACTGGAACAATTGAACCGTTGCTTAGGGACGTGGAATCATTTGTTTGTCACGGAGACTTGGTTTCCACTTTCCTCTGAAACGATGAGCGGAGCTTCCTAGCGTCTCGCCCGTCTATGAAGATGAGTCGGGAGTCTGAAGAGTGGTTGAAGTTAAGTTTCTTCTTGATGATTTTCTTTAACTCGAGATCTATTTCATAGCCCCAGCTTGACCGGCCCAATTCTTGGGCCACTTTCATCGTGGTTCCGGAGCCCAGAAAAGGGTCTAGAACGGTCTCGCCGAAGTAGCTGAAGAGCTTGATTAGGCGTTTCGGAATTTCCTCTGGAAAGGCTGCGATGCCTTTCTCAAGCCTTCCTCCCAAGGGTAGAACATTGGTGATGTTCCATACTGTCAGATACCATTCTTGGTTATGGTAGTCGTCGATAGAAATCTTGGATTCTCTTAGGCTCTTCGGGTCGAGTTCTTGTAGATGTGAGTAGTCGAATCTTCCTTTTTGGAAGATGAGTATGCTTTCCTGAATGTTGTCGGGATAGTAGTACATCGGATATGGATGTTGAATTACGACGCCGCTCCGTCGACTTATTCGCACGTAGCCTTTCGGTTTGACCCACACTATGCGATCACGATATCGAAACCCGGCATCCAGTATGAGCCTCGTGATGTCAGCAACGACGGGATACTTCTCTCCCTTCACGAGCATATCATCCGTTACAAAACAGGCCACTCGGCCAGGGGCTAGGACCCGGTAGAGGTCACGGGACAGATCATCAATCAATCTAAGAAACTCGTCATAGTCTTTGAACAGGTTAGGATAGTCGAAAGGCGCGTTGTAGTAGGGCGGGCTCGTCACCACCAACTGGACCGATTCGTCATGGATCTCCCTCATTGTCCTGCAGTCTCCAAAGACGACGCGGTGGACAGTGCCCATTTTTTTCTACCGTGTTCTCAGCAGATTCTGGAATCGAGTTTAAGGATTCCTAGAATATCGCTCGCGCCCGCGCAGTCCGAAGCGGTTTCGTCGCAAATCCCCTTTCGCGGGTCCTCCCTGTCTTCTTCTTGGACAACCGGTCCTGCGGCGCTTCTTTTACAGCGAGAAATCGGGTATTCTACGAGATCGTAGGCCGAGCGTGTTTAGCTTATCGCCGAGCAAGGCTGGGAATTGGGAGGAATCTCGAGAATGATCTTTTGCAGATCAACAAACACTACATCATTGGATGGCGACATCGATTGTCCATCGACAAAAATGCATGCTGATTCGCCAGGCTGAACTGGATTGCCAACTACCTGGCTGTAGTCCATAGATTCTCCCCAAACAGCGAGAAGCTCGTACAAGGTGAAATCTCGAACCGTATTAGATTCTATGTGAATGGTGCCTGTACTGTCCCTTGTGAGAAGAGGGGACAGTCCGTTCACGCCGTACCGATCGAGAGAGTGGTCTCTCCATAGGTCACGGTCGATTCCTATGTTGGCCGGAAGGATTTCTGATGCGCCGCGTATCAATATTGAGAGCTGTGGATGGATATGCATTCGAATCGTGTTGAGGGTTACAAACTCGCCTACGGCAACTGAGACAAGTATGATAGAGATACCGAGTAGAGCGTAGAACAGGATTCTTTTAGGTCGACGAATTCTCGGACTCTTCCATGCTTTAGTCTCAGGCTTTGGCTGGAGAAGTGCTGTGGCTCGCTTCGGATGAACCTTCCCGTAGTGGCGTATGAGATTCTTCCTCTTAACAGGTTCTCCGCAAAGGGGACAGATGTCTACTTCAGACAACGGCTAGTTCCTCCCATGAGGGAGACCAAAGACCGGAGACATAGTTTGGGACGCCCGATTATATGCGTTTTTGGGAATCTCTGGGGGGATCTTGTGTTTCTATAAGCATGGTGGAGGAGCAGAATCGACTCGGAAGTTCGATTCCAGAATATCTGGATAAATCTCGTGGTATCGTGGAGTTGCTCTTGATGTCTGGGAGTGCACGTTACCACAAGGGTTAAAACCGCTACGCCGACAGACAGTTCCGGAAATATCTATGAAGACACAGATTCTTCTCTCGGTCATCCTCGTCTCAGTGCTTTCGCTTGCCCCAATCTTCACCGGAGCTATCTACACTGGTTCGGATGCAACTCCATCCCCCGATGGCGTCCTGACGGACAATGCCATAATCGTGCTCAAGGACCAACCATTAGCGAGCTACGATGGCCATGTACAAGGCTACGCTAGGACAATGCCGACTCCGGGTCACAAGCTCGACTTGAGCTCGGCAGCGGCCCAGTCATACTCCACATACCTCGCGAACGGGCGAGGACTCGCAGAAGGCTGGCTAAAGAACAACGCTCCCGAGGTCAAAGTCATCGACGAATACTCGGTCGTCCTAAACGCCATCGCAGTACAGCTCAATGGCCATAGCATGAGTCACCTGCTAAACGCTCCCGGAGCCAGCTGGGTCGTCCAAGACTACCTCTTCCACTTGGAGATGAACAGATCCCCCACTCTGATCGGCGCCCCTGTCCTCTGGAACGCAGTTGGAGGCCAGAGTAACGCAGGAGCCGGGATCAAGATAGGAATTATTGACACTGGAATCGACCAGACACACCCATTTCTAACAGACAACACGCTACCAGCTCTCGCAGGATTTCCGAAGTGTGACGCTATCGACTCTGCAGTAGGCATAGTCGACACTCAGTGCAACTTCGTGAGCAACAAAGTCGTAGTGGCAAAAGTCTTCGAGACCCGAACCAACTTCGACGGTCATGCAGCCCAGGAACACGGCACACACGTATCCGGAATAGCCGCCGGCGTCGCAAACACATGCGCTCCGTTCATACCCGCCTGCAACCTCAGCGGCATCGCGCCCAAAGCCTATCTCGGCAACTACAACGTATTCCCAGGAAACGTTCTCAGCGCGTCTAGCCATGACATTGCCAAGGCGGTGGACGCCGCTGTCGCCGATGGAATGGACGTCCTCAACCTAAGCCTAGGAGGAGGAGCGAGACCCAATGACGTTCTAGTCAACGCGGTCAACTCCGCCGTCGACGCAGGAGTCGTTGTGGCTATCGCTGCAGGCAATGCTGGCCCAGGACCAGGAACTGTTGAATCGCCCGGAATAGCTGACAAGGTCATAACCGTAGGCGCTAGCACGAACCCCCACTTCATCGGAATCTCCGTATCCACGAGCAGCCTAGGTACCTTCGGCGCTGCACTGGGACAGTTCGCCAATTTTGTTCCAGCTGTCACAGCCACCTATGCGACAATACCCTCCCCCAACGGTCTTGGATGCCTTCCTATAACGACAGGCAGTTTGTCCGGCATGATCGCGCTGATAGCACGAGGCACATGCAGTTTCAGCACCAAGATCCGCAATGCCCAGAATGCAGGAGCCACCGGTGCAATCGTCTACAACAGCCAGATAGGCGACCCAGTCGCTATGGCCCAGGACGGAACCCCCAACCAGCCAACCATCCCAGCTGTAATGGTGTCCCATTCAAACGGATTGGTCATGGGAACCAGTGGTATGGTGACCGTTGATGGAACAGTTCAGCAAGAGTTCTTCACCGACGGACCCAGCGCAGACATTCTGGCCTCCTTCTCCTCGATAGGCCCACCTCTACTCCAGACCGCTGGAGTTGGAGTCGGACAACCTCAGGACAAGGTCAAACCAGATGTAACTGCTCCCGGTGTCAACGTATACTCCTCGATTCCAAGCTTCGGTTGCGCTAGTCCGCCATGCTTCGCGTTCTTCCAGGGAACCAGTATGGCCACACCTCATGTCGCTGGCTCGGCCGCGCTCCTGCTACAGCTACACCCGGGCTGGTCCCCTGAACAGGTCAAATCAGCCCTTGTCAACTCGGCTCACCGACCCGTGAAGAGCTTCAGTAGTGGTAACCCGCTCAACAATCCCATGGTCAGGGGCGGCGGCAGAATCGATCTTGCGGCTGCCTCTCAAGTCACTGCTACTCTCGAGGCTGGTAGCGGCGATGGTCAGGCTAGCTTCAGCTTCGGCGTCCTACCTTCGTCAGGGATAACTCGGAGCTTTGACATCACGGTCACATCAGTCTCAACATCCACAGTGGTATATTCTGCCTCAGTGTTTGCGGCAGCTGCCGGCCCCACAATCACCCTCTCCGTCACTTCTCTGACACTTGCTGCTGGCGGGACAGGAACAGTCACAGTCTCCCTCACTCTCTCACCAAGTTTGCCAAACGGCGACTACTTCGGAGACATTCAGCTGACAGGTGGAACAATTCCATTGAATCTTCCCTACTGGGTCCGAGCCGACCCTCCAGGCGGCGGCGGACTCGGCGGTCATGCACCTCAGAAACTCTAGCCAGAAAATCCTCTCTCTTTTTTTCGCAGCCTTAGCCCTGAGTCCGCACTGGAACAACAATTGATTGACGTTTTGAACAATGCATCGGCTCCAACGCGAAGTGCTGGCCCCAGCTTCATATCTCGCAGAGTAGAACGAATCGAGCACTGAAATGAACAAGATACACTCTTTGGTTGTTGGACGGTTACAGACTAATTGCTTCATCGTTCAATCCCAGGCCGAAGCGATTATTGTCGATCCGGGAGACGAGCCAGAAAGAATCCTGAGGTTCATCAAAGATATCAACGCAACACCAACCCGTATTGTCGCGACTCACACTCACTTTGATCATGTGCTCGGCGTCGATGGAGTCCGAAAAGCGACCAAGACCCCATTCATGATCCATCGAGACGACCTGCCAATGCTAGAGTCGATGCAGTCGCGCGTACGCCAGTTCATGGGCTTCGAGAGTCCCCCACCACCGAAGGTTGATGGCTACCTCAAAGATGGAGAACTTCTAAAATTGGGAGACGAGACGATTCGGGTACTCCACACTCCCGGTCACTCGCCCGGCAGCATCAGCCTAGTGGGAGACGGATACGTGTTGACTGGTGATGCATTATTCAACCAGTCCATCGGCCGAACCGATCTTCCCGGGGGAGACCTCAACACCCTCGTGCGGTCGATCATGGAACGACTCTTCAAGCTCGAAGATGACACCACCGTCTACCCAGGCCACGGGCCTGAGACTACTATTGGTGATGAGAAGCTGGCAAATCCATTCGTAGGGAAGGCTGCAAGGTTGCAGATAGGGTAATCACCTTATCTGTCCCGACGGTGTTTCTCGAAACCCGAAACATCATTGTCCAGCTTAGACTCGATTATCAAGAACTCTCTAAGCAAAGCCAGCACGCACACCAAAGAAGTGTACAATCAGAATCCCCTTACGGCGAGCGAGGTGATCGAGATGGCGAACGGTCGGGTCCTAACTCTTGCGGCTTCAGTGAGACCGGACGGCCGACCTCACCTCTCCCCTACGGACTTTGTGGCTGTTGACGGAGTCTTCTATCTCGGAGTAGACAAGGCGACGGCTCGGCATCGGAACCTCAGAGCGAATCCCGCGATCACCATAATGCTGGCCGACGGCTCGAAACGCCAGGCAATACTCGAAGGAAACGCTGTGTTCCTCGACATGAATAGCGGAACTGCCAAGAAGGTGTTGGAGGCTCAGAAGAAGAAGTACGGCTGGGTCACAGACTCGCTGGCAGAGTTCCAGCCTGTGAAAGTCTTTACTTGGAAAGCGAAATAGCCTCGGAAAGGTCCGGTCTCTTTCGAATGAAGAAATCGTTCAGAATCAGCCCCGATCCGTAATTTGGAAGGTGGGTTCCATAAGATGCCTAGTTCACGCTTGCGTTGATACAGATGAATGCTTCTCGAAAAACCGCTGATTAGCCCGTTCTACGCGAAAAACCAGTAATCCCGCCCAAAAGCCTTCCAGCCAGCAAATGGCTCCTTCCTAGAATTTACAAAAAAATTATTTCCCGCGACACAAAACGGCTCTTCAGGGAATCTTTTCTCTTCCCAAAATGCTTCGTCTACTATCTCTTCCTATCTACTATCTTGTTTTTCTGCTATCTTTTCTTTTCTACTAACTATTTCTCGACCCCCCCGGGGGTATGTCATAACAAAAAAAGTCCTTCACACTTTATCGAATCCTCCCCATAACCCGGTAAGAAGAAGCCCAGATCCCAGATCCACAATGCCAGGCCACAACAATCCCATACCATGAGGCGTTCAAATACCAGCGCAGCCATTATGATCCTATGGTCATGAATAAGACGGACGAGGAGTGGAAGAAGCAGCTGGACCCCCAACAG
>WNGD01007357.1_pt1 | contig 10383 bp, 8 predicted proteins | sample 5400671 | NCBI WGS metagenome assembly WNGD01 (sample SAMN13153369, study PRJNA577476) | soil metagenome | isolation source: 40 cm soil or saprolite under grassland replicate 2 | place: USA:California | collected 2016-06-15
TCTGCAACGCCGCGACGAACGCGAGCTCGACGCTCTCGCGGGCGAGGTACTGCGCCTCGGGCGAGATGTCGGGGTAAGGCTCGAGCCAGCTGATCTCGGTCGTGGGGGTGCCGGGCGTGAGGTCGGCGGGCAACGCGCGTCGGCCGCGCTGGCCGATCGCGGTGAGGCACCGGTTTGTCGCGATCTTGTAGAGCCACGCGCGGACGAAACCGCGCTGGTCGAGGCTGCCGACGCTGCGCCACGCGCGCACGAGCGATTCCTGCGCCGCGTCCTCGGCGTCGTGCAGCGAGCCGAGCATCCGGTAGCAGTGCGCCTGCAGCTCGGCGCGGTACGGCGCCACCAGCTGCTCGAAGGCGCTGGCGTCGCCGGAGCGCGCGGCGTCGAGCAGCGCGGCGAGCGCGGTCATGGGTCCATCTTGCCGGTCGCGATGAATTTGTGCGCCGGCCCGGGTTCCACCAGTGAGAACCGTCCGCGAGGAGGAACCGACATGACCGGCGAACAGCAGATCCGCGATCTGATCGAGCGCTGGGCCACCGCCGTCCACGATGGCGACATGCCCACCGTGCTCGCCGACCACGCCCCCGACATCGTCATGTTCGACGTCCCGCCGCCCGAGCAGGGCGTCCGCGGCATCGACGCCTACCGGGAGACCTGGCCGGGATTCTTCGAATGGCAGGCGTCCGGCGCGGTGTTCGAGATCGAGTCGCTGGATGTCACGGCCGGCGCGGACGTCGCGTTCGCGTTCGCGCTGCTGCGGTGCGGCACGCCCGAGCAGTTCGAGCGCAGGCCGGAGCAGCGGCTGCGGCTCACCATCGGCCTGCGCAAGGCCGGCGGCCGGTGGACGGTCACCCACGAGCACCACTCGTTCGCGGATGCGACCGGGTCGCCGGAGGCCGCTGCCGCCGAGGTGTGAGCGGTGCACGAGCAGTGGTTCGACCGCACTGCGGCGAAGGACCTCGACGGGCTGATGGAGCACATCGCGCCGGACATCGTGTCGTACGAGCACGCGGGGCCGCTGCAGTACACCGGCATCGACGACGTCCGCGAGGCGTGCCGGCGCGGCCTGGAGTCGTCACCTGGGCGGATCGATTTCGACATTCCCGATCTGCCGGTTCAAGCGAACGGCGACCTGGCCGTGGCGTGGGGCCTGGACCGGATCGTTGCCAGCGGCGCCGAGTCCCGCTCTCGCGGCACCCGTGTCTTCGAGCGGCGCAACGCCAGCGGCAGATGGTGCACCAGCACCTGTCGATCCCGGTGACGGGCGAGTGATCAGGCGGGGTGCAGCGCCGACAGGCGGACCGCTCCCGCCACCGTGTCACGGCCGCTGCCAGGCGCGCCAGGACGGCGGTAACTGGCCCGCACGGGCTACTGAACCAGCTCGGCCAGGCAGCGCAACAGGCGGGCGCCGCCGCGGCAGCGCCGGAAGCATGTGAGGATCATCCTGCCCTCCGGCTCACGGACGCAGAATGGCCGGATCTGCGCAACCGCTGGAATAGCACCGACCCGGCACCGATACACCTAACGAAGCCTTGAGGGTTATGCAAAACCCCGTGTATTGCCTGTTATATGAATTAGCAACTGTAATTCCAGGATGACGACACGCCGCGCCAGATCGTGGCAACGGCCCCTCCCTCCAGTAGAACGGTGAATGCGAATACCCCATTCACCGGAAGGAGAGGCCGTTGCGGTTCCATCGTATGTCAGGACTGGACGCTGAGCAACTCGATGAACTGGAGGAGATGGTCAGCGAACTGATGGATGAGCCGTGGGACAAAAGGACCGGCCGCATGAAGGAACTCGCCTTTCGCGAGGCGCTTATCGTCACGAGTGGGTACATGCGCAATAACATCACCGAGGACGTATGGGCAGACATCTTCGGCGTGGACCAGTCGACGATCTCCCGGTGCATCACGTTCCTGACGCCCTTGGTCGAAAAGGCAACGGAGGAGTTCCGGCCATCGGCCGAGGACGCAGCCGAGGCCACCAGAAGAGCAGTCGCCCTGGTAGACGGCACCCTGTGGCCGTGCTGGTCCTGGGCCGGCGAGCGTGAGCTGTGGGCTGGGAAATACAAGACAACGGGTCACGGCGCGCTGATCATCACGAACCTTGCGGGCCGCATTACCTTCGTATCCGAGCTGATCCCGGGTAATCAGCATGACATGGCCAAGCTGAAAGGATCGGAATGTGAGATGATCCTCAAGCTGGCCGGTGGCGTTATCGGCGACAAGGGTTTCATCGGGACTGATTACATCACCACCCCGGTTCGCAAGCCGGAAAACCGGGAGCTGTATATCCGCGAGCACGACTACAATAACCAGATCAGTTCCCTGCGGTCGCCCGTGGAGCGAGCCGTCGCCAGCCTGAAGAAGTGGCGGATTCTCTTTACCGATTACAGAAGGCCGCTGAAGACATTCCTGTCGTCGTTCCGGGCGGCTATCGGCCTGTACTTTTTCAAAGAGAGTTTGCATAACCCTCCTGTTGTCAAAAGCCTTTTCGCGTTTTCTTCGAAGCTGGCGCCGGACGGGTACGTGAGCGTCCGCTTGGGCGTCGTAGGCTGCTGTCGGGCTCGGGAGTGGCTAACGAGGCTCCGCCTCAGACCGCCGAGCTGCGTGGTTCGGCAGGCGTGACCGTGCCGGCTGGTCCACCATCACCTCCGTAGCCGTGGTGGCGGGAGGTGGCCGGGGTGAAGCGGCCGGTGACGCTGGCAGACATCCTCGATGGGCATGCGGTGCTGGACATCAGCTGCCTGGACCGGATCTACCTGAACGGGTACGTGCCGGGCCTGCAGGCCAGCGGGCAGGTGGTCGGGTTCCTGCATCACCGGGGCTTCCCGATCCCCTCCCCGGCGGCGCTGGGCAGGAACGGGAACGCGTTCCGGCAGGGGATGGGACGGTATGCCGAGGCGAACGGGATCCCGTGGATCAAGTTCGGCAAGGGCGACCGGAAGATCGACGTGGTCCGGCCGTACCTGGAGGCAGCCGAGCGGGACGGGCGCCCGGGGGTGGTGGCGATCGGGGTGGCGCAGGAGTTCCAGTGGGCCTGGGACGCCACCCAGAAGGATGCGGCTAACGGCATCCCGTGGTTCTCCTACTACCGGGCCGAGCGGAGGGTCACCTGCTATTACGCCTACATCTTTGACCAGGCGATGGGGCCGGGGTTCATCAAGATCTGCGCGTACGCGCCGTATCCGGTCAAGGTCTGGCTGAACGGCCATGAGGCCGTCCGGCGGATGGCCGCCGCCGCCGGCCTGCAGGTGACGCCGCTGGCCAACGGGTTCGCCTCCTGCGATGACCCGCCTGCCCTGCAAGAACTGTGCGATCAGCTGCGAGCGGGCCACTTCCGGGTGTTCTTCGAGCGGTGGATGAGCCGGCTCCCGCTCCCGCTGAGCGACACCGACCGGGCGGCCGGGTACTGGTGGGAGCTCGCGATGCGCCAGGTGGAGACCTCGCGCACCATCGTGCTGGATGACCCGCGTCGCGCCCGCACCTGTTTCGAGCAGCTGCTGGCCGGCAACCTGCACCTGGGCCGCCCCGAGCACGTCGAGATCGTCTTTGGCCGGAGGGTCACCTCAGCCACCCCCGGGGTCTTCTCCACCCGGGTGCTCAACCGCCCCGACCAGGTCACCGTCAACTTCTCGTTCCGCCACTCCCGGATCAAGATCTACCTGAAAGAAGACCGCGCCCTGCGGGTGGAGACCGTCTGCAACGACGCGGCCGACCTGGGCTGCAAGCGCAGCCTGGACCATCTCGAACAGCTGCAGGAAAGAGCCCGTGACTGCAACGCCCGGCTGATGCAAGCTATACGTGTCGGCCAGGGCGCTGGCTGCCTTGCGAGTCCAGTCTTTGAGCGGATCGCACAGCCTACCCTCACCGAGGATGGCAGGAGGGCCCCGGCCCTGCGGTTCGGCGACCCTCGGGCACAGGCCCTGGCCGGCACTTTGGCCGTGCTGGGCTTCGCCGTCACCGGCATCACCAACAAGAGCCTGCGCGCCTGGATGACCGGTCTGCTCGGCGAGCCCTACACCATGAGCAAGGCCAGCTACGACCTGGCCCGGTTGCGCCGCAACGGGCTGATCACCCGCCGCCCGCACGCCAACACCTACGACCTCACCGGCGACGGGCAGCTGTTCGCCGTCTTCTACACCAAGGTCCACGACCAGGTGCTCTACCCGCTAATGGCCGGCCAGGTGATCACAACACCGGTCGAGGTCCGCCGCGCCCTCGGCATCATCGACCGACATATCACCGGCCTCACAGCCGCCGCCAGCATCCGGCGCGCGGCCTGAACCCACGCCCTCCACCAGCCGGCAGGCCAACGCCTGTCACCAAACTCAGCACAATCCTCAAAGTCCTCGCTCGCGAGGAACGCTAGGCCGAAGAGCCCGTGTGCGGGATGTGAGCCGGCCGCTGGCGACAGAGTCGTTCCCCGGTTGCCCTCCCGGCCCTGGTGCTGGCTGCTGCGGCGGCCTGCCGGGCATCGGCCTGGAGGCGGGCGAAGATGGCGTCGCTGACCCGTCGTTTGAGGGAGCGGATATTGGTCAGCGAGTGCAAGCAGAGCCAACTACTGAGCGTGACACAAAGGACGAACGGTGGCCAACGTGCCACAGGAACTGCCGAATCGGGAGCGGCGAACGGCCGCGCGGCTGCCCCCTCTGGAGGCGAACAGATGGCTTTCAGTGAAGTAGGTCCGCAACCGCGGTGATGCCGGATTCGATTGCGCGTTCGCTTAGGTTCCCGAAGCCGAGTACGAGTTGCGGCGGGGCGGCTGCGGGCATCGCCTGCTGCGGGGCCATCCCGTACAGGCCGATGGAACGGTGGCGTGCAGCGATGACGACTGCCTGCTCGTCGGCCGAGTGCGGCAGGTGCGCCACGGCGTGGAACCCTGCGGCTAGCCCGGTCAGCCTGATCCCGGGCGCGTGCCTGGCCAGGGAATCGATCAGGACACGGCGCCGCCGGGCGTAGACCGCGCGCATGTGGCGCAGGTGTCGGTCATACCGGCCGGACTCGAGCAGCGCGGCGACCGCGAGCTGGTCCAGGCCGGACGAGCCGCGGTCGCTGACCCGTTTTTCCGCGGCGACGGCGTCGATCAGCAGCGGCGGCACCAGCACCCAGCCGAGCCGCACGGCGGGGGCCAGCGACTTGCTCACCGTGCCGATGGCGAAGACCCGGTCCGGCGCAAGCCCTTGCAGCACGCCGACTGGCTCCCGGTCGTAGCGGAACTCAGAATCGTAGTCGTCTTCGATGACGAACCCGTCATTGCGGGCCGCCCATTCCACCAGCGCGTGCCGCCGCTTCGCCGCGAGCACGACGCCGGTGGGCGACTGGTGCGCGGGCGTCACCACGGTGGCCCGGGCGCCGCTCGCCTCGAGCGCGGCCACGTCCAGGCCGAGCTCGTCGACGGGCACATGCACCACATCAACACCCACCGCCCGGGCGGCCCGCGCACTATCGCTGGCCGCCAGGTCCCCGTGGCCGGGATCTTCCAGCGCGGCACGCCGGACGCCCAGCTGAGTGAGCGCTCGCAGGACGAGATTGAGCCCCTGGGCGAATCCATTGCAGACGACGATGCGGTCAGGGTCGGCGGCTGCGGCGCGCACGCGCCGCAGATACCCCGCAAGCACCTGGCGCAGCACCACGCTGCCGCGCGGGTCACCATAGTCAAGATCCGGCGTGGGCACGCTGCGGCAGGCTTCTCGGGTCGCCCACACCCAGTCGCCGCGCGGGAAGCTCGCCAGGTCCGGTACGCCGGAGCGGAAGTCGGCGATCAGCGGCGGCGGCGGAGCCGGCGCCGGCGGCCGCTCGGCAAGAGTCGGGCGATCGCCGGCCGCAACCCGGGTGGCCGAGCCGACCTGGCTGGTCAGGTAGCCCTCGGCCAGCAGCTGGCTGTAGCACTCCTGCACCAGGCCGCGGGAGATGCCAAGGTCGCGGGCGAGTTCTCGGGATGACGGCAGCCGCTCGCCGCTTTGCAGCCTGCCTCTCCTGATCGCGTCGCGGAGCCCGGCCTCCAGCTGCGACCGGAGCGGCTGACCACGGCCGCGGTCGAGCTGGAGCAGCAGCTCCGGTCCCAAACCGGACCATTGAATAGCCATGAGATTGGACCTTATCAGTACTCCATTTGGTGCCTACGGTCACCTACATGAGCACCACCCAGACCGAGCACCCGGGACACACCGCGCACTGCGGGCCCTCCGGCCGCCCCGCACCGCGCGCACGGCTCATCAGTGGCCGCCTTGCGCTGGTGCTGATGTCCTCCTTCGGCGCGCTCACCAGCTTCTACCTCCTGCTGTCGGTGACGCCGATGTACGCCGTGTCGGCGGGCGCCGGGAGCGCCGAGGCCGGCGTGGTGACCGGCTCGCTCATGCTGGCCACCGTGCTGGCCGAGTTCACCTCGGCCAGGCTCATGCGCCGTTATGGCTACCGCACCGTCTTCGCTGCCGGGGCGCTGCTGCTCGGCGGGCCGGCCCTGGCGCTGCTGGGCCCGCACAGCTTGGCTACGATCGTCGCGGTCAGCATCGCCCGCGGCATCGGCTTCGGCCTCAACACCGTCGTCACCGGCGCCCTGGTGGCCGCGGCGCTGCCGCCGCAGCGGCGCGGCGAGGGAATCGGCCTGGCCGGAGTCGTGGCCTGCGTGCCCGCGATCGTGGCCCTGCCGTCCGGGGTATGGCTGGCCGACAACACCGGTTACGCGGTAGTCATCGCAATCACGGCCGCCAGTGCGCTAGCCCCGCTGGCGGCAGTCCCCTGGCTACCCGGCCCGGCCGACCGCCAAGCGGAAGCAGACCGGGGCACGGGGCAGGCAGCGGGCCTGCTGGCCAGCCTGCGATCCGGCGGCCAACTGCGGCCGTCCCTGGTCTTCGCGGCCACAACCGTGTCGGCCGGCGTGGTCGCCGCGTTCTTGCCACTCGCATCCGGCGTGACCGCCGGTGCCGCGGCGCTCGGACTGTTTACGCAGGCAGTGGCCTCGACCGTGAGCCGCTGGTGGGCGGGCCGCCACGGCGACCGGCACAGCCACGCTGGCCTGCTGGTTCCCGGGCTGCTGACCGCCGCCGCCGGGATGACCATCCTGATCTGGGTGGCGGCCCCAGCGGCCCTGATCGCAGGCATGGCCCTGTTCGGGATTGGCTTCGGGATCACCCAGAACGTCACCTTCGCGCTGATGATCGACCGCGTCCCCGTCTCCGGCTACGGCACCGCCAGCGCCCTGTGGAACCTGGCCTACGACGCCGGATACGGGGCCGGCCCCGCCGTGTTCGGCGCCTTCGTGGCCCACACCGGCTATCCGGCGGCCTTCGCCCTCACCGGGATGCTAATGCTCGCCGCGCTGGTACCCGCCGCGCGGGACCGCTGAAAGCCACGCTGGGCGCATGACCTGACCAGGGCGTGGCCGGCATCGGCACGGTCGGGGGGCTTCAGGCTTGGCATCGCTGCCGATCGAGTGCCCTCAGGCGCCTGCCGAGCCGATGTTGACTTGCCAGCCGATGCCGTACTTATCAGTGATCGCGCCGAAGATGTCACCCCAGAACTGCTTGGCCAGCGGAACCCTTACCATGCCGCCGTTGGCGAGGCCATCGAAAATGGCCCGCAACCGCGGCTCGTCGGTGCCGATGACCGACAGTTCCACCCGGGTCTGTACATCCAGGGTGGCGTCGTCGCGGTCGCTGGCCCGCAGGGTTACGTCGCCGCCGGTGAGCAGCGCGTTGACGACTTGGTTCTTTTCCGTCTCGCTGGCGGTTGGGTCCACATCGCCACGCCGGGTGATAGTGGTCTGGCCGCCGAATACCTCCTGGTAAAAGGAGATGGCCTGTTCTGTGTTACCGGGGAAGAACAGATAGGCGTCGAGCGTGATGGGCATGACGTGGGTCCTTTCGGGCAGGGCCCGGCGGTCAGCCGGGGTTGTCACACGGGCGTGCATGTGCTGTCGGATCAGGTTCATCGCACGTGCTGCAGCGGACGGCAGTCGGCCTAGTGTATTCGCGGGGCGGCATTGCGGCCCGGTCGCGACGGACCGCACACGCCCACAAGGTGGCGTCGAAGCTGGCCTGGGCGTGCGGGGGCGCCTCACCGATGATGGCGTGATCCTGGCAAGGGCCTCCGAACGCAGATGCCACCGCTGCCAGCCAGCGTCGATCAGCGCCGCGAAAGCACGTTCCTCAGTTGGGGTTGCTCTTGATGAGCGCCAGCGCTGCACGATCGAGCAGGCGCCCATCGGCATGGCACCCCACGCCCTTATCGATGCCGCCGACCGCCTGATCGACGTCGAGCAGCAGCACCTCGGCGCGCACCGCCTGGCGATCATTCGCCGGGCCGGTCATGTCCCTATCCTCCCGCGCGGCGAGCTATGGCGAAACGGCCAGCCACACCGGAATCGCTGAAGTGATCGGGGCCGCGTTCTTATCCCCATGTATACGGGGTTCCTTGCCCGGCTGGCTCCCCGCGTGTATCGCGGGATCAGTTCCCTCTCGACGAACTCGTCGAGCTTATTCAGGTAAATGTTACTGAGGACCGGTGAAACCACGCCCCCAACGCACTTGGCAACCTGCGCGATGGTCACCCTCCGTGTCGGGTTGGGGGTCGCGCTGGGTGACGGCGGTGGCGCTGGCACGGGCAGGGATGCGGTGGCGGATGGTGATCTTCTCTGGCCCGATGAGGACGTCCTTGACGAGCAGCTTGAGGACCCGGCGGCGCTCGCCGGTGCTGGCGGTGGCTGTCGTGCTGCGCAACTGGGCCAGGAAGCCTTCCAGGTCGCCGGCGAGCTTGAGGTAGGCATCGCGGTCGGTGGCCTTGGCCTGGGCTGCTTCCAGCTGGGCCCGCAGGCCGGCTTGCCGCGCGCGCAGCTGGGGCATGCGCGAGCGCATCTCGTCGATGGTGATGAGCTGCTCGGAGTAGGCCTCGATCATCGCGGTGATCGACTTGGTGGCCTTGGCCAGCGCGGTTTCCAGGCGCTTGCGCTGCCGCAGCGCCGGGTCGCTGGTGCGGGCCTGCTCGAGCCGCTTGCTGATCTCGGCGCGGATCAGGGCCGGGTCGGCGAGCAGGGCGGTGATGTGGTCCCAGACCACGGCGTCGAGGTAGTCGGCGCGCACGGACGGGTTGGCGCACACCCGGCCGCCCTGGTACCGGTAGTTGTCGCTGCCCAGGCACCGGTAGTAGTAGATCTTCTTGGCGGTGGTGCGGGTGCTGGTGCGGTAGTAGGCGTACCCGCAGGCGGTGCAGGCGGCCATGCCCTGCAGCAGCGACGGCGGGAGCTTGCTGTTGCGGGGCGCGAACCGCTTGTTATCTACGAGCCGGGCCTGCACCCGCTCGAAGGTGTCCTCGCTGACGATGGCGGGGACAGCGATCTCGGTCCATTCCTCGCGTGGCCGGTCGATCGTCTTGACCGGCCGGGGTGTCTGGCGGCCGGCCAGCCGCGCCACCCGGTTCAGGCCTGGCTGTTCGTGGAGCACCTGGGTTTTGCCGAACACAGCCCGCCCGGCGTAGGCGGGGTTGCGCAGCATCCCCCAGATCACCGACCGCTCCCAGCGGGACGTGCCGGTGCGGGTCGGGACACCCTCGCTGGTCAGCCATCGGGCCAGGTCCGCGATCGTGGCGCCGTCGTCGGCGTAGCGGCGGAACATCTCGGCCACCAGCGCGGCCTCATGGTCGATGGTCTCGTACCGAGCGCCACACTCGGGTGTCTTGCGGATGTAGCGGTAGCCGAACGGCGCGCCGCCCAGCACGTTGACCGGCCCGGCCTTGGCGCGCCAGGCCTTGCCGCAATGGCGTTTAGTTAAGGCGGTGTCGGCATCAGCCAGAACCTGACCACTGTGAGCGGTGTGAGCCTGGCCGGCTGGCCGGGCTTGCGGGACTTGTAGCGGCCGCCGGGCCTCTTGGTCTGGCGCTTGTAGCGGCGGCCGGGCCGCTCAGGGACGAGGTTGCGTGTGCAGGTGATCTCGAACGCCAGGTCGGCGACGAGCTCGTCAAGACCGTCAGGGGGAAAAGGAGCCCCGGTCGCTGATTCGGCCCCGGACGGCGTCACGGGCGCGGGTGAAGGAGACCCGCCTGGGGTCCACCCCGGCGTCGCCCGCAGCGCGGCTGATCAGGATGCGGATCGCCTGGTAACAGCACAGCATCGCGTAGATCTCCTGGCGGATCATCGGCGGGGACTTCGACCGCAGCACGACCGTGGCGCCGCCGCGCAGGGAGGTTTCCAGCTCATCGAAGCAGGTTTCCAGCTGCCAGCGGCAGGCGTAGGCCGCGGCAGCCTGCTGCGGCGGCAGCAGCCCAGGATCAAGGATGTCAGTGACCAGGGTGAAGGTCTCCGAGGTCTCGCTGCCGTCCTGGCTTTCCACCGTGTACTCGATGACGCGGACCGGGATGCCGGGGATGTCTTCTGGGCGCGCGTCCCGGC
>WNGD01008897.1_pt1 | contig 10383 bp, 10 predicted proteins | sample 5400671 | NCBI WGS metagenome assembly WNGD01 (sample SAMN13153369, study PRJNA577476) | soil metagenome | isolation source: 40 cm soil or saprolite under grassland replicate 2 | place: USA:California | collected 2016-06-15
CTTCCGGGCCTGTTCCCTCTCTCGCTGGTGGCCTGAACGTGGTATAGTCCATACTGAGTTCTCCTTGTCGGTGAGTTTTTTGTATTCTACAAGGAAAACTCTTCTTTTTCTCCTCCTTTTTCAGAATTGGAAAGCCCTGGCACTCAACAGGGCTTTTCGAAAGTCGAGATGAGAGAAGCAAAAGCAGAGACAACCTTTTGAGGAGAAGTATGTATGTTGCATGCTCTTCTTAATGGTATAATTAGGAGCAAGTGATTATAAGGTAAGGAGATGATACATATGAGCCTGTTGATCCCTGATGATATCCTGCGTGCCGCTAACATGTCCGCTGGAGAACTGCGGCGGGAAATCGCACTCTTGCTCTTCCAACAGGATAAGCTCACCCTCGGGCAAGCCAGCGAATTTGCAGGCATCAGCCAGTTGGAGTTTCAACAATGGCTGGCAAGCCGTCGCATCCCAGTTCATTACGATGCCCAAGACTTCACGGATGATCTAGATACCCTTCGTCGGCTAGGGCAACTATGATTGTTGTCAGCAATACCTCACCTATCATCAATCTTGCAGCAATTGGACAACTTGAACTCCTCCAGCATCTCTACGGTACGATTGCTATTCCCCAGGCTGTGTATCTCGAAATCGCTGTGAAAGGACATGGACAAGCAGGAGCGATCGAAATCCAGACCTCCCATTGGTTTGAGCAATATCAAGTGCAAAACACAGCATTGGCCAAACGTCTTGAGCAAGAACTGGACGTAGGTGAAGCAGAAGCGGTTGCATTAGCCGTTGAGTTACAGGCTGATCTCCTGCTGCTCGATGAGCGTCGAGGGCGAATGGTTGCGAAGCAGTTGGGCATAGCGGTGACCGGTTTGTTAGGTGTCCTCTTGGTGGCAAAGCAAAGAGGATATCTTGTTGCAATCAAACCTCTTCTCCACAACCTGATGACAGTAGCAGGATTCTGGATTGACCAGGAACTCTATAAGCGGGTCCTTGAGAGTGCCCAGGAACTCTAAGCTTTCCGCTCGTGGTTGACAGCACGGGCTACTCGAAAGTCAAAGCTTGAGAAAGGTAACTTTTATCCTGCGTGCACCTCACTCGGCTCGACTTTTGAAAAGCCGTGCTCTTGTCTTGAGTGCTTATTGCTATTTGCTTGCTTTTTGGCTACACTTGTTGTCAGTACTCTATGAATGGCACCGGCGTTTTCGTACTTCTCAAGGTGGGGCCTTTAAAAATTTGGTTGGGGTAACAACACGTGAAACACAAAATTATCCTCGATTGCGATCCCGGTCATGATGATGCCATTGCCATACTTCTGGCTGCTCATCATCCTGAGATTGAGCTGCTTGCAGTTACCACGGTTGCTGGCAATCAATCGGTTGAGAAGACCACGCACAATGCACTCAAAGTCTGCTCGCTGGCTGACATTCGTACTGTTCCCATAGCCATGGGCATGGATCGACCACTGGTACGCCCGGCAAAGCACGCGCCCGACATTCATGGCGCATCGGGGATGGACGGCCCACACATCCCGGAACCGACTATCGAACTCGCTCCCCAGCATGCCGTCGATTTGCTCATTGAACTGCTGATGAACTCGGATGGAGACATCACGCTAGTCCCCACAGGCCCGCTGACAAATATTGCTGCTGCGATACGCCAGCAGCCCGCCATCATCCCCAAAATAAAGGCTATTTCTCTTATGGGTGGAGCAATTGGCCTGGGCAACGTGACACCCGCCGCCGAATTTAACATCCATACTGACCCTGAGGCCGCTGCCATTGTCTTTGGCTGTGGCCGTCCAATTACGATGGTTCCATTAGAGGTAACACATCAAGCCCTGGCGACTTCTGAGGTTATAGGCCGCTTGCATGCCGCTCAACGACCTGTAGCGACTTTTGCTGCTGATCTGCTCGGTTTCTTTGCAGACACCTATCATAGAATTTTTGGCTTTCCTGCCCCGCCGGTGCATGATCCCTGCGCCGTGGCAGCAGTTGTTGACCCCACGATTATACAAGCGCACATGATGCATGTCGCAATTGAAACAAGTGGTGAGTACACATCTGGTCGCACGGTATGCGATGTCTATGGCAAGCTCGATAAAGGGCCAAATGCGCGTGTTGGCTATGCTCTGGAGGTGGAGCGATTCTGGGAGATGGTGATTAACACGATCTTAACCTATCAGGTCTAAATCTGGTAGTCCATCACGCCATCCCAACCCTGCGTCAACTCCTCGTGTTTCACCAGCGTTTCACCACTTTTCACCAGCAGTTCAGCAGGCTTGGCTGCAACGACCGAATTTGATGGCACCGACTCAAGCACCAGCGCCATAGCCCCTATCTTGCTGCCCCGACCGATCGTGATTGGCCCTAAGATAGCCGCCCCCACGCCTATGGTAACATCATCCTCGATAGTTGGGTGACGCTTCTGAAAGCGACCTGGCCCTGGTCTCCACCAGCCTGTTGCCCCCAATGTCACCTGGTGATAGAGCATCACGTTGTCGCCAATCTCCGTCGTTTCTCCGATGACAACCCCTGCACCATGATCGATGAAGAAGCGTTTCCCGATCTTCGCTCCAGGGTGAATCTCGATGCCACCTGTGATGAACCGGGCAAATTGCGAGATCAGGCGAGGCAAAAAGGGAATATGCACTTTATAGAGGGCATGGGCAATACGATGAAAGAAAAGCGCCCACAGCCCTTGATAGATCAACGCTTCAAAGACATTACGGCAGGCAGGGTCTTTCTCGAAGATAACGTCGATGGGATCAGGCCAGCGAGTTTTACGCCGGGGCGTTCTGCCTGGAGCACGCATGAAGACGCCTGGGGGAAGCTGCGGCAATTGCGCAAGGTCGGTCTCGGTGCCATGTAAGGCTTCTTTACTGGTCTCTTCTGGAATGCCGTGTGACATGTTGCTGGTGGCCTTTTCCTCTCATCTGCCTTTAGTTCACAGCGTTTGTCCTGTTTTGGAGTGTAGGGCAGGAGGTAGTGATTGTCAAGGGCAAAAGATCTTCTTTTAACCAGCTCGGTAAATCAATAGTACCCGGCTTCGTGCTTCCGTGTCAACGCCGATAGCTCTTGCCGGTGAACAACCTTACTCGTAGGGGCGAGAGCGGTGTAGGGGCCCGATTTATCGCGCACTGGCGTGGGCCTAGATGGTCGCCCGCAATCCCCCTAAGAATGCAGAACGGAGAACAATGACCTGGACATTGCATGCTGGCGCTATGTACATAGTTCCTACATCCTGTCCGAGACGCCCTCTGTAGTAGTCCCGTCTACAGAAGCTTGATCATCTAAAGCAGGGAAACGCGAAGAGAGACGATCGCCAATAATCCATCCGATGGCACCAAGGCCAAGAGTGAGGCCAAGCCAGATGAGCAAATCTGTATTCAGGGGAACATTCATCGCGGCCAAGACGGCTGCAAGCACAATGCCCAGAGTTAAACCTGCCGTAATCCCTATGAAGCACCCTGGATGAGCCAGGTTACGTCCCCGCAATTTCTTCATCATGTGATGACTTCTACCTTTATCTAATCCTACTTTCCTATTTAGGATGATAGCCTGATAGGAGCGAGGCGTCAAGAGCAAGGTCTCTGGTGCTTGTCACCCTGAGCGCAGCGAAGGGTCTCTGTCCAGGGGCGTGTAGATACTTCGCTGCGCTCAGCATGACAGGGTGGCGCTCAGCATGACAGCTCTAGTAGAACATGGCTGGGCACAGGTGTGCCATCGCATCGCGGGAGCGATTAAAGTTCTAGAATTCTGGACAACGACCCAAAAAGCGGCTATACTCAAAGAGCATTAGACCTTTGAACCTTCTCCATCGTCGTAGGAGAGAGAGTGCAACTGTGCATACTAAGAGTACGCTCATAGTAATGCGCGGCTACCCGGGGACTGGTAAAAGTACGATTGCGAGACTTCTCGCCGCAGCATTACAGGCAACACTTATCGATAGAGATATCATTCGCCAGATGGCTGTTGATTTATTAGGAGATTCGCCCCAGGTTGGGCATTTTTCTTATGAGCTGGTGTTTGCCCTGGCTCGTGAGCAACTTCGACTGGGTCTGAATGTTGTAGTTGATACACCTCTGACTTATCGTGCCACTTATGAACAATGTAAAGAACTGGCGCAAGCTTTCCATACACCTATGTTAGTAGTGCATTGTCAATGCCCACCAGAGGTACAAAAACGCCGCCTGGAGGATCGCAAAGGCAAAGTCTCCGAGTTCCAGATTACTTCCTGGGAGGAATGGGAACAGTGGAAACCTCGCTTTGAGGAGTTTGAAGATGAGGGCTGTATTATTGATACCTCCAATCCCATGGATGAATCACTGGCCAAAGTGATGCGCTCGATTCACGAACTGCATTCCCAATATAAACAGCATAGTCAGATACCCCAGCCCTAAAGGGCTGGGCTTGTGTCTGGGCTCCACCGCAACTCTGCATAGCGAGAGCGCCGTGCAGCTTTGGCTTCATCGCTCGACACATCGGGGCGTACTGACAAGACGCCCGTGCTCATCCAGTCTTGCCGGGTGAGCAGCGTTCTTAAGGCCACATTCCTGGCACCAATCAAATCAGCATGGAGATGATAGTGACAACTCTGACAGACGAAGAGCAAGCCTCTCGATGGGCGATTGTCCTCACAGGTATGCCCGCACCTGGGGCACGCCTGGCTGGTGTAGTGGGCATCCACTTTCACCGCCATACTGCCGGCGAGCATCGCCTTGTAGGCGATGTAGCCATGCAGTTCGGCAAAGGCCCACTCGGAGGCATGTCTGTTGGCTTTCCGTTGCTTCTTCGAGGCTTTCTTTCCATGCTTGCGCTTGGTGCGCTCACGAATGTGCGTCAGGTCCTCCAGGCCGATGATGCTATGTGGGTGCTGGTCCACAATGCGCCGGCTGATCAGGTGGTTGGCAGCTTGTTTCAACCGTCTCTCCCGTCCACTAATCACTACCAGTCTCCTGGTAGCCGAACGGGTGCCTTTGTGCTGCAACCGCTTTCGCAGTCGCGCATAGTGGTCCGCTTTGGCTCTAGTCTGTTTACCGGAATAGAAGGAGGCGCCATGATCAAGTTGTGCTGTGACCGCCAGGTAACGCTGTCCTACGTCTACTCCTACGACGTGCTGCTGGGTTTCGGGCGTAGGCTCTGCTATCTCAAGCTCAAGAGTCACGAGCAGGTAGAACTGCTTGCGGGGCTTGTCATACCAGAGTTTCGCCGCTCCTATATGCGCACCCTGGTGCATGAGCGCAAGATGCTTCTCATAGCCCGTATAGGGAACAACCACGCGCCCTTGCAGGGTGAGAATGCTCACCTGGTTATCTGGCTTCAAGCTGTAGTCACGATGGTAGTTGTAGGTCAGCGTCGGGGACACATACTTGGGGGGCTGATCCAGGCCCTTGTAGCGCTTCCTGGTGATACCAGCCTTACGCTGTGCAGCATTTTGCTTCACCTTCGTCCACAAGGTCTTGTAGGTAGCACCAACCTGGCGGGGAACGTTACAAGCCATCTGGGCAGGCAGATGATAGGTGGCACGCACTTCTGTATACGTTTCGCGTTGCAACCACTCCTGGTTACTCTTCTTGCCATGCGCAAACGCGTAGCGAGAGACATAGTTCAAGGCATCACGATAGGCCAGTTGCGTTGTACGCAATGCCTGGAACTGGGAAGCCGCGGTATGCAGTTTCAGCTTAGCGGTAATCAACTGCCTCATAGCACAACTCTACAATATTTCACAGAGAATGTCAAGAGTGATATCTGTGAATAATTCCATCCAACCCAAACCACAGCTAAGGACTCGCCATTCCTTCCCATTGCGTAAACGCTGGGGACTCCTGGCTCGGGCTGTTGAGCAAGAAATTTCAGACCAACCTCGTATATAATCACCCTCACAGCACAATTCAGTTCTAATTCAGGAAGACGTTAGTTTCATTTCAGTTCTCCCCACTATAACATCCTCAGGCAGGCACACGCTCAGAATATGGTATGATGAGTGCACGCATGCAATAACCACATACAAAAACCATGCAGGAACACATTCTGATAGTCGATGATGACAACCGCGTGACGAACGCCCTGCGCCGGACTCTTGCTTACGAAGGCTACCAGGTTTCCGTAGCAGCGAACGGCGAGGGAGCTTTGTCCTTAGTTCGTACCAGGCCACCCGACCTGGTAATACTCGACCTCATGCTCCCAGGTATCGATGGGCTTGAGGTCTGTCGTCGCATACGCAGAGCCGGGGATGGAATAGCGGTACTCATGCTGACAGCCCGCGATACAGTGGCGGATCGTGTAGCAGGGCTGGAAACTGGAGCTGATGATTACCTGGTCAAGCCGTTCGCCCTCGAGGAGTTACTGGCACGGGTCAAAGCCCTCCTGCGCAGACGCAGCCCACCTGATATAACTCGCGAAGTGCTTGTTTTCGAAGACCTGGAATTAAATACTGCAACACGCCAGGCTAAGCGAGGCAATCATTGGATTGATCTGAGTACTACCGAATACGAACTGCTGGCAATGTTTTTGCGCAACCCACGTATCGTCTTGACCCGTGCAGTGCTGATGGATCGTATCTGGGGAAGTGATTTTGAGGGTGGTCCCAATGTGTTGGAGGTCTATATTGGCCACCTGCGCAATAAGCTAGAGCAGCACGGTGAAAAACGGCTCATTCAGACGGTGCGCGGTGCTGGTTACGTTCTCCGCACTTCGGAATAAAGAGGGGATGAAGGCTATGTACTTTCCGTTGCAGCTCCGAATGGCACTTTTCTACGCCATCCTGTTAGGGATAGCCCTGTGGATATTTGGAACTATAGTCTATACTCAGGCGGAGCAACGTGCCTATCGCGACCTTGATAACACCTTGAGTAGTCGAGCGGCCAGCGTTAGACTTGGCAAAGATCTTCTAACCGGCCAGGGCTCTGCTAATACTCCCTCCACTTTACCCAGTGTCGATAGTCTTGGTACAGGCGGGGTGGCTATCGAGGTATTCGATAATAAACTGCACCTGCTCGCAACGACATCAGTCAACCAGGCTAATGGTTTTCAAACAGGTGTAGAAGTATTCGGCGATAGCCCTGTTCCCTGGGATAAGCAAGCCGCTCAATGGATATTGCAGCACCCTTACTCCAGCGAGGGAAAAGCAAACAACACCTACAGCACCATCACGTACCAGGGCCAGCATGTGCGTGTGTATACGCTGCTTAATAATGATTTGGGCACAGGACATATTATTCAAACAGCACGTTCAGAACAGGACATCCAGCAATCTCTAGATGACCTGCGCCTTCTGCTCTGGCGGGGTGGCGCTCTGGTAATGGTGTTCGCGCTGCTCGGTGGATGGTTCATCACATGGAGCGTGCTGGCAAGAGTAAGGCGTATAACGAAGACGGCGCGAACCATCAGCGCCTCCCACGATTTCAGCCAGCGCGTTCCAGATAAATCACCCCTCGGACGGGATGAACTTACCTCACTCGCAACTACATTTAACGAAATGCTGGCAAGCTTGCAAGAAACATACCAACGCCAGCAGCGCTTTGTCGCCGATGCCTCTCACGAGCTACGAGCGCCAATCACCTCCATTCGTTGCAATCTTGACCTGCTTGCAAAGGCTCCTGACCTTCCACCCGAAGAAGCCAGAGCAGCATTGACCGATGCGCAGGCGGAAGCAAATCGTATGGGCCGCCTGGTCAATGATCTCTTAACTCTGGCCCATTCTGATACTGCTGCACAAGAGGCCAGGGTTAATGGCTATGAGAAAATGAAAGGACAGGCATCAAAAGTTGACCTGGACAGCCTGTTGCTCGAGGTATTTCGCCAATATAAACCAGCTGTTGAGGGCGGGGATAGAAAGCAACAGGGGCCACGGCTGATGTTGCAAGATATTACCCCGGTGAGGGTATATGGTGATGCTGATCAACTGAAACAAGTCCTGGTGGCTTTGCTGGATAACGCTTATAAATATACACCTTATGAAGGATCAGTCTCACTTTCACTTACCAGCGATGAGAACCACGCGATCGTAAAAGTGAGCGATACGGGCATTGGGATTCTACCAGAAGACCTCCCTCACATTTTCGAGCGCTTTTACCGTGCAGACCGCACTCGTTCCCGCGACCGAGGCGGCAGCGGCTTAGGCCTGACAATTGCGCAGAGTATTGCGCAAGAACACGAGGGCACCATCGACGTGGAGAGCACACCTGGGAGAGGGAGCACGTTTACTTTGAGGTTGCCCGTGGCGAGGGAGACAGATTAGATAAATTATTGCTCACTCCTACACCCATCAAACTGCTATGGCGCTTGCGTTTACTGCTTGCTACTTATAAATAATCAATTGATGCAGATCAAGATACGAGAAACGCTCATGATACAACCACAAACCATCTCGTCCGTATAATTGATAGCATGAATGTTTTCAGCACATGTTTAGCGAAAACAAATGAAATGAGTGAGAGCGTGCAATGCATTGCCTCACCGTTACCAAGGAGCTTTCAAGAATGAGGAATAGATATCAACCATACCGCAGGGGAATACGATTTTTCCCTCATATCGTCCCAATAGCCTTTCCGCTGATCTTCCCATTGGGCTTTGCCCTGTCCCTCTGGCTGTTCCACGCGCTGTTCAATGTGATCGGAATCCTGCTCCTCATCGCCCTGATCTTTTTCATCTACCGGGCGATTACACTGGGGAGCGCCGGGGCAGCGTGGAATTCAATGTGGAAGACAGGTAATCAATGGCAGCAGCGGTTTACCTCACAGCAACAGCAGCCGCCCTACTACCAGCCGTCATCGCCATCAGGACAGGAGCAAACACAACAGCCGTATGGACAGGGCTACCAGCCTGAGCAGCCCTCGTACCGCCCTGAAGGGCAGTCCAACGACTTCGATCAGCCCCGGACTCAGTATCCAGAGCAAATGCCACCGCAACAGCAGTAAGGCACAGATATTCGCTGGGCGACCGCAAAGTCGTCCAGCTACTGTTGCGTCCAACACGCAACCTATCAATTTGGGCCCACCTGTGTGTATTCCGTGAGCAGATGGGCCCCTTAAAAGGCTAACATTCTAAAGGCGACGCAGTCTTATCACAGTTCCTCGTTCATAAACGCTCGAACCACGCATGTAAGTTCAACAGGTGAATCGTAGTTGACATCACGAGCTGCCCGTGCAATCACGTCAAGTTGACCCTGCGGCAATAGTCGTGTCGCTTCCTCTACCCAGCGTTGTGGCACAATTGTGTCATATGCCCGCGCACAACCAGCATTGGGACCCCTACGTAAGGAAGATGCTAGCAACTTGTATTGACACCGGGTGTATATTAAAAGCATCCGTCCACTGGACGGGGTATGCCAGTGGTGTACAGATGAACTTGAAGCCTTCCTCGCCTTTCACTAACCAGATTGTCGTGTCCTTAGTTGAACAGGAGGTTCATTATGATCCATCGTGTACGCGTATTTCTACTTCCCACCTTGCTCACGCTCTCTATGGTAGTTCTTGGTGTATATAGCATCCTGGGGCTGACTACGTCGAGGGCGCACGCTGCAGGTCAGGGGCAGCCATTCACCCATCAGAAATCCAACGTCGTCCAGGCCATCCTTGACAGTGGCGATGCCCCAATCAACCTAGGGGATTTCAAGAATCCCCCAAGCCCTATCTGCAGTACTCCCACCTCTTCGGACAAAAATGTAAATACTGACTGCGAGCTTACAGCACCCCACAACGAGACGACCATTGCCGTCAATCCGACCAATCCGCTCAACATCATTGCGAGTGCCAATGACTACCAGTTGATCACCAGTTCGGGCGGCACCATTAAAGAGACGATCTTCTCACGAGCCCATGTCACTTTCGATGGTGGCAAAACGTGGACAACCTATCCCATCAACTACAAGAGCTATATTGCGACAGGCGACCCGGCGGTGGCTTTCGATGCGAACGGCACTGCCTATCTTTCCACGCTGGGCTTTCTATTTTCGCAAGGTCTTGGTTGCTGCACCAACCCCGACGTCCTGGTGGCCCACTCCACCGATGGCGGCAAGACCTGGTCGACTCCCTCACGCGTGGCTCATGGCACCGGCACATTCAGCAGTCCTGGTATCTTCAACGACAAGGAATATGTCACTGCATGGGGCAATGGCAACGCCATCGTCACCTGGACCGTCTTCAATGATGGCTTCAATGGCATTACCATCAACAACCCAATCTTTGATGCTGTGACCCATGATGGTGGCAAGACCTGGACGGCTGGCACCGAGATCTCCGGCTCTGCCTCATTCTGCATTGGCGCACAAGGGGGCACCACCTGTAACCAGGACCAGTTTTCCGTGCCCACGGTCGCCGCAGATGGCAGCATCTACGTTGCTTTCGAGAGCCTTGCCAATGCCACTACCGGGCGTGACCAGTACCTG